>Ga0209061_1003287_pt1 | contig 17888 bp, 17 predicted proteins | sample Coa_R1_10_FD_187157 | JGI IMG/M metagenome (GOLD analysis project Ga0209061, IMG submission 187157) | Surface soil microbial communities from Centralia Pennsylvania, which are recovering from an underground coalmine fire - Coalmine... | ecosystem: Environmental > Terrestrial > Soil >...
CCACCACGGCGGCCGCCTGCGGAGATACTGGAAGGATGGCTGCCTCTCCTGCCGCTGGGTTGGAATGGGCCAACTTATTGGGGAGCTTTGGTGCGCTTGACCCTCGCTTGGCAAATGGGTGAGACCGAGTGGCTGCTCAGCAAACCCGGACTGCCCGCGCGCGGTTTCCAGTTCGTCACCGCGGAGACCTGGAGCAACAATTGGCTCGCCTACACCCGCTATGACGGCATCATTGTCACCGCCGAGGAATGGAACGCACTGCCGGCAGGGACGCAAACTGCTTTGTGGCAATATGTCGAGACCGGCGGTGTCTTGCTCGTGCTGGGACCGATCGACCTGCGGGGCCTGTCCGCCGTGCTGGAGACGAACAAAGAGGGAGGATGGCTGAAAGTACGGGCCGGTTTCGGTACCTGCTACGTTAGCCCAGACGATAAGTATGACACCTGGGATGCCGAGCGTTTCGCCCGGCTCATGAACGATTGGAGAAACACCGGCTCCTGGTCGGCAAGTCGGCGCAGCACCTCCGATGCCAATCAGGAGTTTCCCATCATCGACGATCTTGGCATCCCTGTTCGGGGGCTGTTCGCGCTGATGTTTCTGTTCGTTCTGGGCATTGGGCCGGTCAATATCTTTGTGTTATCGCGGCTGAAACGCCGCATCTGGTTGTTGTGGACAACACCGGTCCTGTCGCTGTGTACGTGCCTGGCCGTGTTCGGCTACATGTTGATCTCCGAAGGTTGGTCAGGCCGATTGCGCAGCGAGACGTTGACCTTGCTCGATGAAACGACACATCGGGCCACGACGGTCGGTTGGACCAGTGTTTATTCGCCCCTGACATTGGGCGACGGTCTGCATTTTTGTTTCGAGACGGAGGTAATTCCGCAGCGGTTCTTTGAGGGCAGCAACCGAGACGCGCGTTTGTGTATCATCGATTGGAGCCAGGACCAGCATTTGGCTTCCGGCTGGGTCGAGGCGCGGATACCGGCGCACTTCAAGATACGCAAAAGCGAGCTGCGCCGCGAGCGTGTCGCCTTGCATCGAGAGCGCGACGGCCGCTGGAGCATGGTCAACGGTCTTGGCGCTGCCATCTCTCATTTCTGGTATGCCGACGCCCAGGGGCAGATCCACGAGGTGGAAGATGTCGCGCCGGGAGCGCGGGCCCTGTTGACGTTGACAGAGAAGGAATGTCAAGCTCCGGTACGCACCATGCAGAGTATCTTGTTTAATTCCCAAAAGTGGGCGTCTGAGATACAAATGGTTGTGCAAAAGCCACAAGATTATCTGCGTCCTGGGTTTTATTTGGCCGAGGTAGAGGATTCGCCGTTTCTGGAAGAGGCTCTGCGTAACGCACGGACGCGCAAACTCCATGCACTCATCGTGGGATTTAGCAAACAAGGAGACGGAGCAAAAGTCCCCACGAATAACACGAAGTGAAGACAAAAAGAAAATAATAAAACCACGAAGAGGAGACCCGGAAACCGATAATTTCTTTCTTTATTATCTTTGATTCGTGTTATTCGTGGGATTCGTAGAGACTCCGTTCTTGGCAGCCTATGCACATTCACATCGATCATCTGAAGAAGCACTACGGCCGCACGCGGGCGGTGGATGACGTATCGTTTACCTTCTCGTCCGGCGAAATTGTTGGCTTCGTCGGACCGAATGGCGCCGGCAAAAGCACGACCATGCGCATCATCGCCACCCTGGAGGAGCCAACCAGCGGCGATGTTTTTCTCGACGGCATCTCCGTCGTCGAAGAGCCGGACAAGGCGCATCGCCTGATCGGCTATGTTCCCGATACTCTGCCGAGCCATCGTGATATTTCCGTTCATGAATATCTGGATTTCTTTGCGCGAGCATATGGCATTGGCGCGGCCACACGCAAGAAAGTGGTTGAGAGCATCGAGGAATTCACCAACCTCCTTGGTATCCGCGACAAGAACCTCAATGCTCTGTCCAAGGGCATGAAAAACCGCGTCAGTGTCGCCCGCGCCCTGGTCCACGATCCGGCCGTGCTCATCATGGACGAGCCGGCTGCCGGACTCGATCCGCGCGCCCGCATTGAGCTGCGGGAACTGCTCAAGGTGCTGTCCGGCCAAGGCAAAGCCATCCTCATCAGCTCGCACATTCTCACGGAACTGGCCGAAATCTGTACCGCCGCTGTCATCATCGAACGCGGCAAGATCCTGCGCGCCGGCAGTCTGGCGCACATCCTCACTGCCGACTTGCCGCATCGCACTGTCCTCATCCGCACTCTCGACGAGCCGGAATTGCTGCACCAGCACCTGCTTTTGCAGCCGAACATCGAAGCAGCGCGGCGGATCGATCATACCGTGGAAGCAGACGTGGCCGGCGGCGAAGAAGCGTGCTGCGCGCTGCTGGCGCAGCTGGTGCGAAGCGGCTACCGCGTCGTTGAGTTTCATCAGCAGCGGGCCGGACTGGAGGAATTGTTCATGAACGTGACACGGGGCGAAGTGCAATAATACGCTTTCTCGTTCCTCAGTTCTGTTTGGGAACGAGAAAGACGAGGAGAAGAGCAATGAAAGCGGTGCGCTTCATGGATAAATTCGATGATTTGCTCAATCCGATCGCGGTCAAGGAATTGCGGCAAGCAGTCAAGGGCCGTGTCATCGTGTCTGCGTTAACCTTGTTTTTGCTCATTCAACTGTCCATTTTGTTGCTTACGTTGTCGTTCGGCGACCGTCGCACGATAGAGCCGGCCAGCCTGTACGCCGGCCGGGGGATCTTCCAGATCTTGCAGAACATCCTCCTGGGCGCCTGCATATTGCTGGTGCCGCTTTACGCCGGCCTGCGCTTGGCGGCAGAGCGCTCGGACAGCAACGTCGATCTATTGTTCATCTCGACGTTGCGTCCGCGCTGCATCATCGCCGGCAAACTGCAAGCGTCGGTCGTGTTGATCTTGTTGATTTTCAGTGCCTGCGCCCCGTTCATGACCTTCACATACCTGCTGCGCGGCCTCGACATTCCAAGCATCGTCCTTGTGCTGGCGCTGGATTTTCTGGTAGTCCTGTTGAGCACGCAAGGAGCGATTTTTCTCGGCACGGTGCCAGCGAACATAGTCCTGAAGCTCTTGCTGGGATTGGTTGGGTTTGGTTTCTTGACCATCCTGTTCAGTGGCACGATGGAATTCAGCCAAGAGCTTCTGCGCTTCGGTCTGGGATCGCATCTGGACAGCGTCGAGTTTTGGCTGGTGGCCGGCGCCGTGGCGATCACTCTTGTGGCCGTGATTGGCTTATTGTTCACCTGGTCGGTGGCTATTGTTAGTCCGCCGTCGTCCAACCGCGCGCTGCCGGTGCGGCTGTACCTGTTGAGTTTCTGGCTGGTTACCGGCGGCTTGGCGGGGTTGTTGGCGTACTACTTTCGCGTGCCGATTCCGTTGTACTTCTGGGAATGGGCGAACCTGACGCTGTTGTGCGCCCAGTTGCTCGTAGTGATCAACGAGCGCGAGCAGTGGGGATTACGGGTGCGGCGGACCATCCCGAGACGAGGATGGTTGCGCGGGCCTTTGTTTCTGCTGTACAGTGGTTCGGCCGGCGGTGTTCTGTTCACCGTGCTGCTGCTCGTTCTGACCCTTGCTCTGCCGCGCTTCACCCTGGAGTATTGGAGCGATTTCTTCTTCTCCTCGTCGAGTCGTTTTCTCCGCGACTTCGACCATCGCAATGCTCTCACTCTGGTGTTGATCGCGCTGTACACGGTTGATTACTGCATGTTGGCGGTGTGGCTGCGTAACGTGCTGCTTGGCCGCATCCAGGCGGCCTACACCTGGGTGTTGGTCCTGCTTCTGCTAGGATTGGGATCCGCGCTGCCGTGGCCGCTCTTGTTTCTGTTTCAGAATGAAGAGTTGCGGATGGGGCGTACCAATCCGTGGTGGCAGCTTAGCAATCCGTTTTCGACGATCTACACCTGCGTGATGGAATCGAGTGGAGATAAGACTGTCTTCCGCGATATGTGCCCCTTATTTCTGGGCGTTTTGGGGCTGATGCTGTTGCTGGGATGTTTGCCGTGGATGGCTCGGCAAGTCCGGCGTTTCCGGCCGCCAGAAAAAGAATCACACCCTACGGCGAGCGCGGGCAGCTATGCTCCCGGGGCGATTTCACCGGGAGCGTAACTATTCCCGCTCGTCAGGAAGCGTACATGAAGAACCATTTCCGCGATTATCTGAGCGAGGGCGAGCAGGTCGGCCAGTGCTATGCGCTCTGTCTGCCGCGTCAGACGCCGCGCGGCGCGGCCGGCCTTGCCTTGGGCCAGCGGGCCGGCAGCTCGCTGGAATTTCGGGACTACCGCGACTATCAGTTCGGCGACGACCTGCGGCACATTGATTGGAACGCTTTCGCCCGGAGCGATCAGCTATCGGTGAAACTGTATCGCGAAGAGATCACGCCGCACCTCGATCTGGTGTTGGATGTCTCGCGGTCGATGGCGTTAGAGGATACGGCCAAGGAACGGGCGGCACTGGCGCTGGCGGCCTGTCTGGCCACAGCGGCGGCCAACACCGGCTTTGGCTGCATCGTCTGGCTGATGGGCGATGACATTCGTCCGCTGCCGGGCAGTAGTGCTTCGCCTACCCTGTGGGGGGATTTTGAGCTGAATCAGCGCGGTAGTACGGCGGCCGTGTTGACCCGTGGCTTGCCGGCCTGGCGGCCGCGGGGCGTGCGCGTGCTGCTGAGTGATTTGCTGTGGGAAGGGGAACCCTTATCGGCGCTGCGGCCATTCACCGAAGGTGCATCAGCGGCCGCTGTGATCCAGTTGCTCGCCGATGCCGATGCCCATCCGCCGGAAGATGGCGCTTTGCGGCTGATCGATATCGAGACCGAACAGATACGAGAAATCCACGTTGATGCTGCGCTGGCGCGGCGCTACCGGGAACGGCTGACACGACATCAGCAGAATTGGCATCAGGCGTGCCAAGCCAGCGGGACAGTCTTCACAACGCTGATTGCCGAGACCTTGCTGCGCGAGTGGAAACTTGATGAGCTAGTGGCGGCGGGATTTTTGCGTGTGTTGTAATCCGCCGATATGGTACCGTCCCCTGTCTGATCGTCGCCGGCCCGCCGGCGGGTCCGATGCTGCGCGGGTAGTGATGGGCGTCCCTCAAATACGGAGTTCGGTGTAAAACGATTGTGTGCATCTAGACTCAGCACTATCTTATCTAAGGGTTAACGGAAAGCTCCGTAGGGCAAGCTGCCAGCTTGCCTGAAAACGAACACGCTGCCAGCTTCCCCTACAGGGCTTTCTGTGAACTCTAAGAGCTAGCGGACTTTTCCCTCCCCCACGAGAGGAAGGAGGTTTGGTCCGCTAGCTCGAAGTCCAAAGGCTGAGGCGTTTGACTCAGAATTCCGAGCTGTTTGACGAGGGATTTCTTATGACGGCACCAACCTACGAAAAATTGACTCCGCCCCGCCAGGGCACGCGCGTTACCGTGGACGCCAACGGCCGCTGGAACATTCCCGATGATCCTATTATCTGCCTGTTGCGCGGCGATGGTATTGGCCGCGATGTCGGTGATGTGCCTGGCATCACTACTTGCGCTGTTCGCGTCCTCGATGCCGCTGTCGCAAAAGCCTACGGCGGCAAGCGGCGCATCCACTGGTTCGACGTGTATGCTGGCGATGTGGCCCGTGAGATGTACTATCCGCAGGTCAAGGATGAAGAAGTCAACTCCCTCAGCGAAGAACGCCAACGCCAGCTCTATCTGCCGGATGATACACTCAAGGCATTCGAGTATTACAGCATCGGACTTAAAGGTCCGCTGACAACGCCGATCGGCGGTGGCTTCCGCAGCATTAACGTCTACTTGCGTATGCGTTTCGATCTCTATGCCTGCGTGCGGCCGGTGCGCTATTTCAAAGGCGTTGAAGCACCGAACAAACGCGCCAACAAAGTGAACATGGTCATTTTCCGTGAAAACACCGAAGATGTGTACTGCGGCATCGAGTTTAAAAGCGGCAGCGATAAGGCGCGGCGCCTCATCGAATTGCTCAAGGAAATGGGGTATAGCAATGTGCTGCCCAGTGCCGGTATCGGCATCAAACCGATCAGCCCCGAAGGCAGCAAGCGCCTCATCCGCATGGCCATCCGCTATGCTCTGGACAAGAAATTGCCCAGCGTGACGCTGATGCACAAAGGCAACATCATGAAATTCACCGAAGGCGCCTTCAAAGATTGGGGCTACGAATTGGCCCGCCAAGAATTTCCGCGCGAGACGATCAGTGAAGACGAGGTTATCCGGGGTGGCGAGGTCGCAGGCAAGGTCATCATTAAGGACCGCATCGCCGACAGCATGTTCCAGCAGATTCAGTTGCGGCCCGATGAGTACAGCGTCATCGCCACACCGAACCTCAATGGCGATTATCTGTCCGATGCGGCGGCGGCGATGGTAGGCGGCATCGGTCTGGCCGCCGGCGCCAACATCGGCGATCGGGCGGCCATGTTCGAGGCGACGCACGGCACCGCGCCCAAGTACACCGGCAAGAACATGGCTAATCCCGGCGCTGTGTTGCTGTCAGGGGTGTTGCTATTGGAGCATCTGGGGTGGAGCGAGGCGGCCCGGTTGGTGAACCACGCCGTCGAAGCCACTTTCGCGGAGAGCGAAGAGATCGCTCAGAAGGGACCGGGCGGCAAGCTGTTCGTGACCTACGACATCGCTCGCCAGTTTCCCGGCTATGGCGAAAAAGCCGGCGTACCCAGCTCGGTATTCACCGACCGGATTATTCACCATCTGCGACATCAAGATGGTTAGACAAGCCGGAAGCGTAAGCGGCGGACCTCATCCGTCGCTTACGCTTCCGCGCGTAGTTACTTGCTGCTCGGTTTTGTCTCGACCGGATTGGTGTCGGAGGTAGAAATCTCGGTCGTCTGCTTTTGTTCCAGATCGACCTTGGTTTGCTGTCCGCCGATCTCGATGTCCAGTGAGCCGCCCAGGTTCACCGACATGTCGGACTTTTCGACGCGGCCTTTGTCGCGGTTGAACAAGATAGTGCCCTTGGAGTCTTTACTCTCCAGCTTGGCGTTTTTGATGCGGAAGGGCAGACCGCCGATGCCCTCGGCCTGGGCCGGCGGCGAATAACTCAGCTTGGTGGCCACCTCAATCTTGTCGAGATCCTTTTCGCGCCCTTTGTAGGTGTAGGTATACTCATTCTCGTACTTGCCGATTGGTCCCATATCGAGGGGGGTTTTCTTCGTCCATTTTTTACCTTCTTCGACCGTATCGGCGGGAATGACCGCGAAAGTGGGCTCGGCCATCTCGCGGAGAGCGTCTTCACTAAGGATCTTATCCAGGAGGGGTTTCATTTGCTTGTTGGCGTCGGTCAGCTTCTTGACGAACTCATCGCGGCCTTTGATTTCGGTGACTTTGTAGGTCTTGGGATCGATGGTCACCGTGAAGCTGGAGCCGACCAGCGCCTTGAAGAACTCGCTGAGGGGGCTGGAGGCGGTGCCGGTGCCGGCTGGGGTGGTCGAATCGTACTTGATCGGAGCGCCGCCGATGTCGATGTCCATCTTGACGCCGAGGATCTTCTGTTCCAACTTCCATTTGCCATCGGGCAGCTTCTCCTGCGGTGTCCAGCTGAAATAGAAGGTCTGCGTCTGTGTCTGCTTCACGTCATTGTTCATGACCTTCATATTCTGCTCGGTTTTCGTTGTCATTGTCTGGTAGAAGGGTTTGCCTACCTCAAACTTCCATTCGAGCTTGGATGATTTGGCGGAGTCCTTGGGAGCCTCCTTCTTTGGCTCCTCTTTTTTTGATTTGTCGTCTTTGGCTTGGCCGAACAGGTCTAGTCCAGCCCAAGGCAAGGCCAAGACTGCGAGAAAAAGAAAGGCCATTAACCGACGCCCGTGCAACATGAGAAATACCTCCAGCAAACGAAGAATACCATGCTTCTGTCCGATATTACGATCTACTTTTTGTAGCGGTTCGGTGCCCTTGTACAAGGGCAATCAAATGTCCACGATCACTTCGGCCAGCCAGCCGTCCGGCGTTTGTTCAACGCGCAAGCCGTGATAGGTGATGGCCTTGACTTCATGGGCCAGTTCGTGCCGTTGCCGATCGAACGGCTCGCCCCAGGCGCGGCCTTGCAGACCGTCGGCACTGACTGTTACCGAAAAGCGTGCCAGCAGCAGATGCTCGACCTCGAAGCGATACAGCAATTCCTTAAGCCAGTCGAAGAGAAGAAATTCTCGATCGCTGCCGGCGATCGTCACATCAAGCTGCTGGCGAGGCGTAACGGCATCCAGGTTCTCAACGAGGGCGGCGAACAGGGCACGGCCCGCCTCGGCGAAAAGACTGTTCAAATCCGCCGCCCGGATGCGCAATCCCAGATCGGCGGTGTGATCGAACATTTCGTACATGGCGGTATATTATCGTAAAATTTGACGAGTTGGAAGCATAAGGGCTGGCAGACAGAATCGTAGGGCAAGCTGGCAGCTTGCCCTACAGCTTTATCCACTCGTCTTAAGGGCTAGCAGCCTCCCCTCCCCCACAAGGGGGGAGGAGGTTTGGTCCACTAGCTCTAATCATGCGACGACTTGAGCAGCACGTAATTGGTGCCGCCCTGCGGCGTCTCGATTTGCAGCAGTATGCCTTTATTCAGCGAAGCCGCCTCGATAGCGTTGCGCAACCCCTGGGCCGACTGGACTGGCTTTTTGTCGACCTTGGTGATGAGCATGCCCCGGCGCAGCCCGGCATCATCGGCTGGACTATCGCGCTTCACGGCAGCAATCACGGCCCCCTGAGTATGCTCGCTGTAGCCCAGACTATCGGCCACATCCGCTGTCAGATCGATCGCCTCGATGCCGATCTTGTCGATGACAACGCCGTCCGGCTCACGTTCGATGCGGCGCGGCAGCGGCACACGAGTCGTGCCATATTTATGCGGCTGCTCCTCAATCGTCACTTGCAATGTCTTCGTTTGCCCGTCGCGCAGGATCTGCACTGTGGCGGTCTTGCCGACGGGGAGACGGGCCACGATCATCTGCAATTCCCGGCCGTTGGCGATCGGCTTGCCGTCCAGTGCCGTAAGGACATCGCCGTCTTTTAAACCAGCTTTGGCGCCGGGCGTGTCCTCGAAGACGCGCGTGATCAGCACGCCATGCTCGCCTTGCTGAAGTCCCAGCCGTGCGGCAATGTCCGGCTCAGTAATGTCCTTGACCTGTACACCGAGATAGCCGCGACGCACCACGCCGTCTTTGAGCAATTGCGGCATGATGGCCTTGGCGATGTTGCTGGAGATGGCCAGGCCGACGCCCTGCCAGCCGCCGCTGCGGCTCTTGATGGCCGCATTGATGCCGATGACTTTACCGTCCAGACTCACCAGCGGTCCGCCGCTGTTGCCCGGATTGATGGCGGCATCCGTTTGCAAAAAGTCTTCATACATGTTCAATTGTAAACTCCGGCCCTTGGCGCTGACGATGCCGTGTGTCACCGTGCTGGCCAGGCCGAATGGCGATCCGATGGCCAGTACACGATCACCGACCTCCATAGCATCGCTATCGCCCAGCTCCAGGAACGGCAGCGCACCCGGCGCCTCAATGCGAACAATGGCCAGGTCGGTCTTGGGGTCGGTCTTGACATCCTTGGAGGTGAACTTGCGGCCGTCGTTCAGTTGTACCGTGACCTGGCTGGCCCCTTCGACGACGTGGAAATTGGTCAAGATAACGCCCTTGGGATCGACGAGGAAACCGGAGCCAAAGCCGCCACGCGGGGTGGGCGCATCCTCCTCGCCGAATTCAAATTCAAAGGGGATATCGAAGAAACGGCGGAACTCCTCCGGGATGCCCTCCATCGGCACACGGCGGCGGCCCTTGCGCGCCGGGGCGGGCTGTGTTTTCGAGTCGATGCTGACCACGGCCGGCAGCACTTTCTTGACCACATCGCGATAAGACGTCAGTTCTTTGGGGATGGCGGGGACGGCCGGGGCTTGCCCTTTTAGCAGCGACCCCGCGAGAAAGACGCCGGCCATCCCGCCCAGCACCAGGCAACAGATGATCAGGGAACAGCGTTTCATGATCGACCTCCTCTCAATCTCCAGCGAGCCGGGGGGTAAGAGCCAGCCAGACCAAACCGCAGGGTATGCTATCCGCGTGCCTGATAAATTGGGCAAGCGAGCAGCTTGTCCTACGGTTTGGGCCGCCAGCCCCCTAACGCTCCGGCAACAAACATGTTCGACCGGGGCGTATTAACATCCCGCTCGCCACCCATCACGACTTCTATTGGCAATCATGCCCTGCCTGCCGCAAGCTCGTCAAGAGGACTGCGACGTTGACAAGATCGTGGCCAATTTGGTACCTTCTAGATAAGCTCGCGGACTTTCTGATGATTAGGGACCATGCCACAGGAATTGAGCCTCAATACCGAAGCCGAAATTCTGGAAGAGTGCCAGAAAGCCATCGGTTATCAATTTCGCCAACCTGAATTATTGCGCGCCTCTCTGACACATGCTTCCGGGGCCAACACACGGCTGGCCTCTAACGAGCGTATGGAATTTCTTGGCGACGCTGTTCTCGGCTTGGTTACGTGCGAACAGCTTTATCAGCGTTTCCCCGATTATCAGGAAGGGGACCTGACTAAAATCAAATCGGTGGTGGTCAGCCGCCGCACCTGCGCGCGTTTCAGCCGGGCGCTGAATCTGGGGGCGTACATCTTTCTCGGCAAGGGTATGGATCACCTGCACGCTTCAGCCGTACCGTCGAGCATGTTGGCCGACGTGTATGAATCGCTGGTAGCGGCCATCTATCTCGATGGCGGTCTGGAAGCGGCGCGGACCTTCATTTTGAAGCAGCTTGGCCCAGAGATCGAGGCGGTGGCCGAGGGAGCGCATGGCGGCAATTTCAAGTCATTGCTCCAGCAAGTGGCCCAGCGCGAATTCAATTCCACGCCGCAATATGTCTTGCTCGACGAGAAAGGCCCCGATCACAGCAAGTGTTTCAAGATTGCCGCTGTCATCGGCCGGCACACATTCGCCGGCGCCTGGGGCCGCAATAAAAAAGAAGCCGAGCAACGCGCCGCCATGAATGCCCTGGCCCAGGTCAACGGCGAGCCGCTGCCATTCGAGCACGATTGAGGCATTTCCTTATGCCTATGCCCTCGTATCCTGTTCGCTGCTACACCCGCGGCTGTGAGAAATTGGCCGTATACAAAATCGCTGCGCGCTGGAGCGACGGCCTGACGCAAGAACTCAAAACCTATGCTCTGACTTGCGCGGCGTGCCTGGCCGAATCTTTTCGTCGTAGTTGCATCAAACAAGCTGCTTGCCGTCTTGCTCCTGGTGAGACACTGGAAGCACCGGGCATTTACGAGCTGGCCCACGGCCGCCGCGATCCGGAACTGGTTCGTCGTCGCGATCTGGAACAACAGTTATTGGCGAAGTAGGAACGCATTTCGCCGTCAGTTTGCAGCGAACGATCGAGGTGAAGAACTCGCGCGTCAGCCGATTGTGCAGCAGACGGAGGGGACGAATGGGTACGGCTGCGAATTCCGTTATCTGAAACGGACTTTCCTCGACCAGACGTTCAAAGCGGCGAATGGTCATTTGGTTGAGTCCGCCGCGGATCTCGTGGAAACGAGTAGCTCCATCCGAGCAGTAACGCGCACGCCAGCGCAACAGAGATTGCTCGGTGAACAGTAAATGCGCCCATGGGAACACCGAGAAACTGTGTCCGCCGTAGGGATGCAGCCAAGGTGGGCCAAACGAAACAAACACAGTCCCCCCGGGGTTGAGCAGTTCCGCCATCATTCGCAGGATCGCCGCCGGATCGCCGAAATGCTCGAAGGCATCGACGCAGACGATGGCATCGACTTTCTCTTCGGCCCTCGTCCGAAAGATGCAGCGATCGGCCAGGTTGGCACGTTCAGCTGCCCGGGCAGCGACAGCCAACCCTTGCTGGAAGATATCCACGCCGAGAACACGCCGTGCCCCACGCCGTGCTATTTCGAGAGTATCTCCGCCCGTGCCGCAGCCGTAATCGAGGACTGTTCGTCCCGCCAACTCGTTCCAGATGTTTGGCCCCCAATGGACTTCCAGTTTGCTGGGCGCCGGTACGGAAGAAGCATCCAGACGCGATTGCCAGCTATAAGGTGTGGGAAAACAGCGAAGTACGTGATAGGCGAGTTCACCGCCGATGAGCATATGGCCTCCTTGCTTGAGATGCCCTTGCAGGGCGTTGCGGGCGGGAAGATTTTGTCCGATCTCGCAAAACGGAACAAGGCCAAGAACTTCTTAGAGCTAGCGGACCAAACCTCCTCCCCCATAAGAGGGAGGGAAAAGCCCCCCAACCCTCCCCCCCAAGGGGGAGGGAAAAGTCCGTTAGCCCTTAGGGTGTGTCGCTCGATTTTGGTGCATAGGAGGACTTATGTGCGAGCGGTCTTTTCCTTCCCTCCTTGTGGGGGAGGGAGGGGGAAAGAATGCGGAGATAGGGCCGGCGTTACCATTCCCGTTACGCTGCCAAAGCCAACCCGATAGCCGTCGCCCTGACACCAGGCTGTCATTGTGACGCTATCGCCGTCAAGTAGAAAGGTGCGTGTTTGGCCGCCTATGTTCACAGGTCGTGTGCCGCGCCAGGACAATTCCAGCAGGCTGCCATACGAATCCGGCGTGGGACCGCTGATGGTGCCAGAAGCCAACAGATCACCGGGCCGTAGATTGCAACCGTTGACGGTATGATGGGCCACTTGTTGAGCGAGTGTCCAGTACAGATAGCGGAAATTCGAGGTGCATATCCGTGTCGCTTCGCCCATCTTCTCGCCCCGCAAATGCACTTCTAGATGGATGTCATAGGTTGTTCGCGTTGATTCCTGCAGGTACGGCAAAGGCGGTGGATGTTGCGGCACTGCGGTCACACGGAACGGCGCCAGTGCCTCCATCGTCACTACCCACGGCGAAATCGAAGTGGCAAAGTTCTTGCCCAGAAAGGGACCGAGCGGCACGTATTCCCATGCTTGAATATCGCGGGCACTCCAGTCGTTGAGAAGCACCATGCCGAACAGGTGCTCTTCGGCTTCCGCGATCGGGATAGGCTGGCCGAGAGCATTGCCCGGCCCGATAAAGGCGGCCATCTCCAGCTCGAAATCCAGGGATCGACTCGGACCATAAATCGGCGCGGCTCCCCCCCCTGTATTCTCCCCCGTTCCAGGAGGGAGCATCTGGCCGCACGGCCGGCGTACCTCAGTGCCGCTGACAATAATAGAGCTAGATCGTCCGTGATAGGCAACCGGCAGATGCAGCCAATTGGGTTGCAGCGCCTTGTCCGGGCCGCGGAACATGATGCCGACATTGCTGGCATGTTCGCGTGAGGAGTAGAAGTCGGTGTAATCGCCGATGTCCGCCGGCAGCAGCATCTCGACCTCGGCCATCGGCACCAGCACGCGCGCCCGCAGCTCGGCGTTATCGCGCAACGCCGGCTCGTCGGCATCGAGGAGCTGCTGAAGGCGTTGACGGACCTGGCTCCAGACGGTGCGGCCCTGGGCCATGAAGGCGTTGAGCGTGCCGCTGTCGAAGACGCGCCGGCCGTGCAAAGCAGGAACAGCGAGCCAACCCAGCGCTTCCAGGACAGTCAGATCGACGAGGAAATCGCCGATGGCCGTGACGATGCACCGCTGACCTCCCCGACGACAGACGCCATAGGGGATATTTTGGATGGGGAAATGAGATTCTGCCGAAACAGGCACAAAGGAGCGCTTCATGAAAGGTATCTCCTCCCAGGCGAACGGCTGGCGGACACCGGCCGTTCGCCTGCACTCAGTCTAAGCGCGTCGGCGCCAGGAGGGTATCGCGTTCCAGGTATTTCGTCCCCCACAACCAGAGGATGCCGCCCAGCAGCACCATAATCGAGACGAAGCCAAACGCCCAGCTCAGGTTGGAGACCCCGGCGATGGCGCCCATGACCGCTGGCGAAATAGCATCGCCGAACAGATGGATGACGAGGATGTTCAAGGCAAAACCAGGCGCACGCAGCAGCGGATGCGTGACGTTGGCCAAGATAGTGTTCGTCGGTCCTGTGTTGAAGAAGAGGAAGAACACAAAACAGACCAGCGGTATCCAGGCATGAGGGAAGGGGAGAAAGATCATCAGCAGCAGCATGGGGAAGGATAAGACCAGCGCCGTTCCGGAAACGAGAAAATACGAACCAGGAAAGCGTGGCCGCAGCCAATCGCCGGCCCAGCCGCCCAGCAAGGTCGCCGCCAGACCGGTCAGCGCCGTCATGGCGCCGAAGGCTGTCGTCGGGTGAATGCCTGCCAGCGGTGCAGCGCCGCGCTCCTCGAAATAGCCCGGCGCCCAGAAGGCCAGGCCGCCCATCGCGAAAGTCATGGCCGTCATGCCCAGGGTATTGAGGACATAGGAAGGCGTTTGCAAAAGCACCAGGTAATCCGACCAGCGCTCGCGCATGCGTTTCTCCGTCCCCTGCCTGCGCAGCGGGTCGGCCATCTCTTCACTTTGGCCGCGACGCGGTTCGGGCATCAGGAAACACCACAAACCGAGCAGCAGACCGGGCAGCACCACCAGATAAAATGCGACTCGCCAACTCCCTGTTGCCTTCAGCACGCCGTCGCCCAGGGCGTAGCCCAGCGCACCGCCGAAAGGAATCGCTGCATAGAACCAAGCGAGAATCCGGCCGCGCCGCTCTTTGGGATAGAGATCGGAGATCATGTCTGGGGCGACGGGACCGTAAGCCCCCTCACCAAAGCCGACGCAGCAGCGCGTCAACAACAAGACGAGATAGACGGTGGCCAGGCCGGAACCGCCGCTGGCGAGGCTCCACACGATGACGCCAATGCCGATGATCGCCCAGCGGCGCATGCGGTTGGCCAACCAACCGAAAAGCGGCGCCGTCGCCATGTAAGTGATGAGGAAGGCAAAGGACAAGACGCCCATCCAGAATTTGGCCTCGGTCGGCTCCTGCTTTTTTCCATTCTGGGGATCTGCGATGGGCGGAAAGAATTCGGCCCGGATGCTCGGCTCGACGGCGGCCAGCACTTGGCGATCGATATAGTTAAATAAATTAATCAAGACCAACAGCGTCAGCGCCAGCCGCGTCGGACCCGTTTCCTTCATGTTATCCTTGCTCCGAAAATGCCGGTCTTCCTCGACCGGAGGAGTGTACACCGTAAGACCAGGACGTACAATACAAGGTAAGGCCACATTCCAAGTACAGGAGATCTCACGCCATGAAACGTATTTTGACTCTCGCTGCTGTCGCTCTGTTATTCGCTGCTGCTCCGCTGTCCGCTGCCGGACTGACCGGCCAATACATCGAAGCTCGCACCACCGACGTGTGGACCGGTCCGTGCTTCGCCAACGCCGACATCAACCTCGGCGGCAAGCACGCGATCATGGCCTGGAAAATCGATAAAGGCCAGTGGAACAAAATTTCTCTCGATGGTCTGGGTGTCGTCGCCGTCTTGGCTGCCAGCGATACACTCGGCACACCGCAGACGGGCCGGGGCAAAGCGGTCCTGATCGTCGATGAACGGGCCAACCGCGAACAGAAAGACGCTCTCATCGCCTTTGCCAAGCAGCAGGGCGGGGCATTGCTCGGCAACGTTGTCGCCATCCAAAGCGCCCGTGTGGAGCTGAGTGTATGCAATTGTGCGGAAGGCGGCTGCGGCACGCTGCAAGCTGGTGAGGCCCGTATCCAGACACGCTGCCTCGATCACAAACATGATAAAGTCTGCGGCAACGAATCCGCTTTCTTCCCGCCCTTGGCCCGCGATGTCCAGGCGCAGCCAGCCCTGGCCACCGAGAACACCTATACCGGCAAGGGGCTGGACGGCACCTGGAAGGACAGCGGCCGTCGCAGCGCTTATCTGGGCACTTTCACCATTCGCTAAATCGGTTATCAGTTAGCGGTTTTCGGTTTTCAGGGAAAGAAGGAATATAACGCCTTGAACCGTGAAAACCGAAAACCGATAACCGAAAATCGAAAAACCGGAGAACCCTCTATGCATGTGCGTCCCTTGGCCGGTGTGGCCGTTTGGCTTGCCTGGGTAATTCTGCCTGTCTTCGCTGCGGATGGAACGGAGTACCATATCAAGATGGTGGACCAAACGCCTGCTCCCAAGGAAGTACCGGAGCCGGTCCGCAAACTGCTTGGCGAACGCTGCGTACAGCTATTAGGCGCCAAGGACGACCTTCTTGCCGAAATGTGGTTCCGCAAGGACATGCCCGTCAAGGCCACCGAAGCCCAGATCAACAACGGTCTGACCTACGCCGAAGTGCCGGAAACAACTCTCTTCGGTGTCATCCGCTTCCCCAAGCAATTCACTGATTATCGCAAGCAAAAAATCCCTGCCGGCGTCTACACGCTGCGCCTGGCCAACCAGCCGATGGACGGCGATCACATGGGTACGGCTCCGTACAGTGAGTTTTTGCTACTGACGCCTGCTGCGGATGATAAGAAGCCGGACACGATGGAGGCAAAAAAGCTGCATGAGATGAGCGGCAAAACCACCGGCGGCCATCCCGGCGTACTGCTCTTGTTTCCCGGTACAGGCGCCGGCGCAATGCCCAAGCTGGAAAAGAAGGAAGAAAATCACTGGGTATTGTTCTTTCTCCTGGATACCAAGGCCGGCGCCAAGAAAGCTGTCTTGCCCGTCGGACTAACGCTGATTGGCGTGTCGTCTTCGGCGTAATCCGCAGGGAAATCGAACCGATGATGGCCACAATCTTTGAAAAAGCGGAACCGATAGTCTCATGTATCCCCACCGAATTCGCTTGCGCGGCCCGTGGGAGCGTGAGCTGATTGACACCGGCCGCGTCCGTTTCCGCCGCCGCTTCGGTTATCCCGGACGCATCGATGCCTACGAACGGGTGTGGCTGACTTTCGCAGGCATCGGCGGCAAGGCCGAGATTCGGCTCAACAGTCATTTGCTGGGATGCATTATCTCCCCAACCGGCGCAACACCAGCCCCACCTGCTTGCGAGTTCGAGGTGACGCCGTTATTGCGACCGCGCAACGAATTGGTAGTTGAAATTGAGGGCGCCGCCGAGCAAAGCAGCTGGGAGGGCGACGTGGCCTTGGAAGTCCGTTGCACCGCCTTTCTCCGCGATTTGCGCACCTTTGCTATCCAAAAAGGAGAAAAAGTAGATTGGCATGTGTCCGGCCAGGTTGTTGGCACAGCCGAGCGGCCTCTGGAGTTGTATCTTCTGCTCGATCGCTCGGTGGCGGGCTATCAGGTGGTGACAGCGACGGCAGAGGGACAGCCTTTTGAGTTTCTTGTGCCGGACTTGCCAGCGGTAAATCGGCTCATCCAGGTCGATCTGGTGAACGGGGCGGTTGTTTGGTATACCAGTGTCAGCGAAGGGACGCTGGAAACGTTGTGTGACGAGGAAAAATAGATCGATATGCAAATTCATGCGTTGACATTGTCTGTCACCGAACAAGAACTCAATGAATTGGCGGCGGCGTTGCCCCTGGGCAAAAACAGTATTCAGAACCTGCGCATTCGCTTGACGTCAGACGGGATCGTCGTCCTGGGCGAATATCCAGCCCTGCTCATGAAAATGGCCTTTGAGACGTTGTGGGAAGTGAAGGGCGCCGGCAACATCGTGGAGGCGCGGCTGATCTCGGTGAAGGTAGCGAACCTGCCGGCTGCACTGCTGCGTACGGTGTTGTTGAGAATGCTGCGCGATCTGTTGGCGCAGGAACCAGGCGTGTGCGTCGGGGACGATTCCATCCAGGTCGATTTGAGCAAACACACCATCCTCCAGAAGCTGCGCCTGGGCATCCATCTGACAGCGGTACAGTGCCGTCCAGGGAACCTGGTGATCGAAGCGAGATCGGCGCTTGTGTGATGAAGCACGAACCGAAAGCGTAAAGACTACCGGAAAAAACTCCTCCTCCCTTGTGGAAAGGGAGGGAGTGGGAGGGGAAGTGCA
>Ga0209061_1003288_pt1 | contig 17886 bp, 18 predicted proteins | sample Coa_R1_10_FD_187157 | JGI IMG/M metagenome (GOLD analysis project Ga0209061, IMG submission 187157) | Surface soil microbial communities from Centralia Pennsylvania, which are recovering from an underground coalmine fire - Coalmine... | ecosystem: Environmental > Terrestrial > Soil >...
GGCAGGTGTCCAGGTGGCAGACCCGCATCATCACGCAGCCGGACACCACCAGCGGCGCGGTGGCGAAGCCGAACTCCTCCGCGCCGAGCAGCGCGGCGATGATCACGTCCCTGCCGGTCTTGAGCTGGCCGTCCACCTGCACCACGATCCGGTCCCGCAGCCTGTTGCGCAGCAGCGTCTGCTGGGTCTCGGCCAGGCCGAGCTCCCAGGGCGCGCCCGCGTGCTTGATCGAGGTCAGCGGCGCGGCGCCGGTGCCGCCGTCGTGCCCGCTGATCAGCACCACGTCGGCGTGCGCCTTCGACACCCCGGCCGCGACGGTGCCGACCCCGACCTCCGCGACCAGCTTGACGTGCACCCGGGCCGCGGGGTTGGCGTTCTTCAGGTCGTGGATGAGCTGCGCCAGGTCCTCGATCGAGTAGATGTCGTGGTGCGGCGGCGGCGAGATCAGGCCCACGCCCGGGGTGGAGTACCGGGTCCTGGCGATCCACGGGTACACCTTGTGCCCGGGCAGCTGGCCGCCCTCCCCCGGCTTGGCGCCCTGCGCCATCTTGATCTGCAGGTCATCCGCGTTGACCAGGTACTCGCTGGTGACGCCGAACCGCCCGCTGGCCACCTGCTTGACCGCCGACCGGCGCAGGTCGCCGTCCGGGTCGGGGCTGAACCGCTCCGGGTCCTCGCCGCCCTCGCCGGTGTTGGACCGCGCGCCCAGCCGGTTCATCGCGATCGCCAGCGTCTGGTGCGCCTCGGCCGAGATCGACCCGTACGACATCGCGCCGGTGGCGAACCGCCGCACGATGGCCGAGACCGGCTCAACCTCGTCAACATCGAGCGGAACGGGCGGCGGCGGCTGGCCCCGGTCCTGCGGGCCGTCCCCCGTGGTCTCCGGGCCAGGGTCGACGCCGCGGACGCGCAGCAGGCCGCGCAGCGTCATCAGCCGCCGCGCCTGGTCGTCGACCAGCCTGGTGTACTCCTTGAAGATCTCGTACCGGCGGCTGCGCGTCGCGTGCTGCAGCTTGAAGACGGTCTCCGGGCTGAACAGGTGCGGCTCGCCCTCGCGCCGCCACTGGTACTCGCCGCCGGTCGCCAGCCGCCGGTGCGCCATCCCGGCCGCCGGGGACGCGGCCGAGGTCCGGCGCCGGATCTCGTCGGCGAGCTCGGCGAAGCCCACGCCGGACAGCCGCGAGGTGGTGCCGGCGAAGCAGGTGTCGATCACCTCGGCGCCCAGCCCGATGGCCTCGAAGATCTGCGCCCCGGTGTAGGAGGCGACCGTGGACACCCCCATCTTGGACATGATCTTCAGCAGCCCCTTGCCGAGGGCCTTCAGCAGGTGGGCCTCGGCCGTGCGCGGCGAGACCCCGCCCAGCACGCCCCGGGCGGCCAGGTCCCTGACCGAGGCGATCGCCAGGTACGGGTTGACCGCCGCGGCCCCGTACCCGATCAGCAGCGCCACGTGATGGCACTCGCGCACGTCGCCAGCCTCCACCACCAGCCCGGCCCTGGTCCGTGACTTCTCCCTGATCAGGTGGTGGTGCACCGCCCCGGTCAGCAGCAGCGACGGTATCGGCACCAGGTCCGCCCCGCCGCCGGCCGGCGGCGTCGTTGTGGCATCGTGCCGGGCACAGCCGGGTCGTTGTGACATCGTGCCGGCCGGCCGCGGCCGTCCGCTGCGGCCTGCGGGGTTCATGCGGTCGGAGAGGACGATGAGGCGGGCGCCGGCCGCGATCGCGGCGGAGACCTCGGCGCAGATCTCGGCCAGCCGGGCGCGCAGGGCCTCGCCGCCGCCGCCCGGGTCGTAGCGGCCGTCCACCACGTGGGAGGCGAGGCCGGGCAGGTCGCCGCGGTCGTTGATGTGCATGATCTTGGCCAGGTCCCCGTCGCCGATCACCGGGAACGGCAGCGCGATCTGGCGGCAGGACGCCGGGCCGGGTTCGAGCAGGTTCTGCTCCGGGCCGGTGACGGTGCCGAGCGAGGTGACCAGTTCTTCCCTGATCGCGTCCAGCGGCGGGTTGGTGACCTGGGCGAACAGCTGGGTGAAGTAGTCGAACACCAGCCGGGGCCGGTCCGACAGCACGGCCACCGGGGTGTCCGTGCCCATCGACCCGACCGGCTCCGCGCCGGACCGCGCCATCGGCGCCAGGATGACCCGCAGTTCCTCCTCGGTGTAGCCGTGCAGGCGCTGCAGCGTCACCAGGTCGGTGCTTTCCCCCGGGGGGACGACCCCCCCGGGGACCCCCCCGGCACGGGGGGACTGCCCGTCCCCCCGTACCCCCCTGGGAGGGAGATCGTCCAGGTGGATGAGGCCGGCGTGCAGCCACGCCTCGTAGGGGTGCTCGGCGGCCAGGGCCGCCTTGACCTCCTCGTCCTCGACGATCCGCCCGGCCGCGGTGTCGGCGAGGAAGATCCGGCCCGGCTGCAGCCGCCCCTTCCTGACCACGCTGGCCGGGTCGATATCGAGCACGCCCACCTCGCTGGCCAGCACCACCAGGCCCTCGGCGGTGACCCAGTACCGGCCGGGGCGCAGCCCGTTGCGGTCCAGCACGGCGCCGATCACCGAGCCGTCGGTGAACGCGACCAGCGCAGGGCCGTCCCACGGCTCCATCAGCGTCGCGTGGAACTGGTAGAACGCGCGCCGCTGCGGGCTCATCTCCTCGTGGTTCTCCCACGGCTCGGGAATCATCATCAGCACCGCGTGCGGCAGCGACCGGCCGCCCATGTGCAGCAGCTCGAGGCACTCGTCGAAGCTGGCGGAGTCGCTGGCGGACTCGTCGAGCACCGGGAACAGCCGCTCGATGCCCCGGCCGTCGGCCGAGTCCGGGATCAGCCCGCTGGCCAGCATCGCCTCCCTGGCCCGCATCCAGTTGCGGTTGCCCCGGATCGTGTTGATCTCGCCGTTGTGCGCCACGTACCGGTACGGGTGGGCCAGCGGCCACGACGGGAACGTGTTGGTGGAGAACCTGGAGTGCACCATGGCCAGCGCCGAGCCGAACCGCGGGTCGGACAGGTCCGGGTAGAACGGCTCGAGCTGCGGCGCGGTCAGCATCCCCTTGTACACGATGGTGCGGGCAGACAGGCTGCAGAAGTAGGCCCGTGCCTCGTGCCCGGCGCGCTTGCGCAGGCAGAACGCCCTGCGCTCCAGCTCGAGGCCGCGCTCGCCGTGCGCGCCCGCGACGAACAGCTGGAGCATGTCCGGCAGCACCGCGCGGGCGCCGTCCCCGCACGCGGTGATGTCGACGGGCACCTCGCGCCAGCCGAGGACCCGCAGGCCCTCCGCGGCGGCGAGGCGTTCCACGGCAGCGGTCACCACCGGGCGTTGCGCGGAAAGAAACGCGATGCCTGCCGCGTACGCGCCTGGCGGCGGCAGCTCGAACGGGCAGGCGGCGCGGAAGAACGCGTCGGGCAGCTGGGTGAGGATGCCCGCCCCGTCCCCGGTGGCCGGGTCGGCGCCCTTGGCGCCGCGGTGCTCGAGGTTGCACAGCACCGTCAGCGCGGCCGACACCACGGCGTGACCGCGGCGGCCGGACAGGTCCGCGACGAAGCCGACGCCGCACGAGTCGTGCTCGAAACCGGGGTGGTAAAGGCCGGCAGCCGTCATGGGCTCTCCCGTCGTCTCGCAAGCGCCTCCGCTAGGTGCGTCCGGGACGACACTGGCCCTGTTACCTAGACATTACATCACCGGAAGAATCGCCGGCCACGGCGGCCGGGCCGGGCTTGCGGCCGGCCCGGGACGGGAGCGCGGGCCGGCCGGATCTCCCCCTCCTGGCCAGGTACAGGCTGATCAGGGCGAGCGCGAGGACCGCGGTGTCGCGGAGCGTGCCGTACGGGACCCCGAGCGCGTGCGGCAGCGGGCCGATCCGCGCCGACTCCGCCCACAGCCCCCCGGCCGCGTACCCGGCCGCGGCCAGCCACAGGACGCGCTGGCCGTCCAGCGCGAGACGGCGGCCCGCGATGATCACGGCGAGGCCGACCGCGGCGTCCCACAGCGACTGGTAGGCGAACACGGGCTGGAAGGTGGCGTAGTTCTCGTACCCGGGCACCCGGTGCTCGGGGGAAATCCGCACCGCCCACCACCACGCCGAGGGAGGGCCGTAGTACTGCTGCGTCCACCAGTTGCCGAGGCCGGCGACGGCCAGCCCGAGCAAGACCGCGGGGGCGGCCGCGCCCGCGACGGGACCCAGCCGCGCCCCGGCCCGCCTGCAGGCGACCCACGCCCCGGCGGCGCCCAGCGCGACCGCGCCGGGAACGCCGATGGTGCCGGCGGCGGCGGTGGCGGCGTGCCACAGCCGGAGCGTGCCGGTGAAGTCGTGCCGGGCGGCGACGAGGCCGGCGTGCACGACCGCGCCGGCCGCGCCGAACGGGACCGCCCAGGCGGCGACGTCGAGGACGACGCCCGGGCGGCCGCCGGCCAGGCGGTACCTGCGGCGGGCCACGATGACCGCGACCACGATCCCGGCGACGATGCACAGCGCGTAGGCGCGGACGCTCAGCGGCCCCAGCCGCCACGCCGCCCGCGCGGGGCTGGGGACCGAGGCGAGCGCCCGCCAGGTCTCATCACCGCGGCCGGTTCCTGCTCCCGCCGCAGCGGACCAGAAACCGGCCGTGCTCATGACCCGGCCCTGCGGCGCACCCCGGCGGCCAGCTCGGCGGCCAGCTCGGCGACCGCGCGGGCGCCCGCGGCCTCGCCGGCGGCGTCGAGCAGGCGGCGGACGAACGCCGATCCCACGATCACCCCGTCCGCGAACGCCGCCACCTGGGCGGCCTGGGCGCCGTCGCTCACCCCGATGCCGACCGCGACCGGCAGCGCGGTGCTGGCGCGGACCCGGCCGACCAGGGCCGCCGCGTCCGCGCCGAGCGACGCCCTGGTGCCGGTGATGCCCATCAGCGAGGCGGCGTAGACGAAGCCGCGGCAGGCGGCGCAGATCATGGCGATCCGGCTGCCGGCGGAGCTGGGCGCGACGAGGAACACCCGGTCCAGGCCGTGCTCGTCGGAGACGGCCAGCCACTGGCCCGCCTCCTCCGGCGCGAGGTCCGGCGTGATCAGGCCGGAGCCGCCCGCGGCGGCCAGGTCGCGGGCGAATGCCGGCACGCCGTAGGCCTCGACCGGGTTCCAGTACGTCATGACCAGCGCGGGGACGCCGGCCGCGGCGACCGCCTCGACGGTGCGCAGCACGTCGGCCGCCTTGGTCCCGGCCGCCAGCGCGCGGTGCACCGCCTCGGCGATCACCGGCCCGTCCATGAGCGGGTCCGAGTACGGCAGGCCGACCTCGATGACGTCGGCGCCGGAGGCGGCCATCGCCCGGGCGGCCGCGATGGCGCCGCGCACCGACGGGAACCCCGCAGGCAGGTAGCCGACGACGGCGGCCCGGTCCTCCGCGGCCGCCTTGGCGAAGGCGGTGGTGACGGCGCTGGTCACAGGCCGAACCACCTGGAGGCGGTGTCCACGTCCTTGTCGCCGCGGCCGGACAGGCTGACCACGACCAGGCCGTCCCCGCCCAGCTCGCGGCCGACGTCGAGCGCGCCCGCCAGCGCGTGCGCGGACTCGATCGCCGGGATGATGCCCTCGGTGCGGCTCAGCAGCGAGAACGCGTCCATGGCCTGCGCGTCGGTCACCGCCCGGTAGCTGGCCCGGCCGGTCTGCTGCAGCCAGACGTGCTCCGGGCCCACGCCGGGGTAGTCGAGCCCGGCCGCGACGGAATGGGTGCCGAGCGTCTGGCCCTCCTCGTCCTGCAGCACGAAGGTGCGCATGCCGTGCAGCACGCCGGCAGACCCGCCGGTGAGCGTGGCCGCGTGGCGGCCGGCCCCCCCGCCGTCGCCGCCGGCCTCGCAGCCGATCAGCCGGACGCCGCCGTCGGGGATGAAGGCGTGGAAGATGCCGATGGCGTTGGAGCCGCCGCCGACGCAGGCGACCACCGCGTCCGGCAGCCTGCCCGCCTGCTCCAGCACCTGCCGGCGCGCCTCGATGCCGATGACGCGCTGGAAGTCCCTGACCATCATCGGGAACGGGTGCGGCCCGCCCACCGAGCCGATGCAGTAGTGCGTGTGCCCGGCCGTCGTCACCCAGTCGCGGAACGCCTCGTTCATGGCGTCCTTGAGCGTGCGGGTGCCGGTGGCGACCGGGATGACCTCGGCGCCGAGCAGGCGCATCCGGGACACGTTGAGCGCCTGCCTGCGGGTGTCTTCTTCGCCCATGTAGACCGCGCAGTCCAGGCCGAGCAGCGCGCAGGCGGTGGCGGTGGCCACGCCGTGCTGGCCGGCGCCGGTCTCCGCGATCACCCTGGTCTTGCCCATCCGGCGGGCCAGCAGCACCTGGCCGAGCACGTTGTTGATCTTGTGCGAGCCGGTGTGGGCCAGGTCTTCGCGCTTGAGCAGCACCGCGCAGCCGGCCCGCTGGCCGAACCGGTCCGCGCGGTGCAGCGGCGTCGGGCGGCCCGCGTAGCAGCGAAGCAGCCGGCCGAGCTCGGCGCGGAACCCCGGGTCGCTGCGTGCCTGCTGGTACGCGGCGGCCAGCTCGTCCAGCGCGGCCGTCAGCGCCTCCGGGGCGAACCGGCCGCCGTAACGGACGCCGCGCGCGGTGAAATGCCCGCGGCTGTCGGGGACCGGCGCGATGTCGGGCTCGGCCGGCGCGGCGGGCTGGGGACGGTCGGTGGTCGTCATCGCGGGTCATCCGCGCTCGCCGCGCAGGGCCGGGTGCGAGCCCGCGGTCACCAGGTCGGCGACCGCGCAGCGCGGGTCCTTCTCGGTGACCAGGCTCTCCCCGACCAGCACCGCGTCCGCGCCGCAGGCGGCATAGGCGAGCAGGTCGCGCGGGCCGCGGACGCCGGACTCGGCGACCTTGATCACCCCGGCCGGGATGCGCCCTGCCATCCGGCCGAAGATGCTCCTGTCCACCTCGAGCGTGGCCAGGTTGCGCGCGTTGACGCCGATGACGGTCGCGCCCGCGTCGAGCGCCCGGTCCAGTTCGGGCTCGGTGTGCACCTCGACCAGCGGCAGCAGGCCGATGGAGGCCGCCCGCTCCACCAGCGAGACCAGCGCGCTCTGCTCGAGCGCGGCCACGATCAGCAGCACGACGTCGGCCCCGTGGGCGCGCGCCTCCCACAGCTGGTAGGAGCTGATCACGAAGTCCTTGCGCAGCAGCGGCACCTGCACCGCCCGGCGCACCGCGTCCAGGTCCGCCAGCGACCCGCCGAACCGCCGCGGCTCGGTGAGCACGCTGATCATCTGCGCGCCGCCCGCCTCGTAGTCGGCGGCCAGCGCGGCCGGGTCGCCGATCGCCGCCATCGGCCCCCGCGACGGGCTGGCCCGCTTGACCTCGGCGATCACGGTGACGCCCTCCGCCTTCAGCGCGGCCATCGCATCCCGCGGTGACGGCGCGCGGCGCGCCATCTCCTTCAGCTCGTCAAGACGGACGCGTCGCTGCCGTTCGGCGAGATCGGCGCGGACGCCGTGCAGGATCTCGTCGAGCACACTCACGCGGTTCGCTCGTCCCCTCACAATCGGCTCGGCACTGCTGCCCCCCGATGGTAGCCCCGCGGCCGCCGCGGCCCGGCCAGCGCCCCCCGGATAACCGGCCGAACCGGTAGCCGGCGCCGCGGACGGTGCTGATCACGACCGCCGGGCCGAGCTTGGCCCGCAGCTGCGCCACGTACACGTCGGCGGCCCGGTCGCCCGCGCCGCCGCGGCCCGCCGCGGCCAGCAGCTGCCGCCGGCCGGTCACCCGGCCCGCGTTGCCCGCCAGGGCGGCGAGCACCGCGAACTCGGTCGCCGTCAGCGGCACGCGGCGGCCGCCGACGGTCACGGCGCGCCCGCCGCGGTCCAGCCGCAGGCCCGCGGCGCCGGGCGGCGCGGCCGCGGCGCCCGGCGCCGCCAGCACCTCCCGGACCAGGGCGGCAAGCTGGCGGGGGCTGAACGGGCGGCTGAGCCACCGCCGCGGCGCGCCGCCGCGCGCGCCCGCCAGGCCACGGGGCCGCGGGCCCGCCGCCAGGAAGACGACCGGCGTCCGGCTGGCCGCCCCGCGCAGGGCGCGTCGGATCCGCCGCAGGTCGAGGCCCGGCACGGCGAGGTCGAGCACGGCGGCGTCGTCCCGCCCCGCGGCCAGCTCGGCGGCCGCCGGCTCCCCGGCGGTGACCAGCCGGACCTGCAGCCCGTCCCTGCGCAGGTAGCGGGCCGACATCTCGGCGACCTCCGGCTCATGCTCGGCCAGCAGGACCGTTGCCATCGCGCATGCCCGCTTCCGCCGTGGGGTCCACGTCCCGGCTCAGCGCCTCCCACATCGTCGCCGAATCGGCGGCCCCGGGCGCCGGGGCGCGCTCGAACCGGGCCGACATGACCGGCCACCGCCGCCCGCGCCAGGCGGTGGCCGCGCCGGCCAGCACGATCGCGGCGGCGCCGCACACCGCCGCGGCGCGCCACGGGGCGCCGGACAGCACCGCCCGCGCGGACGAGCCGGCGATGACGACGGCGCGGGCCGCACCGCCCGGCGAGCCGCCCGTGGTGGACCCGCCCAGCGCGCCCTGCGCCGCGGCCGCCCGGGCCGCCGCCAGCACCGCCGGCGCGCTGGTCCCGGCGGCGGCCGCCGCCGCGGCGCCGGCGCCGAGCACGGCCAGCAGCGCGCCGGCCGCCACCCGGGCCGCCTGCCTGGCGGCGATCACCGCCGCCAGGCAGGCAAGGGCCGCGAGCGCGAGCGCTCCGGCCAGCGGGACAAGCTGCTGGCCGGTGACGGCGATGTCCTGCGCGGGCAGCGGGCGGGCGGCGGTGAAGACCGCGTGCGCCCACGCCTGCCGGACCGCCAGCAGCACCAGGCCGGCGCCCGCGGCGCCGAGCAGCAGCACCAGCGCGAACTCGCGGCGCATCACCCCGGCGGCTCCCCGGATAGCGGGCCGGCGTCGAAGCAGGTCCTGTCGCCGGTGTGACAGGCCGCGCCGACCTGGTCGACCTTGACGAGCACCGCGTCGCCGTCGCAGTCCAGCGCGACCGACTTCACCAGCTGGTGGTGCCCGGACGTCTCGCCCTTCACCCAGTACCGCCCGCGGCTGCGCGACCAGTAGGTGCACCGGCCGGTGGTGAGGGTGCGATGCAGCGCCTCGTCGTCCATCCAGCCGAGCATCAGCACCTCGCCGGTGTCGTACTGCTGGGCGATCGCCGCGATCAGGCCGGACGGGTCCCGCTTCAGCCGCGCGGCGATGGCAGGATCTAGCATCGAGCACCGCTCCCGGGTCTGTGGTGGATGGCTGACTTCAGTCAGGGTAGCAATCCCGCCTACCATCAGCAGGTGAGCTATTCGCGGCAAGAGCGGCTGGCGCTGTGCGCGCTGCTCGAGGCGGCCGGCCCGGACGCGCCCACGCTGTGCGCGGGCTGGACGACCGGGGATCTCGCCGCGCACCTGGTGCTGCGCGAGCGCCGGCCGGATGCCGCCGCGGGCGTCCTCGGCGGCCCGCTCGCCTCCTACACCGCCCGGGTGCAGCGGCGGATCAGGGAGCGGACGCCGTACCCGCGGCTGGTGCAGGCCATCAGGTCCGGGCCGCCGCGGCTGTCGCCGCTGGCGCTGCCCGGCCTGGACGAGCGGGCCAACGTCGTGGAGTTCTTCGTGCATCACGAGGACGTGCGCCGCGCCCGTCCGGGCTGGCAGCCGAGGGCGATCGGCAGCGGCGAGTCCGAGCTGCTGTGGCGCCGGCTGCGGATGGCCAGGTTCCTGCTGCGGCGCGCGCCGGTCGGGATCGAGCTGGCCAGGGACGACGCGGCGGCCGGCAGCGGCGGGGCGTTCCGGATCACGGCGAGGAACGCCACCCCGGTGGTCACCGTCATCGGCAGTCCCGCCGAGCTGGTCATGTGGGCGTTCGGCCGCACCGGCGCGGCCCTGGTGCGCCTGGACGGGACGGCGGCGGCGGTGCACACGCTGGCCACGGCGAGCTGGCGCCGGGCCGGCGCGCCGGGTCCCGGCGGCGGCGAGGCCGGCCGGGCTAGCCGCCCATCTCGCGCTTGAGCCTGGCCAGCTCCGCGTCCACGTCGTCCCCGGCGCGCGGCACGGCGCCCTGGGCGGGGACGCGCTGCACCTCGGCCCGGGGCAGCGGCCTGCCGTGACCGGGCTCGCGGACCTCGCGGCCGGCGCGCTTGCGCGCCAGCCGCTTGCCGGAGCGCGCCATCTTGATCGCGACGACGATCGCGCCGACCACGAGCGCGGCGATGACCAGGTCCAGCACGGCATGGATGACGAAGCCGATGACCGAGCCGACGACGAGGAACGCGATGAGTATGCCGCCTGCGATGGCGGCCAGCTTGACCAGGCGCATCCGCCGTACCCTCTCTGCCGGTGAGCACTGCCCCTCCTCAGAGGCTACCCGGCCGTTACGCTTAGGTCATGCACGCGCTCGGCATCGACATCGGCGGCACCGGCATCAAGGCGGCTCCGGTGGACGTGGCCACCGGCACGCTGGTCGCCGGCCGGCAGAAGATACCCACGCCGCGCCCGGCGCTGCCGGACGCGGTGGCGGGCGTGCTGCAGGAGCTGGTCGCCTCGTTCGGGTGGTCCGGCCCGGTGGGCGTCACCTTCCCCGGCGTGGTGACCGACGGCGTGGCCAGGACGGCCGCCAACCTGGACCCGGCGTGGATCGGGCTGGATGTCGGCTCGCTGTTCGGCAAGGCCGCCGCCAGCCCGGTCCGGGTGCTCAACGACGCCGACGCGGCCGGCATCGCCGAGATGACCTTCGGCGCCGGGGCCGGCCAGCGCGGGACCGTGCTCATGCTGACGTTCGGCACCGGGATCGGCAGCGCGCTGTTCACCAGCGGGGTGCTGGTGCCCAACACCGAGTTCGGGCACATCGAGATCCGCGGCAAGGACGCGGAGCGGCGCGCGTCGGAGCACGCGAAGACGGTGCACGACCTCAGCTGGGAGAAGTGGGCGGGACGGGTCGAGGAGTACCTGCAGCACGTGGAGGCGCTGCTGTCGCCGCACCTGATCATCGTCGGCGGCGGCATCAGCAGGCAGTCGGACAAGTGGGTGCCGCTGCTGACCGGCATCCGCGCCCGCATCGTGCCCGCGGCGCTGCACAACGACGCCGGCATCGTCGGCGCCGCGATGGCCACCGCGACCAGCGCGGCACCCGACACCTCCGGCGCCGCGGGAGCCACCGGGCGGCTGGTCAGCGGGTAGGGTAGCCGGCGGCGCGCAGCGCGTCCTTGACCGCGGCGATGCTCAGCGTGCCGAAGTGGAAGACGCTGGCGGCCAGCACCGCGTCGGCGCCGGCGCCGACGGCGGGCGGGAAGTGAGCCGGCTCGCCGGCGCCGCCGCTGGCGATCACCGGGACGGTGACCGCCGCCCGCACCGCCCGGATCAGCTCCAGGTCGAAGCCGGCCGTGGTGCCGTCGGCGTCCATCGAGTTCAGCAGGATCTCGCCGGCGCCGAGCTGCGCGGTCGCCCGCCGCGCCCAGGCCACCGCGTCGATGCCGGTGCCGGTCCGGCCGCCGTGCGTGGTCACCTCGAACCCGCTGGGCGTCAGGCCCGGCGCGCCCCGGCGGGCGTCCACGGACAGCACCACGCACTGCGACCCGAACCGCTGCGCCGCCTCGGCCAGCAATCCCGGGCGGGCGACCGCCGCGGTGTTGAGCGAGACCTTGTCCGCCCCGGCGCGCAGCAGCCGGTCCACGTCCGCGACGCTGCGGACGCCGCCGCCGGCGGTCAGCGGGATGAACACCTGCTCCGCGGCCCGCCGCAGCACGTCGACCATGGTGCCCCTGCCGCCGCTGGACGCGGTGATGTCCAGGAACGTCAGCTCGTCGGCGCCCTCGGCGTCGTAGCGGGCGGCCAGCCGCACCGGGTCGCCGGCGTCGCGCAGCCGCCGGAAGTTCACCCCCTTGACCACCCGGCCGCCGGCCACGTCCAGGCAGGGGATCACCCGCACCGCGAGGCTCACCCGGCCACCTCGGCGAGCGCCTGCTCCAGGGTGAACGCGCCGGTGTACAGCGCGGTGCCGACGATGGCGCCCTCCACCCCGAGCGGGGCCAGCGAGGCGATCGCGCGCAGGTCCGCCAGGCTGGACACTCCCCCGCTGGCCACCACCGGCGCCGTGGTGCGCGCGCAGACCTCGCGCAGCAGCGACAGGTTCGGGCCGCGCAGCGTGCCGTCGGCGAGCACGTCGGTGACGACGTACCTGGCGCAGCCCTCGGCGTTCAGCCGGTCCACGGTGGCGTGCAGGTCGCCGCCGTCGGCGGTCCAGCCGCGGGCGGCCAGCCGGGTGCCGCGCACGTCCAGGCCGACCGCGATCCGCTGCCCGTGGCGGGCGATGACCGAGCGCACCCAGTCCGGGTTCTCCAGCGCCGCGGTGCCGATGGTGACCCGGGCGCAGCCGGTGCGAAGCGCCCGGGCCAGCGACTGCTCGTCCCTGATGCCGCCGGAAAGCTCGACCGCCGCGTCCAGGCGGCGCACGATCCGCGCCAGCAGGTCGGCGTTGCCGCCGCGGCCGAATGCCGCGTCCAGGTCCACCAGGTGGATCCAGGACGCCCCGGCCCGCTGCCAGGCCAGCGCCGCCGCCAGCGGGTCGCCGTAGCCGGTCTCGCTGTCGGCGGCGCCCTGGACCAGGCGCACCGCCCGCCCGGCTGCCACGTCCACGGCCGGCAGCAGCGTGAGGGTCATCGCAGGGTCCCGACCCAGTTGCGCAGCAGCGCGGCGCCCGCGTCGCCGGACTTCTCCGGGTGGAACTGGGTCGCCGACAGCGCGCCCTGCTCGGCCGCGGCGGCGAACCGCTCGCCGTGGGCCGCCCAGGACAGCAGCGCGCCCGCCGCGGCCGCCTCGCCGGCGTCGGCGCAGCGCAGCGCGTAGGAGTGCACGAAGTAGAACCTGGTCCCGGCCGGGATGCCGGCGAACAGCGCCGACCCCGGCGCGGCCTGCACCGTGTTCCAGCCCATGTGCGGCAGCACCGCGGCGCCGAGCCGCCGCACCGTGCCCGGCCACACCCCGCAGCCCTCGGTCCACGCGCCGTGCTCCACCCCGGCGCCGAACAGCACCTGCATGCCCACGCAGATGCCCAGCACCGGCCTGCCGAGTTCCAGCCGCCGCGCGATCAGGGTGTCGCCGCCGGCGGCCCGCAGCCCGGCCATGCAGGCCGCGAACGCGCCCACGCCGGGCACGGCGAGCCCGGCGGCGCCGGCGGCCGCGCCGGCGTCCGCGCTCACCTCGGCGTCCGCGCCCGCCCGCTGCAGCGCCCGCTGCGCGGAGCGCAGGTTCCCCGACCCGTAGTCGAGCACCACCACCCGCGGCCTCACAGGACCCCCTTGGTGCTGGGGACGCCGCCGGCCCGCGGGTCCGGTGCCGTGGCGGCGCGCAGCGCCCGGGCGACCGCCTTGAACTGCGCCTCCACGATGTGGTGCGGGTTGCGGCCCTCGATGACCCGCACGTGCAGGCAGATCCCGGCGGCGGACGCGAGCGACTCGAAGATGTGCCTGGTCAGCGTGGTGTCGTAGCTGCCGATCAGCGGGGCCATGCCGGGCGGCTCGTGGTGCACCAGGTACGGCCGGCCGGACAGGTCCACCGCCGCCTGCACCAGCGTCTCGTCCAGCGGCACCAGCGCGTCGCCGAACCTGGAGATGCCGGTCTTGTCGCCGAGCGCCTCGCGCAGCGCCTGGCCGAGCGTGATGGCGGTGTCCTCCACGGTGTGGTGGGCGTCGATCTCGGTGTCGCCCTTGGCCCGGACGGTCAGGTCGAGGCCGCCGTGCTTGCCGAGCTGGGCCAGCATGTGGTCGAAGAACGGCACGCCGGTGCCGACCTCGACCACGCCGATGCCGTCCAGGTCCAGCTCGACCAGGATCTGGGTCTCCGCGGTGAGCCGCTCCACCCGCGCCAGCCGGCTCACCAGCCGAGCACCTCCTCCAGCGCCGCGCGGAACGCGGCCATCTCCTGCGGCGTGCCCACGGTGACCCGCAGCCAGCGCGGCGGCCCGACCTCGCGGACGAGCACGCCGCGGTCCAGCAGCCGCTGCCAGACCTGGTGCCGGTCGCCGAACTGGCCGAACAGCACGAAGTTCGCGTCGGAGTCGGCGACGGCCAGGCCGCGGCCGCGCAGCCAGCCCACCAGCGCGTCCCGTTCGGCGCGCAGCGCGGCGACGGTGGCCAGCGGCTCCGCGGCGAACGCCAGCGCGGCGCGGGCGACCGCCTGGGTGATCGCGGACAGGTGGTACGGCAGCCGCACCAGCAGCAGCTTCTCGATCACCTCGGGGGCCGCGGCCAGGTAGCCGACCCTGGCGCCGGCCATGGCGAACGCCTTGGACATCGTCCGGGTGACGACCAGGTGCGGGTACCGCGGCAGCAGGCTCACCGCGCTCGGCGTGCCCTCGCGGGCGAACTCCGCGTACGCCTCGTCCACCACCACCAGCCCGGGCGCCGCCTCGCACAGGGCCTCGACCGCCGGCAGCGGCGCGGCGGTGCCGGTCGGGTTGTTCGGCGAGGTCACGAAGACCAGGTGCGGCGCGGCCCGGGCGACGGCGCGCGCGGCCGCGTCCGGGTCGAGGCTGAAGTCCGGCTCCCGGCTGGCCGCCACCCAGCCGGTGCAGGTGACCCGGGCCAGCAGCGGGTGCATCGAGTAGCTCGGCTCGAACCCCAGCGCGCGGCGGCCCGGGCCGCCGAACGCCTGGAACAGCTGCTGGATGACCTCGTTGGACCCGTTGGCCGCCCAGACGTGGCCGCCGGTCAGGCCGTGCCCGAGGTAGCCGGCCAGGTCCTCGCGCAGCCCGGCGGCGTCCCGGTCCGGGTACCTGTTCAGGCCGCCCGCCGCGGCCGCGGCCGCGTCGGCGACCGCGCGGCGCAGCCGGGGGCTCGGCGGGTACGGGTTCTCGTTGGTGTTCAGCCGCACCGGGACGTCGAGCTGGGGAGCGCCGTACGGGCGCAGGCCGCCCAGGTCATCCCGGACCGGCGGCGGCGCGTGGGCCGTCATGAGCTGCCGTCCCCGGCCGCGGCCGGCACCCGGGCGCGCACGGCGGCCACGTGCGCGGCCAGGTCCTCCGCGCCGCCGAGGGCGTCGATCAGCGGTGCCGCGGCGGCCAGCGCCCGCCGGTCGCATTCCACCACGTTGACCAGCCGGCCGAACGTCAGCACGGACAGCCCGCCGGCGTGCCGCGCGGTTCCCCCGGTGGGCAGCACGTGGTTGGAGCCGGCCAGGTAGTCGCCGAGCGACACCGGCGCGTAGGGGCCGGCGAACACCGCGCCCGCGCTGGCGGCCCGCGCCGCCAGCTTGGCCGCGTCCCGGGCCTGGATCTCCAGGTGCTCCGGCGCCCACGCGTCGCTGACCGCCAGCGCCGCGTCGAGGTCGTCGACGAGCACGCACGCGGACTGCCCCGCCAGCGCGCCGGCCACCCGCTGGCGGTGCGGCGTCCGGCGGACCTGGCGGTCAAGCTCGGCCTCGACCGCGGCGGCGAGCCCGGCGTCGGGCGTGATGAGCAGGCAGGCGGCCAGCTCGTCGTGCTCGGCCTGCGCGATCAGGTCGGCGGCGACGTAGCGGGCGTCCGCGGTGTCGTCGGCGACGATCGCCACCTCGGTGGGGCCGTTCTCGCCGTCGGTGCCGACCACGCCGCGCAGCGCCCGCTTGGCCGCCGCGACGTAGACGTTGCCCGGCCCGGTGACCACGTCGGCGGGCGCGCAGTGCTCGGTCCCGTAGCCGAACATGGCCAGCGCCTGCGCGCCGCCGACCGCGTGCACCTCGCCGACGCCGAGCAGCGCGCAGGCGGCAAGCACCGCCGGATGCGGCAGCCCGCCGTGCTCCGGCCGCGGCGGCGAGGCCACCGCGATCGAGCCGACCCCGGCCACCTGCGCCGGGACGACGTTCATCACCACCGACGACGGGTACGCCACCAGGCCGCCGGGCACGTACACCCCGGCACGCCCGGCCGGGACGAAGCGGCTGGTGACGGTCAGCCCGTCATCGACGGCGGTCACGGTCTCCGCCGGCAGCTGCGCCTGGTGCACCGCCCTGGCCCGCCGGGCCGCCTCCCGCAGGGCGTCCCCGACGCGCGGGGCGAGCCCGGCAAGCGCCCGGTCGAGCGCCGGGCGCGGCACCCGGGTGACGGCCAGGTCCACCCCGTCGAGGCGCGCGGTGTGCTCGCGGACGGCCGCGGCGCCGCGCCGCCGCACGTCGTCGCAGACCGCCAGCACCGACGGCAGCACCGCGGCGACGTCGGTCGCGGCCCGCGGCAGCACGCCGGCCAGGGCGGCGCGGCCGAGGCTGCCCGGTTCGCGCCCGCGCAGGTCGATACGGGAGATCACTGTGCTACTCCAGATGCTCGCGCCGGCCGGAAGCCCCGCGGGCCGCCGGCCGCTCGCGCGGGCCCACGAGACCCGCGCTCGCCAGCCGGCACCGGACGGCGCTCCCCGGCATAGTGTACGGAGAAACTACCGGGCGCTGGCGGCCTGCGCGGCGCGGCGGGCGCCGGACTCGGCCAGCAGGATCGCGACCGAGGTGAGCAGCGGCCAGAACGCCAGCGCGCTCTTGGCGCCCAGCGCCAGCGACGCGTGGAACAGCGTCCCGGCCGGGCTGGTGGCAAGCTGGCGGTCGTAGGTCGCCAGCCCGATGTTCTCGCCGGTCCACAGCGCGCACGCCGCGGCCGCCGCCGCGCCCAGGATCAGCCCGGCCGCCGCGGGCCACCCCGCCCGCCGGACCAGCAGCCGGTAGCCGAGCACCCCGGTGACCAGTCCCCCGGCCGCGGCGATCAGGCTGAACCAGCCGTCGGCGGCGATGAACGCGCTGCTTTCCGCGTTGACGAGCTGGGCCTCGCCGTGCATGACCTCCTGCAGCAGCGCCCGCGGCGCCACCGCCGCCCAGACGAGCCCGGCGAGCACGCCGAGCACCGCGCTGCCCGCCAGCGCCGCCGCGAACGCCGTCAGTCGCCCCTTCGTCGGTCCTCCCGAACGCCGCACCGCCCCGGGACGATGCTACCTGCCGGGTCGCGCGGCGGGGCGGGCGCTGGTTTGCCGCCGCCGCGGCGCGCGGGTATATTCGTTAGTTGTATTAAGCCAACTACCATCCTGGCAGGTGGTGGGATGAGAACCGAGGCGCGCACCGCCGACCGCGCGCCGTCCGCCGAGGAGCTGCCGGGACGGCTGCGGCTGGCGGTGGGGCGGCTGGCCCGGCTGCTGGGCCGGCACGCGGCCGCGGAGCTGACGCTGTCGCAGTGGTCGGCGCTGTCCACGATCGCCCGGTCCGGCCCGCTGCGGATCGGGGAGCTCGGCGAGCTGGAGCGGGTCAGCGTCCCGACGCTGTCCCGGCTGGTGGCCGACCTGGAGGCCCTCGACCTCGTGGAACGCCGGACCGACCCGGCCGATGCGCGAGCGCACCGGCTCACCGTCACGGCGGCCGGGCTGCAGTGGCTGTCGCGGGCGAAGGCCGGCTACACGGCCGCGCTCGCCGACCAGCTCGGCGGCCTGAGCGCGGACCAGCGCGCCACCTTGGCGGCATCGGTCCCGGTGCTGGAGCTGCTGGTGGACCGGCTCAGCCGGCCGCGCGCGCCGGATCACGACCCGCGGCCGCCCGTGCACGATGACGACCCGCGGCCGCACGTGCCGCATCACGACCTATGAGCAGGAGGAGGCTGCGGTGCCGCGCACTCTAGCGCACCAGGCCGCCCGCGGCGGCAGGGAGCCCGACCCCTACAAGGGCAAGTGGCTGACCCTGTCGAACACGACGCTGGGCGCGCTGCTGGTGACGGTCAACTCGTCGATCATCCTGATCGCGCTGCCCGACATCTTCCGCGGCGTCAGGCTGAACCCGCTGACGCCGGCCAATACCGGCTACTTCCTGTGGCTGCTGATGGGCTACCTGGTGGTCACCGCCGTGCTCGTGGTGAGCTTCGGCCGGCTCGGCGACATGTTCGGCCGGGTGAAGATGTACAACCTCGGGTTCGCGGTGTTCACCGT
>Ga0209061_1003291_pt1 | contig 17871 bp, 16 predicted proteins | sample Coa_R1_10_FD_187157 | JGI IMG/M metagenome (GOLD analysis project Ga0209061, IMG submission 187157) | Surface soil microbial communities from Centralia Pennsylvania, which are recovering from an underground coalmine fire - Coalmine... | ecosystem: Environmental > Terrestrial > Soil >...
TGAGCGAGCTGAGCCATCACGCCGTCCGCGCCCTGCGCCGCATGCGCCGCCGCCCCACGCTTGTGGCCGCCTTCTGGAAGCAGGCTGGCCTCTTCGAGAATGTCACTACATTATGTAATACTCAATAGTGCAGGATCTGATTTCCCGCGGCGGCGTCAATGGACGCATCGCCGTGAATAACCAAACCATGGGCGGCGATCCGGCGGTGGGCGCCAACAAAATGCTCATCGTGATTTATCGCTATGACGGCACCGATGCCGCCGCGGCTGTCGGCGAAGGTGGCGTGCTCCAGCTCCCGTAGCCGTCGTATTGCTTCGGACCGCGCAAAGCTGACGATCGCCTGAGCCCAGTTCCCGCACTCAGTTCTCCGAGCGCGGGAATCTAATTTCGGCGGATTTTGCCGCTTCCGCGATGTGCATCCTTCCAGGTTGCCCGTGTGTCTGAACCTACCGGAGGTACATTCCCGATGAATCTCACGCGCAGACTCCTATTTATTTCCGCGTTTCTCTTCCTTTCCATCCCTCTCGTTGCCGCGAGCGGCGCGACCACGTTTCACGCCACCCTTTCCGGAAAAAATCAGTCTCCCGCGATCGACACTCCCGCGCACGGCACCGCCATCTTCACTCTGAGCAAAACGGGTAAGATCCTCAGTTTTCGCCTCCACGTCGCCAATATCGAAAATGTCTCCATGGCGCATATCCATCTCGGCGGCCCGGGAAAAGAGGGTCCGGCCGTCGCATGGCTCTATCCGTCGCATCCTCCCGCTCAGGTGAAAAAGGGGAAGTTCACTGGCGCCCTCGCTACCGGCTTGATTACCGCCCGAAAACTCCAAGGCCCGATGAAAGACAAAACTATCTCCGACCTGGTGCAGGAAATTAAGAGCGGCGATGCGTACGTGAACGTCCACACAATGCAGCATCCGGCCGGCGAGATCCGCGGCCAAATTGAGTAGCGTCCTCTTCCACGGCAGCCGCGCCCCGACTGCAGTCTGCGGGATGGACAACGCTCTTTCCGTGTTCCTCGTCCACCGAGCCGGCCGGTAGCCTGGTACATTGAACCGGGCTCGTTCTTCAGACTCGGCCTACTTCTTGAATAGGTCGAGTACGTCTGCCGGAACGGTGCTGTCCGCCGGCTTCTGCCAGCCCTTTTCGAAATACTTTTCCCCGTCCTCAGCCCACGGTCGGCCGTAGTAGTCCACATAGTCAGGATCGGCCGCCGTAAGCTGCGTGGGCCTGCCGTTTATGTCCTTGATGTTGCTTAGGCATTCGATATACGTGTAACGGTAATTGGGATCTGCGGGCGTGGCGACTCTGACGTAACGGTATGTCACGCGCAAAGGCTGGACAAACGCTAGCGGATCGTAAAATACCGAGTCGTGATCGAGCGGTTTCTGCAATTGGAAAAGGGGCTTTCGTTACCGCACAGAGCTTATCACGCGTGCCCGGGTTCCTCGCTCAGGCCAGCCACGCTGGGCGTGCCATTGAGGGCGCGCTCTAACCTGAGGACTCCCGGGCACCCAGCACGGCGTCGACCTTTCTTTCGCTTGCTTTTCTTTTCCAGAACCACAACATTAGCTCGTCGCTAATGCCAGCCGCGCCCAATACGGCTCCTCGCCAATCGCTCGTCGACTTCCTTCGCGAATTCGACCTGCACCGCCACGAAACGGCCATCGCCCATCGCCGCGGCTATCGCATGGAACGCGCCACTTACGGCGAAATTCTCGATGATAGCCGTCGATTCGCCCGCGAACTCGAATCCCGCGACATCTCCAAATCCGACTCCGTGCTCCTCTGGGGCGCACCGTCGCCGGCCTGGATCGCCGCGTTCTTTGGCTGCGTGATGCGCGGCGCCGTGGCTGTCCCCATCGACCAAATCTCCACGCCTGATTTCGCATCGCGTGTAACCCGCGAAGTCGGCGCCAAACTGATCGTCCGCTCTCGCAGCGTCGCCGCGCTACAGTCCCCGGTCCCCTCTTTGGAGATGGAATCGCTTCTCGAAAGCATCGCGCATCATTCCTCCGCTCCGTACGCCTCGCCCGCTCTGATTCGCGACGATAGTCTCGAAATCATCTTCACCTCCGGCACAACGGCTGAGCCCCGTGGCGTCGTCATTTCCCACGGCAACGTCCTTGCCAATATTGAGCCGCTCGAATCCGAAATTCGAAAATATCTCCGTTACGAACGCTTCGTTCATCCGCTGCGCTTCTTGAATCTGCTTCCGCTCAGCCACGTCTTCGGGCAAATGATGGGCATCTTTATTCCGCCGCTGCTGGGCGCCACCGTTCTTTTTGTCGAGACGCTCAAACCCTCCGAATTGATCGATATCATCCGCCGCGAACGTGTCTCCGTGCTCGTCTCCGTGCCGCGAGTCGTTGAATCGCTCCAGCGCGAAATCGAACGCAATCTCCAGTCAAGCGGTGGCGTCGAAAAATTCCAGCACCGCTTCGAATCTTCCGAGGGAAAGCACTTCCTTCGCCGCTGGTGGACTTTCCGCGAAATCCACCGCCGCTTCGGCTGGAAATTCTGGGCCATCATCTCCGGCGGCGCCACCTTGCCTTCGAATGTAGAAAATTTCTGGCAGCGCCTCGGCTACGCGGTCATTCAGGGCTATGGCATGACGGAAACCGCGTCGCTCATCACGCTGAATCATCCCTTCCATTTGGGCAAGGGATCGGTCGGCAAAGCCTTTCCGGGATCGGAAATCAAAATTTCCGGAAGCGGCGAAATTCTGGTTCGTGGCGAAAACATCGCCAAGTCCTACCGGCAGGGCGAACAGTTGCAGCCCGTTGTCGGCGAAGATGGCTGGTTCCACACCGGCGATCTCGCCGAAATTGGGCCCGATGGGCACGTCTATTTCAAAGGCCGCCAGAAACGCGTGATCGTCACTTCGGCGGGAATGAAGGTCTATCCCGAGGATTTGGAAGAGGCCCTGCGCCGTCAGAAAGGCGTGCGCGATTGCGTGGTGATCGGGCTCCCGCGTGACGGCAATGAAGAGCCCTGTGCAGCCCTGCTTCTCGATAGCGGCGGCGCGGATGCTGCCGCCATCGTCGAGCGCGCCAACCAATCGCTTTCCGAATATCAGCGTATCCGGCACTGGTTCGAATGGCCCGACCCCGATTTTCCGCGCACACCCACGCAAAAACCCGTGCTCTCGCGCATCCGCGAAGTGGCCGCCGCGCACTTCGGCGCCCGGTCCGTGGCATCCTCGCGGTCGGCGCAACGCAACGTGAGTCCCATCGCCGATCTCGTAGCGCGCATCACCGGTCGCCCGCTCGATCTCGATTCGGCCGACGCCGCTCGCGCCGCTCTCGCGCAAATGAGCTCCCTCGATCGCGTCGAACTAATGAGCGCCCTGGAAGACCGCTACCAGGTCAATCTCAGCGAAGCGAATTTCACCCAGGCCTCAAGCATTGAGCAGCTCGAAAGGCTCGTCCGCGAGCCGCAGGCCGCGCCGGTCGATTACATCTTTCCGCGCTGGCCGCAAAATCCCATCGTTACTGGTATTCGGCTGTTCGTCTATTACCTGCTCGTCTGGCCGGCCACGTACATCCTTGCCGCGCCGCGCGTGAAAGGACGCGAGCGCTTGCGCCATTGGCAAGGTCCGCTGCTGATCGTTTCCAATCACGTTACGGACATCGATATCGGCTGGATTCTCGCCGCTCTTCCTCCGCGTTTCCGTCATCGCCTGGCCACCGCCATGGGCGGCGAGCGCCTTGCCGGCATGCGTCGCCCGTCAAAGACTCTCGGCTGGTTCTCGCGCCTCGCCCAGCGGCTCAGCTATTCGCTTGTCGTAACTCTTTTCAACGTGTTCCCATTGCCGCGCGAATCGGCCTTCATGCGCAGCTTTTCCTTCGCCGGCTATCTCGCCGACCGCGGCTGGAATATTTTGATTTTTCCGGAGGGCGCCACCACGAAGGACGGGAGCATCGCGCCATTCCGCGCGGGAATTGGCCTGCTCGCCACGCGTTTGAATTTGCCCGTGCTTCCCATGCGTCTCGATGGCGCGTATGGACCGAAGCAGCGCCGTCGGCGCTACGCGAAACCCGGCGAGGTGCGCGTCACGATCGGCGAGCCGGTTCGCTACGCGCCCGATCGCGACCCGAAAGAGATCGCGGCCGACATACAGCGCCGCGTCGAGTCTCTCTGATCCCTGATTCGGGCGCCGATCATTGCTTCGCCGGTCCCGGCTTCATGATCCACGCCAGCGGCGCCGCAAGCCCAAATACGATCGCCAGCAGCCGGAATCCGCGTAAGTAGCTGAGCACTGCCGTCTGCTGCTGCACCTGTTGATAAATTAACGCCAGAGCCTGTTCTGTAGCGCGCACCGGTCCCGATCCATGCTGGAAAAAATAGGCCTTCATGCCGTTCAACGCGTTTTGCAGGACCGGATTTCCGGGAGCGAGGTGGGCGGCCAAGACATTCTGGGCTGCCTGTCGTTTCCGAGCCAGATCAGCCGTCACGATCGAGATGCCAATGCTTGCCCCGATGTTCCTCAGCGACGAAATGACGCTCGTCGCATATCCCATTTCATCCTTGGGTATCGGATCCACGCTGATGGTCGCCAGCGGCGGAAACACGATCGAAAGTCCGCCGCCCATCAGCACTTCGGGCAGCACGAAACTCCAGGGCCCGGCGCTTAAATTCAGCAGCGAAAATGCGAACACGCCGGCCACCGCCAATAGCATCCCCGTGAATATCATTCCCCGCATATCCCACCCGCGATCGATCAGGCAACCCGCTACGGGCATCAGGATCAGCGTCGCGATTCCTCGCGGCGCATTCCAGAATCCGGCAGTGATCGCTGGAAATCCCAGCAGCTCCTGCATGAACAGCGGAATCAGCACGATGCTTCCGTACAGCACGAATCCCAGAGTTGCCGAAAGCGCGGTACCCGTTGCAAACGTCTTGTACTTCAGCAGCCGGAAGTGAACCAATGGCTGCTCGGCGCGAAGTTCCCAAATCACGAAAATCGTCAAACACGCCGCCGCGATCACCGCCATCGACAGGATGAAGTGCGATGAAAACCAGTCGTCTTCTTGCCCTTTGTCCAGCATGATCTGCAGCGACGCGATGCCGGTCACCAGCATTCCCAGTCCCCAATAGTCCATCCGCAGCGTGCCGCGACGGATATACGGCGGATCATGGACGAAAAGTTTCAGCATGATCAGTCCGATCACGCAGACCGGCACGTTGATGAAGAAAATCCATCGCCAGGAATAATCGGTCGTCAGCCAGCCGCCCAGCACCGGAGCCAGGATCGGCGCCACCACGATTCCTACGCCGAAAATCGCCATGGCGTGGCCGCGCTCCTCGCGCGGGAAGGTTTCGAGCAAAATCGCGCGTGTTGCCGGCTGCAATGACCCGCCTGCCGCTCCCTGAATCACGCGAAAAATGATCAGCAGCGGCAACGTCGGCGCGAGCCCGCACAACACGCTTGCTGCCGTGAATCCCGTCACGGCCCCCATCAGCAGCCGCTTGCGCCCGAAATAGTTCGCCAGCCAGCCTGCGATCGGAAGCACCACGGCGTTTGCGATCAGATACGACGTCAGCACCCACGTCGCCTCGCTGGCCGTTGCCGCGAGGCTTCCGCCGATGTACGGCAGGCTGACGTTCACCGCCGCCGTATCGATCAGCTCCATCATCGCGCTGGCCATCACCGCGGCAGCCACCAGCCAGCGCTCCGCGCTGGAGCCCAGCAGCGGGGCATCCATGGGAGTAGAAGACGCCATTACGCTCCAATCGGAAATACGCGGCGTGCGCGGGAATTCCGTGCGCTCCGCCGTTCAGGCCGGAGCCACGACCGTCACGGCAGTTTGGTCGTGCGACGGATTTCGCGCCACGGACTGCGGCCAACCGCTTCCCCAATCATCCGCGCGAACTTTCTACGTTACACTAAGTTGCCCTCAATATTCGGTCGGCGAAGGCGATCTTCGCGTCCGGAGCACTTCCGGTCAAATCGCGTGGCTCGATGCCACTTGATGGCGCAGCGGATTGCGCTACCTGTTGGCTTGAACGTAAACTCAGCAATATGCTAAAGATGAAGATGGAACCGGCGACGCTCTGGGCGTGATCGTTCGGGCGCACACTTCCACCCCGCCTGCTCGCGCGACTTGCCCGGGACCCGAGAGTTCGTTTACGCGGAGCGGACATCACATGTCGAGTCCCTTGCCCGGAAAAATCGGCGTTGCCGAAAGCTTTTTCGAGGGGCTATTCCGGTTTTCTCCTGACGCAGTGATCGTCACCGACCGTCACGGTCGCATCCTGCAAATCAACGAGCAGACGGAGCGGCTTTTCGGATACACGCGCGGCGAACTCGTCGGTCAGCCCGTTGAAATTCTGATGCCCGAGCGCTTCCGCTCCATTCACCCCGTTCATCGCGCCAAGTATTCCGCGGAACCACACACTCGTCCCATGGGCGCGGGCCTCGAGCTTTACGGACAGCGCAAGGACGGCACTGAATTCCCGGTTGACATCATGCTCAGTTCGGTCGAGACGCCCGAAGGCATGGTGATCCTCAGCGTGGTTCGCGATGTCTCCGTGCGCAAACGCGCGGAAGATGCCCTGCGCCGCAGCGAGGCGCAACTGCGCGCCATTTTCGAGCATTCGCCGGACGCGATTATTGGTACCGATGCGCGGGGAAAAATCGTGGAAGTGAACGAACAGGCCGAGAAATTCTTCGGCTACGATCGCGGCGAATTGATCGGCAAACCGATTGAAATGTTGATGCCGGAGCGGTTCCGCGGAAAACACTCGACATACCGCTCCGATTATCAACACACGCCGCGAACGCGGCCCATGGGCATCGGGCTTGAGCTTTTCGGCCTGCGCAAGGACGGCACCGAATTCCCCGTCGACATCATGCTTAGCCCGGTCGATACGCCCGAAGGCAAGATGGTCCTCAGCGTGGTTCGCGATCTTTCCGAAAAAAAACGCGCGCAGGAGGAATTGCAGCGGCGCGAGCGCGAAAAGCGCTACCTGGAAGAAGAATTGTACACCGAGCACCGCTTCGAAGACATCATCGGTGAAAGCCCCGCGCTCAAGAAAGTGCTCAAGCAAGTTGAAACCGTTGCGGCAACCGATGTCACCGTTCTTATTCTCGGCGAGACGGGCACCGGCAAGGACCTGATCGCGCGTGCCATTCATCAGCTCAGCAGTCGCGCCGATCACAGTCTCGTGAAACTCAATTGCGCCGCGATTCCCACCGGACTTCTGGAAAGCGAGCTTTTCGGGCACGAAAAAGGCTCGTTTACCGGCGCGATCGCGCAAAAAATCGGCCGCCTCGAGTTGGCCCATCAGGGATCATTCTTTCTTGATGAAGTGGGCGAACTGCCGCTCGAACTGCAGCCAAAAATTTTACGCGCGCTGCAGGACAAGGAATTCGAGCGCGTCGGCGGCACGCGCACCATACCTGTTGACGTGCGGCTCATTGCCGCCACCAACCGCGATCTGGGGCAAATGGTGAAGGACCGGCAATTTCGCGGCGATCTGTATTACCGCCTGCGCGTGTTTCCGATCGTGCTTCCGCCGCTGCGCGAGCGCCGCGAAGACATTCCTCTGCTGGTGCGCTACTTCGTCAGCAAACACGCCCGCAGCATGGATCGCCGCATTGAAACCATTCCAGACGACATTATGAAGGCCCTGGTTCGTTGGGAATGGCCTGGCAATATCCGCGAGCTCGAAAACTTCGTGGAACGCTCCGTGATTCTCACCAAGGGACCGACGCTGCGCGCGCCCATTTCCGAACTGGAGATGCAGATCGAAACAGCGGACGATGGCAACGCTTCGCTCGAATCCGCCGAGCGCGAGCACATCCTGCGCGTCCTGCGTGAAGCCAAGGGCGTGATCGCCGGGCCGCACGGAGCCGCGGCGCGCCTGGGCATCAAGCGCACCACGCTCAATTCCAAGCTCAAGAAGCTCGGCATCGAGCGCGAAGATTACACGTAAATCGAATCCAGATGCCCATCTCGCCCGTTCGCTACGTCGCCGGCGCGATTCGAAGCTCTTATGACCCCGCGTGGCCGGGAAAAACCGCCGGCATCATCACCGCGAAGAAAACTGCCCGAAAATAGATCGAGCCGGAAACTCCCGGCTGGCCCGGCGAAATGACACCCGGAAAGGGTAATAACCGGCTTCGCTACTTCTTCTTCGCCTGCTTCGTGTGTTGCATTGCGTGATGGGTTTTGTGCGCGTGGGACGTCTTGGCCTTCTTGTGAGTTTTCGAGGCGCCAAACGCGACGCCCGAGGACAACAGGAAAAGAGCCATCGTAAGAGTTGCTAATCTGGACCGCATGACGACCTCCTATCAACAAATGTGAAACTATCTAAATAAATGCATTGGATGCTGATTGCCTGCGCAAAGGCTGCCCGCCGCTGCCAAATATTCGTGCGCGGAATCGCTCTTGGCGTACTTCGGGAAAAGCCGCTTCCAGCAACCTCAGAATCCGGTGCGATTACCATCACGGCAATTCGCGTGACGGTCCTCCTCTCTCTGCGCGGTTCGCTGGCAAAATGCGTCCCCAGTGGGGCATTCGCTCTGTTATAGTTACGAACCGCTTCCCGAACTCACGTTCCCATGCCAGAGGCATCGAGCAAAAATGACCGGCGCTACTCGCGCATCGCGACGCCCAGAGGGGTCTGGGTCGCTTGGCAGGACGGCGCACGGCAGGAAGTCTCGCGCGTCCTTGACCTGAATATGGGCGGGCTTTTCGTTACCACCGAGCATCCTTCCGCTCTCGGGACGTCCCTTTCTATTCTGCTTTCTGTCCCTGAGGGCGAAATCCGCGGACGCGCAGTGGTTCGCAATCTGTCAAGCAAGGGCATGGGCGTCGAATTCGTCGAACTGCGCGAGCAGGATTCGGCGCGATTGCAAAGGCTCATTGCGCGCCTGCTTCCGGCAAGTGAGAGTACAGCCGGCTAGCGGCTCCAGTGGACTCCTGTAGAGACTCGGACTTTGGCTGTTCTCCCATCCGCCGCCTGTTCGCGAAAGCCTAGCCTTCGCCGCTTACGCGGCATCGAGCCGAGCATCATGAAAATCGGTCGATTGCGTTACCATGGGCTTTGAGAAAAAGAGCGGCTTATCAGTTTCGATGAGAAGGCGCGAGTTGCGCATCACGATGCAGGTCACGCGCTGATGGCACTCCCACTGCCGCATGCGGACCCGGTGCGGCGGATTTCGGTCGTGCCGCGCTCGATCGGTTCTTTGAGCTATGCTATGCAACTTCCGCATCGCCATCGTTGTTTGCTGACCGAAACGGAGCTCGATGGTCGTATTTTCGTCCCATTGGGCGGGCGCGTCGCCGAAGACTTCATGATCTACAATTACAATGGGATCTTCTTCGCGGGCGCCAACGACGACCTGGACCTGATCGCTTCGGCGCTCGGGAAGCAGGGAACCCGGAAGCGGAGGGAATTCAGAAATTACTCGCGATGGATCATCGCGAGCGCGCCGGCAACACGAAGTCCGCTCGACGCAGGCGTAGGTTACTTGCAAGGCCCGGCTGCGCCGGGGCGCGCCGCAGCCGGTGAAGGTGAGCGCGCTTGATCGCCTGGGCCGCACTCGTGTTTTTCGCGTTCGGCTGGCACTCGAACAAAGTGCCTGATGCGCGAACCATCATTCAACGCTCGGTCGCGGCAAATGAGGCCGATTGGAAGGCGTTCCCAAACTACGAATTCGACGAGACCGATTTCCTGCCCGGCGGCCACAGCCGCACCTATCACGTCACGATGATTCTCGGCTCGCCTTACGAGCGCCTGATTCGCATTGACGGCAATCCTCTAACGCCGGAACAGGATGCCGCCGAAGCGCGCAAAATGCGGCAGGCGATCGAATCACGGCAAAACGAATCGGCCGCCGAACGTGCCAAGCGTATCGAAAGCTACCAACGCGATCGGCACCGCGATCACTTGCTGATGAATCAGCTGGCTGTGGCCTTCAATTTCAAGGTCGTCGGCGAGCAGAAGCTCGGACCCTACAAGGTATACGTGCTAAAGGCGAAAATTCGGCCTGGCTATAGTCCGCCGGATCGCGAAGCCGAAGTGTTAAAAGGCATGGAAGGCGAGATGTGGATCGACGAACAAAGTTTCCAGTGGGTTAAAGTGGAAGCGCACGTTATTCGGCCGGTCACGATCGAAGGATTCCTGGCGACGGTCGAGCCCGGCACTCGTTTCGAACTGGAAAACACCCCGGTTGGAAACGGAATCTGGCTGCGCAAGCACTTTTCGATGCATGCCCGCGCCAAAATCCTGTTTTTCTTCTCGCACGATGGCCAGGAAGAGGAAACCTATTCGAACTACCACTTGATGGAACCGAATCCGGATGGACAAACCCGCTGAGCCCCGGTCCAGTCACTGGCCCTCGCGGGTGCTCCTATGCGCTGACGCCGTCGCCGTTTCCGGCGGCACAATGCTGGTCGCCTGCGATGCGACGATCACCCACTTGCCGCTTTGCTTCTCTCCAACGCGCGTAAAGATGCCGCGGCGAGGCGGACGCGAAGAGCCATCCGGATTGCGCTCGCCGCTGGCGTTGAAATACACGTGTACCACGGCGATGGAAGGTGAAAGAAATCGCACGCGCACCTGCTCCGATCGCCACACGCTCTCCTTCACCTTGCCCGAGTGCAACGATTCCAGGCTCTTTGCAAACGCATCCGCGCCCTGGAACCACTGCCCCGCCAGATTCACCGAGTCCGCGTCCGCAGCGCCCAGCTTTACCATGGCAGTGATATCGTGACGATTCCACGCGTTCTGCCATTGCGTTTTGATCCCGCGAATGGTCCGCACGTCCTCGGACGTTCCATTTTGAGCGCGGAAACCAGCCGGAAAGCCCGCGAACAGCGCGGCAATCAAGACGATTCGGAATCCCATGAAACGCCCCCTCAGACGAGAATCATTTTTGCGCTTGCTTCAAGAATCGTATGCGAAATGTTTCGCCATCCTGCAGCTTGCCCGAGTCGGCCGGCAACAGAAACATTCCGCGTCCGAAGGATGTCCTCAGCCGAAATACGGTAACCCTCGTCCAGGCTGAACCGCCGATTTGAATTTCCACGCCCGATCCGGAATTTTCCTGAATCAGCTCGGCAAGTCGCGGCTGATCCTGCTTCTGCCGTTGGTGGAAAATCACGACGAGCGCCGCGGGAGCTGGGTTTGCATGCGCTTCAAGCACGCGGCACTCCACAACGCGGGAATCAGCAAGAGCGCTCGAATTACCGGAAACCTGGCGTGCACCAGCAGCCGGAATAGACAACGCAAATGCGCACACAGCAACCGTCAAACGACCTGTTAGATACATGGGCGACCTCCTTTTAGACGCGCCGATTCTCTTCAGCAGGGCTGCGCGAGTCAAGCGCAGGCTGGCATTGGTGAATGCGGTACGGCTGTGCGTTTGGCCGGCCTGCGCGGCTCCGGCAAGGCGCGCCCGAGCAGGACGTCGATGGTCCGTTCCAGCCGCCGTTGCCGCGCTTCCGCTGATTTGGCGGAATCGAAATACTGAAAGATGCGCCGCCGATGCGCTGGAGTTAGCGCTTCGAACGCCTTCCGCGCTTTCGGCAACGAATTGAGGTCGTCGCGTAAATCGGCAGGTATGGGCAGTTCGCGTGACGCGGGGGCCAATCGCGGCGCCACGCTGACCGGATCGCCCGCTTCCGCTTGCGCCGCTCCGCCGAGCTCCGTATTGTTCTGCACGGGACACGTACACCGCCCTTTCGAACCAAAGGGGTCCGCGCGCTGCGTTCATTGATGACCGCGGTCACCGAAATGTATTTGGCTGGTCGCCTCGCTCCCGTCTCCGTTGTGCCGAATCATGACCGAAGCTCCGTTCATGGCGCGTTGCCCGTGGGTTGTTGCATTAGTCAGCCAGAATTTTTCGCTGGGGCATGAATGCGAAAAGTGACGCGAGCTCGCCAAAGCGACCGGTTAAGATGCGAAGTGTTGGGCATTCGAAGGAGCAAACTGCTTATTACTAGTGGCTTGTATTGGCTCTTGACAATGCTAAATAAATCTGCTAATAAGACGCTCAGGTTGCTCGAGTCAGTCCCGTTGCACTCGAGACATTACATGCCACCTCTTCCGAGGGGCGGATATTTTGGATCGGGAGGTATGTCATGACCAACCTAGCTCCTAGCCGTAGCTTGTTTCAGGACCTCTTCGACTTTCGCCGTGACTTCGACCAAATCTTCAATCGGATGTTGAGCGGCTGGCCGTTCAGCGACGAGCGCGCCACGCAATCCGGGGCTGCCTTCGTCCCGGCGGTTGAATCGTACGTGGACCCGGATGGCAAGACGTTCCATTGCCGCGTGTCTCTTCCTGGCATTGATCCGAAGGATGTGGAGATTCATGCGCAAGGGAACACGCTCAGCATCCGTGGCGAGCGGAAGGCCAGCCAAACGACGAAGGACGTAGATTATCTGCACAATGAGATTTGGTATGGCGCGTTCGAGCGGACCTTGACGCTGCCCGAGGGCGTCGATGCGGACAAGCTGAACGCAGAGTATCAAAACGGCGTCCTTGAAATCACGGCGCCGGTCGCCGCGTCGGCGTTGCCTCGGCGTATCGAGATTAAGACCGCTCCGCTATCGAAACAGATGACGGCGTAAGCAAGTTTCTCAGGTTCGCTGGCCGGACCGTCCGTTGGCCGGCCAGCCCAACCTCTCGTTCGGGATTATCCGCGAGCCATGGGTGTCCGCCGACTCACAAGTTCGTACGGTGATTGATCAAGCCGATCCGACTCATAGAGCGAACACGGCAGTATTAACAACGCGTGCGAATCCCATGGAGATTGAGTAAGCGAGAAAGTTTCGGCGGGCCGCGCTTGTTTCAGGCGGCAGGCGATTTGATTCTTCCTTGTCTTTGTCAAAACCCATCTGAAGGAAGGGACCCGTGATTCACGATCGCTTTCGTCGGTCAAACGCAAACTTCGATTGGGAAGAATTCTTGGGCGGCGGGAAAACCCAGCCTAGTCGGAGCGAACTCGTGCAGCCAGGCGAAAGCTACCCGATCGAAGTGTTTGACAGACCTGCCGGCAGTGCAATGCCACGGTAAGCCGTTTGGAAGTCAATCGCGCGAAAGGAGCTGGCCGAACGGCACAGCGGTTTGGACAGGGATCGGAGGCGTATAGAAGAACGATGAGGATCGCGCAAGTTGCACCACTGTACGAGAGCGTTCCGCCGAAGCTTTACGGCGGGACGGAGCGGGTGGTTTCCTATCTCACGGAAGAGTTGGTAAAAGCGGGGCACGAAGTAAAGCTCTTCGCCAGCGGTGATTCGAGTACACTCGCCCAGTTGGTGCCCTGTTGCTCGACCGCCCTGCGGCTGAACCGAAACTGTGTCGATCCCCTCGCGCATCACGTCCTGATGTTGGAGAAAGTGTTTCAGGAAATCGAAGAATTTGAAATTGTTCATTTTCATTGTGATTATTTGCATTTCCCCCTGTCTCGTCGCTGCAAAACAGCCACCGTAACGACCCTTCACGGCCGTCTGGACCTGCCCGATCTGGTTCCCATTTACCGGGAGTTCGCCGAAATGCCAGTCGTCTCAATATCGAACGCCCAACGAGAGCCGCTTCCCTGGATCAATTGGCAAGGCACGGTCTATCACGGGTTGCCGCCCGATCTCTATCGATTTCATCCTGAACCGGGAACATACCTGGCCTTTCTTGGGCGAATTTGTCCTGAGAAGGGCGTAGATTTTGCTATTGAGATCGCGCGGAAGGCGGGAATGGAACTTCGGATTGCGGCGAAAGTGGACCGGGCAGATCAGCAATACTTCGAGCAGGTCATTCAGCCGCGGCTATCTCACCCGCTCGTTCATTTTGTTGGAGAGATTACGGATCGGGACAAGAACGACTTCCTCGGTAATGCGCTGGCGCTCCTTGCCCCGGTCAATTGGCCGGAGCCTTTTGGCATCGCGATGATTGAAGCGATGGCCTGTGGCACCCCTGTCATTGCGTTCCGCCGAGGCTCGGTCCCGGAAGTCGTGGACAACTTCAAATCAGGCTTCATCGTCGGAACTGTTGATGAAGCCGTTGCGGCCGTAGGCAAGCTGAATCTTCTGCGTCGCGGCGAGTGCCGCGAAATCTTCGAGCGGCGTTTTGCCGCCTCGCGTATGGCGGAAGAGTACTTGGCGATTTACGAGCGGCTGCTCTCGCGTAGATGTCGCCTGATTCGGGCTACGGAGAGCCATGTTGCATCCCAGGAGAGCGGAACTTGGACGATGTCATCCGCGTAGACGACGTCATCCGGGTAAAAGACCGGTACTACATCCTTTCCACGTCTTCGCTTGCCGACGACCGCACGCGCGTTCTCAAGCACGGCGATACCTTTGCCGTTTTCGATCGCCGCGGAGACATTGAACTGCTCGGTCAGGGGGTGCCGGGCCTCTATCACGAGGAAACGCGCTACCTCTCGCAATGGATACTCCGCTTGGCCAATGACCGCCCCTTACTGTTGAGTTCCGCCGTAAAGGACGACAATGCTTCCCTTACGGTGGACCTTACGAACGCGGACATTCACGCGAACGGGCGACTGGTCATTCCCCGCGGGACGCTGCATATAGAACGGTCAAAGTTTCTCTGGAAGGGAACCCAATACGAGCGAATCCGGCTGCGCAATTACAGCCTCTTGCCCGTCGATGTGTCGCTCTCCATCCAATTTGCCGCTGACTTTGCTGATATTTTCGAGGTGCGTGGCGTCAAACGTGAATGCCGTGGCACGTTCTTGCCGGCGATTGTGGACGGCGGAAAAGCGGTTCTTTCCTATCGCGGCCTGGACGATAAAGTTCGCCGCACTCTTATTACGTGCTCACCGGCGCCACGGCGCCTCTCCGGTTCGAGCATTGATCTCGATACGTCGCTTGCACCCAAAGGAGAGCAGACATACGCTTTTGCGATTTCCTGCGAGTGTGACCGTAACTACGCCGCGCCGAAGCCATATGAATTTGCCGCCGAAGAGGCTGCCCAGCCGATCCGTGACGCGCAGCGGCGCGAACCCCACATTTACACATCGAACGAACAGTTCAATGACTGGCTGAATCGGTCGGTGGCCGATCTCCGTATGATGATCACCGACACGCCGCATGGGCCGTATCCATACGCTGGAGTTCCCTGGTTCAGTACGACATTTGGACGCGACGGAATCATCACGGCTCTCGCAACCTTGTGGGCACTTCCCGATCTGGCGCGCGGTGTCCTTTCGTTCCTTGCGGCAACTCAGGCCACCGAGAGCATTCCCGAGAGCGATGCCGAACCAGGGAAAATCGTCCATGAGACTCGCAAGGGCGAAATGGCGGCATTAAAGGAGATCCCCTTCGGGTGCTACTACGGCAGCGTCGATGCTACACCGCTATTCGTGATGCTGGCAGGCGCTTACTTCCGACGAACCGGCGATCTACGCGTTATCGAGCAAATTTGGCCGAACATAGAGGCCGCCCTGCGCTGGATCGATACGTATGGCGATGCCGATGGCGACGGGTTCATTGAGTATCGCCGGCGCTCCAAGGCGGGCTTGGTCCACCAAGGCTGGAAGGACTCGCACGATTCGGTCTTTCACGCGGACGGCACGCTCGCTCAGGGTTCCATCGCCCTCTGCGAGGTACAAGGGTATGTCTATGCGGCAAAGCGCTTTGCGGCCGAAATGGCGAAAACGCTGGGCCGGGCGGATCAAGGCCAACAACTTAGTCGTGAAGCGGAATCCCTGCGTCAACGGTTCGAGGAGCGGTTCTGGTGCGACGAAATCGCCTCGTATGCGCTTGCGCTCGACGGCGAAAAAATGCTGTGCCGCGTCCGAGCCTCCAATGCTGGCCACTGCCTATTCGCCGGGATCGCAAGTCGCGAGCGCGCCGCGCAGGTCGGGCGGACCCTGCTGGGCGACGATTTTTTCACCGGCTGGGGCATCCGAACGCTCAGTTCGCGCGAGATTCGTTACAACGCCATGTCCTACCACAACGGTTCTGTGTGGCCCCACGACAACGCGATCATTGCCTCGGGTCTTGCCCAGTATGGCAACAAAGCGGGTGCTGTTAGGATTCTCACCGGTCTTTTCGATGCGAGCATCTCCTTGGACCTTCACCGACTGCCCGAGCTTTTCTGCGGCTTTCACCGTCGGTCGGGTGAAGGCCCCACATTGTACCCGGTGGCCTGCTCTCCCCAGTCTTGGGCTGCGGCGTCGGTGTTTCTCTTGCTGCAAGCTTGTCTTGGACTGGAAATTGAAAGCTGTCCGCCAAGGGTGTTGTTCCGTCGGGCCGAGCTTCCTGAATCGCTCAGACAGATCGAGATCACTAACCTTTCGGTCGGCCCGGCATCCGTCGATCTTGCCCTCGAACGTACCGGCCAGAGCGTTGCCGTGTCCGTACTGCGGAAGACGGCAGATGTTGACATCATCTCAATAATATAATCTTCGTCACTTGGGACCAAACAGTTGCGGAAGAGAGAGCCTAAACAGTATGTCTAATATTTTAAGCACTTTACGATATGCAACTGGGCAACATCGGCATCTGCCACTTGCCTCTTGACAACACAAATTCACCATCCTATATTAGCACTCGCTAAGGGTGAGTGCCAGAAGTATCCTTAGCGCCCACCCTACGCAACTTTCAGCTATTGACATCTTTCCTTAGTTGGAGGTCTCCAGCGATGTCCGCTCACGCAGTAATGTTTCAGCCATTGGTTTCGGCTCGTTCGCCGGTTGGGCCCGAGTGGCGTCCGCCACGCCCTGCGAGAACGCGCTTCCGGCTGCGCTTCAGCCGTCGCGGTTCCGAAAAACCCATTTCGATGAGAAATGCGAAGAGCGCCGACGAGGAGCGAGCGAGGCACGCGGCCCGCATGTACGCCGCCGTTGCGACGTAATTCTGCGGGCTCAGCGGCTTTCCGTTTGGTTCTTTCACCCTGACAAATCAATTCGTAGGAAGGAGGTAGCGATGCCCATTAGTATTACTCCTCTGCATGATCGGGTCGTGATCAAACGAATCGAGGAACAAGAAACCGTGAAGGGCGGAATCATCGTGCCCGACACGGCCAAAGAAAAGCCACAGGAGGGAGAAGTCGTCGCCGTTGGCCCAGGGAAGATCCACGAGGGCAAGCGCATTCCACTCGACGTTGAAGTTGGTGATCGCGTGCTCTTCGGAAAGTACAGCGGCAACGACATCAAAATCGACGACGAAGAGTACCTGATTATGCGGGAGGACGAGATCCTGGGAAAGGTCGCAAAAGCAGCGAAAGCGGCCTCCGCGAAAAGCTAGCTTTTAACGGATCGTGTCCGTGGCGAAAACGTTTATCAACTCGGAGAAATAAAGGAGGCTAAGAGACATGGCAGCGAAGCAGATCGTCACGGGAGAAAGCTCACGCCAATCGATTCTTCGCGGCGTGAATCTCCTGGCGGATGCAGTCAAGATTACGCTAGGCCCCAAGGGCCGCAACGCGGTAATCGAGAAGAAATTCGGCGCGCCGATCATCACCAAGGACGGCGTGACCGTGGCCAAGGAAATCGAGCTGCAGGATTCGCTCGAAAATATGGGCGCGCAGATGGTCCGTGAGGTCGCGTCAAAGACGTCCGACGTGGCCGGCGATGGCACCACCACCGCCACCGTGCTGGCGCAGGCCATCTTCCGCGAAGGCGTGAAGACCGTGGCCGCCGGCGCAAGCCCAATGGCGCTTAAGCGCGGAATCGAAAAGGCTGTCGAAGCGGCAGTTGAAGAGATCAAGAAGCTCCACAAAGACGTGAAAGGCGACATGATCGCGCAAGTCGGCACGATTTCCGCTAATAACGACAAGCAGATCGGCAGCATCATCGCCGAAGCGATGAAGAAGGTCGGAAAGGACGGCGTGATCACCGTCGAAGAATCCAAAACGATGGAGACCCAACTCGAAGTGGTCGAGGGCATGCAGT
>Ga0209061_1003296_pt1 | contig 17856 bp, 14 predicted proteins | sample Coa_R1_10_FD_187157 | JGI IMG/M metagenome (GOLD analysis project Ga0209061, IMG submission 187157) | Surface soil microbial communities from Centralia Pennsylvania, which are recovering from an underground coalmine fire - Coalmine... | ecosystem: Environmental > Terrestrial > Soil >...
CCTGGGCTTTCGCGTTGGTAAGCGCGGCGGCGCACCTTGCGACCGATGACAACAGTGTAATGACACATGTGCGGCTCGTCCTGGGCGGCGTCGCCAATGTGCCCTATCGCGCCACAGACGCCGAGGCGCTCCTGATAGGCAAGCCACTTACGCCGGAGCTTGCCGCGCAGGCCGCCGAAGCAGCCATGGCGGGCGCGACGCCGCTGACGCATAATGGATACAAGGTACCGCTGGCGCGTGAGCTTGTGCAGCGTGCGCTGCTGGCGGCGGCAAAGCGATAACGCAATGAACGGAGGGTGATGCGATGGACATGGGATTGGCGGGACGAGTGGCGATTGTCTGCGCGGCGAGCCGTGGGCTTGGCCTGGCCAGCGCCAAAGCGTTGATGAGCGAGGGAGCGTCGCTGTTGATCTGCGCGCGTGAACCGCTTCGCCTGGAGGCTGCGGTCGGCGAGCTACGCGCGGCAGCCAGCGCGGCGGGGCACGCGGACGCTCGTGTCGAATCCCTCGCGCTCGATGTCTCCGCGCCAGACGCAGGCGCCAGGCTTGTCAACGCCGCGCGCGACCGCCTCGGTAGGCTCGACATCCTGGTGAACAACGCAGGCGGCCCAACACCCGGCAGCTTCGCCCGTGTGGGCGACGCCGATTGGGAGCGCGCCTTTCAGTTGACGCTGATGAGCGTGGTGCGGCTCACGCGCGAGGCGCTGCCGTTGCTGCGCGCTAGCGGCCAGGGACGCATCGTCAACATCGTCAGCACCAGTGTCAAGCAGCCAATTGACGACCTCGTGCTCTCCAACGCCTTGCGGGCGGCGGTGGTTGGGCTGGCGAAGACACTCTCGCGCGAGGTGGGCCACGCGGGCATCACCGTCAACAACGTCCTGCCCGGGATTATCCTGACGGATCGGCAGCGTGAGATTCGCGGCGCGCAGGCGGCCCAACGCGGGATCAGCTTCGAGCAGGCCATCGCCGAGGCAGGGCAGGCTACACCGCTGGGCCGTATCGGTCAGCCGGAGGATGTCGGCGCGCTGGTCGCGTTCCTGGCTTCGGCGCGCGCGTCATACATCACCGGAACCAGCATCCAGGTGGATGGCGGCCTGACGCTTGGAACCTACTGAGACACGCTGACCCAAACGCACGCCAAAGGAGAATACCTGCATGCAACTGGCGCTGGCTATGGTCGCACAGGCGCCTACCCTGGCCGCATGGAGCAACTTTTTTGTCATCATCGGTACCGCCGCAGCGACACTCACGGGCCTGATGTTCATCGTGGTGACGCTGCTTCCAAACATTGGGCCACGGATAAACAGCGAGGGCGTCGCAACATTCAGCACGCCAAGCGTCGTGCATTTTTGCGTGGCGCTCTTTCTTTCCGCTGCGCTCAGCGCGCCGTGGCCGACGCTGTGGCCCGTTGGCTCGCTGCTTGGCCTCTCCGGTCTGGGCGGAGTCGCCTACGTCGCGCTGGTGATGGCGCGGGCGCACCGGCAATCCAGCTATCAGCCAGTGCTGGAAGACTGGCTCTGGCATGGCGTCATTCCCTTTATCGCCTATGGCACGCTGATGATCATGGCCTTTCTGTTCCTGAGCCATCCAGCCGACACGCTTTACGGCGTCGCCGCCAGTCAGGTGTTGCTCCTGTTCACTGGCATCCATAACGCCTGGGATAACGTGACCTACCTGGCGCTGACCTACGGACAGAGGAACGTCCCGCCAGACAAGCCACCTGAGTTATAGTTCGCCTGATCGCCTTTTATCGCCTATTCAGGAGGCCCACGTCTTCGCGGAAAGGAGCGACACAATGTCGCAGATTGCTATTGTCGGCGCGGGCATCGCTGGCCTCAACGCGGCGCTTACCTTACAGGACGCTGGCCTCGCCTGTGACGTGTACGAAGCGTCCGACCGCGTTGGCGGCCGCATGCACTCGGATACCCAAACCTGGACGGACGGCATGGTCAGCGAGTGGTGCGGCGAGTTCATTGACGGCGATCACACGACTATTCATACGCTGGCCGCGCGCTTCGGGCTAACCACTGTCCCTCTCGATAAGGGGCGTAGTGGCTGGGCACCGAGTCTGCTCTATTTTGACGGGCGCTTCTACGGCCCCGAAATGTTTGGCGGCGATTTCCAGATACTCGCGCCGATCATTCTCGAACAAGCGCAACAGGTTGGCCTCCCTACCACATATGACCATCACACCCAAGAGGGCGCGCGGCTCGATCAAATGAGTGTGTTCGACTGGGTTGAGCGGTACGTCAAAGGTGGACACACGGCGGCGATTGGGCGCTTTCTCGATAGGGCATGCTCCGGCTACTACGGCTTGGAGTCTACCGAGCAGAGCGCGCTCAACCTGCTTACCATGTTTGCCCCACGGAGCGTACCGGAAAACTGGGCGACGCCCAAGCCGCTGCAAGGCAGCAGCAAAATCGTGGGCGGCAATGCGCGCCTGCCGCTGGCGATTGCCAACAGCCTGCCGGAGGGATGTATTCACCTGCGCCATGAGTTGGTGGCCATCGAACGGCAAGGCGCCGCAAAGATCGCGCTGACCTTCGCCACAGACGACGGGCGTGTAGAGATGGTGTGTGAGCGCGCCATCCTCACGTTGCCGTTCAGCGCACTCCGCCATGTTGACTATCGTCAGGCGGGATTCGATGAGTTGAAGCGTGAGGCCATCGAGCAGTTGGGTTATGGCACGATCTCCAAACTGTTCATGCAGTTCGATACACGCTACTGGGATGACGCTGGCCCCTGGCCGCATCCCCACAGCGATTTCTTCATCACTGATCTGCCCATCCAGACGCTCTGGGACGCCTCGCGCGGACAGAACGGCTCAACGGGATTACTGGTTGACTACACCAGCGGACGCCAGGGAGCCAGCTATTCGCCATCCGCGCCGTATACAACGACAGCCAATCCAACGGACGACGCGCTCATTCAGGGCTATGCGCACGACTGCCTGCGCCAGCTCGAACAGGTCTTTCCTGGGATCAGCGCGCACTACACCGGTAAGGCGGCGCTCAGTTATCCCACCGGCGATCCGTTCCTGAGGGGGAGCTACGCCTGCTGGCGTGTCGGACAATACACTCGTTTCGCAGGGTACGAACGTGTGCGCCAGGGGCCGATCCACTTCGCGGGAGAACACTGCTCGGTAGATTACCAGGGCTTCATGGAAGGCGCCGCACGAGAGGGCGCCCGCGCCGCACAGGAGATTATCGGAGAACGGGCGGATAACTGAGAGGAGACACACCCATGCGTGAAGAGTTACTGACGCCTGCGACGGCGCGCCGCCTCGCACAGGAGGGGCTTGCCTGGGAGCCGCAGATCGGCGATTGGTGTATCACGCTGGGTAGCGAACACGTCAGTGAGGGCGACGCCAGCCTGTGGCTCGTGGTAGCGCTGGCGCCCGCGCAGGGCATGCTGACACTGGCCGACGCGAACGGACGCTGGCCCCAGGCGCATGTCGCCCAGCGCGATTGCCTCTGGCTGCCTACGGCTGGCAAGCTGAAAACCTGGCTGCGTGGGCGTGGCTATCGCGTGACGACCGGCGAGACGACCACCCGCCCAAGCGTTGGCCCGTTTGCTTCTGTGGCTCCAAGCCAGCACGTCTGTCGGCTGACCAGCCTATCAGGCAGGGTGATCGATGGCGAGGGGGTCAATGAGGCCGAGGCAGTGGCGTTCGCTATGTTACGTGTCCTGCTCAACGAGAAGGCGGCCTCGCGCGAGCCATATTCGCCGCAGCTTTAGCCAGACAGAGAGAACGCGCGGTCAACCGCCCCTTCGGTGAGGCTCTTCGCCACAGCGCCGCTAGCGACCCGACGCGCGCTCTGTTTCTCTATTTCGTTGGCCATTCCGGCGTCGCGAACACCGGCCTGGCCTCAGCGAGGGGACGCCTGCGCTGGCATAGCAGCATATTTCTGGCCGCGCTCGTCCTTGCTCCAGGGCACGCCTGACCAATGAGTGGTGTACCACCCTATCGGCAAACGGCGCGGCGGAGCTGACATGCGGCTTGGGATCGGCGATGCGAAAGCGGCGGTAGGGGCTGGGGCGATACGTCTTGGCGCGCAATCTGTTCCGCAAGGTGAGCAACCAGCCTTCTAAAGCATAGTCGAAGGCGGCCACATCGGGCCGCGACCGTTTGCCGCACGCCGCCTGCTGGTAGGCGTATAACAACCCTGCAAACGACGACAGCCGCTCAAACAGCGTCTCTGCCTCCGAGTAGCGGCGCTGCTCCTGCCGCTGTTGGCGTGTCCCCTTGTGGATAGGCTGCGCATCTCTCTCCGCCAGATCAAGCTCCTCCATCACATAAACCTGTTGCGTCACTCTTCCTCTCCCCTTTCCCTCTCCTATCCTCTCCCAACATCCCCCCAAAAAAAATTTCGAGCGCTACGCGCTATTGGGAAGGACGTGAGAGACACCCAAACGGGTTCGCCTTCCTCCAAAGGTAGCTCTGGGGGAAGGGAAGGAAAGAACGAGAGAAATCAGAACATATGTTCGTATGCTGCTATGCCAGCCGCGACCGGGCGAACGCGAGGCGGAATCCCCCAATGCTGATGAAGAGGTCCGGCCTGCCGCTGAGCCGGAAGGCCGCGCGCGCGAACTCTGGATTGAGGTCCCACGAGCCGCCACGCAGCACACGAACACTTGTTCTATCTCTGCCGTTGTCTTCGCTGGCCGCTGGATCGTACGGGTACTGTTCCTTGTATAAACTGCTACACCACTCCCACACGTTGCCTGCCATGTCCTGTGCGCCATACGGGCTGGCGCCGCTGGGGTAGCTGCCCACGGGCGTTGTGGTATAGGGGCCGCCATCCCTCGTGTTGGCGTGCGTCTTGTCCCACTGGTTGCCCCAGGGATAGATGCGCCCATCCGTGCCACGCGCCGCCTTTTCCCACTCCGCTTCGGTCGGCAAGCGCCAGGGCTGGCTCGTCACCTGCGCCAGCCAGCGCGTATACGCCAGCGCGTCATGCCAGGAAACGTTGACCACGGGATGATCCAGCTTGGCTAGCTGATCTTGCCAGCCAGAGGGCTGCTTGCCGGTCGCGCGCACATAACAGGCGTACTCGGCCACCGTGACGGGATACGTGCCAATCTGGTAGGGAGCCAGCGTCACGCTGTGCTGTGGTTGTTCATTGCTTCTTGCCTCACTATCTCGGCGGGGATCGCTGCCCATCAGGAATGGCCCAGCGGGCACAGCGCAGAGCGGCGGGGTGATCACTTCCACGCCGTTCATCTTCAGCCCCACAAAGCCCAGTTGGGCCAGCCGCTGAGGAAAATGGTCGCCCACGCTGATCGGTTGCGGCAGCGCGGGCAACAGCTCACGACGCGCCTGGGTGATGGCGCCATGCCCGCTGGCGTCGGCGCGGCGGTCGGCCTCGTCGAGCGCATGCTGGATTGTCTTCCGTATGTCAGTATCGCTGGCGTCGGCTGGGCTGGGATGTTGCGCGCGGGTCAGGCGGGCGAGCGTGAGCCAGTCGTTGGCGGTGGCATGAGGGCTGGAAGCGAGTTGCTGGGCAATCGCCAGCGCCTCGGCTGGGCGGTTCAGTGTTTGCAAGAGGGCGAGCTTCTGCGTCAGCCAGGCGGGGTCGTTCGGGCGCAAGAGCAACGCCTGTTCTATGCGGTCGAGCGCCTCCTGGGGCCGGTTCAACGCTTGCAGGGTCGGCACATACTCCCGCAGGATGTCCAGCTTGGTCTCGGCCTTGATCCCCTCGTTCCCGATCAGGTTTGCCAGGCCCAGCGCGCGTTCCAGCCGCTCCGCCGCATGCGCGTTGTCATCCAGCGCCAGTTCCGTGCGCGCCAGCAGCCGCAGGGTTGGCAGATCAAACGTATCGTCGTTGTAGGCGGTGGCCAGCGCCTTCTGGGCATCAGCGAGACGACGCAATTCCAGCAAGGCGCGGCCTCGCATGCGCCAACCGTCCGCCGTCATCGCCGCTGGCTCATCGTTGAGCAAGATGTTGGTGACATCGGCGACGGCATGCCAGTCGTTGGCGGTGTAGGCGGCTGCGGCTCCCGCGAGCAGGCGCCCGGCTGGGGTGGTTGTCTGTTGGGCAGTAGGTACAGGCGTGGCGGGCAAGGTTGCGCCGGGCGATTGGCGTTCGCGCTCGGCCCAGCGCGCATCGCCTGTGCGGATGGCGTCCAGGGTAGCGGCGATGGCTGCGGTGAAATCCTGGGTGGCGTCGTAGAATTGCAAGGTGGCCCAGGTCGGTTTGATCAGCGCAGGATCGAAGGGCGCGGCCAGCAGTCGCAACACGCCGCGCATCTGATGGTAGAGCACACGGTTCTGCGCCGCGTTGACCTCCATCTCCACCGCATCCGAGGTCAGCGAGTGGGGCGTCTCGATCAAGACCAGCCAATCGCTCTGTGCCAGCCCCTCATTGATGCGTTTGAGGAAGTCCCCCTCCTTGATGCCATGCTTATCCACCCAGACCACCGCGCCCGCCGCCTCGAACGCGGCGACGACACGCATGGTAAACGTCTCATCGAAGTGGCTATGGCTGACAAAGATGCGTGGCGTGTGGGTAGATGAGATGGCGGACATAGACTGCTCCCCCTGATGTGATGCTCATGCGTTGTGTCTGGCAAGTGCGTTCAGATGCACAAGCACTGTACCACAGGGGGAGTAGAACCGCAATCGTATCCTCTTGTACAGCAGTGTACATTACTCCGTACGCAGCGCCACGATGGGATCGAGCCGGGCAGCGCGCGCCGCCGGATACAGCCCGAAGACAATGCCGACCACCGCAGCCACCGCAAAGGCAAGCGCCATCCAGCCGTAGCTCAGCGCGAACGGCAGACCCACCGCAGCCGTGAAGATAGAGCCGCCCAGCAGGCCAATCAAAATGCCCAGCAGGCCGCCCACCACACTCAGCGTCACCGCTTCGATCAGAAATTGGTTGCGAATATCACTCCGTCGTGCGCCCAGCGCCATCCGCACGCCGATCTCGCGGGTGCGCTCCGTCACCGAGACCAGCATGATATTCATGATGCCGATGCCGCCCACCAGCAGCGAGATCGCCGCGATTCCCACCAGCAGCAGCGTCAGCGTGCTGATGTTTTGCTGCACAGCGGCGGCGATCTGGTTGGAGCTGCTGATACGGAAATCGTCGGGTTGGCCGCTCTTGATGTGGTGGCGCTGTTCAAGCAACGTCTGAATGGCGTTCTGCGCCGAGGTCACAGTGTTGGTGTTGTCCACCTGCGCCTGGATCGAGTTGACGTACTGCGAGTTATCCAGCCGCCCGGTCATCGTCGCGAAGGGGATGAAGATCACATCATCCTGGTTCGAGGCGCCCGCTGCGCCCTTTGTCTGCAACACGCCAATCACGCGGAACGGCTGCCCATTGATAAAGATTGTCCGCCCAACGGGAGTGGCGCTGCTGCCCGAAAACAGATTGGCGTCCGCTGTGGCGCCCAGGACGGCCACCGGCTGCGCGGCGCGTTCGTCTTCCGCGCTGAGCCAGCTTCCCTGCGCGATTGACCACGAGCCGATCTGCTCTTCGGCGGGATAAACGCCACGCACCGTTGTACTGGTGTTGGCCGTCCCGGCGACAATCTGCGCGTTCACCTGGAGAATCGGCGTGACCGAGGTGATATGCGCTACCTTGCCGATGGCGTCGGCGTCGCCCTGGGTCAGCGATTGCGTCACGCTGTTGGCCGCCGAGCCGACGTTCGCAGCAATACCACCGCCCCTGCCTCCGCGCAAAATGCCGCCACCGCTGGCAGCGCCTCTGGTGTTCCCTGCTCCTGGGGTGATGAACAACACATTGCTTCCCAGGCTCGATACCCGCTGGATCACCAGCGCGCTTGCCCCCTGTGTCAGCGTGACGGCGACGATCACAGCGCCCACCCCAACAATCACTCCAAGCATCGTCAGCAGCGAACGTGTCCCGTTCGCCCGTAGCGACTCGAAGGCGCTTTGTGTGCTTGGCCCTAGCATCAGGCCACGCCTTGCCCCATATCTGCGCGTCAGCGTTGTCTGGCTCATGAGGCTGCTCCTTCCTGGCTTAGAGAAGCCGATTGCGGCTGCCGAAATGCGCGCAGTTCATCGGCGGCGGAACGCGGCTGCGCCACCGGCTCGTCGCGCACGATCAGCCCGTCGCGGAAGGCGACCTGGCGCCTGGCGTAGGCGGCGATGTCGGCCTCGTGCGTCACCAAGACAATCGTCACACCACGCCGGTTCAAGTCCTGTAAGATCGCCATGATCTCGACGCTGGTTCGGCTATCCAGATTGCCGGTCGGCTCGTCGGCCAGGATCAGCGCGGGATTGTTGACGAGCGCACGGGCAATCGCCACGCGCTGTTGTTGCCCGCCCGAAAGCTGAGCCGGGCGGTGATCCAGTCGATCACCCAGCCCCACCAGTTCCAGCGCCTTGCGCGCCCTACGCCTTTGCGTCTCGTTGGACAGGCCCGCATAGGCCATTGGCAGTTGCACGTTTTTGAGCGCGCTTGCCCGCGCCAGCAGGTTGAATCCCTGGAAGATGAAACCGAGGCGCTGGCTACGGATGTCGGCCAGTTGATCCGGCTTCATCCGGCTGACCAAAGCGCCCATCAGCCGATACTCGCCTGCGGTGGGGCGATCCAGGCAGCCAAGCAGGTTCATAAAGGTTGATTTGCCCGATCCCGACGGCCCCATGATGGCGACGAACTCGCCTCGATGGATAGTGAGTGTGACGCCACGCAACGCATGCACGCTCGTCTGCCCCAGGTGATAGGTTTTCGTCAGGTTACGCGCATCCACCACGATTGGCGGCTGGGCTGACGTCTCGGCGCCGCCCGCCCGATTGGATGCGCTGGCGAGGGTATCCATCATCGCTGTGCCTCCTTCCGCGTCTATCCGGCTTACCCAACGACAACGCTATCGCCCTGCGCCAGCCCGCTCAACACCTCGTAGTTTGTCCCATCTGTCAAGCCCAACACGACGGGAACCACCACAAGCTGCTGGCGAGTTCTGCCCAGCGGGCCGATCTTTCCCGAAAGTTCGAGCACGTAGTTGGCGGTGGGATTGTCGCTGGCAGGCGTTCCGCCCGCCTTTTTGAGTGTATTGACCATCTGGTTCGCCTGCTTGAGCGCGTTCGTCACAGCCGATGCGCTCACCGCGCCGCTGTTGGCCTCGCTATGGGCGTAGCTCACCGCGCTGGTGGGAATCAGCAGTGCGTTTGTGCGTTGTGTCTGAATGATGGTGGCGTTCACGCTCATCCCAGGGAAAAGGTTCGCCCCTTGTAACGTGCTGCGGTTGATCGCCACCGTCACGGGAAAGCTCACCACGTTTGAAGAGATCTGCCCGGAAGGTGAAATGTTCGTCACCGTACCGTCTATGGCGTTGATGTTGGGATAGGCGCTGACGCTGAACTGCACCGCCTGCCCAACGGCGACGCTGGCAATGTCGGCCTCGTTGACACTGAGGATGAGGTAGGTTGCGGTAAGGTCGTCAATCTCGATGAACGGCTGGCCGGTCTGGCCGGTTGGCGCGGCGCCATCCACCACGCCATTGACGGCGGCCACCGTGCCGCTATGGGGAGCAGTGAGCGTCTCAGTCTGTGAGGAGCCGTCAGGCAGGGTATAGGTCAACGTGGCAAGCGTGGCGCCCGCGCTGACCTGTTGGCCAACCGAGACATCAATCGAGGCGATGGTTCCCTGGTGGCTAAATGAGAGATCATAGATCGGCGCCACTACATTGCCTGAGGCGCCGACAGAGAGTGTGATCGTTCCCCGCGTGACGCTCGCCGTCTGGTGTGGCGTACGCGGCCCGCGAATGGCGCGAAGAGCAAATGGAGTAAGTAAGAGCAACACAAGAACAACCACTATGCCCAGGCCGATTAGCGGCGCCGGGCGGCGATACCACGGACGCTGCTGTGGCTGGCCAGCGGACTGCGGATCATCTACGTCGTCGAGAATATCGAAGCTCCCGGCCGGGCTGGAGAGCGTTTGGCTCTGGGGCGCATCGGCGCTCACCCCTGTGGCGGGCTGTGAATCAAGCATAAGGAAAAAGCCTCCTGAAAGCGTTGTCTACCGCTTGCCTTTGTGCATATAGACCCACATGAGACGGCGCGTCGTCGTGGCAACTGCGGGTCTCTGCATGCAAGTATAGAGAAGGGCATGCCTCGCTGTCAGGAAGGCAAGTAAAGTCTCAGCGAATCGTAATGTGCGGGAAAGGGCGCCACCCTTCACGTTTCCGCAGCGTCTTATCCCGCCTTATCCCGGCTTATCCTGCCAACAGGCGCTCCATGCGGGCAAACGCTTCTTCGAGGCGCTCCTGTGGCGTGGTGAAGGCGATACGCAGGTAGCCCTCGCCACCGGAGCCAAAGTTTGTGCCAGGCGTCAGCGCGACGCCCGTCTCGCGCAAGACATGCAGCGCGAACTCGCTGGATGATCCGGTGAAGTCGGCGGGCGTGTGCGCCCAGACGTAGAGGCCAGCCAGCGGCGTTTCTGTCGCCATCCCAAGCCGCCGACACGCCTCCACCGTCAGATCGCGGCGGCGCTGATAGATGGTGTTGCGCTCGTCAATCCAACGCTCGGGCAGCGCCAGCGCGCGGATCGCGGCAATTTGCAACGGGCGAAAGATGCCCGTGTCAATATTGCTCTTCAGGCGCGTCATGGCTCGCACAATCTCCGCATTGCCCACCAGCATGCCCAGCCGGAAGCCCGCCATGTTGTACGACTTCGAGAACGAATAAAGCTCCACCGCAACCTCTTTCGCCTCCGGTAGTTCAAGAATGCTTGGCGGACGGAAGCCATCGAAGCGCACGTCGGCGTAGGCCATATCATGCACGATCAACAGATTGTGCTGGCGAGCGAAGGCGACAGCCTCGGCGAAGAAGCTGCGTGTGGCGCTGGCCCCGGTCGGGTTGTTGGGATAATTCAGCCAGAGCGTCATAGCGCGGCTGAGCGTCTCCGCCGGAATGGCGTTGAGATCGGGCAGCCAGCCATGCTCCGCGTCGAGCGGCAGATCGTAGCAGACGCCGCCCGCCAGCGCCACAGAAGTTGTATAGACAGGATACGCCGGATTTGGCATCAGCGCCACATCGCCGGGATCGATCACCGCGAGCGGCAGATGCGCCAACCCTTCCTTCGAACCAATCAGCGGCGTCAACTCACGAATGGGATCGAGCGTCACTCCGAACCGCTGCGCAAACCACGCGGCGAACGCCTCGCGCAGGGCTGGCATACCGGCGTATTCGGGATAGCGTTGATTTGCCGGATCGTGCGCGCTGGTGGTCAGCGCCTCGATCACTTCAGGCGGCGTCGGCAGATCGGGATCGCCAATCGAGAGGTTGATGATGTCAGTTCCTTTGGCGCGCAGATCAGCGATGGTCTGAGCATAGACGGCGAAATGATACGGCGGCAGGCTGGTCAGCCGATGCGAGAGCTTCATGATACAATCCCCTATGCGAAAGGTGTAGCGGGCAATACACATGTATTCTATCACGCGGTGGGTGTGATATAGCTCATAGCGCGCCTCAGAACAGCATGATATACTCCCTCCACACGCAACCATCCATCCATCATCCCCTCTTTGGCAAAAAGGAACACGTCCATGTTTCGCATAGCGTTCAAGCGGTTTCTCGCACGGCGCACCACGGCAGCTTCGCTAGCCAGCCTGGGGCTGATCGCCCTGTTGGCGCTGCTATCGGCGTGTAGCTCGACCTCTGGCACCTCAACAGTGAACGGAGGAACCACAACGGCTGGCGCGACAGCCACCGCAACCGGCTCAACAACCAGTGGCGCCACCCCAACAAGCGCGCCCACCAGCGCCACGGCTACCTGCGGCTCCGCGTTGCCAGGGGCAGGCGCCGCGAACGCCGGCTCGGCGCTGGTCTATCCCATGAGCTTTCCCACCGGCTCCGTCAGCACGACGGCCACCCAAACCGTAAGTGGAGCCGGGCTGTTTACCGTCTATCAACTGATGGTTTGCTCCCCTAATAGCACAGCAAGTTCGGTCAACGCGTACTTCTCATCAGCCCTGACGAGCGTCGAACATGGCTGGGGCAGCGCAACTACCTTCCCCTACGATGGTGGTCTGATGCAGGCGTGTACAGGCCAATGCTGGTCAGACGCCACAGGAGGGCCGATTGATTTCCTGGTATTCGATCAAATGGTCGATCATGGCAACGGCGTCATCACCTATCGAATGGAGTATGCCATCTCGCCCGACTTCCCGACATGCAACTCCACGGTCTTCAACGGCTCATCCGCGCAGAATCTCTACTTCCTGCCGGGCTTCACGCCGTCCGAGCCGCTGCCGCCGCTCTCCGAGGCCACGCCAGACGACGCATCGGGCGGTATTCGTGGCTTCGAGATATGCAGCCCCGGAGACGCCACGTCGGTCAAGGCGTTTATGGAGAAAGAGTTGCCCGCCACAGGGTGGTCGCGCAGCAGCACCGGCACGAGCAGCAATAGCTGCCAGTTCACCGACGAGTGCTGGGCCAATGGCAGCGCCGCCATCTCCTTCAGCGTTTCCGATGCCACACAGTGGATCATCGCCTGGCGCCAGCTACAATAGGAGAACAGAGGAGAACAGCGCAATGCCGTTCACCCCTTCCACCAGCGGACGGAGGGGGTGAACCCTGCGTCAGGCCAACATATATCCGCTCTTAAGGAGGCATAGCATATGGCGGGAATACGAAGCGGAGACAACCAACCAACTCCTGACGCTGCGGAAAACGCTGCGACCTGGCTTGATTTATACGACTATCGCCTGCGCATGGCTAATCTGTACGCCGGGCGCGCCCGGCGGCTCGTCGCGGGAGCCGACGAACGCGAGACGCTCGAACGCTTCCGCGCCGCCAAAGACGCCCTCTTCGCCAGCCATCCGCAGTCACCGCTTGATCCTGCCGCACGCACGGGCTTCACCGGTTTGCGCTACTTCCCCTACGATCCGGCGTTACGGATCATTGCAGAGATGACGCCCGATACAAGTGATACGGACGAGACATTGCCCAGCAGCGGCGCCCACAGCATGCGCTTCCGGCGGGCAGCGCGTGTCAGCTTCGCGCTCGCTGGCGTCGCCATCTCGCTGCCCGTCTATTGGATTGATGTGTATGGCGGCGGACTGTTTCTGCCCTTCCGTGACGCCACCTGCCCCACTGAAAGCTATGGCGCCGGTCGCTATCTCTTCGATACCGTCAAGGGCAGCGACTTTTTGCTGGCCGACGAGACTGGTAGGCTCGTCGCGCTTGATAAGCATGACGGAGACAAGGAGCCAATGTCTGTAGGCGCAATGGGCTTCTCCGGCGGCCGTATCATCCTCGACTTCAACTACGCTTATAATCCTTCATGCGCCTATGATCCACGCTGGGCGTGCCCGCTGGCCCCGCGCGAAAACATTCTGTCCATGCCCATCCGCGCAGGCGAACGCAAGTATCACGATGACGAGTGAGGAGCAACAACGGCGTATGGCACATTCTGATATACATATTCGCTCTGTAGTCCCCGATGTGGCCGAGGCGCTGACGGAACGCATCATGCGCTCGAAGGCGCATCGGGGACGGCAGGCGTTTCTCGACGCCTGACCGTATCCATGACGGACATGCCGCCCTCCTATCGCCACTCGCCGTCGCGCGGACGGCGTGGCTGGCCTCGCCCGTTGTAGCCATCGCTATAGCCGTCATCATAGCGTTCCTGCCCATGCTGCGACGGTGGATTCCAGCTTCCCCAATCAGCCATGGGCGCCTGCGGAGCAATTCGCCCGGAGGGTGGGGCTGGACGCGGCTGCGGGCGAATCTCCGGCACCTGCGCGGGTGGTAGCGGTCCCGCGCCATAGCCGCCGTTTTGCTCGTATTGCCCATACTGGTCATACTGCATAGGATACTGCGCTGAAGCTCCCATATCGTCGTAGACCTGGCTTGGCGCATTCATCGCGTTCATGTGCATCGCCGCTTCATGGGCCTCGTTCATGGCGTTCAGTTCGTTCAGCGCGGCGAATCCATCTGCGGCGCGGCGCTCGCTCAAACGCGAGACACGCCGTGGCGAAGGAAGCTCCCCGGCAGGCCCCCGACCGCTCAGCCCGCCAGCAGCCGAGGCAAGCGCCAGCTCGCCAGCCGCATCGTCAGCCGTCTCGCTTATCAGCGTTTGCGAACCACCCACCACGCGGCGCAGATCGCTCACCACGCGCTCCAACTGGATCGCGCTCTGGGTCGCCTCGGTAGCGCCCGTCAACAATTGATCGGACACCTGCATCGTCACCGTAATTGCCTTGTCGAGCCGCTCACTGCTGGCCTGCTGACGGCGCGCCGCCTCGTCAATGTAGCGCGCAAGCTCTTGCAGGTGTTGCACCGTGCGCCGCGCCTGATCTTCGGTCAGCCGATCCCAATAGTCGTTGAACCAATTGCTGGCGTCCACGATGCGGCGCGCCGCCTGATTCATCGCATCCGAAAGGTAGCGCACGCTATCAAGACCCGTCTTACAGGCGTCCACTACCCAGTGCTGCTCGCCTGCCGAGCTTTGCTGGCGCGAGGCCAGCGCCTTCAGCACAGCCGCCGCGCCTTCAAGGTTCTGCGACGCCTGCTCCACCGGGCGCGCCGTGCGAGTTCCCACATAGAGGCCGATCAACGCGACGATGATAGCGATGATCGCCGCGATAATCAGCGAGAGCCGCACCTGCTGATCCGCCACCTGTGTCACGGTGGTCAGCGGGCTCAGCGCAAAATACGACCATTTGATGACGGTTGTACTCGCCGCAGGCGGCTGTGCATCCACCGCCAGGGTCACGCGCTCGAACTGATATGTCACGCTGGAACCTGGCTGCGCCACCCCCTGGAAAGAATCCGTTGTGTTCGGCGATTGGAGCGACGACGCCACATCCGGCAGATTCAATTGTTGTGGTGGGCTGGTCGTTCCAAAGCGTTTCTCACTAACTATCTCGCCCTGGGTCGCCGCATCGAGGGTGTTTACCGTGGTAAACAGGTTGGACGAGGTGGCGTCGGCGATACGCACGCCATTCTCATCGAGGATAAACGCCGTCGTGCCATTGCTGCTGTGCTCGCTCTGCACGATGCTCCAGACTTTATCGAGGTTCAACGTCGCCTGCAAAAAGCCAAGCACAGGAGATTGCGGATCGCCGAAAGTGGCGCGGATTGGGGTATAGATGCGGACAAACGCATGGCCCGTGCCTGGCGAATAGTAGACGCCTGAGACATGCTGATTGCCCTGCGCAACCGGCGTGAGGTCTTCCTGCGGAACGGTGGGCGCGGCGGAGGAGCCAGGAGCCAGAGTTGTATCGGATGAGAGCAAGAATTGCCCATTCGCGGCGTAGATGTTCCACTGGCTGTAGTCTTTGTCGCGCCGGATGCCCACGATAAGCGCGCGCGCCACCGACGCCCCATAGTTCGAGACACCCTGAGTCGCACATTGAAGCTGCGGATATTGTGTGGGCGCAGTGGCGCACTCAAGAAACTCGCTGGCAGTGGTGAGTGAAGCCAGCGCCTCGCCATCGAGCAGGCGCTCGGTCAGGTAGTCGTCAATGCGTTGCGCGCTGGCGTTTGCCGCGCTCGCAAGCGCATCTTGCCCTTGCTGAATCAACGTGCCCCGCGCGAAGTAGTCGTTGACACCAACCACAGCCGCCAGCGGGACGAGCGCCACCAACACCGCCAGCAACGAGAGGCGCAATGAAAGCGTCAATCTGCGCCGGGCGCCTCGTTGCGCCAGTTTCCCTGTCGATCTCTTTGACGCCTCTTGGGCGACCCTTCTTGCCTGAGCCATCGCCATGGCCCTCCGTTTCGTCTCACTCGCCACTTTTCTGCTTTGCTTTGGCGTACCATTTCGCATCAGCGCATCGCGCACTGTATGCCTGTCGGAATAGCGTCGGAATAACTATGATTGCCGGGATTACTATGATACCAATGTCACACCATTCAGAATATGGTCATGACACCGCCTGCCTCCATAGCTGTAGAGGCCCTCGATCAGTATAACGCGCGGCGCAGTCCTGGCCGCAAATTGCAAGACTTTTGTAGGCAAGGCCAGTCACCCCATCGCTACAGCGAGGGGCTTACCCACACCCATTACAGACTGTGCAGTATTGCGCAGTGCTACGCAGGGCTGGGCTTCAGGGCGAACTGACGGGTAGCCCACTGCCTCGTGAGAAAGTAATAGTGGTTACGAATGTTCACCGCCGCATTGATGTCAGCATGCGCCGCATGCCCACACGAAGGGCAGGTAAAGCGATGCCGTGTGCGTACCCCCACCAACCCGTAGCGGCTACACCGTTGGCTGGTGTAGGCGGGTGGCGTTGCCCTTCACGGCGCCCTGTTCGGGCTGAGGAGCGGCCAACGCCTCAAACACCAAGATAGCGTTGGGTAGGGCAAAGGTGACGAGTTGTTTCGCCGCCTGTTGGGCGAAGGTGCGTGTCCGGTGAGAGCGTTTGCGGCCAAGCCGTTTGAGGACACAGCGGACGCTGTGGGTGTCCTTGCCCCCTGCCTTACGGGCTGCCTGTTTCTTTTGGATACGAGGCTTCCTCTCCCATGTCTTCTAGCCTGAAGGCGGGAGTCCCCATACCGCACATTAAGATGGTACTTTTGGAAACACACACCTGGCAGAGAAAAGACAGCAAAACAGGCCGCCAGCCATACCGACCAACGACCTGTGTTAATCTGCTGATGCGCGAGTCAGGATTCTAGCGCGTCGCTACGTCGCGACGTCGCTACGACGTGACAACGATTGTGCCGTGCATACTCGGATGGATACTACAGTGATAGGTATAGGTTCCCGCCTTGGTAAAGGTGAACTGGAACGTTGCGTTTGGCGCGAGCGTCCCCGAATCCCACTGGACGGCGGAACCGCTATCGCTAGTGGTGGTATGCGCAATGCTGGCGGTATTCGTCCAGGTGATGGTCTGACCAACTTTGACGGTCAATGTGGCTGGATTGAAGCCAAAACTGAAGATCGAAACCGATGTGCCACTTCCGCTACCGGCGGGCGTATTCGTTGAGGTTGAGCTTGTCGTACTGCCACCACATGCCGCCAGCGCGAACGCCAGCGTCAGCGTCAGCACGACTACACCGCTGGCCAGCCGCAACGAACGCGCTTTTCGGGTGAACATATTGGAGAGCGTATGCCACTGTGCGAGATGTTTCAAGGTATCATCCCTTTCTTCACAAAGAGAAGCCGACCAGCAGACAATGCAGACAATGCAGACAATACATGGCTGATCACCGCTGGAGCTTGCTGTGTCTGTCGCACAGTGAGATACGTGAAGGGGTTACGGGGATTGCCTGGGACAGCCTACAGCATGGGGATACGCTCGATCACCGGCAGCACGATGTCTACCACACGGTCGGCCAGCGCCCCACGCACAGCATCGCTTGCTACCAGACGGATGCGACGCTGGCGACGCTCGTAGACGCCAAGATCATCGGGGCGTTGCCCTGTCGCCTCAGTCCATGTCATCAACGGGGCCATGCCAAGCGGTGGCTGCGAGAAGGCGACCAGCGTATCCACCTCCCATTTTTCCGGCTTGGGCACATCCACCAGGATGTCGTAGTCGTTGAGCGGCTGGCTGAGCGACTCGCCAAGCGCGGCGTTGGCCGCCTCTGCCAGAGCGATCTCCACCCGTCGGCGCTTTGCCTGATCCCAGAAGAGCGTATCCAGCAATTGAAAGACGCTGCCAGCACGCGCGCTGACCTCGAGCAGCGTCTTATACGGGCGACGCCCACGGAGCGAATCAACAAGCGCGCGTGTGGCGGCTGGCATAGCCTCGCCACTGAGCGTCATAAGCAGCAGCGAATCATCGTAGCCGGGCAGGGATTCTGACGAGAGCATTCCCGCGAGCAGCGCCTCCTGCACGGCGCGCAACAGCATCGCCATCATGGCGCGGTTCGTGTGGTGCCAGTAGACGTTATCAAACATCTCCTGGCGAGCATGCAGCAGCGAATTGA
>Ga0209061_1003298_pt1 | contig 17834 bp, 19 predicted proteins | sample Coa_R1_10_FD_187157 | JGI IMG/M metagenome (GOLD analysis project Ga0209061, IMG submission 187157) | Surface soil microbial communities from Centralia Pennsylvania, which are recovering from an underground coalmine fire - Coalmine... | ecosystem: Environmental > Terrestrial > Soil >...
GGCCTTTGTCACAAGGCTCCGGCCCGGCCCGTTACCGAACCAAGCCGCTTGTCAGCTACCAGACTTACCGACAACTATCTGGGTGGGACTTTCACCCACCAGTGATCTGCGCCGTTGGGGCGCACCGGAAGAATCCCCGTATTTTGGAGCAGGAGAATCAGGCCAATATAGGGATTCTTCGTCGCCTTCGGCTCCTCAGAATGACAGGCTGAAGAGTTTTGGAGTTTTCAGCGACCCGTTAGCTGAAACTCAAGCCAAGCCTGTCATTGACTCAGCCGGAGGGCCGCCGATAAAATCGGAATTTGTCAATCTCATCAAAACTCTCTATGGGTTTACGCCTTCATAACACGCTTTCAGGGCAGGTCGAAGAATTCAAGCCTTTGGTCGGGAATGAGGTTCGGATTTATACCTGCGGGCCGACGGTCTATGATTACGCCCACATCGGCAATTACCGCACCTTTGTCTTCCAGGATATTCTGAGGCGCTATCTCAAGTATCGCGGTTTCCGCGTGAAGCAGGTGATGAACCTGACGGACGTGGATGACAAGACCATCCGCAACGCACAAGCCGCGGGCCTGGCGTTGCGCGATTACACGCAGAAGTTTATTGACGCCTTTATCGTGGACCGCGATCTGTTGAACCTGGAGCCTCCGGAGATGATGGTCCGCGCCACCGATCATATCCCGGACATGGTGAAGCTCATCGAGACCCTGGAGCAAAAAGGATTTGCTTATCAGAGCGAAGGCTCCGTCTATTTTCGGGTGGCCAATTTCAAGGATTACGGGAAGCTTTCCAAGATCAACCTTTCCGGCAACCGTCCCGGCGCACGCGTGGATGCGGATGAATACGAAAAAGACGATGTGCGGGACTTTGTTCTATGGAAAGCTTCAAAGCCTGGCGAGCCTGCGTGGGAAGCGCCTTTTGGCGCCGGGCGTCCGGGCTGGCACCTAGAATGCTCTGCCATGGCGATGAAATACCTGGGCGAGACGTTTGATATCCATTCTGGGGGCAGCGACTTGATCTTTCCTCATCACGAAAACGAAATCGCGCAAAGCGAAGCTGCCACGGGCAAGCCCTTTGCCCATTTTTGGCTTCATGCCGAGCACCTGGTGGTGAACGGCGAGAAGATGTCCAAATCCCTGGGCAACTTTTATACCTTGCGTGACTTGATCGCCCGGGGATATAAACCTTCCGCCATTCGTTATCTGCTGGCTTCGGTGCCGTTTCATAAGCCGCTGAATTTCACGTTCGATGGCCTTCATCAAGCGCAGAAATCCATCGAACGCCTCCGCAATTTTCGCGACCGCATCACGACGGAAAAATTTCCTTCCGGCACAAATCCCGCAATCGCCGAGCGGGCTGCTCAGGCCAGGCAGGCGATGGAAGCGGGGCTGGATAACAACCTGAATACAGCGGAGGCTCTGGCGGCGGTTTTCGAGTTGGTTTCGGATGGGAACGCCGCCATGGACCGCAACGAGTTTCGCAATGACGACCGCGCCTGCGTGCTGGAGGTTCTCGATCACTGGGATAAAATCTTCGCCGTGCTGGAAGACCAGGATTTTGCCAAACTTCTTCGGCACGGATTTGCCAGAGTCAAAGACCAAGCTGGAACTCAAGCTGAGCCGGAAATGCTCCAGGCCAATGCGGCGCTCCGGCCCGCGAATGGCGCCGGTTCGCTTGAAATTCTGAGCGATGAAGAAGTCGAGCGGCAAATCACCTTGCGGAACGCCGCGCGGCGAAGCGGCAACTATGCAGAATCAGACCGCATCCGCGAAAGCCTCTTAAAAGCCGGAATTGTTCTGGAGGATACCAAATCCGGCACGCGTTGGCGCCGCAAGTAGCCGCGCCCGATGGGGTTTCGGCGGCAGAAAAGGAGTTGAATGCAGAAAAAGTTACCGCAAATCCGCACGCCGCTTCCCGGCCCCGAAGCGCAAAAGATTCTGGCGATCGATCACCAGTATGTTTCGCCTTCCTATGTCCGGGACTATCCTTTTGTGGCCAAACGCGGCGCGGGGATGTTGGTGGAGGATGTAGACGGCAACACGTTTCTCGATTTCAGCGCCGGTATTGCCGTGGTTTCCACCGGCCATTGTCATCCGGATGTGGTGCGCGCCATTCAGCGGCAGGCCGAGACGCTGCTTCATATGTCCGGGACGGATTTTTATTATCCGCTTCTCGCCGAACTGGCGCAGAAGATGGCCGAGATTACGCCGGGCGATTTCCCCAAGCGTGTTTATTTCGGCAACTCCGGCACCGAGGCGATTGAAGCGGCGGTCAAAATCGCTCGCCATTACACCAGGCGGCATCGCATCATCGCGTTTCTTCGCGGCTTTCATGGACGGACCTTGGGCGCATTGTCGCTCACAGCCAGCAAAGCTGTGCAGCGTCAGTATTTTGGACCGCTGCTACCCGGGGTGACCCATGCGCCCTATGCATACCCTTATCGTTGCCCGATGGGGTGCAAGTCTGGCGAATGTGCCAACCACTGCACGTGCGCCGACTATATTGAGAAAACTCTCTTCAAAACCATTGCGCCGCCGGAAGACGTGGCCGCGGTGGTGGTTGAGCCGGTGCTGGGCGAGGGAGGTTACGTCGTGCCTCCTGCCGCCTTTCTGCAACGTCTGCGGGAGATCACTCAGAAGCACGGAATCCTCCTGGTCTTTGACGAAGTGCAGTGCGGAATGGGCCGCACTGGCAAAATGTGGGCGGCAGAGCATTTCGGGGTCGTGCCGGACATTCTCTGTACGGCCAAGGGGATCGCATCCGGCATGCCGCTCGGCATTACCGTGGCGCGCGCGGGATTGATGGACTGGGGGCCTGGCGCGCACGCCTCCACTTTCGGAGGCAATCCCGTCGCTTGCGCGGCGGCCCTTGAGACCATTCGTCTGCTTCAAGAGAAATATATTTCGAATGCGGCAGAAATGGGCCGCTATCTGATGGACCGGCTCGCCGATTGGACCAGCAAGCATCCCAAGGTGGGCGAAGTGCGCGGGCTGGGGCTGATGATCGGCATTGAACTGGTGAAAGATCAGGCGACCCGCGAACCGAATCCGGAAGGTCGCGCGCAAGTCATCCGAAGAGCCTATGAAAACGGCCTGCTGGTGCTCGGCTGCGGAGAAAGCACCGTCCGGCTGATGCCGCCACTGGTGCTTGAAAAAGAGCACGCGGATTTCGCGATTGATGTGCTGGATCGATGTGTGACAGAGCTTGAGAAACAACCTCGCTGACGGCCGCAAATTCCGTCACAATCTTTTCTGTAGCGCCGGTGTCCCCACTGGCGGTTTTTCGGCGCTGCGGACAGCGCCGCTACAGAAAATGTTGTCACTGTAATTTGCAGGCCTCATTATTCCTGGTAAGTCGCGGAAGCGCATCGCCCAATGCCTCTCCTTGCGCATCTGATTTACTCTTCCCTGCTTTGGAGGGAGCGCCGTCGAGCTCAATCGTCAGGGCTTGAGGGTCGTCACTCTCAAGGACAAAGAGGGGAAGCGGCGGGGGATGCAACCCATCTCGAAACCGGCCGCCACGGCGAAATGCTGGCTTACTGGTATTTGCGGAGGATGGGATACACCATCGTGGCGCGTAATTTACGCTTGCGGTCCGATGCAGGCGAATTGGACCTGATTGGCTGGGATGGTCCGGTCTTGAGCTTTATTGAGGTTAAAACCCGCACCTCAGATGAAGCTGGCCCGCCCGAGATTGCTGTGACCCCCGCACAACAAAAGCGCATCGCGCGGGCGGCGCAAATCTACATGCGGCGTCTGAAGAAAAAAGAAGTAAACTACCGGTTTGATATCGTCAGCGTAGAATGGAAAATGGAAACGGGATGTCAGGTGCGGCTGATTAAGGATGCATTCAGGCCTCGGCAAAGTTAGCAGGGCGGTGATGTCGATTGCAAGGATGGATAAATGGCGGGCCTAGCATTGCAGCATTGTAATTCCCTGCTCCCTCGGCAAGCTTTTGAGATCGCCTGTCATCGCTGTCGGATATTCGCAGAACCGTCATTCCCGCGCAAGCGGGAATCCGGCGCCAGACTCTCTATCAACCCGTGGATTCCCGCATATGCGGGAATGACAACGTTCGATCTGACAACCTGCTAAAGTCAGGAAGGAGGAATCAAAATTGTCTGAATTCAGAAAAGATCCGGTCACGGGCCGATGGGTTATTATTGCGACAGATCGCGCCAAGCGCCCCAGCGACTTCGTTCGCGACAAGGTGGAGATCCGCGGCTCAGGTTTTTGTCCTTTCTGTTACAACAACGAGTCAAAGACTCCTCCCGAAATCATCGCCTACCGCAGCGACGGCAGCGCCCCGAATACTCCGGGATGGACGCTACGGGTGGTGCCGAACAAGTTCCCGGCCCTGCAGATCGAAGGCTCACTCAACCGGCAGGGTGAAGGTCTTTACGACAAAATGGAAGGCATCGGCGCGCATGAAGTGATCATTGAGACGCCGGACCACAGCAAAACCATGGCTACGCTCAGCCCGCGAGAAATCGAAGACGTGCTCTGGGCCTTCCGCGACCGTATCGTGGATCTGAAGAAAGATCGCCGATTCAAGTACATCCTGATTTTCAAGAACCACGGCGAGGCTGCGGGCGCCTCTCTGGAACATACGCACTCGCAACTCATCGCTCTGCCCGTGGTGCCCAAGCGCGTGCTGGAAGAAATTGAAGGCTCGAAAGAATATTACCGCTTCAAAGACCGCTGCATCTTTTGCGACATCATTCAGCAGGAAACGGATTCCGGCGTTCGCATGATTGCCGAAAACGGCTCCTTCGTGGCCGTGGCTCCTTTTGCCCCGCGATTCCCTTTTGAGCTTTGGATTCTTCCCAAGGCTCATCAGTCAGCGTTTGAGGAATCCAAAACGCATGAGTATGCCGACCTGGCCACGATGACCAAAGACATGCTGATGCGATTGGATCAGGTCCTGGAGCGTCCCGCCTACAATTATGTCATCCACACGTCCCCCTTGCTTGAGAGTTCCAACGATTACTATCACTGGCATATGGAGATCATGCCGAAGCTCACCAAGGTGGCAGGGTTTGAATGGGGCACAGGTTTCTATATCAATCCCACGCCGCCTGAGGAATCTGCCAAGTTTCTTCGAGAAGCGGCCGTCGCCGTAACGGCGCGCTGAGCAGCAATGACTGCCAGCCCAGGGCGCATCAGGCTTGAGCCTCATTCGTCGGTTAGCATTTTGCAAGCTCGCAAGGCGCAGCCGAACGCCTGTGCTGCGGCTGGAAAGGGTTTACCCTAACCTGCCAAGGAGTTGCCGCCTCTCTTATTCCGGAGGAACTCATGGGATTTGCCACCAACGCCATCCATATTGGACAGGATCCTGATCCGGCGACAGGAGCAGTCATCGTCCCGATTTACCAGACGTCCACCTTCGTTCAGGAAGAACTTGGCAAGCATAAGGGATATGAGTACGCCCGCACTTCGAACCCTACGCGCGCGGCGCTGGAGCGAAATCTTGCGGCGCTGGAAAGAGGCCAGTTTGCATTTGCGTTTGCTTCCGGGATGGCGGCGATCAATGCCGTGATGACCCTCTTCAAAGCCGGCGATCATGTGGTGGCGGGCCGCAACCTTTACGGCGGCACCTTTCGGCTTTTCGAGCGTGTGCTGAAGGATTTCGGACTTACATTCAGCTACGCCGACACTCGCCAGTTGGGAGAGGTTGAGCATGCGCTCCGCCCGGAGACGCGCCTGCTCTTTGTGGAGACACCCACCAATCCCATCATGGAGATTACCGATCTTGCCGCTGCTGCAAAACTGGCTCACCGGCGTCGAATCCTGCTGGCGGTTGACAACACCTTCATGAGCCCATTCTTTCAGCAGCCTCTCGAGATGGGCGCCGACATCGTGATTCACAGCACTACCAAGTATCTGAACGGCCACAGTGACGGCGTGGGAGGCGCGGTGATTCTGAATGATGCCAAGCTTGCCGAGCGGCTGAAATTCATTCAGAATGCGGCGGGCGCAGTGCTGGGTCCTTTCGATAGCTGGCTCATCCTGCGCGGCGTGAAGACGCTGGCCGTGCGCATGCGTCAGCACAACACTAATGGCATGGCAGTGGCTCAGCACCTTGAGCGTCATCCCAAAGCCAGAAAGGTCCACTATCCAGGCTTGCCCTCCCATCCTCAGCACGACCTCGCCCGGAAACAGATGAGCGGGTTCGGCGGGATGCTCTCCTTTGAAACGGGATCGCTCGAAAATGCACGGGCGGTGCTGAAATCGGTCCGGCTCTGTTCGCTGGCAGAAAGCCTGGGCGGGGTTGAAACCCTGATTTCTCATCCCGCCACCATGACCCACGCAAGCGTCCCGGCGGAAGAGCGAAAGCAACTCGGCATCACAGACGGCCTGGTGCGAATCTCGGTGGGTATCGAAGACGTGGAAGACATCATTGCGGATTTGGATCAGGCGCTTGATCAAATTTCGAATTAAAGCGAGCCGACCGCATGCACGAAAATTCTGTAGAGCGTGATTGCAAGTGTCTTGGGCGGGTCATCAGCAGTTATTAGAAGCTGTTTTAAAGCCTTGCATCACGTGTCTCACGGATTACTGAAAACCCTGGGAACCTTGCCATGCTGAGCGTAGCATCTCGGTATTTGTAGAATCCACTAGATATAGTGACCCTTCGTCGCCTTCGACTGCTCAGGACAACAGTTGGGCGGGTTTTTCACCAAGTGGTTGATTAGGTGAAAGGTTTTGAAACAGTTTCTAAATAACGTCGGAGTTGTTGATACGCCCGGGGTGATTCGAACACCCGACCCCTTGCTTCGTAGGCGTAAACTAAGGGTTTGTGATGGATTGGGACGAAGCGAGATGAGCCGCTATTTATGCGCCTTCCGTGAGGTTTTCCCGCTTTCAGCGATTGTGACTCTTGGTGACGATTTTTGATCGGGGGATACACCAAAAAGGACACCAAATTTTTCTGCACCATTTCTGATGCATTCCCCGGACCTCAGTCTAGAGGCGGTGACCGGTTTCGGTTCAAAGGCCCTCCAGGGAACGCGCTGGCCCCTATAAATTTTTTTACAAAAATTCCACCTTCCCGCCGTCTGGGATTTTCGCGCGGATGCCGTGAAGCGCGTTCGTGAGGGAAGAGACGGCCCATCTATCGTTCTGACCGCCGTTCGTGCTTAAAGCATGTGCCTAAACGCATTGGCGGGCCATGCTTATGATAGCGGACCGATGGAGGTGGGTCATGCGAATTTTGGCAGCTGTACTGTTACTCAGTTTCGTGGCGCATGCAGGAGCGCAAGGCACGTCAGATCTGACTTAACGGGCCAACTCCGCGTGTGCGCAGTTCCCAAAGTCCAAAATGGGAAGGGAGGCCGTGTGAATGGTGATGGACCGCTGGATGACGCTGTATCGACGGCCATGCCGATTTCTCTGGAGAGTTGGAGCGGGGTTCAGGCTGCTGCCGCGATGAACATGATGAAGGCGGAGCAAAATCTACTTCCTCACAGTTGATTCTTTGACGCTGAGCAACGCCGCCACTTCGGGTACTCGTAACTGACGCTCGATAGTCATTTTGAAAAACCTCCTGTGAGTAGAATCTCAAAATATCGGCAAGATGGTTTGCGCTGGGCGGTGATTTTTTATGCCCCTTGAAGCCCCAGAAAATGCGGCCCGGGCGACGCTCTCCAAAAACTCTGAAATATTCTCTTGACAATCCTACTGAGTGGCATATACTACAGAGTGGTATTCATCGAATCGAGGATATTCGCGCGACGCTTGACGGAATTGGCCGGAGAGTCGGCGGGCGACGTGCCGGCGAGGATTGAGGCGGACTTGCTCGAACACCCTACGCGCGGAGCAATGGTGCAAGGGCTTGGAGGCATCCGTAAGGCGCGGGTAGCCAATCCAGGCCGGGGCAAGGGCAAGCGGGGAGGGTTGCGCTATCTCTACCTCTACCTGGAAAACCGGCGTCACATCCACCTGCTTTACCTGTTGGACAAGGGCGAGCAGGAGGATTTGACCGCCGAGGAGCGCAAGGCGCTTCGCGGCATGGTTGAGGAATTAAAAACTTACACGAGGTAAGATCATGGCGAAGAAAGTCAAACTCTACGAGGGTCTGCGGCAGGCGCTTGCTGATGCGCGGGAGTATGAGCGGGGGGCAACGGTTGACTTGCAGGTGACTCAGATGCCGGAGCCGCCCAAACCGCTCAAGCCCGCTGAGATTCGCCGGATTCGGCAAAGCCTTCATGCAAGTCAGGCCGTTTTTGCCCGTTTCCTGTGCGTTAGCCCGAAGGCCGTACAAAGTTGGGAACAGGGCTTGCGCCAGCCGGGGAGCACGGCGCTTCGTCTACTGGCGATTGCGAAGGAAAATCCGAAAGTCTTGTTGTCGGCGTAATGCCAGAAAGGGAGGGATCATGGCGCTCAAACGACGCGGAAGGTTGGAATCTGGTGGTACTCATTCAAGTTCGCGGGTCGGCGGATTCACGAATCGAGCAAATCAAGCTCGAAGACGGTAGCGCGTGAGGCTGAGAAAGCGCGACGGCGCCAGCTTGGAGGAATCCTGGAATCAGATCACTAAGCGGACGTTGCCGCCCACGTTCGAGAAGGCCGCTACGGAATGGCTCAAGGGGCGAGAAGGCCGCTGGCATTGATTGTGTTAAGCGCGTTGAGTTGGGGTTTGGCGATGGTGTTGTGGATGTTCCTGCTCAAGCGTCTGGACGTGAGTCAGGCGTCGGTCTCCATCTATCTTCTGCCCTTTCTGGGCGTTCTCATCTCTGCGGCCACCTTGCATGAAAAGATCACCGCTCCCATGATCGTCGGAGGCCTAGTCACTTTGGCAGGCACCATTTTGATCACAACCCTGGAGCCTTCATCCGCATAAAGTCAACGCATGGAGAGAAAGGAAAGCAACCCATGAGACTCAATGACCGCGTGGCGCTGGTTACCGGGGCCGCGCAGGGCATCGGAGCAGCGATCGTCGCCGAGTTTGCCCGCGAAGGGGCAACGGTCGCGGCGATTGACCGAAAAAGAGAAGTGGAACAGATTTGCCGGAAAATTTCAGGAAACTCCGACCAGGCCATCCCTTATGTCTTCGATATCACAGACCATGAAGCGTATGCGCGGTGTGTGGAGGAGGTTGCGAAGCGACACGGCAAGATCGACATCCTGGTGAATAACGCGGCAATATCTTTTTACGGCGACATCTTCGAAGATTCTTTGGAGCAATGGCGCGAAACCCATCGGGTTAATCTCGAAGCCATCTATTGGGGTTCGAAGCAAGTGGCTCCCTATATGGCGAACCAGCATTGGGGGCGAATTATCAGCATCAGTTCAACACAGGCGATTGCGACGGAAGGGAGGGTCGGAGCCTATGCGGCCGCGAAAGGAGGCATCATAAGCTTCACTAAATCTCTGGCGGTGGAATTAGCGCCGCGCGGGATTCTGGCCAATGCCATCGCACCCGGTTGCATTCACACGCCCATGTCCATTATTGACGGCGTTGATGAAACTCAAACGGAACTCTTTAAAGAGTGGTATATAAAGAGGCGGAAAATTCCTCTCGCGCGGCCCGGAGAACCCTCCGAAGTTGCGCGGGTGGCGGTGTTTCTCGCGTCGGAGGATTCTTCGTATGTGACGGGGCATACCCTGGTCGTTGACGGAGGGCTCACAAGCACGTTTTAACAAATCCCCCGAAGGATCAGGGAAAACTGGAGAAGCTGAATGCTCGACTTCGAAATCATTGCCGACGAGGGCGACCTCTGCGGTGAAGGCCCTCTTTGGGACAGGGAAAACGCCTGCCTTTATTGGACCGATATTCTCGGTCATAAGTTTTATCGCTATGAATGGAAAACACGCCAACATGCGCTGCTACGTGACGGCTTCGAGATCACCGGCTTTACTCTCGATGAATCGGGAGAATTCGTCTTGGCCAATAGCTCTGGCGTCTGGCGATGGGACGGAGCGGGTGCTCCTCAGCCTATTGTGGATCGAATTGGCGACGAAGAGTGCCGGCTGAACGATTGCATCGCCGACCCCCAGGGAAGGTTGATCGCCGGGACGTGTTGGTACAACCCTGAAGGGAATTATCGGCCTGGAAAGCTCATTTGTGTGGATCGCGATGCCCGAGCGCGTGTTCTTGATGAAGGCTTTCATCTTTCAAACGGTCTCGGTTTTTCTCCGGATTGCCGAACTCTTTATTTCACCGATTCGGTGGCCCGCATCATCTACCAGTACGACTATGACGTGAAAGAAGGCGCCATCTCAAACCGGCGCGTGTTCATCCGCGTGCCGGGCTCTGAAGGATTGCCGGACGGCTTGACCGTTGATGCCGAGGGCTTTGTCTGGTCTGCGCAGTGGTACGGGAAGTGCATCGTCCGTTACGACTTGGACGCCAGGATCGAGAGACAAATCGAAACTCCGGCTAAACAAACCTCTTCTCTGGCCTTTGGTGGACCAGAATTAACGGATATCTTTATTACTACGGCAGCGAAGTCAGAGCCGATGCCAGTCATGCCTCCGGGTTATGATCCTCGGACTGGTTTTTTCGGCGGTCCGGTCTATCGCATTAATCTAGGCATCCAAGGGAAGCCGGAGTTCAAGACTAAGATCCGCCCTGACGAGCAGGGATCCTGAAGATCTACGTGCGCATTTCCAGCCGGAAACGCAGAAGCGGGACTCGGTAAGGGGAATGAACAGGGAACAAAAGGAGAACAGCGCAAGTTCTCGCAGCTCTTTTTGCTGCGAGAAGACCTTGTGGCGAGGACGCGAAGCCTATCGGCTCAGCAATGGCCTTGTCCAGCTCATTACATTGACCGGAGGAGGCCACATCGCTGAATTCCATTTCATGGAGCGCGGTGGAGCGCCGAAACTTAATCCTCTTTGGATTCCACCTTGGAAGACGATCGAGCCTTACCGGTACCAGGAAAAGGTTCATGGGGTGCGTTATGGGCCCATCTTCGAAGGGAAACTGCTTTCGGGGATTGCCGGTCACAATCTGTGCCTGGACTATTTCGGATCACCGTCGCCCGAAGAAGCGAAGCAGGGCCTTTCGACGCATGGTGAAGCTCCCAGCCTCCGGTGGCGGAAAATCAATCAGAGCGTTGGTGATGATCGCGTGACGCTTGGCCTGTCCGTAAGGTTGCCGGTCGCGGGCCTGACGTTCCAGCGCCAGATCACTCTCCGTCAAGACCAGCCGGTGGCATATTTCAGGGAGACTATCTACAACGACAGAAAATGCGATCACTTCTTTCATTGGGTTCAACACATCACGCTGGGGCCTCCTTTCATTTTAAGCGCCAAGTCGAGGGTATTCCTTCCCGGAACCAAAGGGATCACGTTTCCCTTCGGTTACAACGAAGGGAAATCATTACTCGCAACCGGGAGAAGCTTTCATTGGCCGAACGCCCCGACCCGCTCGGGGAGTTCCATAAATCTCGAGAATGTCCTCATTGGCAGGGGCCTGGGATTTGTGGCCTCCGTGCTGATCGATCCACGAAGAGATTGGGGCTACGTTTGTGCGCTGAACGCGAAGCACAGGCTCCTTATCGGATATTGTTTCCGGCGCGAAGATTTCCCCTGGGTCGCGGTGTGGGAAGAGAACCGCGCGATCAGCGCTGTGCCATGGAAGAAAAGGACCGAAACCCGAGGACTGGAGTTTGGGACGACGCCGATCCCTTCCACGCGCAGAGATAGTTTGCGCCGGGGAAACTTATACGATACGGAGACTTTCGCCTGTGTTCCGGCACGGGGACGCAAGACTATCGAATATCTGGGCTTTCTGGCTCAGGCTCCGGCGGCAGTGAGGCGAATCAGCGATGTCCGATACTCCGGGAAAGAAATCCTGATCAGCGGCGATGCGCGTAAGATCGTCGCTCGCATCCCGGTATCGCATTCCCTATGGGTCTGCCAGCACCCCGGTGATGAGCCTCACGGGTGAGAAAGCAGTCGGCAGGCTCGCAAAATTTTGGCGTGGCCTTTGCACCCGCCTTCGATTGACTTGGCGCTTCTTCCGCAATCAGAGCGCGCTGGTTGTTCTGCTTTTGGCGGCGGTTCTCTCGAAATCGTCTCTGCTTATTTTCAGATTCCTTTTCAGTGCAGTGCGGTGTGGCGCTTGGTAATTTCTGAACTTATGCCTGCATGTTCTGTAAGGCCTTCAGTAGGTGGATTGCTGGCAGTTTCCTTGCTTTCAAAAGACTTAACGATTAGCGCATGGGAGTGTTCAATATGTCTAACCATCGCTTGGCTTGCAGAATTGGGATCTCCTCTACGAATCACATCATAGAGATAACGATGCGAAACAACTTCGTGATGCTTGAACGCTTCAGGGTCCTCGACCGTTGCTTCCACCAAAGAACCGGCTTTCACCATTAAATGATTGAAGGACTTTACCAATTTTGTGAGGACAGTATTATGCGTGGCTCTTGCAATGGCAACATGAAACTCCGCTGCCGTGTGAGCCACACTTTCCTTCCGCTTGAAAGCCTTCTCGATGGCATCAGCAGCATCTTCCATCAGCCAGAAATCCGACTCCGTTGCACGCTCTGCCGCAAGTGCGGCGATACCCGCTTCAAGAATTTTTCGAGTTTCGACGACCTCCAGAATCGGTTCCTTTTCCAGGAGAATCCCCAGCACCTCTGCATTAATGATATCCTCGGATGGCACTCCTCTTACAAAACAGCCGATGCCAGGGCGAATCTCAATCAAATTTTGCGCAGCAATTATTTGCAACGCTTCGCGAATCCCGGTTCGACTGACTCCCAGTTGTTTCACCAATTCATTTTGTGACGGCAACTTACTGCCGGGTTTCAAGGTACCAGCTTTCAACCAACCGATCAATTTTTCGACTGTTTGTGCCGTGAGAGTGGAGCGCGATTGAGTTTTTGAAGTATACCCAGAATGATTGTCCCGCAAGCTTCTTGCTCCTTTTTTTAACGCATATCAATCCATTGAGACAGTCCAAACATCTTCTTGATTTTAGCACCGATCAGACCGGTATGTTATTGATTGTCCGGCGTGGTATTTCATCGTGACTCCAAACTCACGCTCCGAAACCATGGGCACCTCTTGAAATGCGGCCCTCGGAGCTGGCGGACGAAAATTAACTTGCCTGCTAAGGCGCAGGCAGGGTAAAACAACAACAGTCCCGGCTCCCTCCGTTGGCCGGTTTTTCAAGTGACCACCGAGGCTCCGAAACAGCAAGCCTTTTAGACTGAGCCGCGCAGAAACAGTCAAGGATTAAACAACCCGTTGACACCCCAACGACTCGGAGGCAAAGACCCAGGCGGAAACTTTGATCAGTCCGAAATTTTATATTTTCAACCCGAATTCTCCCAGAAAAGTTGCGCAATTTGGTCTCCTGGCAGCACAGAGGCAAAAATACGCAAAATCCCGACGGTTCCCTCCCGCGGGGCGCGCACTGTCTCCAAGCGCCTGCCTGCCAAATCGTGGATTGTGCCGATTTCGTATCCGCTTCTGACCGCCTGACCAACAGCCACGCGGGAACGGAAAAGTCCAGCGTGGTTTGCACGAAGATTGATGTGGTCGATGACCTTTGAAGTGCAAACGAGCAGGTCAGGCGGTGATGAATTTTTCAGCATTCCGAGATAAGCCAGGAAGCGGCGAATGATGGCTAGATAGGTTCTCTGACCTGAATCCGTAATTGAGCCCAGTCCTCCCACTTCGCTTCCACAGACGGAATTCCTGCCCGACTCGCAGCCGCCACCAAAAGCCCTGGCTCCCAACGATATGGGTGCAAAAATTCAAGGCCCACCCCACGCGCAATAGCGAAGCTTTCGCGGCCCACACGGCTTTTTTCGTCGAAATACTCCACGTAAGGAACGGTTATGGCCTCTTTACTCCAACCGTGCATCGAGAGTATCGCGTCATTGTCGATAACCAGATTATGAAAGAGAAGCGCGGCCAGGCGCTCCGATATCGTTCCCTGGGGGTCCCCAGGAAACAGCCGGTTTAAATCTCCGTAGTCCACGGGATTTCGTCGCGTGCCTCCATAGAAGGCCTGGGGATTTGAAACGGGCACAATCGTCAAAGTGCCGCGAAGCTCACCCGGATTAATCTGCCGCGCGAAATCGTGCAGGGCGGCAACGCCTTCGTATTCATCTCCGTGTACGCCTGCAATCAACAGGGCTCGGGGTCTTCGAGCTCTTCCAACGAATACGAAGAATGGGATCTCGAAACGAATGCCACCCTCCCATCCGCCCACTCGGAGCGCCAATTGATTACGGCTCCCGAGGTCAAGCTTGTGGGGATTCCATTGCTTTGCGGACGGCTTATACGGATTCATCGAACCCACCTGATTCGCGTTGGTGTTTTGAGCGCTGACATGCGGATTCAATATCAATGCGGCGCAATCAGTCAGAGCTTATCCTAAACAGATCACGGCTACACTCAGACAGCACTTCGTATCCCTCTTGGGTAACTAAAACATCTTCTTCAACATGAAAGGTGCCATATTCTGTGGCAACACCCGGCTCGACGGTAATGGCCATTCCGGGCTCAAGCGTTGTCTGATCGTAGTCAGCGACGTGCGGCAGTTCAGTAACATCTAACCCCAACCCGTGGCCACAGCGGGACGCGAGACCCGATATGGAAGCGATGATAGGAAAAGGCAGTTGATCAATACCCTTGTTGCAGGCGTCCGCGATTTCCGAAACTTTAATTCCAGGGGCTATCCGTTGAAGGGCATGCCAGGTAATCTCGTGGATGGCCTCTTGCGCCTGAATCTGCCGGAGAAACGGTTCTCCTACGACGGCGGCGCGTGAGAAATCCGACCAGTAACCGCCTACGGAGCAGCCTGCGTCTATCCAGACCATCTCTCCTCTGCGGATGGGGCGATCTTCTGGAGCCTTCGTAGTCAGAGTATAGTTACCTTTCCCCGATGTTATCAGCACCCATACATCATCGGCACCTGCTTGCATGCAATCGTTGCGAAGAGTCCCCGCAATATCCCGTTCAGAGTCACCCTCTTGTGCTTTGGCGAATGCGTGTTGATAGGCTTCGCCCAAAATCCGGCAGGCAGCCCGAAGGCAGTGAACTTCAACCTCTGATTTAATCATCCGCACCTGCCATAGGAGGTTGCCTACGTCCACGATCGTCGTGCTTGCAAGCGCCTCTTCAAGGCGGCGGAATTCAAGTATGGGCGCGTCAAAAAATTGCTCGCGACCCAATTCCATGCCGATCCTTCCTCCGAGCGCTTTGCACTCTGCCAAAGCATCCAGGATCATGTGCGTAGGAATAGAGGATAGTTCAGGATAGTCGCGAATCTCTTTAATCCACGAGAACCGTACTGCCTCTGCTCTTCTTCCCGCTTGAACGATAAGAACAGGGTCGCCCGACAAAGGGAGAACGAGAAAGAAGGGGCGCGAGCCACTGCGCGCTGGAGAGGGGTAACCGCTGAAGTACCTCAGATTTGAGCCCGTGCCGAGAAGAACGGCCTGAACTTTCGCGTCTTTCAGCAGAGCCCGAAGGCGCTCCAAACGCTGTGGAAATTCACATGAGGGGATTTGGGGCAAAACCATCGGAATGCAGAGTTGAACCGAATTACAGATTTAACGAAAATTGAGACAAATTCTCTACAATTTCTCCATGAACAACCTACTGAGGATTACAAATTATAGTGACAGGGTTTCTGTAGCGCCGGTGTCCTCACCGGCGGTTCTCGGCGCTGGGGACAGCGCCGCTACAATCCTTGTTGTCACTGTAATTTGTAATCCTGAGTAGTTCCTCTCCAAGCGCACCCCAGCCCGCAAGGCTGGCGAGTAACAGGCTGGCTCGACCGCAACAACGTCGCCCACCTCAAAAACATGATCGCTGCCGGGAATGATCCAAGGTGTCTCCTGCGGATCAAGGCCGATCCCGTGCCCCGCGTGGTGCAGGAAGGACTCACGCACGATGCGGCAACCTTGCAGATTTAACATGCGAACTCCAAGCAAAATGGCGGGGGCAACCCGCCGCTACGCTCCAAGCTGACCCACTCCTGGAACCTGCTAACCTAATGCCTGGATCACACCGTATCGTAGATAAAGGGGAGGACTCGGTCCGTATAGCCACCCGCCGCGAGCTCTCCGCCATCGACGACAACGAATGAACCCGTCATAAACCCGCTTGCATCCGAAGCCAGAAAGATGGCTACACCTGCGATCTCCTCCGGTTCAGCGATTCGTCCGAGCGGAATTTTGTCAATAATGGGCTTCATGAATTCCTCGGAGGCGAGAAACCCTTGGTTCAGCGGAGTGCGAAAGAACCCCGGCGCGATGGCATTGATCCGAATATGATACTTTGCCCACTCGATTGCAAATGTCCGCGTCATCTGAAGGACAGCTCCTTTGCTTGCCGTGTAAGCCAGGGCCGTAGGATGGCCTATGAAGGAAAGGACGGAAGCTGTGTTGATGATGACGCCCCCGCCCTGTGGAATCATCTTTTGCGCAGCCGCCTGATCGCACAAAAAAACTCCCTTCGCATTCACGGCCATGACTTTTTCGAATCCCTCCTCGGTCTCCTTCTCTGCGGCTGCGCCACCTGGAATTGCAGCATTCGCAACCATGATGTCAATCCGCGCAAACTGCCGGCAGGCTTCTTCCACAAGGGCGTCCACATCTTTCCGGGATGAGACATCGGTTTTGCGGAAAACGACGTTGGGACCTAAAGAGGATCTGGGCTCTTGGATGTCTGCCGCCACAACTTTTGCGCCCGCGCTCTCAAAACCCCGGCAAATAGCTCCTCCTAAGCCCCCAGCGGCGCCGGTTACCACTGCAACCTTTCCTGTCAGATCAAAAACCTTGAGCGAATCTCCAGTCATAAGTTGCCTCATTCCTTTCGGTCACATCGGTCAAATCAGACTCTACCGGCTCCGCTATTCATCACTAGGGTAACGGATCGGGTGCGTCCTGAGAGACTCTTGCCGCAAATCTCTGTGACACAGATCCCTGAAGCTCTGTCAAAAGATGACGCTCTGGCTCACACTGATAACAACACAACAGCAATCAGACCGCAAAGCACACCCAGACCTTGCCGCAATGTGACGGACTCATGCAGCAGAAACGGCGCCAGTATAACCACGATAGCCGGGTAAAGGGCGCAGATCGGAGCCACAATCGAGGCCTTACCACCACTCTTCATGGCTGCATAAAGCCCCCAAGCCCCCAGATTACTCAGGACGCCGCTCAGTAATCCCCAAAAGATATTCTCCTTCGAATAATGGAGCAGAGACTTACCCGGATAGACGAAAGGCTCGATTAAGATGAAGCCTACGATGAGCCAAATGAGGGAAGATTCCGCCGAGATGTAATTCGTCGCGAGCTTCTGGAAAATCCCGCAGGTGCCCCAGAAAATGAGAACAACAGCGGCAAACCAGAACCAATGAGGGATTTGCACCGACTGGCTGACTCCTCAATACGCAAAAAGCACGAAAGCGGCAGCGGCAAAGCTTAACCCGATAACCTGAATCCAATTCAGCCGTTCCCGCAAAAAAAGCACTGCCAAAACCACCGTCACCATGGGGTAGAGGGATGTCGCTGTTGTGATTACCGCAGTATTGCCGCCGCTTCCGTAAGCTGCAAACAAACCCACACCACCGATGCCAGACAGGATGCCCGTAAGAGTCGCGTAGGAAATTCCTCTCCCGTCCTTCTCCAGCTCGAAGCGGCGCACTGCCAGCAGCATCAGTCCAACCGGGAGCGATCCCAAGGTGAACAGAAACTGCATTGCTGGGGCTGGAATCTCACGCGCGCCCAATTTGGAGACAATCATGTACGGTCCCCAAAGCAAAACGCACAGCAATGAATACCACAACCACCTAGCCCTAAGAGCCTTTTTGATCGCCATGACTAATGAGTTCCAGCCTCCATGCTACGCTTT
>Ga0209061_1003300_pt1 | contig 17830 bp, 14 predicted proteins | sample Coa_R1_10_FD_187157 | JGI IMG/M metagenome (GOLD analysis project Ga0209061, IMG submission 187157) | Surface soil microbial communities from Centralia Pennsylvania, which are recovering from an underground coalmine fire - Coalmine... | ecosystem: Environmental > Terrestrial > Soil >...
GATCGCGCCGCCCCGGCTCCTGAGCACGCTTTCGGGCGCGCTCGCCGGTCAGGCCGGGATCCACGCGGCGACCCCGGGCGCGCTCAGCCAGGTCGCGCGGCTCGCGTTCCCGTTCACCGTCTCCGCTCAGGGGCCGTTCGTCGGCGAAGGGCTGCCTGCGGTCGATCTCTCCTTGTCGGGCGAGCGCGGGCCGAGTGCCGCGGGCGCCGCCGTCGGCGCCGGCGCGCTTGGCGGGATCGGCCAGGGGGTGCTCGCGGCGATCACGGCGCTTGACTCCGGGCGCTCCGTCGGCGCCCCGGCCGGGAACGTCCTTTTCGACGGCGAGATCGTCCCCGGCTGGGCGATCGCGCTGTTCGTGCTCGCGCTGATCGTGCCCGTCGCGCTCGTCCTCATCGACGGCCTGGCGCGCGCTCGGCGCCGGCGCTACCCCGTCGTCCCCGCCCTGGCGGCGATCGTCGCCTCGGCGGCGCCGTTCGTGTGCGCCGGGCTCGTGCTCGTGATCGGCGGCGCGCTCGGCGGCCTGCCGACGCCCCCCGGTCCCACCGACCCGGGGGCGATGCCCGTCACCGGCGGCGCGGTTGCCGTCATGGCGGTCGCGCTCCTCGTCGGCCTCGGCACCGGGATCCTCACGCACGTCGCGTTCGTGTGGATCGGCGCGCTGCACGACGCCCGCCCCGCGGCCGAGCAGGCGCGCGCCCCCCGGCCGATGGGGGCGCGGCCGCCCCGCCGCCGCCCGGACCGTCCCGACGACGGCACCGGGATCGCGTTGGGGCTCGTGCTGCTGCTCGTCGCGCTCCTCTTGTGGTTCTCGAACCCGCTCGCCGCGTTGCTGCTCGTCCCCGCGCTCCACCTGTGGGTGTGGGGCGTCGACGGCGACCTGCGCGTGCCCGGCGGCGCCTGGACGCGGGGGGCCATGCTGGCGCTCGGCGCCCTCCCGACCGCCGCGATTGTCCTCTCCTACGGTCATGCGCTCGGTTTCGGTCTCGGGCAGCTCGCGTATGAGGCGGTGCTGCTGCTCGCCGGGCACATCGTCTCCTGGGCGGCGGCGGTCGAGTGGGCGCTCGCGCTCGGCTGCCTCGTGACCGCGGCCGTGCTCGTCGTCGCCCAGGCCCGCCGCCCGGCGCCGGCGGTCGCCCCGATCACCGTCCGCGGCCCGCTTGGCTACGCAGGCCCAGGGTCGCTCGGCGGCACGAAGTCGGCGCTGCGCCGCTGAGCGGGCGGGACCGGGCGCGCTGAGCGGCCGGCGCCGGCTTTGACGCGTGCGAACATCTGGGGAGCCACGATGCGCCGCCTGCTGCGCGACATCTCCTCGGTCCTCATCCTCTCGGGCCTGCTGCTCCTGCTCGACGGCGGGATCACGCTGCTTTGGCAGGAGCCGGTCACGGCGGCGATCGCGCTGCTGCGCCGTCAGGACGTCAACCGCCGCTACCTCAGCTACACGAGTGCGCCGCTCACCCGCTCGCAGACGCGGACGCTGCGCACGATCAAGGTGAAGCGGGTGCGCATCGCCTACCTCGCGCGCGAGGATCTCGCGCGGATCCACGCCGGCGACGCGATCGGCCAGATCGACATTCCGCGGATCGGCAACACGTACAACGTCATCCAGGGGACGGACGAGAGCGACCTCGAGGCCGGGCCCGGGCACTATCCCACGACCGCGTTGCCGGGGATGGGGCAGACGGTCGGGATCGCCGGTCACCGCACGACGTACCTGGCGCCGTTCCGCTTCATCAACGACCTGCGGCGTGGCGACCGGATCATCGTGACGATGCCCTACGGCGTCTTCACCTATGTCGTCACGCGCCACCGGATCGTGCTTCCGAGCGACGTCGCGGTGGTGCGGGACGTCGGCTACGACCAGCTCGTGCTGTCCGCCTGCAACCCGCTCTACAGCGCCGCCCAGCGCTACATCGTGTTCGCACGGCTGCGCCACGTCGTCCCCCGCGGGCCGGCGCTCGCGGGATGAGCGGACCGCGGCGAGACGGCTCGCGGCCGACCGGCCTGGACGTTCGTCCACCCGGTTCCGGGAGCGTCCAGCCGGCCGTATCGGATGCCGACACACCCAGCGTGATCGGTCGGTCCTCGACACCGCAAGGACGCGTCAGCGACATGCGCATGAACGAAATCCAACAGCTCATCGACAGCGGCGAGTACCGAGTCGACACGCACGCCGTCGCCGACGCGATCCTGCGCCGGTTGCTCGCGGGGCGCGGCCGGCCCGGCGGAGCGCAGGCCGCAGCGCAGGACGGGTGACCGCGCGCCGCAGGCGGCAGCGCAGGACCGGTGGTCGCCCCAGGTAGGCCGCAGCGCAGGACGCGCCGCCGCGCTTCTCAGTGCGTCCAGCCCGAGAGCTCGCCGGCGACGTCGGCGAACCGCAGGCTCGGACCCGACGCATCGGCCGCGTGGACCGCACCCACCCAGGTGAGCGATCCGAGCTCACGGGCGCGCCACTCCCGCTCGAGCGCCGCCCGCGTGCCGGCCGGCACGCACACGCACAGCTCGTAGTCCTCGCCGGCGGTCGCGGCGAACACCTCGGGGCGGGCGCCGAGGGCGCGGGCGACGGCGTCGACGCCGCAGTCGCGCGGCAGGCTGGTCGCCTGAAGCTCGATCTGCACGCCGCTGCGGAGCGCGAGGTGACGGGCATCGGTCGCGATCCCGTCGGAGATGTCGATGAGCGCGCTCGCGCCGAGCTCGGCGAGCGCGGCGCCGGCGGCCAGGCGCGGCTCGGGACGGGCGTAGCGGCGGTGCAGTTCGGCGCGCACGTCCGGCTCGAGCGCCACCCCTTCCGCGCGGCCCTCGAGCAGCGCGAGGCCCGCCCCCGCCCCGCCGAGCGGACCGGTGACCGCGACGAGGTCGCCGGGCCGGGCGCCATCGCGGCCGAGCAGCCGTCCGGGATCATCGGCCCAGCCGACGACCGTCACCGACAGGGTGAGCGTCTCCGACCGCGAGACGTCGCCGCCGCAGAGTGCGACATCGTGGCGCTCCGCGACGGCCGCGGCTCCGGTGACGAGTGCGAGCCCGTCCTCCGGCGGAAAGTCGGCGGGCAGCGCGACGACGAGATAGGCCTCGCCCGGCCGCGCCCCCATCGCCCCGAGATCCGAGAGCGCGGAGGCGAGCGCCCGGTGCCCGATCTCGTGCGGGGCCAGCTCGCCGAGGCGGAAGTGGACCCCGTCGACGGAGCTGTCGACCGACGTCACGGCCCAGGGACCGCCGGCGCGCACGACCGCCGCGTCGTCGCCGGGGCCCCGGGCAATCCGGGGGTGCCGCGGGGGGCCGGCCCGCAGCTCCCGCTCGATCTCCGCGATCAGCTGAAGCTCGCGCATCCGATCATCGCGCCGCGGGGGATCGGACCGGGCGCCGCCGGGACGGGACTCGTCAGCGGTGGCGGTAGACGATCCGGGCGCGGTCGAGGTCGTAGGGCGAGAGCTCCACGCGCACGCGATCGCCCGGCAGGATGCGGATCCGGAAGCGGCGCATCTTGCCGGCCACGTGGCCGAGCACGACGCGGTCCATGTTGTCGAGCTTCACGCGGAACATCGCGTTCGGCAGGGCCTCCACGACCTCGCCCTCGAGCTCGACCTTGTCTTCCTTCGGCATTCAGTCAGCAATCCTTGTTCGGCGGGCAGGCGTGGATGCGGTGCCCGGGGACGACGAGGCTACCAGTCCGCGGCAGCGGATCGGGCACGTCGCGCGACGAAGGACCAGGGGGCGAAGCGTGACGGGCGAACGGATCGGAGCTCCGGTCAGCCGGTCGGCGGGGCGCCGCCACCGCCGCCACCGCCGCCGGTCCCGCCGCCACCACTGGTGCCGCCGCCACCACCGCCGCCGGTCCCGCCGCCGCCGGTCCCGCCGCCGCCGGTCCCGCCGCCACCACCGGTGCCACCGCCGGCGCCGCCACCGCCGCCGCCCGTGCCCGTGCCGCCGCCCGTGCCCGTGCCGCCGCTGCCCCCGTTCCCGCCCTTCTTCGGCTGGGACGGCGTCGTCGGCGTGTAGCTCGCCGGCGGGGGCGGGCTCGCGGAATGCGCGCCGACGAACGCGGTCCCGGTGAACGGCACGGCCGGCGCGGTCCAGTTGCCGCAGTACCCGTCGGCGGTCTCCTGCATGTACTGCTTCCAGACGGGCGCCGCGAGCACCCCGCCGAAGCCGTTCACCATCGGCACGTTGCCGTTCGGGTTGCCGACCCAGACTGCGGTCGAGACGCGCGGCGTATAGCCGACGAACCACGCGTTCGCGAGGTTCTCGGCGGTGCCGGTCTTGCCGGCCGCGGGGCAGCCCCAGCCGGAGCCGTAGGCGGTCGCCCCGGGGTGGGTGAGGACCTGCTCCAGCACCTGGTCGGCGGCGTAGGTCTCGGCGTAGGAGAAGACCCGATGGCCCCGCGGGTCGCCGAACCTCCGCACCGAGCCGTCCGGGAACACGATCTTGTCGATGATCGTCGGCGGGTGGTGAACGCCGCCGTCGGCGATCGTCGCGTAGGCGTCGGCCATCTGCAGCGGGGTCGTGCCCTGCGTGAGGCCCCCCAGCACCTCGGAGGGGTTGCCGTTGAGCGGGGCGGTGATCCCCATCGCGTGCGCCATCCGGTCGAGCTTGTCGCCCGGCTGGGTGTTGCCCATGTCCACCGAGAGCTGCGCGAACACGGTGTTGTCCGACATCCAGGTCGCGGTCGTGATGTTGATTGAGCCGCTGTACACGTAGTTATCGGTGTGAACCGACCACGTCGGGTCCGCGGGGAGCCAGCCCGCGTTCAGCGGCCGGGATGGGTAGTAGGTCGTGTTCGGGTTGCCGTGGAAGTCGTGAATCAGCTCCATGAGCGCGAACACCTTGAATGCGGAGCCGGTCTGGCGCATCGCCTGCGTCGCGTAGTTCACCTTCGTCTGGGCATAGTTGCCGGAGGTCGCGATCGCCATGATGTGTCCGTTCGCCGCGTTCACGGACGCGAGGCCGCCGCCGACCCCCGGCCCGCCGTCGGCGGCGAACAGCGACTCGTGGTCCTTGAGCGCCTGGGTGGCGAGCGCCTGGTCGTGCAGGTTGATCGTCGTCTCGATCTTCAGTCCGCCCTCGGCGAGTGTCGGGCACCTCCCGGGATGCTTCGGACACAGGTCGTTCGCTGCCTGCTGCACGATGTAGTTGAACACGTACGGGTCGAGGTGGCGGTAGTCGGGCACGTCGTGCTTGACCTCGAGCGGCGCGCGATCGGCGCGGTTCGCGACCGCCTGGGTGATGTAGCCGGAGCGAACCATCGAGGCGAGCACATGCGCCCGTCGCGTGCGCGCCTGACCCGGGTAGAGGAACGGGTTGTACTGCGAGGGCGCCTGCGGGAGTCCCGCGAGGAGCGCGGCCTGGACGAGGTCGAGCTTCCACACCGGCTTGTCGAAGAACATCCACGAGGCGGCGGCGGCCCCGTACGCCGTCTGTCCGCCGACCGTCCCGTACGGCACGTTGTTGAGGTAACCGTCGAGAATCCAGGTCTTCGAGTGCTTGGCCTCGAGCTGCTCGGCGAGCTTCGCCTGGACGATCTTGTACGTGATGTCGTGCGCGGCGCGCTGATAGCGGTACTTCGCCGGCAGGTACTCGTTGTCGACGAGCTGCATCGTGAGCGTCGAGGCGCCCTGCAATGCGGTCGAGCCGTGCAGGATGTCCTTGATCGCCGCGCGGATGATCCCCTCGTAGTCGAGCGCTCCGTGCTGGTAGAAGCGGCGGTCCTCGGTCGCGACCGTCGCCTGCTTGAGCACGCGCGGGAAGCGGTCGGAGCTGATGTGGATCTCGGGCGAGTAGAGCGCTCCCAGCAACGTTCCGTTTGCCGCGTAGATCTTCGACGGGGCGCCGTGCGTCTCTGGCTTGATCTGGCTGAGGTTCGGCGCCGCGCGGGCGACCTTGATGACCCATCCGGCGATCGCGAGCCCGCCGACCGCCGCCGCGCACAGCGCGAGGATCGCGCCCATGCCCAGGACGCTCCGGAGGGGAGAACCTCGGTGGCGCCGGCGGCGCCGCTGTCGTTCGCGTCGGCTCATGGAAGTGGGGGATGGGCCGCCTCGCCCGCGGCGCTCGTGCGCGCCCCGGCCGATGGGCGATTGTAGCTTCGGGCTTGGTTCTGCCCGCCGGTTGCGGGTCCTGCTCCCGGGCGCGCGCGTGCGAGGATCGGCGGCTGCGCATGGGACGCCGCACCCTCCTCCTCGACGCGATGGGAACGCTCGTGGCGCTGCAGACGCCGGCTGCGCGCCTGCGCTCCGTGCTGCGCGACCGGCTCGGCGTCTCGGTGACCGAGGCCGAGGCCCGCGCCGCACTCGGAGCGGAGATCGCCCACTATCGCGCCCACATGGGCGGGGCGCGCGACGCGGCGACGCTGTCGGACCTGCGCGCGCATTGCGCACAGGTACTGTTCGACGCGCTCCCGTCCCGGGCGGTGCTCGCGGCCGCCGACGCGGATACCCGGACGGACGTGCTGCTCTCGGCACTGCGCTTCACCGCGTTTCCCGACGCGGTGCGACTGCTCGAGCGGGCCCGTCGCGCCGGAACGCGCGCGGTCGTCGTCTCGAACTGGGACGTCTCGCTGCCCGAGGTGCTCGAGCGGGCCGGGCTCGCGCCGTTGCTCGACGGCGTCGTCGCGTCGGCACCGGTCGGGGCCGCCAAGCCCTCGCCGGCGATCTTCGCCCGCGCGCTCGAACTGGCCGGGACCGCGGCGGAGGACTGCGTCCACGTCGGCGACTCGCTCGCCGAGGACGTCGCCGGCGCCCGTGCCGCCGGGATCGAGGCGGTGCTGCTCGACCGCAGCGGCGAGACCGTCCCGGACGCCGGGGTCCGGGTGATCACCTCGCTCGACGAGCTCTCGCCCTCGGGGTCGCGGTCCGACTGAGGCGGCAGTCGTTGCTGCGCGAGCCCTAATGTCGCCCGCCATGCACGGCGACGCGCGCGACGACATCCCGCCCTGGAGGCTCTGGGCCGCGCCCGTCGGGATCGTCGTCGGCTTCCTGCTCGCCGAGCTCCTCACCCTGATCGTCTACGGCGTCGGCGCCTCGCAGGGAGCGTCGACATCGAACCCGACTCCCGCAATGGAGATCGTCGGCTCGATCGTGTTCGACCTCGGCTTCATCGCCGCGGCGATGCTGCTCGCGCAGCTCTCGGGAGGGCTCCAAGCCGCCTGGTTCGGCTTTCGCCGCGTGCGGCCGCGCACGGCGGTCGCGACCGTCGTGATCGCGGCGATCGCCTACTACGTGCTCACCGACGTCTACGCCTCGATCTTCTCCCTGCACGCGAAGGACAACCTGCCGAGCCAGTTCGGGCTGCACCGCAGCGACTGGGCGGTGGCCGGCACCGCACTGTTCGTGTGCGCAGTCGCGCCGATGTGCGAGGAGACGTTCTTCCGCGGGTTCCTGTTCGGCGTGCTGCGCAGGCTGCCGTTGCGCGTCGGCGCGCGTGAGCTCGGGCCCTGGGTGGCGTCGGTGATCGTCGCGATCCTGTTCGGCCTCGCGCACACCGGCTCGGCGAACCCCGAGTACCTGATCCCGCTCGGCTTCCTCGGATTCCTGCTCTGTCTCGTGCGCTGGCGCACCCGCTCGCTGTACCCGGGCATGGCCCTGCACAGCGCGAACAATGCGATCGCGCTCACGATCCAGCTGCACTGGTCGGCCGGCGCCGCGGCCGCGCTCGTCGTCGGCTCCTGGCTCGCGATCGCGGTCCTGCTCGGACCGCTCGGCGCGCGCCATCCCGCGATCGCCTGATGCTGCGTCCGGCCCGGTCAGGTCAGGCCGGCCGGACGGGTCGATCCACCCACCGGACTCCCGTGAAGCGCGAGAAGGCCGCATCGCAGCAGTTGAGCTCGGCGCCCCGCCCCGGCCGCCCGGATGCGCGCGTTTCGCAGTTTCCATGTTTACTCTGCGCCCATGCGTCGCCTCAGCCTCTCCGCCATCGTCGCCACCGCGGCCCTCGGCCTGTCCGCCGCGCCCGCGCTGGCGAACGCCGCGCCGCCCCGCAAGCCCGCGAGCGGGCCCGTCCACGCGGTCGCGCGGATCTACCTCCATGACGCGTTCTTCGTGCACCACCGCACGATCGACGTCGCCAGGCGACCGATCACCGTGAGCGGCTGGCTGAGCCGTTTCGTCCCCCACCAGAGGATGACGCTGATCGCGCGGGTCGGCCGGCACACGACGACGCTCCGGCTCAGGGTGCGGGCGAACCCGGGAGGGCGGACCGGCCGCTTCGGCGCGAGCATCACCGCGCCCGCTCCCGGCATCCTGCACCTGCGGGTCGTCCATCGCGCGAGCCCGCGCCTCGCCTCCCTGCACGCCGGGCGCGGCGTCGACATCGTGTCCGAGTCGACGAGCGACCCGCTGTTCGCACAGCTTGTCCAGCAGCGGCTGCTCGCGCTCCACCTCTACATGCCGCAGTCGGGCCGCTGGGACCTGCAGACCGAGCTCGCGATCGAGGCCTACCACCGGCTGATCGGACGCGGCACCTCGTCAGCGCTCGATCCCACGACGCTCACCGACCTGCTCGACGGCAAGGGCGCCTTCCCAGTCCACTTCCCCCATCAGGGACGTCACGCCGAGGGCGATCTCACGCTGCAGCTCATCGCGCTCATCGACGGCTCGAAGGTGCAGGACATCTACCCGATCAGCTCGGGCAAACCCTCGACGCCGACGATCCTCGGCAGCTACCGGATCTACGAGCGGGTCCCCGGCTATCTGCCCGACGGCATGTACTACTCGGACTTCTTCATCCGCGGGTACGCGATCCATGGCTACGACCCGGCGCCGAACTATCCGGCGAGCCACGGCTGCATGCGGTTGCCGATCTCGGACGCGATCTCGGCGTTCGACTGGCTCGCGCTCGGTGACTGGGTCGACGTCTACGGGATCCCGAACGAGAGCATCTGAGCCGGTGGGCGCGGATCTCCCTGCCGCCCGGGAGCGGCTCGTCGCCGCGCTGCGCGAGCACGCGCTCGTCATCGGCGAGGTGACGCTCACGAGCGGCGCCCGCGCCCGGTACTACGTCGACGTCAAGCGGGCGATCCTGCTGCCCGTGGGCTTCCGCGCGCTCGCCGAGCTCGTCGCCGCCCGGGCCGCGGAGTGGGGCGCGACCGCCGTCGGCGGGATGACGATGGGCGCCGACCCGATCGCCTGCGCGGCGCTCGCCGGCGGCGCCGAGGTGAAGGCCTTCTTCGTGCGCAAGGAGGCGAAGACGCACGGCCTCGCGCGGCGCATCGAGGGCCCGCTGCTCGAGCCGGGAGACCGCTGCCTGCTCGTCGAGGACACCGTCACGACGGGTGGGTCGACGATCCGCGCGCTCGAGGCGCTCCGCGACGAGGGCCATGCGGTCTGCGGCGTGCTCGCCGTCTGCGACCGCCTCGCCGGCGGCGACGAGGCGATCCGGGCGGCCGCCGGTGACGATGTGCCGTACGCCGCGCTCTGCACGATCGACGACATCTACCCGGAGCGGCCCGACCCCTGAGCGGCGAGCCGCGCGACCGCCGACTCCGGGATCTGACTCCTGGATCTTCCGGAGGGGTGGGCTCGGGTGGCCGGGGGGACCGGTTTCGGGACACGCCTCGCGCCGCCGGGCCCCCGTGTGCAGAGAGCCGCGCTGAGCGCGGCTGTGTGGACAAAGGCCGGTCGGGTCGAAGCCGTGTGTCCAGAAAGCCGCGCCGGCTCAGCGTCCGGTGGTCAGCCGTCGGCAGGCAGGCGTGGCCTGGCGCAGGGCGCGCACCGTCCAGCCGGAGTCCCGGGCGTGCGGGTGGAAGACGACGATCGGGTTGCGCGGGTGTCCGCGCTGGGGGTAGATGTAGCCGACCCGGTTGACGTTGACGCCGACGTCGAACGCGAGCGGGGTCTGGCCGCCGAGGCCGATGCTCGGGTGGCGGTTGGTTCCCGGGGCGGACCCGGCGGAGATCATCTCGCCGCAGCGCCGGAGCCGCGCGGGGCCGCCGAGCCGGTCGATCGTCCGCGCGAGCGCGTCGAGCTGGGCGGTGCGCGCGTGCTGGGCCTGGAGGTCGTGGGCCTCGCGGCGCGCCGCGTCGACGAACGCCGGTGTCGTCCAGGCGATCAGCGTGGCGGCGAGGAGCGTCGAGGCGCCGAGAAGCCGCCCGCCGAGCGAGGCGCCGAGAAGCCGCCCGACGAACGAGGCGCCGAGCACGACGACGATCGCGCTCGGCTCGAACATGTAGCGCCCGAGCGCCGGCCAGCCGTGGATCCCGAAGCCGACCTCGACGGCGACCCAGACGAGCACGCCGGCGGCCAGGCCGAGCGCGAAGCGCTCGCGACGCCACGCGGCGAGCGCGACCGCGGCGCCCGCGGCCGCCCACATCCCCCACGGCACCTGGAAGACGAGCCGCGCGAGCACGGCGACCGCCCGGTGCAGGGCGGCTCCGTGCGGCGCGTAGCCGGACGCGTCCGCGTTGTCGGCCGCCACGAGCCAGGAGCGGGAGGTGAGCGCCGGGATCCCGAACCAGAGCAGCGCGACCGCTGCGCCGCCGCCGAGGACGAGCCAGCGGACCGCGGGCCGCTCACGCCACAGCCATGCACCGGCGGCGAGCAGGAACGGCCACGCCTCGGGCCGGCCGAGCGCGGCGAGCAGCAGCAGCGCGAACGCTGCGCCCGGGCGCGCGTCCAGGCGGCAGACGGCGGCGCCGAGCACGAACGCCACGACCATCGGGTCGCTCTGGGCGCTCAGCACGTAGTGCAGGTAGCCGAACGGGTACTGGTCGTGGACGGCGAGCAGCCCGGCCACCGCGAGCACGGCGGCGACGACCGAGGGCACCCGGGGCGCGGTCGTGGCGACACCGGGACGAGGCGGGGGAGGTTTCCGGCGCTCGGCGTGGGGAACCTTCGCCGCATCCCGATCGGGAGCCGCCGCGCCGGCCAGCGCCGACGCCAACCGGCCGGCACACGCGAGCCCGACGAGCGAGACGAACGTGACGGTCAGCATCCACAGCCAGAGCTCGGGACCGCGCCCGAACAGCCCGAACACGACCGTGAACACCCAGGGCAGCGGCTTCCACGACGGCGCGGCGTTCGTGTCGAGGCCGCCGTGGAGCGTCATCCGGCCCCAGTCGAGCCAGCCGTAGGCGTCGAAGCTCGGCCGCGTGCCCGCGGCGAGGGTGATCGCGACCGCGGCGGCGAGGAGCAGCACGAGCGCGGCCGCCGCGCGCGCCCGCCCCCTCGGGGCCGTCGAACAGGCGTCCAAAGCCCCCGAACGGTCCCGGACGGCTGTCCTCGAAGCGCTCATCTCAGATCAGATCGGATGCCCCCGGCAGGAATCGAACCTGCATCCCGCGCTTAGGAGGCGCGTGCTCTATCCGTTGAGCTACGAGGGCGGGTCGGCGAGGAGCCGAGCGTACCGGTGCGCCCGAGCCGGCGGGACGGACGGCGAGTCCCCCGCCGCGGCCGATCCGCCGCGACGCCCGGCCGCGGCGCGTTCCGCGGAGGCCGCCGCCGGCAAGCTCGCTTAACCGCATCACAAGTTAGGATCCTTGACACCGGAAGAGAAAGCGTGTGAACTCACGCCTCTCGCCTGGGCCCTCCGTCGGAACGAGGGTCCTTAGGCGTGGAGGAACGTCAACTGCTATGAGGCGGTGCAAATTGAAGACGATGGGTCGGCGGGTGCTGGGGCGCCCGCTCACGAGCTGCATGCTCGCGGGAGCGGTCGCGCTCTCGGTCGCGGCATGCGGCGGGGGCGGTCATAAGAGCGGGGGCGGCGGAAACGGCGGCGGGGGCACGACGGCGGCCAAGCCGAGCACCGGCGGCACGATCAACAAGGCGCTCGGGACCTCCGTGTTCGGGACGCTGCCGCCGAGCAAGGGCTCGCCGACGTCCGGCGGCACGATCTCGGTCAGCCAGGCGACCGACGCGGTGCCGACGTTCATCTTCCCGATCATCGACGGCGCGCACGTGACGACCGGCACGATCGCGTTCGTGCAGCAGCTGTTCATGCCGCTGTACGCGGGCCCCGACGGCGCCGAGCCGAAGATCATCTACTCGCAGAGCGCGGCGGCCGGCCCGCCGATCGCCTCGGACGGCGACAAGACGTACACGATCCACCTCAAGAAGGGCCTGAAGTGGGCCAACGGCGCGCCGATCGACGCGAACGATGTGCTGTTCGAGTACTACATCCTTCGCGCCGGCGTGAAGGAGAGTGCCGCGAACTGGGCGCAGTACATCCCCGGCCAGTTCCCGATGAGCGTGACGAGCGCGACCGCGCCGAACAAGTACACGGTCGTCTTCCATCTCAACAAGGCCTACAACCCGGGCTACTTCCTCAACAACCAGATCCAGGACACCGACAACACGTTCCCGCTGCCGAGCACCGATTGGAACGAGACGGCGCCCGGCCAGCACACGAACAACTGGAAGAACCCGGCGGTCGCCAAGAAGATCTTCGACTTCCTGTTCAAGCAGGGATCGGTCGTCGGCAAGTTCGCGTCCAACCCGCTGTGGCAGGACGTGAGCGGCCCGTTCAAGCTCAAGAGCTTCTCGCCGACGAACAGTTCCTACGTGCTCGTCCCGAACCCGAACTACGGTGGCTCGCCGAAGGCGAACGCGACGATCGACGTCAACACGTACACGTCGACGACCGCGGCGCTCAACGCGCTCAAGGGCGGCTCGCTCGACATCGACTTCGGTGTCGACCCGTCCGAGATCGCGCAGATCAACCCCCTGAAGTCGCAGGGCATCGACCTCTACGGCGGCCCGGGCTGGGGTTGGTTCGGCGCCCAGTACAACTACCTGGACAAGACGAACCACTTCGACAAGATCATCAGCCAGCTCTACATCCGCCAGGCGCTCGCGCACCTGCAGAACGAGCCGGCGATCATCAAGGGCATCTACAAGGGCGCGGCCGTGACGGCCTACGGACCGACGCCGTCGGCGCCCCTCTCGCCGTACGCGCCGTCCGACGCAACGACGGCTCCCTACCCGTACAACCCGCAGGCCGCCGTCCAGCTGCTGAAGTCCCACGGCTGGAAGGTCGTGCCGAACGGCCAGACGACCTGCCAGAAGGCGGGCTCGGGGCCGGGCGAGTGCGGCGCCGGGATCCCGAAGGGCACGCCGTTCAAGTTCGTGTGGGCCAACCGCCCGCAGGCTGAATCTCCGGCGTCGGTGCTCGCCTCGCAGGCGATCGCCTCGGAGGCCAAGCAGGCGGCCGGCATCAACATCGAGCTGCAGACGAAGACGTTCAACTTCCTCGTCTCCAACTACAACAACGCCAACCCGGCCGCGAAGAAGTACGTCAACGACTGGGGCGTCAACAACTACGGCGGGATCTACGAGGACTACTACCCGACCCAGGCGGGGATCATGGACCACCCGGGCACGGGCCTCAACATCGGGTCCTACCACACGCCGGAGGCGGACAAGCTGATCAACGCCTCGGTGTACGGCTCGACCGCGAGCAACGTCAAGAAGGAGGCCTCGTTCTTCGAGAAGTCGGCGGCCGTGCTCTATGGAGCCGATCAGGACTACCTGATCGCGGTCAACTCGAAGAAGGTCGCCTCGACCGACCCGGCCGGCTGGCTGACGATGACCCAGCAGCAGCCGGAGCCGCAGTACTGGTACCAGGTCAAGTAGGGGACACGCGAGCCGAAAGCGATCGCGCTAGGACCCTGACCATGGGCGTACGACACGAGGAGCCGCGCGGATGATCGGGTACATCATCCGCCGGCTCATCGTGGCGTTCATCGTCACGATCGGCATCACCGCGGTGACGTTCGCGTTGCTGCACCTGATGTCGCCGAGCCCGGTGTACGCGGTGCTGGGCAACAAGTCGCAGCCGGCCGCGGTCGCCGCCTGGAATAAGGCGCATGGCTACGACCGGCCGGAGTACGAGCAGTTCCTCAGCTACCTGTGGGGAATCCTGCGGCTGAACTTCGGCTACTCCTACAAGCTGAGCCAGAGCGTGAGCGCGCTCTTCCAGGAGAACCTCGGGCGCAGCGCCTACCTGTCCGGGGCGGCGCTCGTGCTGTCGATCATCATCGCCGTGCCGCTCGGGATCGCCCAGGCGGTGAAGCGCAACACCGTCGGCGACTACACGGCGACGACGCTCAACTTCGTGCTGTACTCGATGCCGTCGTTCTTCCTCGGCCTCATCCTCATCCAGTTCTTCGCGCTCGACCTGCACATCTTTCCGCCGGGCGTTTCGGACACGATCACGACGACGTGGGGCGCGATCACGCATCCCCGGCAGCTGTTCCTGCCGGTCATCACGCTCGCGCTCATCAACGTCGCGTCGTTCAGCCGCTACATGCGCTCCTCGGCGCTGGACAACCTCGCGCAGGACTACATCCGGCTGGCGCGCGCGAAGGGCCTCTCGGAGCGCGCGGTGCTGTTCCGGCACCTGCTCCGCAACGCGTCGCTGCCGCTGATCACGCTCATCGGCCTCTCGGTGCCCACGCTCGTCGCCGGTAACCTCCTCATCGAGGTTCTGTTCAACTACCAGGGCGTCGGATTGCTGTTCTTCACGGCGCTCGGCAACGCGGACTACAACATCCTGCTCGCCTACACGATCCTCGGGGGCATCCTCACGGTGCTCGGCAACCTGCTCGCCGACGTCGCGATCACCGTCGCCGACCCACGGGTGCGCCTGCGATGACCGACCCCACCCGCCCGATCGTCGAGGGTGAGGCGGCGCCCGTCGGAGGCGGCTTCGGCGTCGCGCTCGATCTTCCGTCCGGCCACGACGGCGCCGCGCCCGAGGGCGGGGAGGTCCAGGCGATCCAGAGCGGCTGGCGCCTGGCGGTTCGCGAGTACTTCGACAACCGCCTCGCGGTCATCGGCCTGGTCGTCCTCATCTTCTTCGTGCTCTTCAGCTTCGTCGGCCCGATCATCCACCCGACGAACCAGACGCTCACCGAGCCGCTCAGCACCGATCTGGCGCCCGGCGGCGCGCACCTGCTCGGCACCGACGGCAACGGCTTCGACGAGCTCGGGCGGATCATGAAGGGCGGGCAGGCGGCGCTTGAGGTCGGCTTCCTCGCCGCGCTCATCGCGACAATCGTCGGGACGCTCTACGGCGCGATCGCCGGGCTCGTCGGCGGTGTCGTCGACGGGATCATGATGCGCTTCGTCGACGTCCTGCTGTCGATCCCCTACCTGCTGATCGTACTCGTGCTCGCGACGAAGTACAGCTCGAACGTGCTCAACATCTCGGTCGTGCTGGCGGCGTTCTCGTGGCTCGTGCCCGCGCGCCTGGTCCGCGGGGAGGTGCTCAGCCTGCGCGTGCGGGACTTCGTGCACGCCTGCCGGGTGATGGGCGGCGGCAGCACGCGGATCGTCTACCGCCACCTCATCCCGAACGCGCTCTCGGTCGTGATCGTCAACATCACGTTTCTCATCGCCGACTCGATCCTCGCCCTCTCCTATCTCGGCTTCCTCGGGTTCGGCCTGCAGTACCCGGCGACCTCGTGGGGGGACATGCTCGGGAACGCGCAGCAGAACGTCTCGGCCGGCTACTGGTGGCTCGTGTACCCGGTCGGCGGCTGCCTGGTGGCCGTCGTCCTCGCTGTCAACCTGATCGGCGACGCGCTGCGCGACGCGCTTGACGTGCGGCTCCGCCGCCGCTGACGCCGCCCGTGTAACGAAGGAGTCCGATGCCGCCGGCGCTCGAAGTCACCGACCTCACCACCCACATCCAGCTGTCGCGGTCCGTCGTGCACGCGGTCGGCAACGTCGACGTGTCGATCGAGACCGGGCAGACCGTGGGGCTCGTTGGCGAGTCGGGCTCAGGCAAGTCGATGCTCGGCCTCTCGATCCTCGGCCTGCTGCCGGCGGGCGGGCACATCGTCGGCGGGTCGATCAAGCTCTCAGGCCAGGAGCTCGTCGGCCTGTCGGAGCCGGAGATGCGCAAGCTCCGCGGCGACGCGGTCGCGATGATCTTCCAGGACTCGCAGTCCTCGCTGAACCCGACGAAGTCGATCGGCGACCAGGTCGCTGAGCCGATCATGCTCCACCGCAAGGTCTCCAAGGCGCAGGCGCGTGAGCGGGTGCTCGAGGTGCTGGAGCTCGTCGGGCTGCCCCGCCCCCAGGAGCGCCTCGCCGACTACCCCCATCAGCTCTCGGGGGGGCTTCGGCAGCGCGTGATGATCGCGATCGCGCTCGCCTGTGAGCCCCGGGTGCTGCTCGCCGACGAGCCGACGACCGCGCTCGACGTGACGATCCAGGCGCAGATCCTCGCGCTCCTCGACGACCTCAAGGAGCGGCTCGGCATGGCGACGCTCCTCGTCACCCACGACATGGGCGTCGTCGCCGGCCGCACCGACCGGATCAACGTGATGTACGCGGGGCGGATCGTCGAGACGGCCCCCACCGACCGGCTGTTCAGCGCGATGCGCCACCCGTACACGCAGGGTCTGCTCGGGTCGATCCCGCGCCTGGACCAGGACACGCGCCAGCCGCTCGTGACGATCCGCGGCCTGCCGCCGGACCTCACAAACCCGCCGGAGGGCTGCCGCTTCGCCGCCCGCTGCCCGCGCGCCACCGAGCAGTGCCGCGTCCACGAGCCGCCGCTCTCCGGGGATGACCCCTCGCACCGGTTCGCCTGCTGGCATCCGGTCGACGGCCCACTGCAGCGCCGCATCGATCCCTCGCTCGTCACCCACCCGGAGCGGGCGAAGGACACCTCCCATCTGCTCGAGGTCGAGAGGATCGTGCGCGAGTACCCGGTGACCTCAGGCGCGATCCTGCAGCGCCGGGTCGCCTCCGTCAAGGCCGTCTCGGGCGTCGACCTGCACCTCGACCGGGGCGAGACGTTCGGCCTGGTGGGCGAGTCCGGCTGTGGCAAGACGACGCTCGGCAAGCTGATCGTCGGCATCGAGAAGCCCGACGGCGGGCGGATCGCGCTCGAGGGCGAGGAGATCTACCGGTTCAGCGGCAGCAAGCTCCGCAAGGCTCGGCGCGACCTGCAGATGATGTTCCAGGACCCGTACTCCTCGCTCGATCCCCGCATGCGCGTCGGTGCGATCCTGCGCGAGCCGCTCGTCATCCAGGGGATCGGCACCCGCCGCGAGCAGGACGCGAAGATCCGCGGGCTGCTCGACGAGGTCGGGCTGCCGCAGAACGCGCTTGAGCGCTACCCGCACGAGTTCTCCGGCGGTCAGCGGCAGCGCATCGGCCTCGCCCGCGCGCTGATGCTCGATCCGAAGGTGATCGTCGCCGATGAGCCGGTGTCCGCGCTCGACGTCTCGATCCGCTCGCAGGTGCTCAACCTGATGAAGCGCCTGCAGGCCGAGCGTGACATGGCCTCGATCGTCATCTCCCACGACCTCGCGGTCGTCAAGTACCTCGCGAACCGGATCGGCGTCATGTACCTCGGCAAGGTCGTCGAGATCGGCTCGGGCGACGACATCTACCTGCGGCCCGCCCACCCCTACACCGAGGCGCTCATCAAGACGATCCCGCTGCCCGACCCGGCGGCCGAGCGGGCCAAGGACGAGGTCGGCATCCGGGGCGAGCTGCCGAGCCCGGTCAACCCGCCGTCCGGCTGCCGGTTCCGCACGCGCTGCCCACGCGCGAGGGACATCTGCGCCGCCGAGGAGCCGCCGCTGCGCCCGTTCGGCCCGGGGCACAGCGCGGCCTGCCACTTTCCGCTGCAGGAGCCGCTCCAGTCGGAGTCGGCGGCGGCGGACGGGGCGAGCACGCCCGCCTGAGCGTCCGGGACGCCCGGCTTGAGCGCGCCCGCCTGAGCGTCCGGACGCCCGGCGCCTGCGGTCGCCCGCCGGCCTAGGTGTAGATCCTGAGCACGTTGTTCCGCCAGTGAGTTAGCCATCCGGTGCTCCTTGGAGGCTGAGAGCTGCCAAGCCACCTCAGTCCCAAGGAGGACACCGGATGAAGCTGCACCGTAACGCCAAGCT
>Ga0209061_1003301_pt1 | contig 17816 bp, 13 predicted proteins | sample Coa_R1_10_FD_187157 | JGI IMG/M metagenome (GOLD analysis project Ga0209061, IMG submission 187157) | Surface soil microbial communities from Centralia Pennsylvania, which are recovering from an underground coalmine fire - Coalmine... | ecosystem: Environmental > Terrestrial > Soil >...
CCAGTAATTCCGAGCAACGCTGGCCCCCTACGTTTTACCGCGGCTGCTGGCACGTAGTTAGCCGGGGCTTCTTATACCCGTACCGTCAAGCCCTTGCGGGCATTCGTCCGGGTCGAAAGGGGTTTACACTCCGAGAAGCTTCATCCCCCACGCGGCGTTGCTGCGTCAGGCTTTCGCCCATTGCGCAAGATTCCCCACTGCTGCCTCCCGTAGGAGTCTGGACCGTGTCTCAGTTCCAGTGTGGCCGGCCAACCTCTCAATCCGGCTACCGATCTTTGCCTTGGTGGGCCGTTACCCCGCCAACAAGCTAATCGGCCGCGGATCCCTCTTCTGGCGCCTTGCGGCTTTGGAGACAGGGACATGCGTCCCCGGCTCGTTATGCGGTATTAGCCCCGTTTTCACGGGGTTATTCCCCACCTGAAGGAAGGTTATCCACGTGTTACGCACCCGTTCGCCACGGATGTATTGCTACACCCGTTCGACTTGCATGTGTTAAGCACGCCGCCAGCGTTCGCTCTGAGCCAGGATCAAACTCTCATTTGAAACTGGTTGTTCGACCGTGAAGATTGAGTCGTCACGGCCGGAACGAACTTTCGAATCGCTCGGTTTGTTCTCAAATTCCCACATGCCCGCATGCGCGGACGCGTGGGCAAACCAAACGGGTTCTGGCTTGTATTACCCTGATTGTCAAAGAGCGGGAACTTCCTGTCCGGCAGGAAGGCTACAGACAATCGTTGATTGTACGCCGACATTCGGAAATGTCAAGCCGCGAACCAAAAAAAATTTGCATCGAAGTCCGGCACCCGCCTCAAGAATTTCAAACGGCGGTTCCAGGCAAGCCGGCCGGGAACCGCTAAGCGTCGCTCGAAGGCCGTCTTGACCGCCGCTGTTGACTATGCAGCGTGAGTTGATTCTGCTGAGCGATCCGCGACCCGATTCCAAGGCAGCAATTCTTCGATCCTGTTCACGGGGTAGTCGGCGATGCGCGTGAGCACCTCGCGCAGGTACGTTTCCGGATCAACGCCATTGAGTTTTGCCGTGCCGATCACGCTATAGATCGCAGCGGCGCGTTCGCCGCCCCGGTCCGATCCCGCGAACAGGTAATTCTTCCAGCCCAGCGCTACCACACGCAACGCTCGTTCGGCAGCGTTGTTGTCCATCTCCAAACGACCATCGTCCACATAGCGCAGCAGGGCTTCCTAGCGCGAGTGCGTAACGAACCGCCTGCGCGGTCTCGGACTTCCTCGACAGCTTCTCCAAGGTCTCTTCGAACCACTGCTTCAGCGATGCGAGCAGCGAAAGGCTTCGTTCCTCGTTGAGGAAGGTTAGGACCTTCATAACATAAACGTCGAGAATACGGTCTGTGAGGCGTACTTCGACTTGAGCACTTCCTTGAAAGCAATCACATCGTCGCCGGTGAGTTCGTCGTTTAGACGGCCGAGCAAGTAGAAGCGGGTCGCGTGGGGGTGGGCAACCGGCGAACCGTTGCGAGAATAATGGGCACGGATACGGCGGTAGCGATGCTGCGAATCGAGTCGTTGATGCAGTCGGATTGCCGTCGCCACGGTGCAACTCTCAATTGTGAATAGTACTGGTCCCGCGAAAATTCGCAGGCGAGTTTTTTCGCAATGGGCAACAGTTGGGCAATAGTTTGGGTAACAGTTGCGGCGTACCCTCGTTTTTATTGGCTTTTTAGAGGTTTGGTAGCGCTAACGGGAATCGAACCCGTATTTCGGCCTTGAAAGGGCCGCGTGCTAACCGTTGCACCATAGCGCCATTCGTGCGGAAAAGCGTGCTGCGGTCTTTCGATTATCCGGGAAACCTACGGGATTGACAAGCAATTGGCCGCGATTGGCGTCGTCCTTCGCTTTTGTATGGCGCCGCGTTTCGGCGCGGCACGCGGTCCTGAATCGATTCGGGCCAGCCTCAGAAGAGCGTTGGCCCATTGCGGCTCCAATTCCGTAGCTGGCAGGGTACAGAGGTTTGGACTCGTTAATGCCGAAGCAAAACTCCGGCAAATCGCCGAGGGCGCCAGCAACAAGTGTTTCGCGCTCCACCCGCCCACAAAGGAAACTGTTATGCGCCTGAACATCTCGCCATCGCCGGATGCGCAAGCAAGCGCGGCCGTCTGCTAGTTTACCTCCGCGGGAACTTCCAGTTCCCACCCGTTCCGCCCGGAACATCCCGTGTCGCGCAATTCGCTCGATTCGGCCCTCGTCCCGCGTCGCTCGTTGCCGCGCGTGGCACCCTCCGCTACAATAGCCGTTTTCGGGTGACCATTACATTGAGCGAGATCGTCCTCCACAACACGTTGACGAACCGCGTCGAACCTCTTTCTCCCATTCATCCTGGCGAGGTCCGCATCTACACTTGCGGCCCCACGGTCTATTCCTTTGCGCACATCGGCAATTTCCGTACGTTCGTTTTTCAGGACGTGCTGCGCCGCTTTTTGCGCCTTCGGGGCCTGCGCGTGCTGCAGGTGATGAATATCACCGACGTGGATGATCGCATTATCAAGAACGCCGCCGCGGCTGGCGTCCCGATCCGGGAATACACCGAGAAATACATCCAGGCGTTTCTGGAAGATATCGACGCGCTGCATATCGAGATGCCCGAGGAACTCGTGCGCGCCACAGATCATATCGACGACATGGTCGCGCTGATCGAAAAATTGCAAGCCAAGGGACTTACCTACAAGAGCGACGGATCGATCTACTTCCGCATCTCGAAATTTCCCGCCTATGGCAAGCTCTCGAAAATCGACGTGACGGGCATGCAAGCCGGCGCGCGCGTCGACGTCGATCAGTACGAAAAAGACGACGTTCGCGATTTCGCTCTCTGGAAGGCGCCGAAACCCGGAGAGCATTTCTGGGAAACGCCGATCGGTGCCGGGCGCCCGGGCTGGCATATCGAGTGCTCCGCTATGGCTATGAAGTACCTCGGCGACACCATCGATATCCATACCGGTGGCGTCGATCTCGCCTTCCCGCACCACGAAAATGAAATCGCCCAGAGCGAATCCGCCACCGGAAAGCCCTTCGTGCGCATGTGGCTGCACGCCGAACACCTCATTATCAACGGCCAAAAGATGTCCAAGTCGCTCGGCAATTTCTACACGCTGCGCGACCTATTCGCCAAGGGCTACAAGCCCTCGACCATCCGCTTTCTCCTGCTATCTGTGCCGTATCGCCGCCAGTTGAATTTCACCGAAGACGGACTTGTGCAGGCGAAGAACTCCGTCGAGCGGCTGCGCAACTTCGTGGCCCGCCTGAAAACCGAGCAGTTCGCTGCTGGTTCCAATCCCGAAATCGAGAAGCGCATCGAAAAGGCCGAAGCCGAATTCGATGCTGGTCTCGCTGACGACGTGAACACCGCGCGCGCCCTCGCCGCCGTCTTTGATTTGGTCCGCGACGTGAACGCGGCAATGGATCGCCGGGAATTCCTCCAGCAGGATGCGCCGCGCGCCGTCGCGGCCATGGAAAAATTCGATTCTGTGCTCGCGCTGCTCATCGATGACGACGACGAAAAGTTGCGGCGTCTCGGTATCGCTTCATCGAAGCCCCAAATGCAGCCCGCTCAGATCGAAGCTCTCATTGAAGAGCGCAACGCCGCTCGCCGCCGCCGCGACTTCAAGCGCTCCGACGAAATCCGCCAACAGCTCTCCGATTCTGGTATCCTCGTGGAAGATACGAAGGACGGTTCTGTCCGGTGGAAGTACAAGTGAACGTTTCTGCCGCAATCATGCAGTGGCGCATTCACCAGCGCCACGTCCAGCCTTCCCGCGAGCGCCCTAACCTTTTCGGCGTTGATTGATCGGTTTTCCTCGGCCGAGTGCGGGCGCGCACATCGTCGCACCGCCCGGAGAAATCCATGCCGGAGGAAATTATGCAGCCTGCCGAAAAAAAGCTTTCCAAGCTTCCGCAACTGAATACGCCATTGCCCGGCCCGAAAGCGAAGGAGATCGTTGAGCGCGATCGCCGCTTCATTTCTCCTTCGTACACGCGCGAATATCCGCTGGTCGCCAAATCCGGGCGGGGCGCGATCGTCGAGGACGTTGACGGCAATACCTTTCTCGATTTCGCCGCCGGCATCGCCGTCGTCGCCACCGGCCATTGCCATCCGCAAGTCGTATCCGCCATCCAGCGTCAAGCCGCCGAATTGATCCACATGTCCGGCACCGATTTTTACTATCCGGGGATGATCGATCTCGCGGAAAAACTCGCCGCGATTGCGCCGGGTGGCACGCCGAAGCGCGTCTATTTCGGCAATTCCGGCACGGAGGCCATCGAGGCGGCGATGAAGCTGGCGCGCTATCACACGCGCCGCGACAAGTTCATCGCCTTTAACGGATGCTTCCACGGCCGCACGTTCGGCTCGCTTTCGCTCACGGCCAGCAAAGCCGTGCAGCGGAAAAATTTCGGCTCGCTCCTTGCTGGCGTTTTTCACGCGCCCTATCCGGATTCGTACCGCGGCACGTACGGCGTTCGCCCGGAGCACGCAGCGGCCGATGCGCTGGCGTATATTGAAAGCGAACTTTTCAGGCGCTTCGTCGATCCCGAGGACGTCGCGGCGGTTTTCATTGAGCCGATTCAGGGGGAAGGCGGGTATATGCCCGCGCCCGCGGAATTTCTGCAAGGCCTTGAAAAACTGTGCCGCCGCCACGGCATTTTGCTGGTTGTTGACGAAGTGCAGTCCGGTATGGGCCGCACCGGAAAATGGTGGGCCTCCGACCATTCCGGAATCGAGCCGGACATCATCTGCACGGCGAAAGGAATCGCGTCCGGCATGCCGCTTTCAGCCGTGATCGCCAGGGCGGATGTGATGGATTGGAAGCCCGGCGCCCATGCTTCCACATTCGGTGGCAACCCGGTGGCCGTCGCCGCCGCGCTTGCGACGTTCGATTTGCTGCATCGCGAACTGATCGCCAACTCTGCTCGCATCGGTGAGTTGATCTTGCGCCAGACAGCCGGCTGGCGCGATTGCCACAAGGTTGTCGGCGATATTCGCGGAAAAGGACTGATGATCGGCATCGAATTCGTCCGCGACCAAAAGACCAGGCAACGAGCCCCGGAAATTCGCAATCAAGTACTGCAAGCGGCGTTTCACAAAGGCTTGCTGGTCCTGGGCGCGGGAGAAAACACGCTGCGCCTTGCGCCGCCGTTGATTATCGATGAAGAGCAGGCGCAATTCGCCGTGCAGACGCTCGATGCGTGCATCTCTGAAATCGAGCGCGCAAATTAACTCGCCGCCCGCGCGCGAGGGGACAATTTGATTGAGCGTCTCATGTTCGCGGCCATCAATTTCGCGGCCCGCAAGGGGCTGGCGGAAGCCGCGCCGGAAGGCGCCGCGGAACCGGATTCGCGCGATCGTGCGCGCCGCACCGGAGTCCGCGGCGAAACGTACGCCTACTGGTATCTTCGCCGCCAGAAATATGTGATGATCGCGCGCAACTATACCGCGCCCGGTGTGAAGGGCGAGATTGATATGGTCGGCTTCGATGGCCCCGTGCTCGCGTTCGTGGAAGTAAAGACGCGAACCGCCAATTCGGCCCAGCCGCGCCCGGAGCAAGCCGTCACCTCCGAAAAGGAACGGCATCTGGCGCGCATGGCCGGGCAATTTATTCGCGCCCGAAAACTGGAAGGCGTGCCCTATCGTTTCGACGTGATCGCGATTGAAACGCAACCGGGCAACCGGCCGGTGTTGCGTCTGCACAAAGGGGCGTTTACTTCCAACCCGCAAACGAATCGATGACCGCTGTGCCGCCGGAACACATTGTAAGAAAATAGTGACTGCGGCAGGCGGGTGCGCGTCGATTGCGTGCTCGGAGGGAGACATAGTTGCCGGAACTTCGCAGAGACCCGATCACCGGCCGATGGGTGATCATTTCCACGGATCGCTCGCGACGTCCAACGGATTTTGTGCGCGAAAGCGTGCAGATCAAGGGCGTCGGCGTGTGTCCTTTCTGTCCTGGAAATGAAGGCAAGACTCCGCCCGAAATTCTGGCCTACGGACGAAACGGTTCCGGGCGCAATACGCCCGGGTGGTCCCTGCGCGTCGTGCCCAACAAGTTTCCGGCGCTGGGAATCGAAGGAGGCCTCGACCGCGAAGGCGAAGGTCTTTTCGACCGCATGAATGGCGTCGGCGCCCATGAAGTCATCATCGAAACCTCCGATCACTTTCAGACGCTCGCCACCATGCCCGTGAAGTCGGTGGAAGAAACATTGTGGGCGTACCGCGACCGCCTGCTCGATTTGAAAAACGACCGCCGCTTCCGCTACGTGCTTCTCTTCAAAAACCACGGCGAAGCGGCCGGTGCGACGATCGAACACACGCATTCGCAACTGATCGCTCTGCCGATCGTGCCCAAACGCGTGCGCGAGGAGGTGGACAACTCCAAGCGCTACTTCGACGAAAAAGAGCGCTGCATTTTCTGCGACATGATCCGGCAGGAGATGGAAACCGAATCGCGCGTGATCCAGGTGGACGATCATTTCATTGCGATGGCTCCCTACGCGCCGCGCTTCCCGTTTGAGACCTGGATTTTGCCCCGGCAGCATAGTTCCTCTTTCGAGAACATGCCTGCGTCGTACTACCAGAATCTCGCCAAGGTGATGAGCGAGTTCCTGAAGCGCCTCGATAGCGCTCTGCTGCGTCCTTCCTACAATTTTGTGGTCCATACTTCGCCCATCGGCGAGGAAATCAACGACCATTACCACTGGCACATCGAAGTGATGCCCAAGCTCACCAAAGTCGCCGGTTTCGAATGGGGTACAGGCTTCTACATCAATCCCACTCCGCCCGAAGAATCCGCGCGTTTCCTCCGCGAGGCCAAGTAACTCGCCAACCTCCGGCCAATCGGGCGCCGTTGGCTGGGCCTACGATTGCTTCAGTTTTTTGCGCGCGGAAATGAAAAGCGTAGCGGCGAGCAGAACAAACAAAACAACGCCCAGTTCAGGCCGCTGGCTGAGACGCGGCAGAAACCGTTGGCCCAGCGCGAATATTCCCAATGGCCACGGCAGGTGGAACAATCCGGCCACCCAGTGCGGCAGCCGTTTGCTCAGTTCGGGATCCTGAAGCAAGTTGATGACGATCGCCAGCAATCCAAACACGCCCCCCGCGGCGATCAGTCCGCTGGCGTAAAGTGACCCGGGACTGACCTCGCTTTCAGACTCGCTCTTCCTCTCCGTGCCGCGCTCGGCCAGCCAGCGCACCACGCCGCCGGCGAACATCGCCATCGTGGTGGCGATCGAGAGATACGAACCCACGGCAAACGGCAGCGAGCGGATGCCCAGCAGCTCCACGGCGATCACCAGAAACACGCCCAGAAAAACCAGATGCCACGGCAGACGCCGATTCAAGATTCCGCTGATCACGGTGGCCATCAAACGCGCCTGCGGCGCGGCGGCCTGTTCGCTGCCGATTCCTTGCACCCACTGGACCTCGATGTCGTGCGCCGCGCGGTCGTACAAATATTTTCCATCTGGAATCACGTTCGATCCGATAGCGTTCACAAGCACGTACGATTTGCCGTTGTACGCGTAATAGTTCGACTGCAATTCGACGCCTTCGGGCAAATGCTGCGGATCGAGCGCCATGTGAACGGGCTTGTAATGCGCGAGTCCGACGTTCATCAGAATCAGTGTTCCGCCAACCGCTAGCGCCGAAACGGCCACTCCAACCACCAGCGAAATCTGCTGCCAGTACGGAGTGGCGCCCACCAGAAATCCGGTCTTCAAATCCTGCGAAGTGGCGCCCGCAATCGCGGCTGCGATGCAAACCACGCCGCCGATCGTCAGAGCCAGTGCCGCATAGGAATTTGCGGTCCAATGCATCACCAGGAACATCGCGCACGTCGCCATGAGCGTCGCAATCGTCATGCCGCTCACGGGGTTCGACGAGTTTCCGACTAAGCCGCTGATACGCGAAGCAACGGTCACAAACAAAAATCCGAATACCACCACGAAGACTGCGGCGATTAGGTTTGAAATGATTCCCGTCTGTGCCCCGGGAATCGGCTTGAATTTCAGCAGTGCCCACATCATCAGCACGATCGCTGCCGACCCGATGATCACGAATCGCATCGACAAATCGCGCTCCGTGCGAAGCGCTTCGGTCAGCGCGGCCTGTTTCGCGCGGACGTCTTTCAGCCCCGCGCCTAAAGCGGAAAAGATCGTGGGCATCGTCTTGATCAGCGTGATCAAGCCCGAAGCCGCAACGGCGCCCGCTCCCATGGGCCGGATGTAAGCGGACCACAGCATGTCCGGCGTCATTTGCGGGATCGGCACCGTGCTTGGGTAGAGCGGCGTGTGCGGACTGAGCGAACCGAAGAAGCGAATCGCGGGCATCAATACGAGCCAGGAGATCACTCCGCCCGCGAAGAGCGTCCCGGCCACGCGCGGTCCGATGATGTAGCCCACGCCGAGATATTCCGACGTGATTGCCGCCCGAAACGACGCACCGGGTAGCCACTTCGGCTCATAATCCGGCTGCCCCGGCCACAGCCCGAGCGTGTTCATGCAGAACGTGTACGCGCCGCCAAGCCCCAGACCCCAGAAAACGCGGCTGGCGAATGATCCTCCTCGTTCTCCGGCGACGAGCACGTCCGCGCAAGCCGTGCCTTCCGGAAACGTGAGATTCCGGTGTTCTTTGACGATCAACTGCCGCCGCAGCGGAATCATCAACAGCACGCCGAGCGTCCCGCCCAGCAGCGCAAGGAAGAATATGCGCCAATACTCCGTGTTCAGCGAAAAGCCGAGAAAAATCAGCGCCGGAATCGTGAAGATCACTCCGGCGGCCACCGACTCGCCCGCCGAGCCGGTGGTTTGCACGATATTGTTTTCGAGAATCGTCGAGCGGCCGAAGGCGCGAAGAATGCTGATTGAAAGAACGGCGATGGGGATCGAAGCGGAAACGGTCAGCCCCGCACGAAGCCCTACGTAAACGGATACCGCACCGAACAGAATGCCGAATAGCGCGCCAAGCGCCACGGCGCGCAGCGTGAATTCGCGCGGCGTTTCCTGCGGCCCGACGTACGGACGAAAACCCTCGGGCGACGAGGATACCTTTTGAACGTCAGTGGCCAAGCGTCGTCTCTAGCCGATCCTTGTACAGGCCCGCACTGTCGCTCCATACTGCCATATCGTCAGCTCCACAGGCACGCCGGAGTTGCGCAAGGTATAACTGGCGGCGGCTGAGGAGCAAGGTGCATCGCGAGCAGCAATGTGCCCGAGCCGGGTTTCTCGGCTCTATACGCGCTGTTTGACGCGCGCGCCGGTTGCGGCTATCCTAATAAATAGGCAGCCCTAATGTCCGCCGCATTTTATTAGCTGTTTCCCCTCCCGTCGCCTTCAGGCGACGCCGATCAGCGGGTCGTATTATTTACAGCCGATTGCTTGCGTTTGTTGCTTCTATTGAGGCCTTGCCATGCCGAATGTGACTTTGTTTGAAAAATTGGATGAAATCGAGGCGCGCTATGACGATATGACGCGCCAGCTTTCGTCGCCCGAGATTCTCGACGACGCGTCGCGCTACCAGAAGCTCGCCAAGACGCATTCCGAGCTTGCGGAAATCGTAAACAAGTACCGCGAATGGAAGGAAATCCAGAAGGGGATCGACGAGGCGAGGCATCTCCTGAATAACTCCGATGACGCCGAAATGAAGCAGTTGGCCCATGAAGAGCTGCGGTCGCTCGAGTCGCGCCGCGAGTCGGTCGAGCGCGAGGTGAAGCTCCTGCTCGTGCCCAAGGATCCCAACGACGAGAAAAACGTCATCCTCGAAATTCGCGCCGGCACGGGGGGCGACGAAGCTTCCCTTTTCGCGGCGGAGCTCTTTCGCATGTATTCGCGCTATGCCGAATCGCAGGGATGGCGCGTCGAAGTGCTGGAAAGCTCGCCTTCCCCCATTGGCGGAGTAAAGGAAATTGTCGCCTCGATCCAAGGACGCAAAGTCTATTCGCGGCTGAAATACGAAAGCGGCGTGCACCGCGTGCAGCGCGTCCCGGCCACCGAGCAGCAGGGGCGCATCCATACGTCCGCGGCGACCGTTGCCGTGCTTCCCGAAGCGGAAGAAATAGATATCAAGATCGACCCGAAAGACTTGCGCATCGACACATTCTGCTCCTCCGGGCCCGGCGGGCAGTCGGTGAACACCACGTATTCGGCGGTGCGCATCACGCATATTCCCACGGGCTTGGTTGTGTCACAGCAGGACGAAAAATCGCAGATTAAAAATCGTGCAAAAGCCATGCGCGTGCTGCGCGCGCGGCTCTACGAAATGGAACGCGAAAAGCAACACGAGGCACAGGCCGCCGAACGCCGGGGGCAGATCAAAACCGGAGATCGTTCCGAAAAAATCCGCACCTACAATTTTCCGCAAAATCGTGTCACCGATCACCGGATCAATTTCACCCTCCACCAGCTCGATCAGGTGATGGAAGGCAAGCTCGGCCCGCTCGTCGATGCGCTGGTGACGCACTACGAATCAGAGCGGTTGAAGCAGGAGCTGACGGCCGCATAAACTCCGCCGTTTGGAATCGGGTTTCTCTCATGGCAGTATCGCCGGCCAATTCGAGTGCAGCGGACGCGGCGGGCGTGGATGTGCGCTCGGCGCTGAGGGATGGCATGTCGCGCCTGCGCGCCGCCAACGTCCCGTCCTTCACTTTGGCCGCCGAGCTTTTGCTGATGCACCTGCTCGGCCGCGACCGCGCGTGGATCTACGCCCACCCGGAGTATTCGCTCGTCTCTGCGGAAGCTGACAAATACCGCAGCCTGCTGGAGCGGCGCTGTGCCGGCGAGCCAACACAGTATTTGACCGGCAAACAGGAATTTTGGGGGTTGGAATTCGAAGTCACGCCGGCGGTTCTAATCCCTCGTCCAGAGACCGAGCACGTAATCGAAGTCGCGCTGGAGCGGCTCGGCGAGGAGCGCGGCGTCCGCATCAACATGCGCACGGGAGCGCCGACTCCGGCTTTGCGAATCGCCGATGTGGGCACCGGCTCGGGCTGCATCGCGGTTGCGCTGGCGCGCGAACTTCCGCACGCAAATATCGTCGCCACCGATATTTCCGGCGAAGCTCTGGAAGTAGCGCGGCGAAACGCGGCACGGCACGGCGCGTCCGGGCGAATCCAGTTTATTCAAACGGATTTGCTTTCAGATCTCCGAGACCGTCTGCGAATACCGAATGGCGGCGAAAATCTTTTCGATATGATCGTCAGCAACCCGCCTTACGTGGCCCGGAACGACGCCGCGGAACTCCAGCGCGAGGTTCGCGATCATGAGCCGTCGGAGGCTCTCTTCGGCGGGCCAACGGGAATCGACATGTACGAGCGGCTCATCGAACAAGCTGCGGAGTTTCTAGCGCCGCGAGGAGTCCTGGTGCTCGAACTGGGCTACAATTGTGCGGACGGCGTCCGCGCCATCCTTTCGCGCCAGGGCGTGTGGGTGAACGTGAGCGTCACGAACGATCTGGCCGGAATTCCGCGCGTGATTGCGGCCGAGCGCGTCCGGGCCGCCAGGTAATCACCGTTCCCAATCGGCCGTCTGACTGGGAACCCACTCCGATGCCCAAGCTGGCTCAATTCCGCGCCAAGCAGGAAGCTCTTCCAGCCGCCTCGCCCGAATCCACTCCTTCCATTTTGCATGTCGATATGGACGCGTTCTTCGTGTCCGTGGAGCTGCTTGCGCGGCCGGAACTGCAAGGTTTGCCGGTGATCGTCGGTGGGCAGCGCGACCAGCGCGGCGTGGTTACGTCCGCGAGCTATGAAGCGCGGCGATTTGGAGTTCATTCCGCCATGCCGCTCCGCACCGCGGCCAAGCTGTGCCCTGGCGGAATTTTTCTCGATGGCCATCATGATCTGTACGGTCAATGGAGCGATCGCGTTGCGGCAGTGCTGGCAAAGTATTCGCCGGTCGTCGAGATGGCTTCGATCGACGAAGCATATCTTGATTTGGCCGGCACGGAACGCATGCACGGCCCGCCGCTCTGCGCTGCGGACAAGCTGTTGCGGGAAATTACGGCCACCACCGGACTCCCGTGCTCAGGCGGATTGGGTACCACGCGGCTCGTTGCGAAAGTCGCGAGCGATCAAGCCAAGCCGCGCGGTCTGGTGTGGGTTTCGGCCGGAAGCGAAGCCGCTTTTCTCGCGCCTCTTGCGGTGCGGCGCATTCCCGGCATCGGGCGCGTCACCGAAGCCGCGCTGAAGTCCCTCGGCATCGAGACGGTCGCGCAACTCCAAGCGCTGCCCCTCGAACGCCTCGAGGACGAATTCGGCCGCTGGGGGACCGCGCTTTATCGCAAGGCCCGCGGCGTCGATTCGTACGAATTTTTCGTTGATGCGGAGCCCAAGTCGATATCGCACAACCGCACCTTTGGCGACGACACCAACGACCGCGAAGAATTACATTCGACGCTGAGTTTCTTGTGCCAAAAGGCAGGCAAACGGCTTCGCGACGCGGGTCTGCATGCGCGCGCCGTCACGCTCACGGTCCGCTTCGCGGATTTCTCCACCATCACGCGCAGCCACACGCTGGCCGCTCCGTCCGATCTCGACGCCGTGTTTCTCGGCGTTGTGCGCCAACTTTTCTCGCGCGCCTGGAACGGCGTGGCGAAGCTTCGCCTCGTGGGCGTGGCTTTGTCATCGTTCTCGCACGGTTCGCGGCAGATAGACCTGCTCGATGCCGGGCGCCGCGAAAAATTGGAACGCTTGGCGCAAGCCGCCGATCGCCTGCGCGATAAATTCGGATTTGAAAAACTTCAGCTCGGCGAATCGCTCGCAAAGCGAGCCCGGCGCCCGCTCGGAGGGCCGCGATGAACCCTGCGCGGCAACTCGCCGAGAAGATTTGCCGCCGGCTTCGCAATGCCGGTCACCAGGCCTATCTCGTCGGCGGATGCGTTCGCGACATTTTGCTGGGCCGCGAGCCTGCGGATTACGACGTAGCCACCGACGCCACGCCCGAACGCGTCCAGCAACTCTTTCCCCACAGCCTCGCCGTCGGTGCTCAGTTCGGAGTAATCATCGTTCTCGATGACGACAGCGAAGCCGATTCGCCGCAGGTCGAGGTAGCCACATTTCGCGCGGATATCGGCTATTCCGATGGTCGCCACCCCGATCGCGTCGTGTATACCGGCTCGGCGCGGGAGGACGTCCAGCGGCGCGATTTCACGATCAATGCGCTGCTCCTCGATCCCGCCACCGGCGATGTCCTCGATTATGTCGGCGGCCGCCAGGACCTCACTGCTGGAATCATCCGCGCCATCGGCCGCGCCGAAGATCGCTTCCGCGAAGATAAGCTTCGCATGGTTCGCGCCGTGCGCTTTGCCGCGCGATTTCGTTACGCCATTGAAGCGCGGACCTTCGCGGCCATCTCAAAATCGGCGCGCGACATCCATCAGGTTTCTCCCGAAAGGCTCCGCGACGAGCTTACAAAATTGCTCACCGAGGGCGCGGCGCGCCGCGGATTTGAATTGCTCGACGAAACGCGGCTCCTGCCGGAACTTCTGCCCGAGGTCGCGGCAATGAAAGGCGTGCAACAGCCGCCGCAATTTCATCCGGAAGGCGACGTTTGGGTGCACACCCTTCGCATGATCGAGCAGTTGCCGCCCGGCTGCTCGCCCACGCTCGCCTGGGGCGCGCTGCTCCACGACGTGGGCAAGCCGCCCACGTTTACGCCGCCCTCCGGACCCGACGGCCGCATTCGTTTCGATGAGCATGCCGAAGTTGGAACCCGCATGGCCGAGGAAATCTGCCGCCGCTTCCGTTTCTCCCGTCACGAAACCGACCAGATTGCCGCGCTGGTCGCAAACCACATGCGCTTCAAGGACGCGACGCAAATGAAGCCCGCTACGCTCAAGCGCTTTGTCCGGCTGAATGATTTCAGTGAACATCTGGAACTGCACCGCCTGGATTGCTCGTCGAGCCACAACCATTTGGAAAACTACGAATTCGTAAAGACCTTCCTCCGGGAGACGCCTCCCGAGCAGGTCCGTCCGCCCCGCCTGATTTCCGGCGATGATTTGATTGCTTTGGGCTTGCGTCCGGGCCCAGACTTCAAAACGCTGCTCGATGCCGTCGAGGAGGCGCAGTTAAACGGAGGCTTGCAAACCCGCGAGCAAGCTTTGCAATTCGTGAAGGCCCGATTATCGCCTTCCGAAGACCGAGAATAACTGTCCTATAATCATTGACGTGAGTATGCCAGTGGCCCCGGGCACGAATTCAGTTGCAGTCTTTTGTTTAGTGGAGTATGCTCATATTTGTTTATATCGATGTGCGAATGGGATCAATCCTTTTTCCCCATCTCGCATCTAAGTTCTTAGGTAGCCGATAAGCTGCCTTGGGTTGACTTCGAGCCTTATACTCATCGGCTCACGTCAGCCAAGGGGGATATAGTGACAGCATACAGAAACGTTCCAGATGAGCTTCCCATCCTTCCGGTGCGGGATACCGTGCTATTCCCAGGTGCGGTCATGCCGCTGCCGGTCGGCCGCGAGAGCTCACTAGCTTTGTTGGATTCGCTGGAAGGACCGGAAAAGCTGCTGGGCGTGGTTGCCCAGCTCGATCCACGCGTGGAGTCCCCCACCGGAGCGGACCTTCACGGTGTGGGGACGCTTGCCAAGGTTCATAAGATGGTGCGCATGCCCAACGGCAACGTCGTCGCCTTCCTCGAAGGGCTGCAGCGCATCCGTGTAATCGAAATAGTCGGTCTCAAGCCGTTTCTACGCGCTCGCGTGCAAGCCGAGCCGGATACCGAAGATCAGCGCGATGCCGAATTGACGGCCCTCGAGCGCAACGTCCAGGAACTCTTCCGCGAAGTCGTCGCTCGCTCGCCGCAGCTCTCCGACGATCTGCAGACCGAAGCCATGAATATCGATTCCGCTTCGCGTCTCGCCGATTTCGTCGCGGCCACGCTGCCTTCGCTCAATACCATGGTGCGGCAGGAACTGCTTGAAACGTTCAATGTCCGCAAGCGTTTGGAGACTCTGATCGGCGAACTGACCAAGGAAAAGGAAGTTCTGCAGCTTCGCAACAAAATTCACGAGCAAGTGCAGGAGCAGGTCAGCCAGAGCCAGCGCGAGTTTTTGCTTCGCGAGCAGATGAAGGCCATTCAGAAGGAGCTGGGCGAATCCGACGACGGTCAGTCCGAAGTCGAAGAGCTTCGCAAGAAGGTTGAGGAGTCCGGCATGTCCGCCGAGGCCAAGAAGGAGTGCGAGCGCGAGCTCAAGCGCCTTTCCAAGATGACGCCTGCTTCCGCCGAATACATGGTCTCGCGCACTTATCTCGAATGGATGACCGCCTTGCCTTGGAACAAAACTTCCGCCACCAGCGAGCAGGAAATCGACATCGCCAAGGCGCAGGCGATTCTCGACGAAGATCACTACGACCTGGAAAAAGTGAAGCAGCGCCTGCTGGATTATCTCGCGGTCAAAAAAATCCAGCCCGGCATGAAAGGTCCGATTCTCTGCTTCGTCGGGCCGCCTGGAGTCGGCAAGACTTCGCTCGGCCAGTCCATTGCTCGCGCCACCGGACGCAAATTCGTGCGCATCTCGCTCGGCGGCATGCACGACGAAGCCGAAATTCGCGGCCACCGGCGCACCTATATCGGCGCTTTGCCCGGACAAATCATCCAGGGCATCCGCCGCGCCGAAACCATGGACCCGGTGCTCATGCTCGACGAGGTGGACAAGCTCGGGCGCGACTTCCGCGGCGATCCCTCCGCGGCGCTGATGGAGGTTCTCGACCCGCAGCAGAACTCCACCTTCCGCGATCATTATTTGGACGTGCCGTTCGATCTCTCGAAGGTTCTCTTCGTCATGACCGCGAACTGGCTTGATCCCATTCCGGAGCCCTTGCGCGACCGCATGGAAATTATCGAGCTTCCCGGCTATACGGAACCCGATAAGGTCCAGATAGCCCATCGGTTCTTGATTCCGCGCCAGGCCAAGGAGCACGGGCTCAAGCTCGGCGAGCAGATCGAGTTTACCGACGAGGCCTTGCACGACCTGATCCGCCACTACACGCGGGAAGCCGGCGTGCGGAACCTCGAGCGCGAAATCGCCACGCTCGTTCGCAAGCAGGCTCGCCGCATGGCCGAGGGCAAAACCGATAAGCTCACCGTCACTCCGGACGTGATCCGCGAAGTGCTCGGCGTGCCGAAGTTCCGAATCGAGCAGGAGGTCGAAGAGCGCGTGCAGAAGCCCGGCGTCTCGGTCGGTCTCGTGTGGACGCCCGTCGGCGGCGACATCGTCTTCATCGAAGCCAGCAAGATGCGCGGCGGCAAGCAGTTCACTATGACCGGGCATCTCGGCGAAGTGATGCAGGAGTCCATGCGCGCCGCATTGACTTGGGTTCGCGCGAACTCCGATCGCTATGGCATCGATCCGGACTTCTTCCGCAAATACGACTTGCACATCCACGTGCCTTCCGGCGCAATCCCGAAGGACGGGCCGTCGGCTGGCATCGCCATGGTCACGGCGCTGGTTAGCCTGCTCACCGGCCGGCCCGTCAGGCCGCGCGTCGCCATGACCGGAGAAATTTCCCTCACCGGCGTCGTGCTCCCGATCGGCGGCGTCAAGGAAAAAGTCCTCGGCGCCAAGCGGGCGGGAATTCGCGAGGTCATCCTGCCTTCGGAAAACGAGCCGAACGTGAAGGAAGATCTGCCCGCCGAGGTGCTGCAGGACGTGCGGATCCACTTCGTCAAGAGCGTTGACCAGGTCCTCGAACTTGCCCTCGGCAAGTTCGAGGAACCTGTCCGCCCGGCAAAAGGCAGCGGCTCGCGCGGTGAGGACCGGCCCCCGTTCACCAGCCCGGTCCACTAGAGTCGGTCTCGCGTTGAACTGCGAACGCTCGATTGCATGCCCCGGTCGAGTGTTTCTCAAGCGGCGCGAGGCTCGGGCGATCATCCGCGCCTTTTTTTCATTTCTGCGCACGCGCGGCTCTTTCCAGTTGCGGTGCGCCGCGCAATCGCGTACAGCATAGGTTCGATGCCCTATCGCCCCCGAGAACTGGTCGTGCGCGCCCGCGAAGCCGCGGGCCTGCTGCTTGCCGCGCTCGATCGCGACGAAATGGTCGCGCGTTTTTTGGACATGTACGCCGCCGAGCACCGCCGCCCCGGTCGCGCCGACCATCCCTATCTCTACCGCGAACAGCTCTCTCGGATTCGCCGCGAGGCCATTCTCGCCATGGTTTTGCGCATGGAAGCCGCCCTTCCCGCGCGCCTCAAGGTTCGGGTCGCCGTCCGCGAGACGAAGCGGCCGAAGAAAAAGAGCAAAAGCGGGAAAGCTGCGCCTACCCGGCGCAAAAAACAGACCAGGCTCGAGTTGGCCATCCCTTTTCTCGATCTTTTTCGCGAGGAATTTTTCGTCGCTCTGGGCCAGGCCATGCAGTGGACCAGCGAAGACGCCGAGGAATTCTGGCGCGACCTGGAGCTATACGAGAAATTGTCTCCGCACGACGCGCCGCGCAGCCCAGCGCGCGGCCGCCCCTTCGCTTCCGGACCGTTCGTCGATCGCGTCGGACTTCTTCTCGATCCCTCGCTGATGGATCAAGCGCGCCGCGACGCCGCGAAATTTCAGGCCGAGCTCCACGCCGCCGCCGACCGCGTCCTCCGCGTCGTCTTTTCCCGCCGCCGCTCCAACTGAGCCTCGGCGGAGCCTGTCGCGGATTGCTTGCGGGATGTTTTTCTTTCGGCCTTCCAACCCCCGCACTCGTTCCTCCGGCCTCGATCCGCTTCGATCCGCGCAACACGGCACCGAATCGCATCGCTCGCGCGCTCTCCCTCTCGATCGCTCTTCGCACGCTCGCGCTTTGCCGGGCAAATCCGGGT
>Ga0209061_1003302_pt1 | contig 17813 bp, 16 predicted proteins | sample Coa_R1_10_FD_187157 | JGI IMG/M metagenome (GOLD analysis project Ga0209061, IMG submission 187157) | Surface soil microbial communities from Centralia Pennsylvania, which are recovering from an underground coalmine fire - Coalmine... | ecosystem: Environmental > Terrestrial > Soil >...
GGCGAAAGAGATGGCGCTCAAGGTATCCATCTACAACTCGTTCATTGTTGCGGCGATGTAAAAAAAGAAGCATTCAGAGAACACACAGAGGAAGGCATCAAAACATCATATTCGTGCAACAGAGCACCTGTTCCAGACATGTCGCCGGCTGTTCAGGCTGATTTTATAATCCCCTTTTGTCCGAGCCTAAAAGCGAGACTTTGACGTCGAAATCGGATCTGACTGAGGTCCTTCAATCTTCAGCAACAGCGATTCCATTGGTTGAACAATCTGTTTCTCTTACTGTAACTTCCCCTCCCTACCACAACGCCATTGACTACGTCAAGCATCTGCAAGGAAACAACGTATGGTACAGAGGAAACGCGGGGCTCGACCTTTCATCCTATCTCAATGAAATGGTGATTTCATTTACTGATGTATTCAGGGCGACAAAAGAAAGTGGATTTTGCTGCATAGTCATAGGGAACGAATTGTCTGACGGTACGATGATACCCCTTCCTCATCTCTTGATTCAAAGGTTGTGCGAACCGCAGGGACCTTGGAAGTTTCACGAGGAGATTATCTGGAATAAGGTAACTGGAGGACTGGACAGGTTTGGCGTGACTATTCAGAGACCCTACCCCACTTACTTTAGGGCCAATATAATGCATGAGCACATCCTTGTCCTGCGCAAGGGAAAGCTTGTGCATGTGAGAGATAGTTCTAGCAGGCTTAAGATTACGGAGTTGATGAAGCGCGATACGAGTAACTCAATCTGGAACATCGCACCAGTGCCGCCAAAATTCATCGACCACCCTTGTCCATTTCCAGAGGAGATTCCGATGAGGCTTATTGCACTCTACTCCAACAAGGGGGATCTCATACTGGATCCCTTTCTTGGAAGCGGCCAGACAGGGAAGGCGGCAAAGTTCATGTCGCGTAGATTCGTCGGATCCGACATCATGAGAGAATACTGCAGACTTGGGAAATCCAGAATCCAATCCGAGCCAGTGCACATAAGGCCGCAACTTGTAGCAAAATGGGAGAAGGTGACAAAGTAGGACGCCGGGATCGAATGTCATAGTAAGCTCACTAAAGGATCCGGCCGGGACTAACATCCGAGAACGGCTGATTGAACTCTATGACTTCGAGGAGACTAACGAATTCTTTGATTCCTACCCTGTCTATAGGAAAGGAGATACTAAACTGGTCTGTTCTCACAAAGACATAGTCTTTGTGGAAAATCTTGAGGACCAGTTCGGAAGTTGTAGTTACGTATTCATTTCAAGACACCGCGCTGAGAGCGGTGTCCCAAGCTTGACAGCGCACTTTACTGGCAATTTCGGCCCTGCAGTCTTTGGTGGACGACCGTCTGAGGTTTCCTACTACTGCCCCTCTCTGCTCAAGAATTACTTCCTTGCCTTGAACTCGTTGACGGACGATGTTACGGGCGTGTTTCAACTGACACTTGAAGCAACACACCACGGCCCCACAAGTCTGAATTCTCCCGTACTCTTTGTTGAGCTTGGTTCGACAGAGGAACAGTGGCGAGACCCTAAAGCGGCCGAGAAGGTCGCGCGGGCGCTTTTTCATGGCATTTCAGACAATCGCAGCTACGGACGCTGCGCTTTAGGCATAGGAGGGACGCACTATCCTGAGAAATTTAACCGAATGCTTCTCGACACCGACATAGCCTTCGGACCTATCATCCCGAAGTACTCTCTGATGTTCTTTAACGAAGACATTTTGGGACAGCTATTGAAGAAGAGTATGGAACCGATCACTCTTGCTGTAGTTGATGCCAAGGGGTTGGGCAAATTCAAGGAAACAGTGAATGGCATTCTTCAGACCTCCGGTCTGGAGGTGTTGCGTGCATAAGTCGTGAATACGATTCTGAAAAAAGTTGTTAGCAGGCCACACGTTGATTTCTTAGTTGAAGGACAGTAAGCGAAAAAAGGGAATATAACTGCAGAGTACGTATACAAGCTGACTGCGCAGATACCCAGGGGTAGGGTTTCAACCTACGGGGCGATTGCTGGTGCCCTAAATGCAGGTCACGGTTCGAGGGCAATCGGACAGATCTTGAAGAGAAATCCGACGCCCATTGTAGTGCCTTGCCATCGCGTGGTCAAATCAAACGGAGAACTTGGAGGATACGGAGGCGCGGGAGGCCTGGGTAAGAAAGCCCGGCTCCTACGCGACGAAAGAATCGTAGTCGAAGATAACACAGTGTCTGATTTAGATAGAGTGCTCTTCACCTATTTCAGACCTCTGGAGGAGGATCCAGAGAAGATCGCACTCAGAGAATCGAGTTCACGAATTGCTCCAAGTCAAATGGCATCAAATCATCGTAGCTCTGACCCACGCCGAGGAATATCACAGGCCGCTGCGTCACGTAGGCAATAGAAAGAGCTGCGCCTCCCTTCACGTCTGCATCGGCCTTTGTCAAGATCGCCCCATCAAAGTCGGTGAATTTTTGAAACTCCTTCGCCTGAGAAATCGCGTCATTTCCTGCAAGTGAATCACCAACGAAGATTTTAAGATCGGGTTGAACAACTCTTACTATCTTGCCCATTTCCTCCATCAGGTTGCGGCTAGTTTGTATCCTTCCGGCAGAGTCGATTAACACTACGTCCAAGCCGTGCGACTGCGCATAAAGCTGCGCGTCCTTTGCCACGGCCGCAGGGTCGGAGCCATAAGATTGAGCGATGGCTTTGATGTTCAACCTGTTGGCGTGTTCGGTAAGCTGCTCGATCGCGCCCGCTCTGTGAGTATCAGCGCAGGCTACAACCACGGATAATTTATTTCTCTTTAACATGTTCGCAACTTTTGCAACAGTCGTCGTCTTACCGGTGCCATTGATTCCGAGAAACAATATCACAAATGGAGAGTTCTTCTCCTTCTTGCGCTTTTCCTTGATCAGTGTTAGGACATCAATTGACTTGGTCTTTTGAAAAGTCTGCCGTATGGCAGATTTCAACTCTCCACGAACGAATTCCTCTTTGTTCTCAGACCTTGGTATCTTTGTACCTTCCAGCGTAGTCTTCAGATTGCTGTTGATACTTTCAATCGCTTCTGAGGCGACATCGCTTTCAATCAGAGAGACTTCAAATTCCCACAGTGACGACTCCACCTGTTCTTTAGAGAGTGCGGAGTGCGTAGCCATCTGAGTAAGCGAAGAGAGCGCCGACTTCAATTTGTCAAACAATTTGAGGACATCTTACCTCCTACATGGCTAAAGAGTCGGGACAAGAAGCTCTAGACTCGCGAATTAATGGATTTGGAGTGCAATCCTGTAGAGAGATTCTTGCGTTTTCTTTCTAGTCGTTCAAGCTTGTCCAGTTAGCTGTTGAAGCGCCGCTCTTCCGGACTCTAATCTCGAGCTTATCTCGCGTCGTTGCTGGTCCAGCGTCGAGATCGCCTTGTCGAGCTCTTTCTCCCTAGCCTGCAAGAATAACTTTGCCGATTCAATGTCTCTTTCGATTGCCACTCCCGCGCCCACCGAGACAATCAATTTCCTCACTTCCAGATCCTTCGCTGAGAGCAACAGCCCTCCGCCAATTGGAAGAAGGACTTCGCTCTTTGGGTTCTGAACTAGTCCGCTAAGGGCTTCGAGAGCAGATCGGGTGTCCGAGAGAGCTGCCGATGCGGCCTGTTCGCGCGAAAGAATCTCCTGATGGTACGCTTCCAGCAGCCTTAGCTCCCCGACCAGTTGGTTTAGTTGTTGTTCTGCCTGTGCCTGCAACTCCGCCTCTGAGAGCTTCCTCTGGGGAGCCAAACCGCTTGGAGGTACTCGAGTCCCGCTCATTTTTCCATCTCACACAATTCTCTGTATCTCGTTCTGTAAGCAAAAGTGTAACTATTTCCGAATATCGAGGAAAAGGTAAGCGGAACGCATTAGATGCGAGTAACTGCTGTTTCTCATTTCTTTCTCTCCAACTGTTTGCCTGATGCGAACCTATCGAGCCCAGACTTCTTTTTCCCTTGTGCTTTTCTTGATTTATGTATTATCAGGCGCTGAAGGCTTTGCTAACAATCACTAATTCAGCACCTCTTGTCTGGGCACCCACTAATATCGACTTCGAATTTCCCACGAAGCCTGAAGCGACGAAAGGGACTCCCCCATTGACGGTTGCTGGCTCCGGTTCAAACCCCAAGACTCCGCGAATCCTCGAAATCTCCTCTTCACTTGCTATTGGATGTATGACCGCGCCTTGGTTTGTTGCGGATAACATGGCTCCCACCTGAATAAATGACGCAATTCGCATTTTCTGGACGGGCACCTTCAGTGTGTCTCTGATAGCTCGTGTCGATTCATCGCCAAAGACATCTGATATGACCGCTCCAATGTCATTGGCAGAAATCAGATTCCCAACAGAGGTAAATCGAGAATTTAGGCGCACCACATCAAGACCAGTCGCTTCGCTGAGCGTAGAAACCTCGCTGTCTTCCGCGAATCGAGACAGAACCATACCATTGTTGTTCATCGCTACGAGCGGGCCAAGTAACCTTGATCCACCAACGGAGATTTGAATCGCTTTAACTTCCAGTAGGTTCTGTAACTTCTCTTCTTTGGTTGAAGAAATACCTCGTGGAACAAGACAAAATTTGTCGTTGGTCCTCAGAAAGATTCCAATGTTCGCACTCCTGTAAATGTCGAAGAGGTGAATTGGGGTGGGCATTTTCTTGGCATTCTCTCTTTGCATGTAGAGTCGAAATTTCGTTGACTGATGATTATGAAGGAGAAGACTACGGGGAATGGATCGACTAGGTTCGCCTAAGGCTGATGTAAGCAACAACAAATTCTAAAGGAGTCCGTAAAGGTTGCTGGGAAGATGGAGTTGAAAACGAGATGGGAAAATCGCCTTTTCTCTTCGATTCACTTCTTACTTTCTGGAAGGTGACTTTTATCTCTTATCTCCTTAAGGAAATTTCGGCATAATCAAGGAAGCGCGTGCGCATACTTTCCATGATCAGAGGAGATCGTTAAATTGACCAGAGTAAACACGCAATAGAAGAAGGGCTTAATGTATGAGGACAGGATCCTTTGGGAATCGAAATGCCGATGAGATGATCAAGACGCTGCTCGAACCCAAGAGGGGAGCAATATCTTCTATAAGATCTAAGTTACTTGCGATGAACCTTGCTGAGGATGTGGAATTTGATTCGATAAATATCGAGCCAGTGTTGATCTATTCTTCTCAGGACACGCGAAGGGTCTTCGTCAAACACAAGTGGGAGACGGTTGCACTAGTCAGGCTTGTAACAGAGAAGGAGGCCGACGAATTTCTCGCAGAAAATCAAGATCCGAAAAGAAGCGTCGAGCGGAATGAATTGGATGGGACCATGTGGGCAAAGTTTCCGCTTCCACAAGGCGAAGACGAAGCGCTGAAGGTTTTGGCAAGAATTATCGGTCGAGATTAGCGAGTCATCTCGAGAGGATCAGAAATTGCTTGTACTAAATTTTCGCAACGAATTGATGCCAATCGATGGATTAATGCTTAAATAGAATTCTTCCCTCAATGAGTGAGGGTTCGCTTTCTCGACTACAAAATCTCTGCCTTTGAAACTCGTTCTCGAGGACGGAGAGGTGTTTGACGGTTCTTCTTTTGGCCTGACTCCTAACGCCCCAGTAGTCGGAGAGGTTGTCTTCAATACCGGGATGGTTGGGTATACCGAAGCGATTACTGATCCTTCGTATTCTGGCCAGCTCCTTTGTTTTACCTACCCTTTGATTGGAAATTATGGCGTGCCTGACTATATACTAGATGAATATGGCATTGTAAGAAATTTCGAGTCAGGTAAGATTCAGGCAAAAGGAGTGATAGCAAACAGTGTCGCAGACAGCCCGAGCCACTTCGAGTCAAAGAGGACGATCAGTGAATGGCTGAGGAGGGAAGCGATTAGTGGAATCCAAGGGTTAGATACAAGAGAACTCACACTACATTTGCGACGTCACGGCGTGATGATGGGGGCCTTTGCTCAAACTCGCGATGAGGGATTAAAGGCAATTGAGGGCTCCGTGAATTACTCCAAGATCAACTTTTGCGAAATCGTATCCACGAAGGAGAGAATAGTCTTCGGAAAGAATGTGAAGGGCAAAATCGCGCTCCTCGACTGTGGTGTGAAACTCAATATTGTAAGAAGCCTTGTCCGAAGGGGTTTCGAGGTGAGCATATTCCCGTATGGGACCGCATTCGACGAAATTGCTTCCGAGAGCGGTTTGAGCGGGATGGTTCTGAGTAACGGGCCTGGAGACCCCAAAAATTGCCTTCAGGCGGTGGATCTTTCTACGCGCCTTATTGATCGAGGAGTCCCGGTGCTCGGTATCTGTCTTGGCACGCAGATAATTGCACTTTCCCAGGGCGCAGACACCTTCAAATTAAAATACGGGCACAGAGGACAGAACAAGCCATGCATTGACTTGAGGACAGGCAGGTGCCTTGTGACTAGCCAAAATCATGGATACTCTGTAAGAGAAGAATCGCTCAAAGGGACTAAGCTGGTTCCGTGGTTTATGAATGCAGATGACCACACGATTGAGGGCTTGATTCACGAGACAAAACCGTGCATATCTGTCCAGTTCCATCCGGAGGCTTCACCCGGACCTGTTGATGCGACATACGTCTTCGACATTTTCTCCGAATTGATCGCAAAAGCAATGCCAGTTAGTACCTAGATTCTGAAAAATTGAGAGTTTAGCAAGCCATTAGGAAGAGGAAAGCGAAGAGAAAGGGAGGATTAGAGGGGTTCTCAATGCCACTTGACAAGTCGATCAAGAAGGTTGTTCTCCTTGGCAGCGGCTCGATAAAAATAGGAGAGGCAGGCGAGTTTGATTACTCTGGCTCGCAGGCACTCAAAGCTTTGAGAGAAGAAGGAATACAAACTATACTTGTCAACCCAAACGTCGCCACAATCCAGACAGATACAAAGATGGCGGATAAAGTGTACTTCCTTCCAGTCACTGCGGAATATGTTGAACAGGTCATTCAACAAGAAAGGCCCGATTCAATCATGCTTAGTTTCGGCGGGCAGACTGCACTGAATTGCGGCATAAATCTGGCAAAGAGCGGGATCCTTTCAAAGTACAATGTAAGAGTGCTTGGAACTGCCATTAGGGGGATCGAGCTAACCGAGGATCGCGATCTCTTCAAGAAAATCATGATAGAAAATGGCATCGAGTGCCCGGTGAGCGAAGCTGTCTACTCAGTCGAGGATGCCCGAGTTGTGGCCGCAAGAATTGGATATCCTGTCATTGTTCGGGTTGCCTTCACTCTCGGCGGTCGAGGCGGTGGCGTCGCATTCAATGAATACGAGCTCGATTCAATTGTGGAGAAGGGACTCGCCAACAGTCTCGTCCATCAGGTCCTTATTGAGGAGTATGTTGGCTCTTGGAAGCAGATAGAGTACGAAGTAATGCGCGATGCTTCAGACAACAGCATGATTGTCTGCAATATGGAAAACGTACTCGGGATGCGTGTTCACACGGGGGACAATACAGTCGTTGCACCGTCGCAAACTATCACAAATTACGAGTATCACTTTCTCAGAGAACTCGCGATCAAGGCGGCCAGGGTTGTGGGCATAGTGGGAGAATGCAACATTCAGTTCGCACTAGATACAGCCTCCGAAAAATATTACGCCATCGAGATCAACGCCAGGCTTTCAAGGTCTTCGGCGCTGGCCTCCAAGGCGACAGGTTACCCGATTGCTTACGTCGCGGCAAAGATCGGTCTGGGCTATTCGCTTTCTGAACTCACGAACAAGGTTACCGGTGTGACTTCGGCCTGCTTTGAGCCAGCTCTTGATTACATTGTGATCAAGATGCCTAGGTTTGATTTTCGAAAATTTGAGAGAGTCAGGCGAGAACTGAGCAGCCAGATGAAATCAGTCGGCGAGGTGATGTCGATTGGTAGGTCATTCGAGGAAGCTATTCAGAAGGCGATCAGGATGCTCGACATTGGCCGAGACGACATTCTCGATTACAAGCCACTCGGGTCGCTGGAATTAATCGAGAACGCTCTAGTTCATCCCACAGATGCAATTCTATTTCACGTGGCTGAGGCGCTTGCAACGGGCCTATCGGTTGAAGAAATCAACAGACGCACTTGGATAGATTGCTGGTTTCTGTCTAAGATAAAGAACATCGTCGATTTTGACAAAAAGCTTCTTGAAATCGGGGCCTCTGGTGCTGAACTCTCGCTCGAGGAGCTAAAGGAAGCAAAACTCCTCGGCATTTCGGATCGCCACATCGCAAGGCGGATCAAGACTTCGGAAATTCAGGTCAGGCAGATTAGGCTGAAAAATGCAATCATCCCTGTAGTCAAGCAGGTTGACAGCCTGGCTGCGGAGTGGCCTGCGAGGACTAACTATCTCTACCTCAGCTACGACGGGAGAAAAAACAACGTAGAATTCGTCTCAGACAGAAAGAAAATCGTGGTGCTCGGCGCTGGCTGCTACAGGATTGGAAGCTCCGTAGAATTCGACTGGTGTACGATGAGCATGGTCTGGGCTCTGCAGGAAAGAGGATACGAAGTGATTGTTGTGAACTGCAACCCGGAGACAGTATCCACGGACTACGACATGAGCGAACGGCTTTACTTTGAGGAGATTACACAAGAAAGAATCCTTGACATCTATGATAAGGAGGACCCCCTTGGCATAGTCTGCTGCGTCGGGGGACAAACAGCGAATAACCTCATCCCAAAACTCGCGGCGAGTGGTGCGAGGCTCCTCGGAACCGCGAGCGTCAACTTGGATAGAGCAGAAGATAGGGCGAAATTTTCGGATCTCCTCGACAAGCTTGGAATCGCCCAACCAAAGTGGGTCGAGGTCACCTCGCTAGAAACTGCAGAAGATTTTGCTCGGGAGAACTACCCGGTCATTCTTCGGCCCTCATATGTACTCAGCGGGGCTGCGATGAAGGTAATCTGGACGGAGCGAGATCTTGAAAGGTATCTCAAGGGGGCGGCAGAGGTCTCGCCAGACCACCCGCTTGTGATCAGCAAGTTCATCCAGAACGCAAAGGAGGCAGAGATAGATGCCGTCAGCGACGGATCAAACGTGCTCGTAGGCGCGATCATAGAACATGTTGAAAAAGCAGGAGTCCATTCCGGCGACGCGACAATGAGAATCCCTGCCGAGGGTTTGAGCGATGGAGTACAGAGCAAGATAGTTGACTACACGGAGAAGATTGCACGCGCCCTCCAAATTCGGGGCCCCTTTAACGTTCAGTACATCGTGAAAGGGGATGATGTCCTCGTAATCGAGTGCAATGTCCGCGCCTCTAGATCAATGCCTTTTGTTTCGAAGATGAACGCAATCAACCTAATGGAGCCTGCGGCGGATGCTGTCTTGGGAAATTCGATTGAGCGATATCTTGCAAGTCGCAGGGTCTCCGCGTTCAAGGTGGGCGTGAAAGTTCCACAATTCTCTTTCATGCAGCTCGAAGGAGCCGATCCACTTCTCGGGGTAGAGATGCAATCAACCGGTGAGGTTGCCTGCTTTGGAGAGAATTTTTTCGATGCCTTCTGCAAAGCCCTCGCTTCCTCTGGATACCGTATTCCGATGGAAGGCAACGTCTTCATCAGCGTTGGAGGCACTGAGCTCAAAAGGCGAACTCTGAACGCGGTGAGGAAACTCTCGGAGATGGGTTACAAGATATTTGCGACGGAGCACACCGCAGAGTTTCTGTCAAAGCATGGTCTCTCGGATATAGCGATACTTTACAAGATGATGGAAAAGGACAGAAAGCCCAACATCAGCGACTACTTGGCAGAGCGGAAGATAAACCTCATAATCAACATCCCCAGTAGCATAGCTTTGGAAAAGTTTGCTGACATGCAGGAAGACGATTACAAGATAAGGAGGAAGGCAGTCGAGCTCGGGATACCTGTGTTGACTAATGTCGAGAACATTGACGTTTTTGTGAAGGGACTTACCTGGCTCAGGTCAAGGGAGATCACGATTTCTGCACTTACACGCTCTTCCTCGCCAAGCAGTCCCAGCAGGTAGTTCTGGTACTAAATCTGGGCGATTTATATTCCTCTCAAGAGAATCGCCATTCACCCAAGCCGGAGAGAATCTTCGAGGGAGGACTTTCCGATTTAGGGCGGAGGGAGCGTCCTTTGCTCTTCCCTTCCGGAAGCCATCTTTTCGAATGATCGCTGCACATAGTACTGTTCGTAGAGTGAAACGTGCTCGCTGTCCGGAATGTTCGAGAGAAATTCGTGAACTCTTTGGGCAGCTTGCCTTCCCGAACCCATCGCCTTTACTACGAGAGTTTCACCCGTGGTCACGTCCCCCGCCGCGAATACACGCGACATCGAGGTTCTGAAGTGATCGTCTATCGCAATCGAATTCTTCTTTCCCGTCTTCAATCCGGCTTTCTTCTGGAGGAAAGAGTCAGGTCCTCGACCCACAGCCAGTAACACACTCGAACACTTCATTTCAAACTCCTTGCCCGGAACGGGCTCGGGTTTTCTCCGTCCAGATGCGTCAGGCTGACCCAGCTGCATTGTGTCCATCGTCACACTTGCAAGCTTTCCGTCCTGCCCAGCGTTGTACTGTTTCGGATCCGTGAGGAACTTGAATTGGATCCCCTCCTCCTTGGCCTCTTCGGTCATTATCGGATCAGCGGGCATCTCATTTTCGGAGCGCCTGTATATGATTGTCACATTCGCACCAGTCAGCCTCTTCGCAGTTCTAGCATCATCCAGGGCGGTATCGCCCCCGCCAATGACGAGGATGTCCTGCCCCAGGTCGTATTTTGGGTTTTTGAGGTATGACTGGACTCCGTTGACGTAGACATCTTCAATGAACTTGTAACCATCGTACACACCCTTGATATCTACACCAGGTGTGTCCAGTTTCATCACGTCCTTTGGACCCGTTGTTATCAGCACAGCATCGACTTCGTCCAAAAGCTCGGTGAGCGTGACCTTTTCTCCTACCTTAGTTCCTGTGTGTATTCTGACACCTTGGCCCTTTATTCGCTCGATTTCGTAGAGGAGCACATCTTTGGGAAGATGATAATCAGGAATACCATACCAAGCCGTTCCGCCAGGAGTCTCAAGCTCTTCATAGATTTCTACATCGTGCCCGTATCGCGTGAGCAGTTCCGCGGCTGCGAGGCCCGACGGACCCGCACCAACAACAGCGACCTTTTTACCGGAACGGGGGGCGGCAGCGGGGGGAGGCAGGTGCGACGTATTTTGTTCGTAGTCGCTAACGAACCGTTGGATCATTCCAATCGAGATAGGTTGTCCCTCCCATCGCATCACGCAAGCGTCCTCACACAGCCCTTGCATCTGTGGGCAACATCTTGCAGTTACTCCGACCAAAGAGTTGGTCTCTCTTATTCTGGTGTACGCCGTCTGAAAATCTCCCCTCGAAACGGCTTCGCACATCCCCCTTACATCCATCTGAACTGGGCAGGCGTCAATACAGACTGGAGTACCGCACAGAAGGCATCGTTTGGCCTCCTGAATAACTTGTAACTGTGTATACGGTTGCTGGACTTCAGAGAAGTCCTTCTTTCGATCCTCCGGATTAGATTTGGGGAATGGGAAGGGCCCAACTCTGTTTGGACTAACCTGTGTACTCATAATGTCAGAAATCGCGTACCTGTCTTGGCTTTCTAAACTGATTAGGGGAGGGGAAAAGGGTGGGCGGATTGTAGGTTTGTACCCACTTTTCTCCAATTTACTCGTGTTTCATAAATCTAGCGAGAGGGTAATTGTGCGTTCACGTGGAATTTGATCTCTCCCTCGGAAATCAAGAAAGAGATAAAGACACGCATTTCGGATATGCGCGTACTCTTGGTTGCCTCCTTCTTTGCTTGCTTTGAACTGCGGTTATAATCAAGCTGTTCAACCATAACTATCTACTTTCTGATATTTTCTTCGCCACCTTCTGATCTTCACTCGCGTAAGCAGCGAAAAGAATTACCAATGCTTACCCTATGATAAGTAACAATAGCAGGAATGTTATTATCTTTCCCTCTCCCTCTCTCGTCAGAGTTTTTCTTTTTGATTCCGGCGCTTTATCTATACGGGATATCAACACTGATTTGTCTAGCGCCGCTCCCAGCATTGTACTTGGCACAAAGCTTCTCCATCTTCAGAATCGTGATCGATCTTTTCGTACTTGATACGGTGCTCACGATAGAAGCTGCCTACTATTCCGACGTGATCGCTATTGCCATTCTGCACATCATTACTGTACCAGCATTCTTCGCATTCATCTACTTTGACCTCATTCAGCACCACAAGAACCAATTCAGTTGCTTCCTCTGTGGAACTGAGATAGGGCCGGAGGATGAAATTGAAACGGTGAAGAGACTTGTCTTGGGCAAACCTACGGAAGTTTACGTCCACGCGAGATGCCTGAGTGCTGGGGAGCGAAAAGCCATCTCAGGGCGTGTCTTTAGGAAGGGAATTCCAAAATAATCAGAGCAGAGAAACCGCGGCAGGGATTGCCGAAGCCTTAGTCAGCGATAAATGGGTTCAGGCTGCTGGCCTTCTCTTCTTTGCGCCTGTTCTTGCAGCTTCCTGTATTGCTCCCCTATCGCATTTAGCTCTTTGTTCAACTCTTCGACATTAGCTTCAAGCTCCTTCGTTCCAATCCCGAGGCTGTACACCGAGTTCAAGGACTTGATCAGTGTCAGTGAGGCGCCGGGGTCGGGAAAATTAATTGATGCCTGCGTTAGGAGCGAGATTCCTGAAACGCGTCTGCTTAGGCACTCGCTCAGGATCGCGCCGCCGACACCTCCGATCATCGCGGACTGCGCTAGACCAAGCCCGTGCCTTTTCATGTCCTCGAACTTGCTCTCTTCGGCAACAAAAAAAGACTCGTGCTCGGCCGGAATTCCGTTGATTGGAAGGGCGTCGAGGACGACTACCTCCTTTGCCCTAATTTGTTCAAACCAGTTGAGCAATACGTTTGAAATCTCGTAGAGTCCCTCTACGTCAATCGGCACTTCGCAAATAATGACGACCAGTTTTCCTGCCTTGTCTACGTAGATTCGGAAGGGATGTCTCAATTTCTCTCCGATGAAGACTGCGACTGGGGGAAGATGCTGAGACTTGACATGCGCAATCTGATGTAATCCTAGCTGTTCTATCATATAGCTCGCGGAAACGAGGCCCGCTAGCCCGGGGCCAACGAATCCACCGACGACAACTGGATTTGAAAGTGATACTCTATCCGTCTGGACAATCTGTGTTTCGAACAAGTGGTCTGCCAAACTGAAAAACGCGTTCCTCGCAGTCAACCGTATGGTTTGAGGCGCGAACGAAGGATTGGTGAAGTGAGCATATCAACTTTGACATTTCAAGCAGAATGTCGTTTCAGAAAAGAAAAATATTGAGCCAGTAGATCAGGAAGGGTTGCATCATTCGGATTCGCCCGAAGACCTTCCCGCAGAGCTTGCTTGGCTTGCCTTTTGCTGATGAGCTTTGCGACGCTGTTCGCCTCTTGCCAATCCGCCCTTTCTTGCCACGGCCTGCCTTGTCTCGGAAGAGGCTGCTTGAAGACCGCGCTTTTCATGAGGCGCCTCGCCCCCTGCCCTTGCAACCCTCTCCCTCGTTTCGTCTGAGGCTGATGCTAAACCTCGTTTGCTCGCTTGCTGTTGCTCGGACAGTTTGCGGCTGACCTCCCCTACTCCTATACTGTTACTTTGCTTTGGCAATATTTAGTGGTTATGAAATCAAACTCTATTCTTTGGTCTGCTGAAGTGATCATCAGATAAATCATACCCGAAATCGAGTCAAGAAGCTGACGTCGGCTGTTTAGATGAGCCGTTGAATCTGAGGAGGGGCATGGTAAATACATTCAGACCGAGCAGAGTATCACGACCGTATCGACGTACGCCCAGATATCGAATCTTCGGATGCCAGTCTTGCGCCTTTCAGAAACAGTCCGTGAACGTACTCAAGAGGAAAAAATTGTCTATCCTGCTTGTAAAAACGTTAAGATCTGAAACATCAAGAGAAGGACTAGGCGGAAGGCGATGCCCTAAGACACTCCTCCGTTTCCCGCTTTAAATAGCAAATTAGCTCTGTTACGTACCCCCTCTAGGGGGGTACCCCATTGAATTCTCGACAATTGTCGAGAAATCCATAGATGGGTATAGAGGAAATCTCTCCTCTGAAATGTGGAACAATCTTCAATGAAAGGTCACGGAAGGGAGGACTGGTTTCGCGATGTTTAGGGCGAGAATAGGTTATTTCAAACTTCCCAAGCTTGACTCGGCCTTCTTCCTCTGTGTTCCAGAGTCTGCATTTAGGGATCTCATGTCTAGGAAGTTTTAGGCAGATTGGGGTTATTGATACGCGTGTTATTTGGCTTATCTAATGACAGCGACGATATGACCAACACTTCATTAAGGGCAGAGGGCGTCATTATGCCTCTTCTGTTGATTTGCAACAGATGACCTAATTATGAAATTAGTCGATTTACTTTAGCGATTTTGAATGTAGCCATAGACGGATGAAGAGTCTAGCCCATTTTCTTTGCAAATTTCATTATCCTGCACTTGACTTTGTTTTGCAACAATAATGACTGCAACAGAACCGCGCAATTATCGAAGACTCAACTCCGGGAAGTAAGTCAATTATGAAAGATCTCCGCCGTCGCTTACAATAAAGAAAGGAGAATACCATTACTGGACTAGCGACTTGATTTACGAAATCTATCATAATTGAATGAAGACTTGAGTCTTACCAAATGATTGGATTTCGAAGAGATACAGTTACCCCTCTTCGCGAAGATCAGAAGTGTCGGACTTTGAAAACATTAAAACAAGTCAGGAGAGTGGTCTTGCTGTTCTGTTAGATATGGATCCTTACGTCGCCGTCTGCGTTCAGAGCAGGATTGCTGATTCTAGAAAACCAGAAGAAGTGAAAGTAAACGCGAAATACCTCTGCGACTGGATTGACGCGGCCGTTTTCGTGAATTCAATGGAGGGAAACGTCAAGGTCGTTGCGTTCCCAGAGGGATGCCTCCAAGGGTTCCCCGACGAGGGGTTGGGTTCCATGCACCCGGATATTTACTACAAGGATGTCGCGATTGACGTACCCGGAGAGTTCACTGACATGCTTGGAGAAGCAGCGCGCAGGAACAATACCTACGTGCTTGCTCAGGCCCGAGTCAGACTTCCTGAATTCAAGAGATACTACTTCAATTCTGCATTCATGATTTCGCCTAGAGGGAAAGTCGTTTACAAGTGTTACAAACACGCAGTGTATCCTGCCGAGCCTTCGACAGTTCCGCACGACGTGCTCAAGAAGTGGCTCAAGGCCTATGGAGAGGATTCTCTTTTTCCCGTGGCGAGGACCGAAATTGGGAATTTTGGTGGCGTTATCTGCTTTGAAAGGGACTTCCCTGAAAGCGCGAGGGGGTATGCTCTCAATGGCGCGGAGATACTCTATATGCTGAGCGGTCTGGAGCCTCGCGTAGCAAGAGGAATCTGGGATCTCCAGAGCCGTAGCCGCGCCCTAGATAACACCTGTTTTGTTCTGGCGCCAAACTGCGGCCCGTTCTACTCGGATGTAAGCATGAAAGATTGGAAGCCAGGTTTCATCTGTGGCGGTAGATCCATGATTGTAGATTACTTCGGAGGAGTCTTGGCTCAGACTCTCGACACCCAGGAGTCATTTGTCGCTTCTCCAATAAATATCGAAGCACTTAGGCACCATCGGGCGACATCAGGCCGTTTCAACCCTCTACTCAATCTGAGGACTGAATTGTATACTGGAATTTACAAGGAGCCGCTCTATCCCGCAAACAGAGTTCCTAGGACGCGCCCAGAAAGGGAGAGGATACTCTCCGAAACAAAGAAAGTTCTTAGGAAGAAGGGGATAATTCGTTAAGCATGCAGTGATCCTCACGGATAATTCTCTCTCCACGATAGGCTCGCCGTCCACTTCCCAAGGCCACCAGATCGATGCAAAACTAGATTGCCTTGATTGAGGCGTTTGCCTAGCCGAAAGCAGGAGAAATTCGACTTGATTTCGATGCGATTCTCCTGTCTGTGGCTGCAGCGCGTTGCACAAAGCGGCTCAAGACTTAAAGAAAGGCGTAGCTTTCATTTAGGCGCAATGCAAGAGGACAATTCGGATCCCGAGCGCGAGGATCAGAAGGCGGTGTTACGAGTGATCGATTCGATGAAAGGTGAAATAATCGATCTATGCGCTCAACTTGTGAAACTTCAGAGCGTCAATCCCAAGTACCCTGACGCGGACGGAGCTAGATATTTGGGAGGCGAAAAGGACTGCAACAAACTTCTTGAATCGGTACTTGCGGGTTTCGGATGTAAGACCGATCTTTTCGAGAAGGCTCCACTGAGGACAAACTTAGTTGGCACACTGAAAGGCATCGGCGGCGGGAGGTCCCTGATCCTAAATGGGCACATCGATACCGTCCCCTTTGGGAAGCTGGAGCGATGGAACGGAGGAGGTCCTCTGAGTGGTAGAATTGTAGATGGGAGACTCTTCGGACGAGGTTCTTGCGACATGAAATCTGGTATTGCTTCGATGTGCAAGGCAGCCGAGGCAATTGCACGAGCCGGTTACAGTCTGAACGGAGACCTTTTCGTAGAAAGCGTCGTTGGAGAAGAAACAATGGATCACGAGCTCGGCACTTCCGCGACTGTGGAGCGCGGATACCGGGCGGACGCGGCCATTATCACAGAGCCTACGTCGCTGAGCCTTGAACCGGTCACAACTGGCGTTCTGCTGCTAAGAGTAAGCGTTGAGGGAAAGTCCACTCACACAACGGCGAGGGACATGATGATTAGAGCAGGGGGTCTTGGAGACGAGATCGGGGTGAATGCGATAGAAAAGGGAGTGAAGGTCATCCGAATGCTCCAGCAGCTAGAGGAGCAGTGGGGAATCACGAAGCGACACCCACTTTTCAACCCAGGTCACTTCGTCATACACCCGGGGGTAATCGACGGCGCCCCACGCGGGCACAGATACGTTGCAGTCGTGCCGGACTATTGCGATATTGATTATGCCATTCTTTTCCCTCCGTCCGAACCTCCTGAGAAAATAAAGAAAGAGATTGAAGACTACGTCCTAACTGCTTGCAGACTAGATACATGGCTCGAAAAGCACCCTCCAAAATTTGACTGGCAGGGCACTTGGCCTGCTGGTGAGGTCAGTCCAGACCATCCGATTTGTTTGTCGATTGCATCGGCTCATGCCATTGCTCAGGGATCTAAGGTCGTGCTCAAGGGGATGCCAGCACCTGTGGATGCTCCTTTCCTCGACAACAAAGGGGTACCTGCCGTTCTTTACGGCCCCGGGAATATAGAGCAGGCCCATGCCGAAAACGAATACGTCAGCATCGATCAACTCATAGTTGCTACCAAGACGGTCGCACTTTCGATTATGGAATGGTGCGGCGTATCAAAGAAGTAAGTACAAGGCTGTACTGATTGAATTGATGATTCTGATACGTGGAGGATCGTAAAACTGTCAAATCATCAAAACGAGTCAGTATCTCTCCTGATTGAAGGGAACGTTTTCATTTTGCAAATAATCAATCGCTTAGTTGAGTTAATACGGCCTTAGAATAAAATGCCCAACAGGTCAGGGATAAAAAGGAAAGTCATGGGTAGTGAAAGAAGTGACTGCTGGCCTTCAATACATACTTCGGAACTTCTCTCTCATTTTCTCGATTTACTCTTGCTTCCACAAAGGTAGGCTTTGGCACATTAATCAAATTGAGCGGGCAGTCTCGCTATGATTGAAAGGTTGTACGTCAGCACCTTCAATCTGATCTCGTTCTTCTGACCTCTTCTCTTCTTCGAGTACAAATCATGATTGAAT
>Ga0209061_1003303_pt1 | contig 17812 bp, 18 predicted proteins | sample Coa_R1_10_FD_187157 | JGI IMG/M metagenome (GOLD analysis project Ga0209061, IMG submission 187157) | Surface soil microbial communities from Centralia Pennsylvania, which are recovering from an underground coalmine fire - Coalmine... | ecosystem: Environmental > Terrestrial > Soil >...
CGCGCCCACCCCTTGCGCGCACTCCTGGATGTCGACAGCGAGAGCCTATTGCCGCGGGCGGACGCGATCATCCAGTCGGCCAATGCAGTGGCAAGCCGCGCCTCGGCGGCGCTCGCCGCGTCGCAATTGCATACTCGAGCCGGCATCATCGCCGTCGGTGTCGCCATGGTGATTCTCGGCCTCGGTCTGAGCTGGCTGATCGGGCGGAGCATCACGCGGCCTCTCAACGGGCTTGCGGCGGTCATGAAACGGCTCGCCGAAGGCGAGATCGGGGTTCACATCCCGGCGACCGGGCTGCGCGACGAGATCGGGGCAATGGCCCGCAGCGTGATCGTGTTCCGCGATAACATGATCGATCGCGATCGCCTGTCCGCCGCACAGGCGAAAGAAAGCGAGGCGCGCGAACGGCGAGCAAGCTCGATAGCGGCAACGATCGGTGAATTCAAGCATTCGGTCGAAGCGGCGCTGGAAAAGCTCCGGTCCACGTCGACAAAGCTTGAAATGAGTTCCACAAGCCTTAACAAGGCCGCCGACACCGTGTCCTCGGAAGCCGCGAGCGCCGAGCAGCGCGTCATCGCGGCGTCGGAGAACGTCACGGCGGCGGCGGGTTCTGTGGAGGAACTGGTCGTGTCCATCGGCGAAATCGCCCAACAGGCCGCCAAATCGACGGATGTGGCCGCACGTGCCGTTTCCGAGGCCGAAAGGACGGTTGCGACCATGGCCGACCTCGCCGGCGCGGCAACCCGCATCGGCGAGGTCGTGGGCCTCATCCAAGCGATCGCGGGCCAGACCAATCTGCTGGCGCTCAACGCCACCATCGAGGCGGCGCGCGCCGGGGAATCGGGCAAGGGCTTCGCCGTAGTCGCCTCCGAGGTCAAATCACTTGCCGCACAAACGGCCAAGGCGACCGAGGAGATCGCTCAACAGATCGAGTCCATTCAATCCGCGGCCGCCGACGCTTCGCAGGCAATCGAGCAGGTCAACATCATTATTCGCGACCTCTCGAGCATGGCCACGAGCGTGGCCGCCACGGTCGACCAGCAGAATTCGGCGGTCGCCTCGATTGCAAAGGGCGTCAACCGCGCTTCCGACGAGGCGCGAGTGGGTGCCCAATCCATGAGCCGGGTCGCGGGCGCTTCAAGCGACGCTCGTGCGACGGCCGCCGATGTCAAGAATCTCGCCGACGCGGTCGCCCTTGAGGCCGAAAATCTCGAGGCCGAGGTGCGCCAATTCCTGCTCAACGTGCAGTCGGCATAGGCCCCGCGCCCGCTTTCGCGCATTGATCCTTGCGCGCTTCGCCTGGTGTCAGGGCGAAGAGAGCCTGCCCGATGCATCGCGCAGGGGCAAAAAGGCGCGCCGCTCCCGACCTGCCCTCGGAGTCGATCGACGACGTAAGGAATGGCCGCGGCGTGGCGGATCACCAAGGGATCGGGCTAAAGGTCATCCGCCGGACTCGGGCCACGGTCTGTACCGCCTCTTCCATGATGGTTTCACCGACCCGCGCTGCTGCCGACGCAGGCCGTGGCGACGCCGTTGCATGCGTGCCTGGCTTGCAAAACCCCGACCCGTTGCCAATCTGACCATGGTGCCTGTTCTGGAGCGGTCTTTTGTACTCTTGGCTTTTGCCCTTCCGCCTCGCGGCCGACGCCTTCCGTCACTTTCTCGCTGACGACGGCTGGGCCATCGCAAGCCATATCGCGCTCTCAACCCTCATGGCGATGTTTCCATTTCTCATCGTCATCACGGCGCTGGCCGGGTTTCTGTTCGGCTCCAAGGAGCTCGCGGACGAAGCCGCACGCATCCTGCTCGAGGCCTGGCCGAAAGAAGTCGCAGCGCCGATCGCCGCGGATGTCACGGGCGTGCTCACCAATACACGCGGCGACGTACTGACCTTCGGCCTTGTTGCGGCCATCTATTTCGCCTCGGGCGGCGTCGAGAGCCTACGCGTCGGTCTCAACCGCGCTTATGACCTGACCGAAACGCGCGCCTGGTGGCTGCTGCGCTTGGAGTCGATCCTGTTTGTTCTTATTGGCGCCGTGGCGATGCTGGCCTTCTCCTTTCTGGTGGTCTTTGCCCCCTTCCTTTGGGGAAGGCTTGTCCATTACGTGCCGCAGCTTGCGTCGTTCGATTATCTGGTCACCGTCACGCGCTACGCGGTAGCGGCGGTCGTCCTGGTGATCGCACTGCTCGCCGTCCACCTTTGGCTTCCCGCAGGAAAGCGTTCGCTTCGGGATATTACGCCGGGTATCATTGCGACCCTGTTACTGTGGCTCGTGAGCGGCGCCGCGTTCGGCCGTTATCTCGCCAACTATGCCTTTGCCTATGTATCGATGTATGCGGGACTCGCATCGGCCATGATCGCGCTGGTCTTCCTCTATGTCTGTGCCTCAATCTTCATTTACGGCGGCGAACTCAATGCCGTTATTCGGCAGGCGCGCCATAAGGCGTTGTGAAGCGCGGCTGGATTCGATCCGCATGCCATGTCCCTGCTGCGTTTTTCGCAGGGCCATGGTTCACGTCCTGACCCGTTCAAGCCTCGCCGGCGAACGCCAGCACGTCTTCGAGACTCCTGAGCCCCGTCGCCGGCGCGTTGACCATCACCGCCATATTGCCCGGCGGATGCTGGTTCTTCCACATCATTGTGTGCGCCTTTGGAATGTCGTCCCAGGAAAAGGTCTTGCTGAGGCAGGGATCGATACGCCGCTCGAGCACGAAGCGGTTGGCCGAGGAGGCCTGCTTCAGGTGTGCAAAATGCGAGCCCTGTATGCGCTTCTGCCGCATCCAGACATAACGCGCGTCGAACGTGAGGTTATAGCCCGTGGTCCCGGCACAGAACACCACCATTCCGCCGCGCTTGACAACCATGCAGGAGACCGGGAAGGTCTGCTCGCCGGGATGCTCGAACACAATGTCGACGTCGCGTTTCCCGGTGATGTCCCAAATCGCCTTGCCGAAACGCCGTGCTTCCCTGGCCCATTCGTTGTAGGCGGGGGAATTGACCTGCGGCAGCGGCCCCCAGCAATTGAACTGCTTTCGATTGATCACGCCTTTGGCGCCGAGATTGAAGACATATTCCGCCTTCGAATCATCGGAAACGACGCCGATCGCATTCGCGCCGGACGCGGCGGCCAACTGCACGCCGAAGACGCCAAGACCGCCCGACGCGCCCCAGACGAGGACATTGTCCCCCGGCTTCAACGTGTGCGGGGGATGCCCGAACAGCATCCGATAGGCAGTGGCGAGCGTCAACGTATAGCAGGCTGATTCCTCCCACGTCAGGTGCGCCGGTTTCGGCATCAATTGCCGCGACTGGACGCGGCAGAACTGCGCGAATGAACCGTCTGGCGTCTCGTAACCCCAGATGCGTTGCGAAGGCGACAGCAGCGGATCGCCGCCGTTGCAATCCTCATCGTCACCATCATCCTGGTTGCAGTGGACGATGACTTCGTCGCCGACCTTCCAGCGTCTTACCTTGCTGCCCACGGCCCAGACCACGCCGGAAGCGTCCGAGCCCGCGATGTGATACGGCTGCTTGTGCACGTCAAGCGTGGAGATCGGCTGGCCGAGCCCGGCCCACACGCCGTTGTAGTTGACTCCGCCCGCCATCACGAGCAGCAGCACCTCGTCTTCGCCGATCGGCCAGGTGGGCACCACCTCAAGCTTGAACGACTGCTCGGGCGGACCATGCCGCTCCTTGCGGATCACCCATGCATGCATCTTCGCAGGAACGTGGCCGAGAGGCGGAATTTCGCCGATCCGGTAAAGATCCTTCAGGGGCGCAAGCGGTTTCTTCGAAGCCGCAGTCGGCATGGCTGACCTCTCCCTTGCCGGTAATGTGCCGCAATTGATATTGCGACGCAATAAAATGATGGAGGTCCAGAAAACGAATTTTTTCCGCTCATTTCGAATGCTTCAGACTTATTGTTATTGCGTCGCAACGAAAGACACGTCAGACTGGTGGCCGAAAACCGATGCGCGACAAACCCTGGATCTTCCGCACCTATGCCGGCCATTCGACGGCCGCGGAATCGAACGCGCTCTATCGGCGGAACCTTGCCAAAGGACAGACCGGCCTGTCGGTCGCCTTCGACCTGCCGACGCAGACCGGCTACGATTCCGACGACGTCATGGCGAAAGGCGAAGTTGGCCGCGTCGGCGTGCCGGTCTGTCATCTCGGCGATATGCGGGTGCTGTTCGACGGCATTCCGCTCGCCTCGATGAACGTGTCGATGACCATCAACGCGACTGCCGCCTGGCTGATGGCGCTCTATATTGCACTCGCCGACGAGCAGGGCGTGCCGCGTGCGCATCTCCAGGGCACGATCCAGAACGATATCATCAAGGAATATCTCTCACGCGGCACCTACGTTTTCCCTCCGGCGCCGTCGATGCGGCTGACCAAGGACGTGATCCTATTCGCCGTACAGGAGGCTCCGAAGTGGAATCCGATCAACGTCTGCTCCTACCACTTACAGGAAGCGGGCGCGACACCGGTGCAGGAACTCGCCTTCTCGCTCGCAACCGCGATCGCCGTGCTCGACGCGGTAACAGCATCTGGCGAGGTCCCTCCGGCAAGAATCGGCGAGGTCGTGGGACGCATCTCGTTTTTCGTCAATGCTGGGCTGCGCTTCATCACCGAGTTGTGCAAGATGCGCGCCTTCACGGAGTTGTGGGATGAGATCACGTATGAGCGCTACGGCGTTGCCGATCCCAGGCAGCGTCGGTTCCGCTACGGCGTGCAGGTCAATTCGCTCGGTCTGACAGAACAGCAGCCGGAAAACAATGTGGCTCGCATTCTGATCGAAATGCTGGCGGCAACGCTGTCCAAGGGTGCGCGTGCCCGCGCCGTGCAACTTCCCGCCTGGAACGAGGCGCTGGGACTGCCGCGACCGTGGGATCAGCAATGGTCACTGCGAATGCAGCAGATTCTTGCCTATGAGACCGATTTGCTTGAATTCGGCGATATCTTCGACGGCTCATTGGAAATCGCGCGCAAGGTCGCGGAGCTGAAAGCGGCAGCGAAAGACGAGCTCAAGCGCATCGAAGCGATGGGGGGCGCCGTCGCTGCGGTTGAAAGCGGCTACATGAAGCAGCAACTCGTCGAGAGCAATACCGCGCGGCTCGAGGCGATCGAGCGCGGCGAGCAGATTGTCATCGGGGTCAACCGATATGTCGACGGCGAACCTTCACCCCTTGCCCATGCGGCCGACGCGATCTGCATCGTCACGGAGGATGCAGAGCGCGTCCAGATCGAACGATTGAAAACATGGCGCAAGCAACGCGATGCTGCGGCAGTACGCGACGCGCTCGAGGAACTGCGTTGCGCGGCGGAAAGCGGCTCCAATATCATGCCGGCCTCGATCCGCTGCGCAAAGGCCGGCGTGACGACGGGCGAATGGGGTTGGACGCTACGCCAAGCCTTCGGCGAATACCGCGCGCCGACCGGCGTCGGGAGTGCCATGCGCAACGACGTCACCGGTCTGGACGACATCCGCGCCGATGTCGATCGTGTTTCGCAGAAACTTGGACGCCGTCTCACCTTTCTCGTCGGCAAACCTGGCCTCGACGGCCATTCCAACGGTGCCGAACAGATCGCGGTGCGCGCGCGTGATGCAGGCATGCACGTTGTGTATGAAGGCATCCGCTTTACGCCCGAAGAGATCGTGAACGCAGCGCGCAAGAAACGGGCGCACCTAGTCGGCCTGTCCGTGCTTTCCGGCAGCCATCTACCGTTGGTGCAGGATGTGGTCCGTCGCATGAGGGATGTGGGACTAGACATACCGGTCGTCGTCGGCGGCATTATCCCGCCGGAGGACGCCGCTGTGCTTGCAAAAGCTGGCGTGGCCGCCGTTTACACGCCGAAAGACTTCGAACTGAACCGCGTCATGTCGGACTTGGTGCGCATCGTCGAACGCGCCAATGCCGCGACCAATACGTGACCATTTCCTCCTCCTGCCGTATGGCGGCATGCACGTCCGAAGGCGTCACGCCCAAGTGCGGGCGAACGTGCGATTGAAATAGGACAGATCGCCGAAACCCGCCTCGAAGGCAATGGCGCTGATCGGGCGTTCGGCAAGGCGCGGGTTGCTCCGGAGGCGATGCGCGCGGGCAAGCCTCCGGCCCAGCACACATTCAGTGAACGAGGTACCTTCGCTCTCGAACAGGCGCTGCGCGTAGCGCCCCGTTATGCGCTGTCGTGCCGAGAATGAGTCGAGGGCAAGGTGCCGGCGGTCGAGATTCCTGTCGATATCGGCTTTGATCGCACGCAACCGTGCCGCGCGGCCGCCGCGGCCTTGGGCGAGGGCGACAGCATGCAGGCGTGCCTCGCGCGGCAGGACTCGGGTTGGGCTCGACATTAATCCGACTTTACTCTGGCAGCGCGCATTCCAACCTTGCCATGGCCATGGCCGCGGCCACTGATCATTTCTGAAGCGTGATCGTCGCCAGGGCCCGCGCGAGCCTGCCCGGACTCACCGGTTTACCGAAATAAAAGTTCATCCCCGCGGCTCGCGCCGCTTGTTCGTCGCTTCCGGCCTTTCCGGAGATGCCAATGACCGGTACCTGACCGGCCTTGCCCGGAAGTGAGCGGATGGCCTTGGTCGCTGCAATACCGTCGAGGTCGGGCAGAGTCACGTCCATCAGCACGACATCATAACCACCACGTTCGGCTGCCTGAATCGCGGCCTCGCCGGTCTCGACGAAATCGGCGCTATGGCCGAGCTCCGACAAAATCGTCTTCATCACGACGCGACCGTAAGGATTATCCTCCGCACACAGCACCTTAAGTGAACGCAGGGGCCGTATGCGTGCCCCGCCTCGCTCCGGTTGCGTCCGCGCGGCTAACCGCTCGACCAGCGCCGAAAAACGGAAGGTCGAGCCTACGCCTTTCCTGCTCGAGACCTTGAGGTCGCCGCCCATCGCCTTGGCGATGCGTTTGACGAAAGAGAGGCCGAGGCCGGCGCCACCGTAGCGCCGCGCCGTGGCGAAGCTCGCTTGCGCGAAGGGCTTGAACAATTTCTTGAGCTGGGTGGGACTCATGCCAATGCCGCTGTCGGCGACCGTGAAAACGAGGCGCAACCGGTTGCGTGCAGCCGGCTCGGCCGCCGCGACAAAAGACACGACGCCGCCATCGCTGAACTTAACCGCGTTGTCAACGAGGTTCTCAAGCGCCGCACGCAATCGCAACGTGTCGCCGGCCGCCGCATCAGGAAAATCACGAGGGACCGTGACTTCGACTTTCACGTCCTTCATGGCGGCGCGCGCGGCAAGTCCTTGACCCACGCTTTCGGCGAGCAAACGCGGCGAGAACGGCTCGCGGCGCAACGGGAGACGTCCATGTGTCGCCTTGGCGGCATCCACGATCAATGTTGCCATCGCCGCAACATGATCCGCACCGCTCTTCAATGCCTCCGCCCATTCGCGCTCCCGCGGACTCAAATCGGACGTTGCCAGTAGCTCGGCAAGAGCCACGATTCCTGTGAGCGGCGTGCGGATATCGTGGGCAATACCCGCAAGCGCCGTCTCGACAGCACGCGGTGAGAGCGTGCGGCGCACGCGAGGGGATTTTCGCTTTCGCTTGCGTTCAGCCATCTGCCGAGCCCGCGCTGCCGCGACCATGCCACGGGCCGATGGATTAATCGAGACCGACTCGGCGACGAATATCGGCGGGGCTGGCGCCTCGGGCGCGCAGCTCGCGCAAGGCCGTGGCGGCGTTCGACTTCGATAGCTTCCTGCCGTCCGCGTCAAGAACGAGCCGGTGGTGTCGATAGCGCGGTGCGGGCAGTCCGAGCAGCGCCTGCAGCAGGCGATGCAGGGAGGTCGCGTAAAACAGATCCTGTCCCCGTACGACTTCGGTGACACCCTGCGCGGCGTCATCCACGACCACCGCCAGATGATAGCTCGCCGGGGCGTCTTTGCGCGCCAGGATCACGTCGCCCCATGCTGCAGGATCGGCGGCGACGATACCTGTTTCGCCGGCCGGTCCGCGACCGGCTTCCTCCCAGGTCAGAGCGCCGATACGCGCCTGTGCGGCCCGCATGTCGAGGCGCAGCGTATAGGGTTGCCCCGCCCGGATTCGTCGCATCCGCTCGGCCTCCGGCACGGACTTGCCGCTGCCGGGATAGAGCGGCGCTCCATCCGGATCGCGGGGCCAGGATCGATGCGCCGCCGCGAGTCGCGCAATCTCGGCGCGGCTTTCGAAGCTCGGATAGACAAGACCCAACGCCGTAAGTTGCGCGAGCGCAGTGCGATAGGCGTCGCCATGATCCGATTGGCGGCGGACCGGCCGCTCCCATTGTAGCCCCAGCCACGCCAAGTCCTCGTAAATCGCCGCCTCGTACTCGGAACGGCAGCGTGCGGGGTCCAGATCGTCGATGCGCAACAGGAAGCGGCCGCCGGTGGCCGCGGCGAGGTCGGCATTGAGCATCGCCGACAGCGCATGGCCGAGATGAAGATAACCGTTGGGCGAGGGCGCGAAGCGAAAAACGGGTGGCATGTTCGGTCCGGATCGTTCCAGACGTTCCCGCGCAAGCCGGAAGGGAGTCGCTCGATCCCGCTTCCGCAGGCGCGCTCAACATAATAAAGGAAGGATGCGCCATGACCCATTTCCTTCACACGGACGAGGACCTGCGCGCCGGCCTCGAGGCGCTCGTCCTCCAGGACCCACGTCTCAAGCGAGTCGCCGAGCAGGTCGGCACCTTCCGCCTGCGACGGCGCGCGGCCGGCTTTGCCGGGCTCTGCGCCGTTGTGTGCGGGCAGCAGCTCTCCACCGCCAGCGCCGACGCCATCCGCGCTCGGCTGTTCTCCGCCTTCGACCCGTTCGACCACGAGGCCATCAGGCGGGCGCGCACGGAGAAGCTCCGCCGCCTCGGCCTATCCGCAGCGAAGGTCAAATCGATCCGCGCGATCGCGCAGGCAGTGGCCAGGGGCCGGATCGATCTTGAGCGCGTTGGGATGATGGACGCCGAAGAGGCACGCGCCGCCCTCACCGCGTTACATGGAATTGGACCCTGGAGCGCCGACATCTACCTTCTGTTCTGTCTCGGCCATTCCGATGCGTTTCCCGCCAGCGACCTAGCGATGCAGGAATCGGCGCGGATCGCGTTCGGCTTGCCCCGACGTCCCGACGCCAAGGCGCTCACCAGGATGGCTGAGGCCTGGCGACCGTGGCGCGGGGTGGCGGCGCATCTGCTGTGGGCCCATTACAGCCTGGTGAAAAAGCGCGACGCAGTCCCCTTCAAGGCGCCCGCGCGAGCGCGCATACGCCAAGCACCCGAAAAGGATCTGAGGAATGGTCGACCTTGACGGTCCGCGCATACCGCCGCGCTCGGGCACGGCGAAGCACCTTGTCGTATTCCTCCATGGCTACGGGGCCGACGGCAACGACCTGATCGACATCGGCCGCGCCTGGGCAAAACTACTGCCCGACGCGGCATTCGTTGCGCCACACGCGCCCCGTCCCTGCGGCCAGGCTCCGATGGGCCGCGAATGGTTTCCGCTCACCTTCCGCGATCCGGATGAATACTGGCGCGGCGTGAACACGGCGAGCCCGTTCCTCGCGCGCTTCCTCGACGCGGAACTCAAGCGCTTGAATGTTCCGCCCACCGCACTCGCGCTTGTCGGTTTCAGTCAAGGCACAATGATGGCGTTGCATGTCGGCTTGCGTCGCGAAACGCCGCCGGCAGCGATTGTGGGCTATTCCGGCTTGCTGGCCTTACCGGGCGCTGCCGATGCCAAGGTCATCGCCGCCGAAGTCAAAAGCCGGCCGCCGGTGCTTCTGGTGCATGGCGACCAGGACGCCCTGATCCCTCTCGAGGCGCTTTTTCATGCTGCGCAAGGTCTAGCCGCGCTCGGCGTGCCGCTCGAGTGGCACATTTCCTCCGGCATAGGCCACGGCATCGACCAGGAAGGGTTGCGCCATGGCGGCGAATTTCTCGCCTGCCGCCTGCGGCGGCCCGGTCATCATGGCTGATAATTCGCGGCACCGCTTCACAAGCCGGTCATGCTGCCCTATTAGTAGACAAAGCTGCGCGGCGGCAGCCTCAACGGAGGTTGGAGGAAGGTCGCTTGAACGTGCACGTCTCGCCCAGCGGTTTTCCGGCCCTGGTACTCAATGCCGATTTCCGGCCGCTGAGCTACTATCCGCTTTCCCTGTGGTCGTGGCAGGATACGATCAAGGCGGTTTTCCTCGAGCGCGTGAATATCGTGGCCAACTACGACCGCGCGGTGCGCAGCCCCTCGCTTGAGATGAAACTGCCGAGCGTGGTCTCGCTCAAGACCTTCGTGAAGCCGTCGACGCATCCGGCGTTCACGCGTTTCAACGTATTCCTGCGTGATCGTTTTTGCTGCCAATATTGCGGTGAGCGCGAGGACCTGACGTTTGATCATCTTCTGCCGCGATCGCGCGGCGGCCACACCACCTGGGACAACGTTGTCACGGCCTGCTCGCCTTGCAATTTGCGCAAAGGCAACAAGACGCCTGAGGAGGCGAAGATGTGGCCCGCGCAGATGCCGTTCCAGCCCACGGTGCATCATCTGCACAAGAACGGGCGGCTGTTTCCGCCAAATTACCTGCACGAGAGCTGGCTCGATTACCTCTATTGGGATACCGAACTCGAACCCTAATGGGTAGTTCCAGGGCGGGCACCGTCGTTGAACAAACACAAAGGCCATGTGTCGCAACAAAGTCAGGCGTGCCCGGCCATGCAATCTTGAGGAAGTGCGCCCTATACCTCGTACTGGGGCGGTTCGTTCCCGATGAACAAGCTGGCTCAGCATTCCCTCCACCATGGCGCCGGAGCGTGCATTCTCGCCTTGGTCTTATTCGCCCTCGGCATTTGCCTCTCCGCCTCGGCACAGCCGGCGCAGCCGACCGCGCCGGCTTCCGCCGGACCGCCCGACCCCGAACGAGTGGAGGATCTGGTTGCCGCCTATCGCATTCTTGCCGATCACGGCCTGCTCGACGGGTGGGGTCACGTTTCGGTGCGACACGACAAGGACCCAAACCGATATCTGATGGCGCGGGGCATGTCGGCCGATCTTGTCACCGTGGAGGACATACTGGAATTCGATCTCGACAGCCGACCCGTTGACGCGCACGGGCTGCCGCTGCCGGCACTGTATACCGAGCGCTTCATCCACGGCGAAATCTACAAGGCGCGACCGGACGTGGTGGCCGTGGTGCACACGCATGCGCCGGCGTTGATCCCCTTCGGCGATACCGGGGTACCGCTCAAGCCGATGTACCACCGCTCGGCCTTCATCGCCTTCGGCATCCCCGTGTTCGAAATCCGCGAGAAAGCCGGCATGACGGACATGCTGATCCGCAACCCGACGCTCGGTCATGACCTTGCGCAGGCACTCGGCGATCACCCCGCCGTGTTGATGCGCGGCCATGGCGCGACGATCGTCGGCCCGTCGCTGCCGCGCGTGGTCGGCCGTACCATCTTTCTCTCCCTCAATGCCACGCTGCAGGCCGAAGCCATGCGCATGAATGCGCCGATCACCTACATAGACATCGAAGAAGCACGCAAGATCGAGGCGCGCGAGGGTCATGGGCTTGCTCGGAGCTGGGAAGGCTGGAAGCGACGGGTGATACGCAAACCTTGATCGCGCCGGTCGTGACAAGTGGGCGGAGTGGCGTTACATTCCGGCCAGACCTGCGGCGCGCTGTGCGCGCGTTTCGCGAGTCGGAACGGCGGTTCCGACGTGGTCGTTTTCCCGGTCAATCCGACAAACTGCGGATGCTCACGCATTCCGAGAACCGCCATGCTCAACCTCTGCTTCGCTGTCATCGTCTCGCTCGTGTCCGCGACCTTTTCAATTCCCGCCGCCGCCCAGGAAAGGCTTACGGTTTTCGCGGCCGCCTCGCTCCGCAACGCTCTCGACAAGGTCAACTCAGCCTTCACCGACGCAAGCGGCATCAGCGTTACCGCCAGTTACGAGGCGAGTTCGGCCCTTGCGCGCCAGATCGTGCAGGGCGCACCGGCCGATGTCTTCATCTCCGCCGATCTTCAGTGGATGGACTACCTTGCCGCGCACAGGCTGATCCGGGCGGACAGCCGATTCGACCTGCTCGGCAACCGGTTGGTACTGATCGCGCCCAAGGACTCCCATCTCGGTAAGGTCGACATCACGCAAGGCTTCGACATCGCCAAGCTCGCCGGCCAAGGTCGCATCGCGGTCGCCGACGTCAAGGCCGTGCCGGCCGGCCGCTATGCCAAGGCGGCGCTCGAGACGCTCGGCGTTTGGCCAGCGGCGGAGACAAGACTCGCCCAGGCGGAAAACGTACGATCGACACTCGCTTTCGTCGCGCGCGGGGAAGCCCCGATCGGTATCGTCTATGCGACCGACGCCATGGTCGAACCTAAAGTGAAAATCATCGGTATATTTCCCGACGACACCTATCCGCCGGTCGTCTATCCCGCGGCAGCCACCATCGCCGGCAAGCCGACGGCGCTACGTTATTTGCGATTTCTCCGATCGCGCACGGCAAAAGCCGTGTTCGAGGAATATGGATTCAGCGTTTTGGTCCAACCGACTTCTCCCTAGGTGCGTTCGGTGCTTTCGCTCACACCACAGGAATGGACCGCAGTCGCCCTATCTCTGCGCGTAGCGGTGGTTTCGACCGTCACGGCCTTGCCCTTCGGTATCGCGATTGCACTGCTGCTCGCACGCAAGCAATTCTGGGGCAAGGCGGTGGTTGACGGCATCGTGCACCTGCCGCTCGTGCTGCCGCCGGTCGTAACCGGCTATCTTCTGCTCATTACGTTCGGCCGCAAGGCACCGGCAGGCGCCTTCCTCGCCGACCATTTTGGCGTCGTGTTCTCGTTCCGCTGGACCGGGGCCGCACTCGCCTGCGGCGTCATGGCGTTTCCGCTGATGGTGCGCGCGATTCGTCTGTCCATCGAAGCCGTCGATCGCCGCCTTGAGGACGCGGCCGCCACGCTCGGCGCGTCTCCTTTGTGGAACTTCGCGACCGTCACGCTTCCGCTGGCATTGCCCGGCGTCGTTGCCGGCATGATGCTCGCCTTCGCGCGTGCGCTCGGCGAGTTCGGCGCTACCATCACCTTCGTCTCCAATATTCCAGGCGAAACGCAGACGATTTCGGCGGCGATCTACACGCTCACGCAGGTGCCCGAAGGCGACTCCAAGGCGCTCGGCCTGGTGGTCGTCGCGCTCGTGATTTCGCTTGCCGCCTTGATGGCCTCTGAATGGCTGGCGCGGCGCGCGAACGCGCGCTTGCACGGGGTTTGAGATGCTGTCGGTCGAGATCGAGAAACGGCTCGGCGATTTTGTGCTCCACGCCGCTTTCGAGACCGCAGGCGGCGCAACCGCGCTGTTCGGCCCGTCGGGCGCGGGAAAAACGAGCTTGGCGAATGCTATCGCCGGGCTGCTCAAACCAGATCGCGGGCACATTCGGCTCGCGGGCGACACCCTGTTCGACTCAGACACTGGCATCGATGTGCCAGCGTGGCGCCGGCGTGTCGGATACGTGTTCCAGGAGGGGCGGCTGTTTCCCCATCTGTCGGTCAAGAACAACCTCACGTACGGCCGCTGGATGAACGGCCTCACGGTTGACGCAAAGGCCTTCGCGCGGGTGATCGATCTGCTCGATCTCGGCCGGTTGTTGAATCGCCGGCCGGGAAATCTTTCGGGAGGCGAGCGGCAGCGTGTCGCCGTCGGTCGGGCGCTCCTCATGCAACCTCGGCTGTTGCTGCTCGACGAGCCGCTTGCGTCGCTCGACGCAGCTCGCAAGGCCGAGATTCTCCCCTATCTCGAACGGCTGCGTGATGAGGCACAGGTGCCGATCGTGTACGTAAGCCACAACCTCGTCGAGGTGCGGCGAATGGCGACGCAGGTCGTCGTAATGGAGCAAGGCCGTATCGTCAATCAAGGCGGGCTCGAGCTTCTCGCCGGACAAACCGAAAGCCGCGGAGGGACGACTTTCCATGACGCCGAATGCCGGTAAAACCGACCGGTCCGTTGACATCTGTACCGTCGGTTTGGCCGTGGCCTCGCGACACTGTCGGCCAGACCCCCCTGCCGCCATGCGCGAGTGGCGCAAAATGCCGCCAGCATCAATGCCTCGGGCGCGCGGACGCAGAACAGGTCAACATCCGATGCCTCTGGTGTACCATGGCAGGATGTTCCCGCCTGAACGAATCGTCTGCCTGACTGACGAGACCGTGGAGACGCTCTATCTCCTCGGCGAGGACGCCCGCGTTGTCGGCGTATCCGGTTACGCGGTGCGCCCGCCGCGCGTACGCAAGGAGAAGCCTCGCGTCTCCGCTTTCATCACCGCCGATGTACCGAAAATCCTTGCGCTCGAACCGGATCTGGTGCTCGCATTCTCCGATCTCCAAGCCGACCTCGTCGCCGCGCTCGTTCGCGCCAATATAGCCGTGCATGCATTCAATCAGCGCGACATCGCCGGTATCCTCGACATGGTGCGAACGATCGGAGCGTTGACCGGCGCGACCGAAAAGGCGAATCTGCTTGCCGCCAAACTCGCTGCACACGTCGGTGAGGTCCGCACGCGCAGCGTGCGCCTGCGCAGGCGGCCGCGTGTCTATTTCGAAGAATGGGACGAGCCGATGATTTCCGGCATTCGCTGGGTTTCCGAGCTGGTCGAAGCGGCAGGGGGGATCGATATTTTTTCACAACTCGCCGTGAAGAAGAACGCCCGCGACCGTATTGTCACCCCGGAACAGGTGGTCGCAGCACAACCCGATATCATCATCGGGTCATGGTGCGGCAAGAAGTTCGTTCCCTCGAAGGTCGCCGCGCGACCTGGCTTCGCGCGGGTTCCCGCGGTCGCGCAGGGTTTCTTGCGCGAGATCAAATCGGCGCTGATTCTTCAGCCGGGGCCGGCGGCGCTGACGGACGGGCTCGACGCGCTGTCGGCCATCATTGTGGAATGGGCCGAAAAGGCCGATTTATAGCCGCGCGCTGGAAATTGGACCCCGCGACATGCTATGGATGAAGGCGTGACACAAGGGTACTCCCGATGCATCCGACCAAAACTCGTTCCGATCTCTGGATGGATCTCATTCTCGTAGCATTCCTGATCGGTTTTGACGTGACCGCGCGGATCCTGCCTCATGCGGCGGGTGTGTGGCCGGTAGCGGCAAGCGCGCTTTTTGCCGGCCGTGTCCTGCGTCGTCCGATGTTGGCTGTAATCGTGCCGACGACTGCGATCGTGCTGAGCGATCTTGCTCTCGCGCCGGATGACTGGCGCGTGAGCCTCGTCGTCTGCGCTGCCGCCACCGTGCCGGCCTTCGCAGGCATGCTGGCGCGAAGAGGCGGAATGGTGGCGGTGGTCATCGGCTCCGTTGCCAGTTCGCTGCTCTTCTTCATGACGACCAATTTTGCAGTATGGATCTTCGGCAACATGTATCCTACAACACCGGAGGGTCTGGCCCAGTGCTACATAGCGGCTCTGCCCTTCCTTGATCGGACGGTGCTCGGTGATCTGTTCTGGGTCGCAGCTTTCTTCGGCGGCGGTTGGATGGTTCAGCGGGCGCCGGCGGTGACACGGCGCCCGCAGTAGGGTTCTTTTCGCGGGAATGCGGGTGAAGGGACGCGCCAGCAATTGGCCACACGGCGCAATGATCAGAAATTCACCTTATCACCGCCCTTAAGCGAAAGGATTTCGCGGGCATCGTCGGGCGTGGCGATCTCGAGCCCCATCCCTTCCAGAATCTTACGCACGGTTAAGACCTGCTGGGCATTCGACTCGGCAAGTTTTCCCGGCCCGATCCACAGCGAATCCTCGAGACCTACCCGGACATTGCCTCCCATGGCGGCGGCCATGGCGGCAACACGCATCTGGTTAGCGCCAGCGCCCAGCACGGACCAGTGATAGTTATCTCCGAGCAGGCGATCGGCCGTGCGCTTCATCATCATCACGTCTTCCGGGTGCGGACCGATACCTCCGAGAATACCGAATACCGACTGCACGAACAGCGGCGGCTTGACCACGCCACGGTCAAGGAAGTGGCGCAGCGTGTAAAGATGGCCGATGTCGTAGCATTCGATCTCAAACCGGGTGTTGTTCTCGGCGCAAGTGGTGAGGATATATTCGATGTCGGCAAAGGTATTCTTGAAGAATCCTCTGCGCGACCCTTCGAGGTATGGTTCTTCCCAGTCGTATTTGAACTTGCCCTTGTAGCGCGCGAGCATCGGGTAAAGCCCGAAATTCATCGTACCCATGTTGAGGGAGGCGATTTCCGGCTTGAACGTTGCAGCCGGCCTGACACGCTCCTCGATCGACATGGTCGGAGCACCGCCGGTGGTAATATTCACGACGACGTTGGAACGCTGCTTGATCACGCGCAGGAACGGTGCGAAGGCCTCTGGCGACTGGTCGGGGCGCCCGTCCTGCGGGTTGCGTGCATGCAGATGGACGACCGCGGCGCCCGCCTCCGCGGCGCCGATCGCCGCCTCGGCGATTTCCTGAGGGGTCACCGGCAGATGCGGCGACATCGTGGGCGTATGGATCGAACCAGTGACGGCACAGGTGATGATCACTTTGCGCGAGGACTTCGCCATGAGCCTTTCTTCCTGAATGACGTGGGTTGTGAACGTGCGATTGGACCGGGGCTGCGATCCTAGAGTATCAGGCGCCTGCGAGTCACCTACGCCCAGTGCGAGCAAGCCATGAGAGAAACGAGGCACGCGGCACCGCGGTCCGCCACGTTGATTGGTGTCTTGTGCGGCACCGGCGCCGCTTTGGGATGGGCGGCCGGCTTCGTTGCCGCCAAGCACGGTGTCGCCGTGGGATTTACGCCCGCGGACCTCGCCTTCCACCGCTTCTTCTGGTCCGGCCTCATGCTGGCGCCGTTCTCGCGCGAGGGATTGTCCGGTCGCGGCGTTGGTTGGACCCGTGGCCTCGTGATGACGGTGCTGGCCGGCCCCCCACAAGCGATGATTGCTTACACAGGTTTCATCCTAGTGCCGCTCGGCCACGGCACCACCATTCAGCCGGCCTGTGCGGCGCTATTCGGGCTCGTTCTGGCGACCCTCGTCCTGCGCGAACGGGCAAGCATGCAGCGCTGGATCGGCGGCCTGACCATCATTCTCGGCCTGCTCGTGTTCGGGGCCGAATCGTTCCTCACCATCGGCAGTCACGGTGTCGGTGGCGATCTGCTGTTCGTGACCGCAGGTTTCTTTTGGGCGCTTTTCGGCACGCTGTTGCGACAATGGCGCGTTTCCGGATTACGCGCAACGGCCGTCGTAGCCCTCTTGTCGATCGTGCTCTTCGCGCCGCTTTATCTGCTGCTCATCGGCATCGGGCCGATCCTCCACCTGGGACTTGCCGAGAACATGTTGCAGATCGCGGTACAGGGCGTCCTCGCCGGCGCACTGCCGATCTACCTTTTCGCTCAGGCGGTAGGCCTCATGGGTGCCGGTCGCGCCGCGGTGTTTCCGGCCCTCGTCCCGGGTTTCGGCGTGATCATCGGCTACCTTGCTCTCGGCGTAACGCCGAGTGTGGCGCAGCTTGTTGGGCTTATCATCGTCGTCGTCGGATTCAGGTTCGTCGTGCGATAGACTTACCCGCGTCCCGCCCACCTTGCGACGGGTGTGCGGCCGCACACCCGGTCAGCGCGTACAAGGAACATCGACCAGAACCGGCACTTCACCGTGCGGAACAAACTGCGCGCTTGCGGAAGCGCCGCAATCTCAAAATCTCATTCCGGTCCGGCATATTTGCCTGCCGTATCGGGGAACATGTTCTTGATGATCTTGAACTTGGAGATGTCCACGGTCGCATCCATGTGCAGAAACACCACCGCATCGCGCAGCGCTTTCT
>Ga0209061_1003305_pt1 | contig 17800 bp, 17 predicted proteins | sample Coa_R1_10_FD_187157 | JGI IMG/M metagenome (GOLD analysis project Ga0209061, IMG submission 187157) | Surface soil microbial communities from Centralia Pennsylvania, which are recovering from an underground coalmine fire - Coalmine... | ecosystem: Environmental > Terrestrial > Soil >...
TGCCCGCCGCCGTGCCCGCCGCGCTGCCCGCCGCCGTGCCCGCCGCGCTGCCCGGTCCGCGCGGGGCCGTCGTCCGTCACGGTGACGCGCAGCGCGCCGTCTTCCCGGCGGAGCGTGACCCGGGCGGCCGTCGCGGCCGAGTGGCGCAGCACGTTGGTCAGGCTCTCCTGGACGACGCGGTAGGCGGTCAGGTCGATCGCCGCGGGCAGCGGGCCGGGCGCGCCGTCGATGGTGACCGCCAGCCCGGATCCGGCGGTGAGCTCACCGAGCCGGGCCAGGCCGGGCAGCGGCCCGGCGCCGCCCGGCGCGTGAGTGAGCACGCCGAGCGTGTGCCGCAGTTCGGTCATCGCCCGGCGGCTGGCGGTCTCGATGCCGGACAGCAGGCCGGCGTCGGGCGGCTTGCCGGATTCGGCCAGCAGCCGGGCGGCGCCGGCCTGCAAGCCGATCACGCTCACGTGGTGCGCGACGATGTCGTGCAGTTCCCGCGCGATCCGGGCGCGCTCTTCGGCGGCGGCCCGCACGTCGCGTGCCGCGCGCTCCGCCAGCAGCGCCCTGGCCCTGGCCGAAGCGCCCTCGCCGGCCGCCCACGCGCACGCCGTGAGCGCGGCCACCGTCGCCACCGCTTCCGGGCGGACGGAACGGGAGAGCAGCCCGGCCTCCAGCGCGGCCAGGGTGACCGCCGTCGCGAGCAGGCCGCCGCGTCCCGCGCTCCGGCTGGTGACCGTGTAGAGGGCGACGAGCGAGGGGGGGACCAGGACCAGCGGGCTCAGCCCGCCCCAGTCCGGGCCGTGCCGCGTGAACAGCAGCCAGGTTCCCGCGGCCGTGGCGATCAGCCACACCACCCGCGGCGAAACCCGGCGCCATGCCAGCGCGGCCGCGCCGAGCACGCCGGCCGCCGCCCAGGCGGTCCCGCCGCTGTGGTGATACGGATCCAACCCGGGCTCGGAGACCGCGAAGACCAGGCCGGCGGCCAGCAGGGCGTCGGCTCCGCGCACGGGGCCGGGCAACCGCCGTGTCAGGACAGGCCAGGCCCGCGGGCGCCATGCGATGTCCATGACCCGACCCTACGCGGGCGCGCGCCAGGAGGTCATCATCCGCGCGGCGGAGCGGCCATCACCCGTCCGGGTGACGCGCTGCGCCGTCCGGGCGACGGCAAAGACCGGCTTCCGGGGTGACGCGCTGGCGGGACGCCGGTGGCTAGCGTCACACCGTGCGAATACGAGGGTTCCCCGGCGTGCGGCGCCTTCCCGCCCCGCCGGCGGCGCTGGCCTACGGCGTGTTCGGCGTGTTCGGCGCGGCCGTCCTCGTGGTGAGCGATCAGCCGCCGCACCGGCTGTGGGGCGCGTGCGCCGCGGTCGCGTACGGGTGCGCCGCGCTGGTCAGCCTGGCCCCGGCCCGGCTGGCCCCGGCCCGGCTGGCCCCGGCCCGGCTGGCCCCGGCCCGGCTGGCCCCGGCCCGCTGGCGCCGGGACCTCGCGCTGGCCGCCGCCGTGGCCGGGGCGGTGGCGGTGCCGCTGTGCTGGCTGGCCGCCGCCGGCCGGGGGATGCCCGAGGTCGCGGTGGTGGCGCGCTCGGCCGGACTGCTCGTCCGGCACGGCAGGCCGTATCTGCCGGCGGCCCGGCTGGGCGCCGACGTCTACGGCTACAACCCGTACCTGCCGGGCATGACGCTGTTCGGATTGCCGCGTGCCCTCGCCGGCGCCGGCGCCGCGACGGATCCGCGGGTGTGGGACGCGGTGGCCTTCACCGCGGCGTTCGGGGCCGCGCTGCGGATCGCGGGAGCCGCCGGCGCCATCCGGCGGACCGCGGCGGTAACGGGCTCCCCGCTGATCGCGTTCCCGCTCGCGGTCAGCGGCAACGACCTGCCCGTGCTCGGCCTGATCTGCCTCGGGCTGGCCCTGGCCGCCCGGCCAGACCTCGGCCGCTCATCCTGCCCGGCGTGGGCCGGCGCCGCGGGCGGCGCCGCCGCGGCGCTGAAGGCGACCGCCTGGCCGATGCTGCTCGTCGTGGTCGTGCTGTACGGCGTGCGGGACGGCCGCGCCGCCGCGGCGCGGTTCGCCGCCGCCGGCGCCGCGGTGCTCGCCGTCGCCGTCGGCCCGGTCCTGCTCATCCAGCCCCGGGATCTCGTCACGAACACGATCGCGTTCCCGCTCGGCCTGAGCAGGGCGCATTCGCCGGCGGCGAGCCCGCTGCCCGGTCACCTGATAGCGGCCGCCGGGCCCGCGGGCCATCTGGCCGTCATCGCGCTGATGGCGGCGGGAGCGGTCGTCCTTTGCGTCATGCTGGCCGCGCGGCCGCCGCGGACCGCCGCCGCGGCGGCCGGGTACCTGGCGCTCACCCTGGCCGTGCTGTTCACGCTCGCCCCGGCCAGCCGCTGGGGATATTTCTGCTATCCGCTCACCATCGCCTGCTGGCTGCGGCTGTCCGGCCTCGTTTCGCGGCGGCTGTCCGGTCCGCCCCGGCAGCCGCAGCCGCATGGCCCGGTGACAGGAGCGACCGCCCGTTCGGATAATCGGGCAGGGCTACACCCGGCCGAGCCCGGGATTCTCCGGCGGGGTGGCGGGCGCGGCGGCCGGCTCCGGCGCGATGCCGGCGTCCGCGGGCGTGAGCGGCGCGGCCCGGTGCAGCCCGACCGCGATGAGGGGATACACCAGGACCGAGAGCACACCCGCGCCGGTCAGGGCGGCGGTCGTGGCCGGGAGCATGACCCCGTCCTGCTGGCCGATGTCGGCCAGGGCGATGAGCAGCGGCAGCGAGGTCGCCGTGACGAACGTCATCTCCACCCGCTGCCTGACCGCGAGCGCGTGCCGGTACACCAGCAGCGACGGCAGGCCGCGGACGACCAGCAGCATCAGCAGGAGCAGGATCATGCGGAGCGGGTCCTGGCCGATCGCCTTCAGGTCGATGCTCATCCCGGACGAGACGAAGAAGATCGGGATGAATATCCCGTAGCCGACCGCGTCGAACTTGTGCTCAAGGCCGGCGGTGTCGATGTTGAGCCGGCGGGTCCAGGTGCGCAGCACGATCCCGGCCAGCATCGCGCCGAGGACGACGTCCAGGCCGAACCGGCTCGCGACGGCGAGCAGCAGGAACAGCAGCACCACCGCCCACCGCAGCGTGATCTGCCCGGTCGCGTCCTGCCCTTCCCGGATGATCCGCTGCACCGTGCCGCTTCTGGCCAGCCAGGGCGCCACCGACAAGATGACCGCGAGCACCCCGACCGCGCCCACCGAGGCGAGCGCGACGAAGGAACCCCGCTTGGTGAGGAAGACGGCGATGATCAGGATGGGAAACAGTTCTCCGGCGGCGCCCGCCGCGTACACGTACTCGCCGAACTTGCCGCCGAGCATCCCGTTGTCCCGGAGGATGGGCAGCAGCGTGCCCAGGGCCGTGGTCGTCAGCGCCAGCCCGACCGGCACGTAGTCCTTGACATAACCGGCCGCGGTCAGCGCGGCCGCCGCTCCGATGGCGATCGCGGCGGAGATGAGCCAGCCGAGCATCGCCAGCCGGCCGGGCCGCTGCCGTAGCAGCCGAGGCTCTAGCTCGTAGCCGGCCAGCAGGAACAGGAAGCCGAGCCCGATGTTGGCCAGCAGCTGGATGCCGCCCGTCTCGGCCAGGCCGAGGACGTGCGGGCCGATCAGGATGCCGCCAAGCAGGAAGACGACGACCTGCGGAATGCGCGGACCGGGCAGGGCAGCGACCACGAGCGGCGTGAGCGCGGCCACTAGCGCCACTGCCACCAGGTCGTTCAGCCCCTGAAGAAGGTTCACGACGGCCGGTCAGCCCTGTGTGATCTCACTCATCCGGCTCCCCGCGTCCGGCTCCCCGCGTCCGGCTCCCCGCGTCCGGCTCCCCGAGCGGTGACGGGAGGTGATGTACCCACCCCGGCCGCTTCCTAGCGTCGCACGCGGCCGCGCGCCGCTGGTTTTCGCCTCCGCCCGGGGCCTGCGCCGCGCCGGACCGCTGACTTCTTTCTCCGCACGGAGTCTGTACCCGGTAGGGGAGGTGGGCGGCATGCCTGACCGGGGATGGCGGCGGCTGGTGCCCCGCGGCCCGCGGGGGCTGCGCGCGCGGGGATTGCGTGCGCCGCGGCCGGCCGACGACGACTCGTGGGCATGGCTTGAGCCCTACCCGAGCCCGCTGGCCGAATCCGGGCCGCCATCGATGTCCCTCGCCTTCATCGCCGCGCTGCAGCGCCTGCCGCCCCGGGAAAGGGCCGCCCTGGTGCTGAGCGACGTGCTTGGGTTCGGCGTCGCCGAGATAGCCCAGATGCTGGATTGCGAGCACGCCGCCGCCAGCCGCCTGCTGTCGAGCGCCCGGACGGCGGTCCCGGGGCGGCTGCCCGGACAGGCCGCGGACGAGGACGCGGTGGTGTCCCGCTTCACCGCCGCGTTCGAACGCGGCGACGTCGCCGGCATCACCGCGCTGCTGACCCGGGACGCGTGGCTGCGGATGCGCCCGCTCCCGCTGGCGTTCCGGGGGCGGAAAGCCGCCAGGCACTTCCTCGCGGTGCTCGCGTTTCCCGGCGGGACGCCCGGCTACCGCTTGGTTGCCACCCGCGCGAACGGCCAGCCCGCCTTCGGGTGCTACCTGCGGGATGCTGCCGCCGGGATCGGCCGCCCGTGCGGGCTCGTGGTGCTTACTGTCGACGCCGGCCGCATCGCCGCGATCGACCGTTTCGTCGACAACAGTTTGCTGCCTAAGTTCGGCCTTCCCCGAATCCTCCACGAAGACCCTCCAGGGGGAGGGGGCCCCTCCGCGGCGCGGTAACAACCACTGCCTCTGCCCTTGCCCGGGAATCGCTTCCCGGGAGAGGCGGTTGGCTGCCGGGGGCCGGCATCCCGGCCTCGCAAGGGGCCGGCCCGGCCCCCGGCCCAAGGTCGGCGCCACCATCGCGCCTTGGTCCGTTTTGCGAAGATTGCCGGAACTAAAGCTTGAAACCTATGGCGTCTGATCATGATCCTGTAAGATTTCCACACCTATAAGCGATTTTTCTTTCGTAATGAAAGATTTTTCGGTATCGGAATACCGGCCCGCGGTGTCGCCAGTTCCCGCCGAGTGTCGCCCTGGCGCATCCGTCCCACAAGCCGCAGGGGAGTAGCGTGCCCGCAGCTCGGACCGCCCCGCGAACGAGTCCCTAGCCTTCCTGGTAATGGCCGAGCAGTTCGCGCGCCGTCGCGGCCAGCCGCGCCCGCACCGCGACCGGGGACAGCACTTCCACCTGGCCGCCGAACCCGGCCAGCCGTTGCGCGGCGGCGGCCTCGTGCCCGAAGGTCAGGGTGATCTCCCGGAATCCGCGCTCATCCGGTGTCGCCTCCTCCAGGACAAGCCTGGCCACGCCGCTGAAGATCTGCGGGAACATCGGCACGGCCGTCGGCGACACGCGCAGCCGTACCTCGACGCATCGCAGGCTGGCCACGAACGAGGCCGACCAGCGCTCCCGGAACGCGGCGAGGCCGAAGCCCGTCGGCCTGACGAACGTCTCGGGCAGCATGCGGGCGGAGGTAACCCGCCCCGCGCGGAACACAGCCGCGACTTCCCGTCCGGCCGTCCCATCCCCGGGCGCCCCGCTGCCGGCCATCTCACCGTCAGCCACCTGGCGCTCCGCGCCATTTGCCGCGAGATACCAGGTTCCCGCCTTGTTCACCAGGCCGAGCGGGTGGACTACGCGTATGGTCCCGGCGTCCTGCTCGCCGCGCTGGTAACCCAGCCGCAGCCGGCCGCGCGCAGTTCTACCAGCACGACATCGGCCTGGGCTTCCCCGCAACGGTGCGCCGTGACGGCGGTCCCCGGGTCCACCCGGTGTGCCCGGTCGTCAGCCCCGCCGGGCTGCACGTACTCGTCCTCCCCGGCCCCAAACGTGCTGACCTGCACCGCGACGGCCGTTACGCGCTGCACACCGAAACGTTCGCGCCGCCTCGTGAAGACGACGGGTTCGCGGTGACGGGCCGCGCGAGGGAGGAGACCAGCCGCGCGGCCTGGGACACCGTCCGCGACCAGGTGCTCGCCGACTTCGGCGAGCTGTGGCCGGACTTCGGCAGCCTTACGTTGTTCGAGCTGTCCATCGCGAGCTGCCTGCTCACGCTCACCCAGCCAAGCGAGCTCTTCCCGAAGGGCGCCACCATCTGGAAGGCGCCCGGGGGCGCGGACAGAGGCGGCTTAGGATCTCAGACGGTCGCTTATGCGTCCCATTTTCCTTATTTGTCCATGCGGTTGAGATCCCAGGTCCCACAGCGGCGCTGACGGCGCGCGGCGGTGCTGACGGCGCGCGGCGTGGCTGACGGCGCCCGGTGCCGACGGTGCGCGGTGTGGACGCTTATCCGGGCGGCCGTGGCGTCTTAACGCCTTAACGCCAGCCGCTTAACGTCAGCCGCGGCGCCTGGACCGACTCAACCGAACGACCGGTGCAATCCGAACATCCGTCGCTCTCTCCCGATCGCCGCCGCCACGATCCGGTTCCGCCATGGCGTGGTCACCGCCGCCCGGTACCCCGGTTCGTCGAAGACCGACTCCGACGCCACCTCGTGCAGCGACAGGTAGGCCGGCGCCGTGCCGTCGGTCAGCCGGTACCGCCGGACGCGGCGCCAGCCTGGCACCGCGAGCAGCATGGGGATGTGCTCGTCGGTGTACCAGGCCGCCAGGTCGTCCTCCATGGCGGGCGGAACCGACAGCGACACCGCCAGCACGGCGGGCGGCGGTCCCTCCGCTGGATCCGGGCCAGAGTCGCTGATCAGCTCGTACACCCGCCGGTCCAGGACCGCGAGCGATGACATGATCGACTTCTCTCGTGCGCTGGCCGAGGCCGCGAGGGCCTTGTACTCAGGGCTGTCGAGCGCGCCGGACCTCATCTCGTAGTAGGCCAGCCACGGCGGCGCCTGGCCGTCAAGCGCCCGGAACCGGTATCCGGCCGAGATGCCCGGCACGGTAAGCCGGGCCGGGCCATGCTCGTTGTCGTACCAGTCGTGGAACTCGGCTGCCGGGACGGGACCAGGATCGGAATACACGAACAGCAGGCCATCCGGCGAAGCCGGGGGAACCGGGGAACCCATGGCAGCGATGGTAAGCCTCACCCCGCGCCGAACGGATCCTCGCCCGCTCGCACGTCAAGCGCGACGAGCACACGGGACACCATGTTGTATGCCGCCACCGTGACGGTCAGCTCAAGCACCTGCCGCTCGCCGAAGTGCTCCCGTACCGCGCCGAACACCACGTCGGGCACGGTCACGTGCACCGTCATCGCGTCGGCGTACGCCAGCGCCGCCCGCTGCGCCGGGCTCAGCACCGCCGTGCCGCCCCCCGCCGCCTCGGCGCCCCCCGCCGCCGCACCGCCAGCCCGGATCGCCGCGATCTGCTCGTCGCCGAGCCCCGCCTGCCGCGCCAGCGGCTCGTGCGCGGCCCACTCGTATTCCGCGCCGTTGCGCGAGGCGACCCGCAAGATCGCCAGTTCCCTGATGTCCGCGGGCAGCGTGGACGCGCCGCGCACCGCGCCGAGCATGCCGTTCCACCCGCCGGCGAACGGCGGGCTGTGCAGCAGCACGCCGTCGAGCGCGGTCAGCTTCCCGCCCCGCCGCTGCCTGATCCGCTCCGTCACGTCGCCATCGGGTGCGACATAGGGAAGGCGCGCCATGAAAGTCCTCCGCGAAAGCAAAAGTGGCTGGTTAAGGATGCCGTAGCAACCTTAACCAGCCACTGTGCGGGAGGCACTGGGCCGAGGGCAGGCACTCAGCCCGTCGGCGCCGCCATCGGGTCGATACCAGTCAGGTCCCGCCGCGTGACCCGGATCGCCACCACCCCGATGATCAGCGCGAGCAGCATGATCGCCGCCGAGACCAGATAGCCGCGGGCGAAGCCGTATGCCAGCGCGTGGTTGGTCATCGCCGTCTGTGCCGCGATCTGCTGTGCCTTCGTCAGGTGCGCGGCCGGCGCGTGCGCGGCCGCGGCCGCCGCCGACCGCAGGTTCGCGGACACCGCGCTCCACCCCACCGTGCCGAGCACCGCCAGCCCGATCGACCCGCCGACCTGCTGCCCGACATTGAACAGCGACGATGCGACGCCCGCGTCGTTGTTGGAGACACGCACCAGCGCCACCAGCGACATCGGCACGAAGATCAGCCCAAGCCCGAGCGCGGCGAGGACCATCGGCCCGAGCAGGCCACCCGCATACGAGCTGTGCTCGTTCAGCCGCGACATCCAGAACATGCCGCCCGCCGCCAGCGCCGATCCCGTGATGATCAGCGGCCGGGCCCCGATCCGCGGCACGAGCTGCGCCGCGAGGGCGGACGCCAGGATCATCGCGGCGATCATCGGCAGGTACGCGACCCCGCTCTTGATCGGGCTGTACCCCCAGACCTCCTGCACGAAGAGGGTGAGGAAGAAGAACATGCCGAACAGCGCGGTGCCGATGCACAGGCTGATCAGGTAAGCCCCGCTGCGGTCCCGGGACCGCAGCACCCTGATCGGCATCAGCGCGTGCCGCGACCGGACCTCGATGAAGCCGAACGAGACCAGCAGCACCGCGGCCGCCACCAGCGCCGCAATGACCTTGGTGTCGCCCCAGTGTGAGACACCATTGGACGTTGTCGCCGCGTTGACCAGCCCGTACACCAGGGCGGCGAGCCCCAGCGACCCGGTGATCGCGCCGGGCAGGTCGAAGGCGCCGCGCCGCCGCTCGGATTCCCCGAGCACCCGCGGCGCGAGCAGCGCCACGGCGGCGCCGATCGGCACGTTGACGAAGAAGACCCACCGCCAGTCGAGGTACTCGACGAGCAGCCCGCTCGCGATCAGCCCGACGGCGCCGCCGGCGATGGACATCGACGCGTACACCGCCATCGCCCTGTTCCGCTGCCTGCCCTCGGGGAACGTGACCGCGATCAGCGACAGCGCGGTGGGCGCGGCGAACGCGGCGCCGACGCCCTGCACGGCCCGGGCGATGAGCAGCCAGGCCTGGCTGGTGGCGAACCCGCCGAGCAGCGATGCGAGAGAGAACAGCAGGATGCCGGCGATGAAGATGCGCCGCCGCCCGAGCAGGTCACCGGACCGTCCGCCGAGCAGCAGCAGCCCGCCGAAGGTGAGCGCGTACGCGGTGACCACCCATTCGAGGTTGGTTCCTGAGAAGTGCAGCGCGCTCTGGATGTGCGGCTGCGCGATGTTCACGATCGTCGCGTCCAGCACGATCATCAGCTGCGCCGTGGCGATCACCGCCAGCGCGAGCCCGAGCCGTCTGGGCGGTGCCGCCTGCGTGTCACGGCTGACGGCCGCCGACGTGGCGGCCGCGCCCCCCGTCTGGCGTGAGGTAGCAGACACAGAAATTCCCCTCTTGTTGGACTCCTGAATTCAAAAACCCGTTATTCCGAACGGAAGGCGGTGTCTCCGGCGGCCGCCCCCGTCTCCCGCGTGGTGCCGGACCTGGCGCGGGCAGCGGCGAGCATCTTCTTGAGCAGGCTCAGCAGGCAGCGCCGTTCGGCCTCGTCGAGCGCGTAGCACCAGGGCATCTGGGCGGCGAGCTCGCGCATCAGCCGCTCTTTCGCGGCGATGCCGTCCTCGGTGAGGACAAGGTTCTTCACCCGCCGGTCCCGCTGGCTCGGCGCCCGCCTGGCCAGCCCGTGCCGTTCGAGCTCGTCCGCGATGGACGTGATGAACGATGCGTCGCACCCCATCCGCTGCGCGAGCTCCTTCATGGAGAGCACGCCGTCCAGCTTGACCAGGGCGAGCAGGTCGCTCGGCGTGACGCCGAAGCCGGCCGCGATGGACTGGCCGATCGCGCCGAACTGCTTGACGAGATCGGTGAGCGCATCCAGGATCTCCCGGTTCAGCGCCGACGCGTCCGCCTGCGCCGCGCCCGGGTCCTCCGCGTTCATGCTCATGACCTTCTAAACAATTGAGTTGCTCAAGCACTTCCCGCCGGGCCCATCTTTTTTCGCGGGCTTGCGAGTTGAGACTGCGCGGCGCACCATTGCTCATCGGCTGCTCGTCGGCGCGGGCAGAGCACGCGGGCAGGGCAGGGTAACGCGGCCCTCGGCCGGTGAGCGCCCAACCGGTTTGCCTCCGGCGCGATACGAGATATATCGTGGACTGTACTATCGCCACGGGCGCGGAGGATGCGATGGTTTCGGATTTCCAGATGCGGGTGAGCGACGCCGAGCGGGAAGCCGCCGCCGCTGAGCTGCGCGAGCACTACGCCGCGGGGCGGCTGACGACCGAGGAACTGAACGAGCGCCTCGACAGGGCCTTCGCCGCCAAGACCCGCGCCGACCTGAACGCGCTGATGACCGACCTGCCTTCGGCGCGGCAGTGGGGCGCCGCGAACGGCCCGGCCGGCGCGCGGCCGTCCGCGTCCGGCTGGGAGGCCGGGAACGGCTGGGAGGCCGGGAACGGGTGGAGCGGCGGCGGAGCGCGGCAGCGCGGGCCGGCGCAGGCGGTCGGCGCGCTTATCTCCACGTTCGTGATGCTGTGCGCGCTGCTCCTGCTGGGCACCCTCGGGGTGTTCGGCATCGGCGCCGGGCGGCCGTTCGCGATCGTGCTGCTCATCGCCGCGCTCGCGGTGCTGCGGCGGCTGCTCTTCGGTCGCCGCTCCCGCGTCTTCCGCGGGTGCGGGCCGCGCAGCCGGCGCTGGTAGCCCCCGGCACGGCCCGGGTTCCCTCCGCCCCTAGCTGCGTCTTATCGTGGAAGGGACCGATCTTTCCGAGCGAGCACGGGAAGCGCAATGGCGATGCGTTACTACGTTCCCTTCCCCGGCCAGAGCGGCCACCCGTTCCAGGCCGTGGCGCCGCACGTGCTGCGCGTAGGGGACGCGGAACGCGACGCCGCGGCGGCGGACCTCGGCGAGCACTACGTGGCCGGCAGGCTGACCCTCGACGAGCTGCACGAACGCCTCGGCGCGGTATTCTCGGCCAAGACATACGGGCAGCTCGCCCGGATCATGGCCGACTTGCCGAGGCCGCAGCGCCAGGCGGCAACAGGGGGACCGCCCGCGCCGACGGCCCGGTCCCGGCCAGCCGCCGCGGCCGGCGCCTGGACGACCGCGTACCCGGCGGCGGGCTTCCCGCCCTCGCCGGGCGGGCAGCAGGCCACGCCCTCGGACCGGGCCGGCCGGTTCGCGGCCCTGGCCCTGCTGGTCCTGGCCATGCTGATCTGGCTGTTCACCGCGCTGCTGTTCGCCAGGCACGGCTTCTACTACCAGCAGCACATGGCTCCCCCGGGCACAGGACCGTTCGGGCCGGCCGGCCCCGGCGGCCCGTTCGGGCCGATCGGCTCGCGGTAACGCCCCGGAGGCCGGCGGGTCACCTGCGTGCCGGCCTTCACCCGTACCGCCTCACTCGCGCCGCCCTTCACTGCCGGGGCCCTTCACTGCCGGGCGCCCTCACTGCTGGACGCGCTGTGGCACCACCAGGTACCGGAAGTCGTCTCCGGATCCCGGGCCTGCCTGCTGCGTGATCACCGCCGGCTTGCTCGGGCCGGTGAACTGTAGCCTGATCCGCGTGCTCTCGGGGACATGCGCCTCACCCTGGGCGGCGCCGGCCGTCGCCGCGATCACCCCGTCAAGCAGGTACTGCGGGCTGAACGCGATCACCGGCTCGTCGCCGGTGAACTCAGCGGGCACGGTCTCCCTGGCCCGCGCCTGGCCCCGGGTCGCCGCGCCCACCGTGACCCGGTCCGGCGCGAACGACAGTTGCACGGGGGTGCCGCGCTCGGCGACGAGCGACACCCGGCGCACCGCCTCGGCGAACGCGCTGGCCGGCAGGTCGGCGGTGCAGCCGAGCTCCTGGGGGAACCGTGACCGGTACCTGATGAACTCCCCCGCCAGCAGCCTGGTGGTCAGCCGCCGTTCGCCGGACTCGAAGCCGATCATGGCGTCTGCGCCGCCCGTCCCGTCGCTCTCGCGCAGTGTGATCCGCACCGGCACCCCCGGGCTCATCATCCGGGCCGCGTCGGCGAGCGTCCTGGCCGGCACCAGGACAGCGGCCATGCCGTGCGCGCCGGCTCCGGGAGCCGGACTCCAGGCGAGCTCCCGCACGGCGAGGCGGTAGCGGTCGGTCGCGGCGAGCGTCATCGTCTGCCCGGCGAGCTCGACGCTCACCGCGGTCAGCACGGGCAGCGTGTCGTCGCGGCTTGCGGCCGGGGTGACCTGGCCGATCGCCGCGGCGAGCACTCCGCCGTCGGCGGTCCCGGCTAGCCGGGGCAGCTCAGGCAGCTCCGGGTATTCCTCCCGCGGCAGGGCGACCAGCATGAACGCCGCCTCGCCGCAGGTCATGCTCACGCCGTCGGGATCGTCGGCGAATTCGACCGGGAGCCCTGGCAGGCTCCGGGTTATCTCGGCGAGGAGCCGCCCGGGCACCAGCGACGTGCCCGCCTCGGCCACGTCCGCGGGCACGCGGATCCGTGCCGACACCTCATAGTCGAAGCAGGACAGCGTCAGCCCGTCCTTACCCGCGCGCAGCAGCAGTCCGGCGAGCACGGGAATCACCGGCCGTGAAGGCAGCGCGCGCGCCACCCAGGCCACGGCCTCGGCGAGTGCGTCCCGCCCCACCGTGAACCTCATGCCGTGCCCCTCGCGCCCATGCCCTGCCCTCTTCGTCCTCTTCGGCGTATCCGTACCGCCTCCACGAGGACATCGTCGCATCCACCACTGACATTCGGCCCCTGAGGGAGCAGGTCAGCGGCGCGGCGCGGCGCGGGGGTGCCGGGCGCGGTCCGCCGATGGCGCCTTCGGCCTGGATAGAGCATGCCGTTGGCGCCTTCGGCCTGGCGTGCCGTGGCCCGACCCGGCCCGGCGTCTGCGCAGCCTGCCGTTGGCGCCTTCGGCCTGGCGTGCTGCGGCCCGACCCGGCCCGGCGTCTGCGCAGCCTGCCGTTGGCGCCTTCGGCCTGGATAGAGCATGCCGTTGGCGCCACCGGCAGATGGCGCCAACGGGCAGGCCCAGGGGAGGCAGGCCGGGAGGCGGACTGGCCGGCGGAACCGGGGGCAGGCCGGCGGGGCGGGCTACGCCGCCAGGTACTTGCCGTAGAACGCGAAGATCTTCTGCCAGCCGTCCATGGCCGCCTCGGGCCGGTACGCCGGCCGGTTCACCGAGAAGAACGCGTGCCCGGCGCCCTCGTACGTGTGGAATTCATAAGTCTTGCCGGCCGCCTTGAGCGCCGCCTCGAGCTCGGCTACGTGTTCCGGCGACGGGTACTTGTCTTCCGCGCCGAACAGGCCGAGCAGCGGGCAGGACAGGTCAGGCGTCTTGTCCACGAGCGGGCCGACCTTCAGCGGCATCCCCTCCGGCGGGGTGCCCACGACGAACGCGCCGTAGCAGTCCACCGCCGCGTCGAGCGGCAGGCTCACCGCGGCCAGGAACGACTGCCGGCCCCCTGAGCAGTAGCCGATCGTGCCGACCTTCCCGTTGGAGCTGGACAGCCCCTTCAGGTAGGCGACGGCGCCGGCCACGTCGCCGACCAGCCGCTCGTCCGGGACGCCGCCCGCCGCGCGCGCGACGGCCGCGGCGTCGTCCGGGCTGGCGCCAGGCGCCTCGCGCCAGTACAGGTTCGGCACGACCGCGTTGTAGCCGTGGACGGCGAACGTCCGCGCGATCTCCTTGGTCTGCTCGTCATAGCCCGGCATGTGGTGGATGACGACTACTCCGCCGAACGGTCCCGGCTGCATCGGCCTGGCCGAATAGGCCTCGATCGAGTCGCCGCCATGCCCGGTGATCATGATGCTTTCGGCAAGTATCGCGTCATACATGGATGATTCTCCTCGTTCGGTGTTCAGCGTGTTGTCAAGGCCTACTCGAGCCCTGGCGGCGCCGAGTCGAGCACGGCCCCGATCGCCTTCGCCAGAGCGCGCGCCGACTCGGCGCTGAGCTCCACCGCGACCCGAGCCGACGGTCCCTGCTCCGGGGCGAGGAAGTCGATGTTCAGCGTGTGACCGTACGGGGCGTGCACCGGGTGGTCGAAGTAGACGCTGGCGTCGGTCACCGTGAACCAGCCGGACGCCCCCTTGGCGCTGCCGCTGATCCCGATCTTCTCGGTTAGGTACGTACACATGGCAACGATCCTTCCCCTGTTGGCGCGAACCAGCCGGCTTGCCAGCCAGGTCCAGCCGCTATCATCCCACCTGACTCATTAGCGATGCTAATGAACCCGGCAGGTTGGCCGCGACTGGCACGGACCCGCGTGAAAGACGTGAAAGACTGGCAGCCATGGATTACGCCGCCGCAGAAGACAGGTACACCAGGCACCCCTACCGCCGCTGCGGCCGCAGCGGCCTGCGACTGCCCGCGGTCTCCCTCGGCCTGTGGCAGAACTTCGGTGACGACAGCCCCCTGGCGGTGCAGCGGGCGATCCTCCGCCGTGCCTTTGACCTGGGCGTGACGCACTTCGACCTCGCGAACAACTACGGGCCTCCGTACGGGAGCGCCGAGATCAACTTCGGCCGCATCTTCCGCGAGGACTTCCGCCCGTACCGGGACGAACTGATCATCTCCACCAAGGCCGGCTACGACATGTGGCCAGGGCCGTACGGCGAATGGGGGTCGCGGAAGTACCTGCTGGCCAGCCTCGACCAGTCGCTGCGCCGGATGGGCCTGGACTACGTGGACATCTTCTACAGCCACCGGTTCGACCCGGACACCCCGCTGGAGGAGACGATGGGAGCGCTGGATGCCGCGGTGAGGCAGGGCAAGGCCCTGTACGCGGGCATCTCCTCCTATTCTCCCGAACGGACGGTGGAGGCTGCGGCGATCCTCCGCTCGCTCGGCACCCCGCTGCTGATCCACCAGCCGTCGTACTCGATGCTCAACCGCTGGATCGAGGGCGGCCTGCTCGACGTCCTCGAGTCCGAAGGCGTGGGGTGCATCGCGTTCTCCCCGCTGGCGCAGGGCCTGCTCACCGCCAAGTACCTGAACGGCATTCCCGAGGGCTCGCGGGCCAGCCGGAACGGCTCGCTGTCGCGGGACCAGCTCAGCGAGAAGACGCTGGCGCACGTCCGCGCCCTGAACGGCATCGCCGCCGCGCGCGGCCAGACGCTGGCGCAGATGGCGATCTCCTGGGTGCTGCGCGACCAGCGGGTGACGTCGGCGCTGATCGGGGCGAGCAGCGTGGCCCAGCTCGAGGAGAACCTGGCCGCGGCGGCCAAGACGACGTTCACCGCCGAGGAGATCGCCGCGATCGACGCCGACGCGGTAGATGCCGGCATCAACATCTGGGCGGCTTCCAGCGCGGGCTGACTCCGCCTCCCCGCTCGCCTCCAGGCGCTTACCGCCCGCCTCGCCGCGCGCTATGCCGATGGCGCCATCGGCATGCTCTAGCCCGGCCGATGGCGCCATCGGCATGTGGGGGGGGCGGAGCGGGGAGCGGGACTAGCGGGACTAGCGGGACTAGACGGCCTGGGCGAAGGTGAAGAGGCGGGCGGGGTCGTAGGCTCGCTTGACCTGGGCTAGCCGCGTGTAGTTGGCGCCGTAGTAGGCCTGGCGCCAGTTGGCCAGGTCCGGGTCGGCATAGTTCTGGTACGCCTGGCCGCTGGCGTACGGGCGCATCGAGGACCAGAACGAGCGCAGCCAGGCGTGCTGGCGCTCGACGCCCGGCGAGGCCGCGCCGTAGTCCCAGTCGGTGGTGTACTGGGCGAGGAACAGCGCGTTCCGGTGCACGAACGCGGTCGCGGCCGGGGCGACCCGGTTGACCGCGCCGCCGAGCGCGTCGAACGCGACGCCGCCGACGCCGCCCTTCGCACCGGAGACGCGTTGCAGGCTCTCGACGCCGCGCAGCAGCGTGGCGATCCCGGCGCCGCTCAGCGGCCTGGTGAAGAAGTCGGACTTGGCGTACTGCGGCTGGCGGCTCAGCCGGCCGCCGGGGACCTGCCAGGGCAGATGGCATGCCTGCACGCCGGCCGAGGCGCAGCCCGCCTCCACGAGCATCGCGTGCAGGTAGGAGGCCTGCTCGAGGAAGTAGCCGGACGGGTGCGAGCCGACCATGGCGTACAGGCGGCCGAGCTGGTCCGCCGCGCCGCTGACGCTCCCCAGGTAGGTGCCGCCCACCTGGAGCGCCGGCACCCCGCCGCCGGGCGCCGCCGCCAGGTGGAGGTTGGACCAGAGCGCGTCGGGCGCGTGCGGCGCCCACGACTGCCAGGCGGCGATCACGCGGGCCGCCTGCGACCACGGCCAGGACAGGAAGAACAGCACGGGCGCGGGCGCGGGCAGCGTGCTGAAGGTAAAAGAGGTGACCACCCCGAAGTTGCCGCCGCCACCGCCGCGGCACGCCCAGAACAGGTCCGCGTGCTCCGTGCCGTTACAGGCAAGGACGGCGCCGTTCGCGGTGACGATCTGGACCGACTCCAGGCGATCGCAGGTCAGCCCGTACGCGCGCGCGACCACGCCGACGCCGCCGCCGAGCGTCAGGCCGGCGATGCCCACGGTCGGGCACGACCCGCCGGGCACCGCGCGGCCGCGGGCGGCCAGGGCATTGTAGAAGTCGATCAGCCGGGTGCCGGCCCCCACCGTCGCCGTCGTCCCGGAGAACCCGACCCCCGCCATCGGGGAGACGTCCACGACCAGGCCGGTGGTGGTGGAGTAGCCGGCGTAGCTGTGCCCGCCGCACCGCACCGCGACCGGGACGCGGAACTTGCGGACGAACGCCAGGCACGTGGCGACGTCATGCGGACTGCGGCAGTAGGCGATCCCGGCCGGGCTGATGCTGTCGAACCGCGGGTCGAACAGGCGGCGGGCGACCGTGTAGCTCGCCTCCCCCGGCCGGACCAGCGTGCCGGACAGGTCACGGGACAGCGCGGCCCAGTCCGCGGGGACAGGCCCGGCGGAGCGCGCCGCCCGGGCGATCCCGGGCGCCGCGAGCGCCGCGGCCCCGCCAGCGGCCATGCCGAGGAACGCGCGGCGTTTCAGCGCAGGCTCTCCATGAGTGCTCACGCTCCTGTGGACGCCGTAAGCGGCCTCTCGGTTGCGGGAAATCCCCCTGGCCCCCGGCCGGCGCCCCCGGAATGTCGCCGCCGCTCGCTAGCCTTGTTCCGCTAGGCAGATGAGGGGAAGGGGCCCGTGGTCACCTATCGGTCCGGGCAGCCCCGGCGGTGCCCCACGTCGGCGACCCGGAATGGGAGGAGGACATCCGGCGGCTGTCCGGCCTCAGCCGCGAGTTCGCCGTCCTGTGGGCGCGCCATGAGGTTGCCGACCCCGAGCCGCGCGTCCGCGCCATCGTCCATCCCAAGGCGGGGCCGGTCGCGTTCACGCTGACCGGGCTCCAGGTCCCGGCGATCCCCGAAGCGCGGCTGCTGGTGTACACGCCGGCGGGCGAGCGGACCCGGGACACGCTGCCGCTCACGCGGCGCCCCGCGGCCGGGCCGCCGGAACCGGCGGAACCCGGCGGCAGGCCGGCAAGGGCAACCGGGAACCTCAGTTGAGGAAGTAGCTGGCGCCGCCGGACTCGGGGTTGGTGACGAGCGCGAGGATGGTGATCGTGCCCGCGTGCGCGAACGTCAGCCGCAGCGTGATGTCCTTGCCGTCGTGCATCGGGCCGGCCCCGGTGATCAGCAGGTGGTAGCTGTCCGGGACCAGCTGCGTCATCGCGTGGGCAGGGATCGGGATGTCCGGCACGGTGCGCATGACCACGGGGGCGACCCCGGGCCGCTCCGGTGCGCGGAACTCCACGGTGCCGCCGACGCTGGTGGTCACCGAGACCAGCTCGTCGGCGGCGCCGTTGTTCCTGATGTCGAGGTAGCCGACGGTTGTCTTGCCGGCCGGCTGCTGGATGTACGCGGCGGTCGCGGCGATGGACGACGACGAACTCGCGCGTGCCGATGAGCAGCCGGCCGCCGCGAGC
>Ga0209061_1003310_pt1 | contig 17763 bp, 10 predicted proteins | sample Coa_R1_10_FD_187157 | JGI IMG/M metagenome (GOLD analysis project Ga0209061, IMG submission 187157) | Surface soil microbial communities from Centralia Pennsylvania, which are recovering from an underground coalmine fire - Coalmine... | ecosystem: Environmental > Terrestrial > Soil >...
TGTGCATCGACTCTCTGTTGGACCGTTATCCGCCCTCCCTCTCCGGCGGTCAACGGCAGCGCGTGGCTTTGGCGCTCGCCCTGGTGATCGAGCCCGAAGCTCTGCTGCTCGATGAGCCGTTTTCCGCGCTCGATCCGCACCTGCGCCGTCACCTGGAAGAGCAGCTTCGGCACGTGCTGCGCCGGTTTCGCGGGGTCACGCTGTTTGTGACGCACGATCGCGATGAAGCTTACCGCTTCTGCGAGGATCTGGCCATTCTCACGGAAGGAAGCGTGGCGATGGCCGGGCCCAAGCAGGAGATTTTCGCGCGCCCCGTGTCTCTCGCCGTGGCGCGCCTCACTGGATGCAAGAATTTCAGTGCGATCGCGGCGGCGCAAAGTGAGTCGGTCCGCGCCGCCGATTGGGATTGCACGCTCCAGGTGGCCGGCCCGGTCCCGGCCGGGGCGCGCTATGTAGGAATCCGTGCCCACCATATCCAGGTGAGGCATCACAGCACGCAGCCGAACGCCTTCCCCTGTTGGCTCGTGGGACAGGTCGAATCGCCGTTCGAGATGACGCTGTATTTGCGCCTTCACACCCCGCCTGGGCCGCAAGATCAGCCGCACCTCGAAGCGGAAATGTCTCGCGCGGAATGGGCAGAACTCTCGCGTAAGCCGCAGCCCTGGGTTGCCGTGCTCGACGCCGCCCGCTTGCTGTTACTGCGCTAGTATGTGACGCAGGTTCGCTTCATGTCCCAGTCTCCCAAGCCAACCCCGCAACAGGTGGCGCCTCTCGTTGCGTTGGCCACGGAGTTTCTCAAGGCCGGGCGGCCGGCCGATGCAATTGCGCCGCTGCGCGATGCGGCTTTGCTCCAGCCCTCCAATCCCCTCATCCAGCACGATCTCGGCCTCGCGTGTCTCGAGGTCGGCCGGGTGCCAGAAGCCATCGCGGCATTCGAACAGGCCATCGCCGGCGACCCAAGCTATGCAGACGCCTGCTTCCGGCTGGGAATCGCACTGGAGATGCAGGGTGACTTAGGCGGCGCCGTCGCTGCTTACGGCCGCGCCACCCATCTGCTCCCATCTCTCACCGAGGCCTGGTTCCGTAATGGGGCCCTCCACTACACATTGGGACATCGCCGGGAGGCGGTCGCCTGTTTCCGCCGCGCTTCGGCTACCGGCGGTAACACAAGCTTCGGCCGCCTTGCCAAGGCGCGCGCCCTGCTGGCCGAAAACCGCGATCGCGAAGCCGAACTGGTGCTGCGAAAGGCCCTGGCGCTCGATCCGGCGAGCGCCATGGCGCATGATCTGCTCGGCAATCTGCTCTCCGAGTCCGGCCGTTTCGAGGAAGCCCGCGAGTGCTTCGAACGCGCGGTCGCCCTCGCGCCGCTGCTGGCCGGAAGCTACTACGATCTGGTCCGCTGCCGCCCTGTCACAAGCAATGATGATGGCCTGCTCGAACGGATGACAGCCGCGCTGGCCACCCCGGGCCTCGAGCCCGCTCAGCGCCTCCGCCTTCACCTGGCGATCGGCAAGGCGGCCGGCGATCTTGGCCATTACGCCCTCGCCATGCGCCATTGCGACGCCGCGGACGCCTTGCGCCGGCAATCTGTGCCGTTCGAAGCGGCCGCGTTTTCCATCCAGATCGATCGTCTGATTGCCCGCTGCGAGCCCGCGTGGATCGCGCGCGCATCCGAACTCGGCTGCCGCGATTCCCGGCCAATACTGATCGTCGGCATGCCGCGTTCCGGCACAACCCTCGTCGAGCAGATTGTCTCCATGCATCCGGAGGTGGCTCCTGGCGGCGAACTGCATTTCTGGAATCAGCGGGGAGCGGCATGGCTCGCCTCGGGCGCCGCCGTGAACGAAAAGCCGTTTTTCGCGCAAGCGGCCGCCGGCTATCTGGACCTGCTGCGCGCCGTCGCGCCCAAAACGGCGCGTGTGACCGATAAGATGCCGTTTAATTTTCTCTGGGCCGGGCTGATCCACGTGTCATTCCCGCGCGCCATCATCGTTCATTGCCGCCGCGCCGCAATCGACACGGCTCTCTCGATCCATCAGACGTATTTTCATCCGGCCCTGGCGTTTCCAACCGGAGGCGCCGAACTGGTCGCTTTTTTTCGCGGCTACCAGCGGCTCATGGACCATTGGCGGCGCGTCCTGCCGCCGGATCGCTTCGTCGAAGTCGATTACGAGGACCTGACCCGTGCCCCCGAACCGGCCATCCGGCGGATCGTCGCGGCCTGCGGTCTCGCATGGAATGACGCATGCCTTTGCCCCGAACGCAATCCGCAGCCAGTGAAGACGCCAAGCAAATGGCAGGCCCGCCAGCCGATCTATCGCACCTCCGTCGAGCGCTGGCGGCGCTACGAACCCTGGCTGGGACCTCTGCGGGCGCTCGCCGAAAGCCGCCCTGCTTGGCCCAATCCGTAAGAAAAAGCCCACCGCAGACTCTGTAAGAGAAAGTTCATCCGCTCATCATAAAGCCGTCATAGCTCGCTGGTACCATCGGTGACCGCAGATGCGCAACGGCGTTTTGTATTCCCGCCCGATTTCGCACATCCGATCCCGTTTGCGTGACAAAAAATTCCCGAAGGAGAACGGTACATGTCTCAAGTGGCGTTTCGAAAAAAATCGCATATCAAAAAACGTCTGCGTCCGCTTACCAGCCTGCTCCGTGAGCGCGTACGGCAGGCAATGCTGGCTGCCGGCCTGAGCCTTTCAGGACTCGCATTTGCTCAGTCCGTCCCCTACCCGACGTACCATGTCGGTCCGCAGGGGAACGGCTCGTGGGTCGTCAGCAATGGCCAGGTCATCACCCCCGCCGGCACCCAGGTCAACCTCGGCATACGGGTGCGAGCCAAGGCCATTGCGCTCAACCCCAATCCCCTTACCCACACCGCCGCCGTACTCACCATGGGTACGTCGACGGCCGATGGCAACGGAGCCGTCGAGGTGTTTGACACCCGCACCGGCGCTGTGCTGCAGAACTACATCCCGTTCGCAAAGGATCCGAGCGGCAGCTACAGCGGCATAGCTTATTCGGCGGACGGCAAGCACCTGGTGTTCAGTCAGGACAGCAGCCATGTCACCATCGCGAATGTTTCCGCGGCTGGCTTGCTGTCGGATGACGCCCAGGTCAGTGTGCCCCCAAACAATTCTTTCATCCAGTGTTTTCCAAACAGCCCCCCGGCCGCTTACGCCAACCCTTGCGGCTCGTTCTATACTCCGAGCACTTCTTATCCCGGCGGCGTCGCCGTGGCGCCTAATGGAAAGAGTGCCTATGCCCTGCTGAACCAGAATGACACCCTCACCAAAATCGACCTGAGCGTGACACCGCCTGTGCAAGGCACGCAGATCCGCGTCGGCAACGCGCCGCACAGCGTCGTGATCAATCCTCTCGGCACCACCGCCTACGTTAGCAACGAGGGCGGCCGGGCCGCTACCGAAGCCGACTTCCAGATCAACTCTGCCGGCACCGAAATCGTCGCCGACCCCGTGGTTGGCGCCGCCATCACCGGTACCGTTTCCGTGGTGGATCTGGCCTCGATGACGGTCAAAGCTACCATCCCGACCGGACTGCACCCCACCGGGATGGCGTTCTATGGAATTTACCTGTTGGTTGCCAATACCTATAGCGACACCATCTCGGTGATCAACACGCTCACCAACCAGGTGGCGTGGACGATCAACGTTGGGCTGCCGATCGGCGTGCCCGGCGCCGGCCAGGCGGCCTATGGGGCGGCGCCGAACTCGATTGCCGTCGACGCCCAAAACGGCGTGGCTTACGTGGCGCTCTACAATGCCAACGCGATCGCCGTGGTCAACCTCACGAAAGGCGCTGGTAATCCCGTCATAGGCATGATCCCGGTGGCCTACGCGCCGAGTTCGGTTGTGCTGGACCAGTTCGACAACGTGCTCCTCGTTGCCAACGACAAGGGCATTGGCACGCGCGATTCGTTTGAGACCGATTACAAGGTCACCGGCTATAACACCCACCAGGACAATGGCACCGTCAGCATCGTTCCCGTGCCGAGCACCGTGGCCTTGGCGTCGATGACTACCCAGGTGTACGAGAACAATCACTGGGATCTGGCGCAAAATATCGAGTCGGCTTCCGGTGGCAACCCGCTAACTCCGCCCGTCCCGATCCCGGCCAAAATCGGCGATCCGTCGCTGATCAAACACGTGTTCCTGATCGTCCGGGAAAACCGCACCTACGATCAGATCCTGGGCGACGTCCCCGCCGGCAATGGCGATCCCGCCTTGGCCGTCTTCGGCGGCAATATCACGCCGAATGCGCACGCGCTGGTGCAGCGTTTCCCCCTCCTCGATAATTTCTACGACCCGAGCCGCCAGTCGGCCGACGGCCACCAGTGGCTCATCGAAGGCATGGCCCCCTACGCCGACGACATCCAATCGCCTGACTGGGTCCGCAGCTATCCAGGCGGCAATGCCGGCGATGCGCTTGCCTATCAGAATAAGGGCTTCCTGTTCTCGGAAGCCGCCGCGGCCGGTCTGCCCGTGAAGATCTACGGCGAATACGTCGAAAACGATACGTTCCTGCAGCCAAACGGGTCGACCTCCGAGCCGAGTTGGAGCCAGTTTTACGCCGATGCGCAGTGCTTCGAGGGAGGGCCTGATTGCGCGGCCCCCGGCACCCCCGGCGAGAAGACGCTGTACTTTCAGAACACGGTCCAGGCACAGTCCTCTGTTCCTGCCGTGTCTAACCACCTCATCAAGAACTTCCCGCAGTTCGATCTGGGCATCCCCGATCAGTTCCGGGTCGATCTGTGGCTGCAGGACTTCAACAAAGACGTTGCCGCCGGCACGGTGCCCGCGTTGAGCGTCCTGTGGGTAATGTGCGACCACACCGGCGGCCCACCGACCCCTGTCGCCGAACAGGCCGATAACGACCTGGCAATCGGCCGTATCATCGACTACATCAGCCACAGCCCGGTTTGGTCTTCGTCGGCCATCTTTATTGCGGAAGACGACGCCCAGAACGGCGTCGATCACGTCGACGGTCATCGCAGCCCAGGCTATGTCATCAGCCCATACGCCGTGCAGGGCCGAACCACCGCCGACCACACCTACTACTCTCAGGTCAACATGACTCGCACGATCGAGCAAATTCTCGGTCTGCCGCCCATGAACCAGTTCGATCTGGTGGCGTCGCCCATGAGAACGGTTTTCACGCTGGGCATGCCGCCTGCCGAGAACTTCGCGCCTTGGACACACGTCCCCAACCAGATCCCCCTGAACCAGGGCGTGGCCACGAGCGAGGCCATTAACGCCAATATCAAACGCAAAGCCTCCGCCCATCCCAGAAGCGTCAAGGCCCTGAAAGAGGCTTGGCTCCAGAAGAAGGCCGAACTCTTCGCCGGCAAACTAACCAAGCCCGATTCCGAAGACCCGGACACCGTGAACCACTTCAACTGGTACATGACCACCGGGTTCAAGCGGCCCTATCCCGGCGAAACCAAGGTTCGCCCCCCGAGCGACTTCGACAACCGCCCGGCACCCAAAGGCGACGAGGACGACGATTAGACCCGTTCCGGCTGGCAAAAGCCCTCTCCCCGATCAACGGGGGGAGGGTTTTGTTTTCATGGCTCAAAAGGGACGGCCACCTATTCCAGCCAGCGCCGTTGGCTGCGGGAAAAGCTTACCGTGGCGGAGGGCCCTTTCCGCGCCGAACACCCGCACCGAGATAAAACGTCTCCGCGGACCGTCCAACTCCGCCAGAATAATGCTACGCCATTGCCACCACGGACCACCCGGTTATAACCCGCCATTGGGCGTCGCATAATTAAGTTATGGACATCAATCGATTCACCGAGAAACTGCAGGAAGCCGTGCGGGCCGCGCAATCCATGGCCATCCGCCACAGCCACCAGCAGATTGATGTCGAGCACCTGCTGGCCGCGCTATTGGAGCAGGATAATGGCCTCGCGCCGTCGATTTTGGCTAAAGCGGGCCTCGCCCCGGAGGCGCTGCTGCGCCGTTTGCAAGCGGAACTCGACCGCCTGCCCAAAGTTTCGGGGCCTTCGGGCCCCCCCGACCAGGTGTATGTCACCGCGCGCCTGAACCGCCTGCTTACCGCCGCCGAAGACGAAGCCCGCAAGCTGAAAGACGAATACATTTCGATCGAGCACATCCTGCTCGCCCTCACGAACGATGCCGGCCCGGCCGGCCGCCTTCTTAAGGAATTCGGCCTGAACCGCGAGCGGCTGATGCAGGCCCTGCGCGAAGTCCGGGGCAATCAGCGCGTCACGTCGCAGAATCCCGAGGCCACCTACGAAGCGCTGGAGCGGTATGGGCGCGACCTCACGAAACTGGCCGCGCAGAACAAGCTCGATCCGGTGATTGGCCGCGACGAAGAGATCCGCCGCGTGATCCAGGTCTTGTCGCGCCGCACCAAGAACAACCCGGTATTAATCGGCGAACCGGGCGTCGGCAAAACGGCCATTGTGGAAGGGCTGGCGCTGCGGATTGTGCGCGGCGATGTTCCGGAGGGATTGAAGAACAAGCGCATCGTGGCGCTCGATATGGGCGCGCTGATCGCCGGCGCCAAGTACCGCGGCGAATTCGAGGAGCGGCTTAAGGCCGTGCTCAAAGAGGTGCAGGAATCCGCCGGCGAAATCGTTCTCTTCATCGACGAACTGCACACCGTCATTGGGGCGGGGAAGGCCGAAGGCGCCATGGATGCCGGTAACCTGCTCAAGCCCATGCTCGCCCGCGGCGAGTTGCATTGCATCGGCGCCACCACGCTCGATGAGTACCGCAAGCACATCGAAAAAGACGCCGCCTTCGAGCGCCGCTTTCAGCCCGTGCTGGTGGATCAGCCGTCGGTCGAAGACACCATCTCCATTCTGCGCGGCCTCAAAGAGCGCTACGAAGTGCACCACGGTGTGCGCATCAAGGATGCGGCGCTGGTCGCCGCCGCCGTGTTTTCGAACCGCTACATCGCCGATCGCTTCCTCCCCGATAAAGCCATCGACCTGGTGGATGAAGCGGCCGCGCGCCTGCGCACCGAGATCGATTCCATGCCCGCGGAACTCGACGAAACCCGGCGCCGCATCATGCAGCTCGAAATCGAGCGCGAGGCGCTGCGCAAGGAGACCGATGCCGCTTCCCGCGAGCGGCTGGTCAAGCTCGAAAAAGAGCTGGCCGATTTGCGCGGCGAATCCGACGCCCTCACCGCCCGCTGGCAGCAGGAGAAAGGCACGGTACTGCGCTCGCGCCAGCTCCGTGAGCAGGTAGAACAAACCAAATCCGAAATCGAGCAGGCGGAGCGCAACTACGATCTCAACCGCGCCGCCGAGTTGAAGTACGGCAAGCTGGTGGCTCTTGAAAAGCAGTTGCAGCAGGAAACCGAGGCGTTGACCCAGCGGCCTCTGCTGATCAAAGAAGAGGTGGATGAGCAGGATATCGCCGAGGTGGTGGCGCGCTGGACAGGCATCCCCGTCGCCAAGCTCATGGAAGGCGAAATGCAAAAGTTGCTCCATCTCGAAGAGGAACTGCACAAGCGCGTGGTGGGCCAGGACGAAGCCGTAACCGCCGTGGCCGAAGCCGTAATTCGCGCGCGCTCCGGTTTAAAAGACCCGAACCGCCCGATCGGCAGCTTCATTTTCCTCGGGCCGACCGGCGTCGGCAAGACGGAACTGGCGCGGGCGCTGGCCGAGTTCCTGTTCGACGATGAGCGCGCCATGATTCGCATCGATATGTCGGAATACCAGGAGAAGCACACCGTGGCGCGGCTGATCGGCGCGCCTCCCGGATACGTCGGATACGAGGAGGGCGGACAGCTTACCGAAGCCGTGCGGCGGCGGCCATATTCGGTCATTCTGTTCGATGAGATCGAAAAAGCCCACCACGATGTGTTCAATGTGATGTTGCAAATCCTGGACGATGGGCGGCTCACCGATGGCCAGGGCCGCACGGTGGACTTCAAAAACACCATCGTCATCATGACTTCCAACGTAGGCAGTTTGCGGATTCTCGAATACCGTGGCGCCTTCGAAGGCGCCGCTTATGAGCGCATGAAGGAAGCGGTGCTCGAAGAGATGCGCCGCCAGTTCCGCCCCGAGTTTCTCAACCGCGTGGATGAGATCATCGTGTTCCACTCGCTCACCGAAGAGCACCTGAAGGAGATCGTGGAGATCCAGTTGGGCCGCCTGCGCGCCCGCCTCGCCGATCGCCACATCACGTTGCAACTCACCGATCGCGCTCGCACCAACCTGGTCCAGACCGGCTACGATCCGCAGTACGGCGCGCGTCCGTTGAAGCGGGCCATTCAGAAAAAGATCGAAACCCCGCTCGGCCGGCTGCTGCTCAAAGGCGAGGTCCGCGACGGCCAGACAGTCGTGGTGGACGAAGCTCCAACCGGCGAACTGACGTTTCTGCCGGAAGCCGTGGCGGTGGGTTAATGCAGCGTCTTCAGGTACTCGCCGCTGGTGGCGTCCACCAGAACCGATTCGTCTGAAGTGCCGGCCGATTCGCCCCAAATCACGCGCCACACCGGGTTAGGGGTCGTATCCCCTCTGCCCAGCTCAAACGAGATCGTCTGACCGGCATTTTTCTTGTTGTACTCGGCCGCGTGCGCGAGCGCGGTTTTGTAGGCGGCGCCGGAATCGATCTTCACGGCGCCAATCAGGAAAGCCTTCGCGGCCGCCGCCGAAGCGCTCTCCTCCTGCCCGGGAAAAACGCCCTGGTGCAAGTTCGCTTCGCCCTCCTCCACCGAGTACGTGTAGTTGCGCTGCGCGCTCTTGCCGGGCGAATAGAAGGTGGCTTCCCACGCGCCCGCCTCCCCGCGCACGGCCGGGACGTCGGTCAAATGGATGCTCTTCATTTGCGTGACTTCGGCGTCCGGCGCCCAGGTGCGGGCCACCTGGTACATTTTGAACAGCGCGGATTGGCCCGAAACAGGGTCTGGTTTCTCCGCTTTCTTGGTGTTGGCTGTCGGTTGTTCGGAACAGCCGGCCATCAGCAGAGCGAGCCCGCAGGCCGGTAAAAAAAGAAAGGTTTTCATCGACAATTTCATTCTAACGGGACCTCGCTCGGCTCCCGCTATATCCTGTGGAACGCCTTCAGAATCTCGCGGGTGGAATAGTGCAGCGCAATCGGGCGGCCATGCGGGCAGCTCATGGGGCAATCGGTCGCGGCCAGCGAGCGCAGCAGCCATTCCATCTTCGCCTGATCGAGGCGCGTGTTGATCTTGATCGCCGCCCGGCACGCGATCGAGGCGCAGATGCCGCGCCGCAGGTCTTCAAGCGATGCGCCGCGCAGTTCGGTCTCGGCGATCTCCAGAATCTCAAACAGAATGCGCTCCAGTTCAGTCGCGCTCACTGCCGCCGGCGCGGCTTTTACGGCTATGGTGCGGTTGCCGAATGGCTCCGTTTCAAAGCCCGAGGCATAGAGTTCCTCGGCGATCCGCGCGTAATCGATCTGCTGCTCGGGCGTAAGCTGCAAAACCAGCGGCATCAGCAAACGCTGCGTCTCCACTCTCCCCGCCGCGCGCTGCTTCATCACTTGTTCGAATAGTATTCGCTCGTGCGCCACGTGCTGATCGACGATCCACAAACCGTCCCGCCCGGCCGCAATGATGAAACTCTCGTGGATTTGTCCCAGCGGCCGCAGATCCGAAAGCACGGAGAGGGACATTTCCGGAGGCGGAAGCGCTTCGGCCGGAAACTGGCCGTGGGCATCGCGCTGTCGCGGCAGTCTTCCGGCGGGGGCGGAAGCGGCCTCCGCGCCGCCGGATAACTCGATCGCCGGCGCGCTGAAATCCAGGCGCGCGGCCGGCGCCACCGTGGGGCGCAGAGCGAAGGCAGGCAAGGCACGGTCCGGCTGCGGGTTGTCCAACGTCACCGCCGAACCTTCCGGCGCGGGCTCATCCGCCAGCATCTGGCTGAATTCGGAATAGGGCAGGCGCGCGCCCGGCTGCGCATTGTTCGACAAAAGCTGCGCTCGATTCGATAAAAGCTGCGGCTCCGCAAGCTGCGGCGAGGATCGCGGCATCGGCGAGAACGAAGGCGCGGGCCGGCTCTCGATCAATCGCTCGCGGATTGTGTCCCGCACAAAATCGTGCACGAACGAGCCGTGCCGGAAGCGCACCTCGGTTTTTGAGGGATGGACGTTCACGTCCACCTCTTCGGCGTCGCACTCCAGAAACAGCAGTGCGAACGGGTACGCCGCCGCCGGCATCAGGTTGTGATATGCAGCCGAAAGGGCATGCAGCAGCAGCCGGTCGCGAATCAGCCGGCCGTTGACGAAGATAAAAATCGAGTTGCGGTTGGCTTTCTGCACCTGCGGCCGCGAAAAAAATCCCCGAAGACGGAACTGCCGCGCCGGCGGATCGTCCGGCTCGGCGCGGTATTCGGCAATCGCTTGGGAGGGCGGAACGCTCGGAGGCGGAAGCGCCAGTTCCCGTTCCCGCAGCCCGATTTCTACCAGGTCTTCCAGCGCCTGGCTTCCAAACACCTGGTAGACGCGCTCGCCCAGCGTGGCCACCGGCGTGACATGCAGCAGTTCGCTCGCTCCGGCCGTGAGGCGGAAGGTCTTTTCCGGATGCGCCAGGCTGTAATGCGTCACCAGCGACGCAACATGCGCCAGTTCGGTCTGCTCGGTGCGCAGGAATTTCTTGCGCGCGGGAACGTTGTAGAACAGGTCGCGAACCGTGATTACGGTCCCGCCGCCAAGCGCCGCCTCTTCGCAGCGCAGCATCTTGCCGCCGGCGATTTCGATCCTGGTGCCGGTAGTTTCCTCCGGCGACCGGGTTTCGAGCAGCAGCCGCGAGACCGAAGCAATGGAAGGCAACGCCTCCCCGCGAAATCCCAGCGTCGCTATGGAGAGCAGGTCCTTAACGTCCCTGAGCTTGCTCGTGGCGTGACGCTCGAAGGCCAGCAGCGCATCGTCGCGCAACATGCCGCAGCCATCGTCGGCGATGCGGATCAGCCGCCGCCCGCCGGACTCGATTTCAATCCGGAAACTGGACGCCCCGGCGTCCAGCGAATTTTCGAGGAGTTCCTTAACGACGGAGGCCGGTCTTTCGACAACTTCTCCCGCGGCGATCTTGTTCGCCACCTGGTCGGGAAGGATGCGAATGCGGCCCAAGTATTAGTGTAGTCGGCCCGGCCCGACGTGCGCCAAAAAGATGGTTGAAAAAACCGGGCGTCCCAGCCCTGGTCAGGCAAGGGCGCCCGGGGAGGAGCACCTGGCCCGCTCGGAGCGACGGGCACAGGGGTGGAGGAGTCCGTTTACGCCAGCAGACCGCCGTGCCCCAAACTGGCGATTTCCCAGCCCGTCACGTGGTAGCGGGCCAGCAGCGGCGGCAAAATCAAATCCACAACATTCGGCTTAGCCGAACGGAAACAGCCCGGCGCGGAGACGATTGGGATCTCATCCTTATAAGCCATCAGCATCAGGTTTCCCGGTTCGACCGGGGCCAGGAAACGCTCTACCTGCGCACCCACCTTCAACATGGCTTGACCGATCACGTCTTCCGGACCGGCCGGCGCGGTGGTGGATGCCACCAGAATCACGCAGGGTTTCGATCTTAAGAGATATTGTAGGCAACGCGCGACGGAATTCTCATCTTCTGTACAAGCGAGGACGAAATTCGGGTTGGCGCCGAAGCGCTCCAGCCTCTGCCGCATAATATTCTCGAACAACTGGCGCCCGCGCTCACCGCTCAACGGATCGGTGTAGAGAGCCCCCACACTGGGGTTGCGCACCGGCCGTGCCTGCAGAATCGGCCCCCGCTCTTTGAGAATCCCGAGAACCGCGTCCAACTGATCCTTGGCGACGGCGAAGGGAGCGCTTTTCACTGTGGCAATCCGCTGCCCGGCCAGCGCATACCCGTAATTGAGCGTGGTCGCGATGACTACGCTCGCCGTGCAGTTAATCTGTTTCAGCAATTCGTCATCCACCAGCACGCAGCAGTTTTCCGTGGCGATCAGGTTTGCCCGGCCACCCGCCGCCGCGCGGATCTCGAAACTGCCGCAGCCCATCCCGTTGGCCACCGCGCAAACCGCATCGTCCTCGCCGATTTCACCGTCTTCCAGTTCCGTTACCCAGATGGTCTCCATCCCTTCCGATTCCAGGATACGGACGTCTTCATCGCTGATTACGTGACCCTTGGCCAGCAGCTTTTTCCCGCCCGGCCGAAAAACGGTGCAGCAAAGGATCCGGCCAGTTGACGATTTCACATCAACCGTTTGCGCTCTCATGTTCGCCTCACAAGACGTAGGATCGTTTCTCGATTTCAGAGTTCAAGACCCTGATCGAATTCTACATTTGGATAGTGCGAGGTCCAGGGACTATTTATAGGGTTTTTTGCGGGTGTCGCCAAATCCCCCACCTTTGCGGGGAGGTCAAAACCGGCGCACGGTGGGTAATTGAATGTAGGAATCTGTCTCGACCGGCCAGAGGTCCGGCTGAGCCTGCGCCCAATGGCCGGGCCGCAGAATCCGCAGCACCGCAATCTCGTCGCAGGCGTGAAACTTAGGGCACCGCAGGCAATCCTTCCAGGCCTTCAGCGGCAGCACCCCGCGCTCCACCACGTCGAAGCCCATCTTCTGAAAAAAGCCGGTCACATAGGTAAACGCGAAGACCGCATCCAGTTCGTACAGTTGTGCTTCCTCGAGCAGCGCTTCGACTACGCGCCGGCCCACCCCGTGTGGCTTGTTTCCCTGCGGCGCTTCCGCCGAGCGGGCCCGCGGCACAACCGCCAGTGAGCGGATTTCCCCCACGGTTGGACTGTAAAAATGCAACGCCCCGCAGCCTAACAATTCGCTGCCGTTCGTCACCACGGTGAAATCGCGAATCGCTTCCGACATTTCGAATTCCGTGCGCGGCAGCATCAACCCTTGCGCGGCATAGCCGTTGATGATCTCGAGTATTGCCGGAATATCCCGCATCACTGCCTTGCGTGTGGCGAGCGCCACTCCGCCGTGGGGATGCTCCAGAAACGAATCGGCCTGGACAACGCTGATCATCCCGCGGCTACCTCCTTTAGCACGATGCGCGTGCCCACTTCGTCCCCGGCCGCGATGCGGTTCAGCACATCGGGGGCCGCTCCCGGCGCAATGCGCACCTGGCCGACTCCGGCCTCCAGCGCCGTCATCGCGGCATTCAGTTTGGCCTGCATGCCCCCGGTTGCGATTCCGCCCTCGATGAGTGCCCGGCTCTCCTCAGCCGTCAGCCTGGGCCGCACCTGTTTCGAGCCGTCCAGTACACCTTCTACATCGGTAAGAAAAATCAACTGCTCGGCCCCGTACGCCGCCGCGCAAGCCACCCCCATCTGGTCGGCATTCACGTTGAAAATCCGCCCCTCCCGGTCTCCGGCGACGCAGGCGACCACGGGCAGATAGCCGTGGCCGGTGAGCAGATCGAGCAGACCGGCATTCGATTTCGTGACCCGGCCCACCGCGCCCAGCGCCGGATCCAACTGTTCCGCTTCCGCCAACAGCCCATCTACTCCGGAGATTCCCACGGCCAGCGCACCCGCCCGGTTCAGACTCGCTACCAGCTCATGATTCACGCTTCCCGCGAACACTTTCAGCACGGCATCCACCGTTTCGGGTGTGGTCACCCGCAAGCCGTTGACAAAGCGGCTCTCGATTCCCCGTTCGGCAAGGTAGCGGGTCATCTGCTTGCCCCCGCCGTGCACCACAACCAGGCGCACGCCGGTTCGCTCGAAAGCCGCGATCTGTCGCGCCAGACTGTCGCGCCGCGCCGGTTCATCCAGCAGCGTGCCGCCGAGTTTGACCAGAATTTTCGCGTTGCTCAAAAAAGGCCCTCGGTTTCCGGAAACCCGAGCATCAGGTTCATGTTTTGAATCGCTTGCCCGGCTGCGCCTTTCACCAGGTTATCGATCGCGCTCACTACGATGGCGCGGCCAGTCCTGGCGTCGAGCGTGACGCCCAGATCGCAAAAATTGGTGCGCGCCACCGCCCGCAGATCCGGCACGTGCCCCGGCTCATACAGCCGCACAAACGGCTCGCCCGCGTAGCGCCTTTCGTAGATGGCGAGCAACTCGCCGGCGCTGGCTACGCCCGGCGCGCGGAAGTAAATCGTTTCCAGAATGCCCCGGTCGAGCGGCAGAAGCTGCGCCGTGAAGCTGAACTCCGCTTCCTCCAGCCCCGAAATCTCGAGCACTTCCGGCACGTGCCGGTGTTTCAGTATGCTGTAGGCGGAAAAATTCTCGGTTACCTCGCAGAAACTGGTCTTGAGCGACGGCTTCCGCCCCGCCCCGCTCACCCCCGATTTGGCGTCACACACGATCCCCGCCGCGCGGTCTATAATGCCAGCTTCGATCAGCGGGCGAATCGCCAGGTTCGCCGCCGTCGGGTAGCACCCTGGGTTCGCCACCAGCCGCGCGCCTGGAATCCGCTCCCGGCAGAATTCCGGCAGCCCGTACGCCGCCTCGGCCAGCAGGCCCGGCTGGGTATGCGGTTGTTTATACCAGGCTGTATAATTTTCCGGCGTCCGCAAGCGAAAGGCGCCGCTCAGATCCACCACCCGTGCCCCCGCTTCGAGCATCCGCGGCGCCAGTTCCATGGAAACTTCGGGCGGGGTTGCCAAAAATACCAGGCCGATGCCCGCCCCCCGCACCGCCTCGGACGTGGAACTCACTTTCGGCAAAGGACTTCCACCCCGAATGGGGTTCGTTTCGTCAAAATCTTCGCGGTGCTCCAGCAGCACCGGCTGAATAAAAGGATGCTTCCGGAGGAGGCGTACCAGCTCCGCTCCGCTGTAGCCCCGATGCCCGACGATTCCGACGGCCGTTTTCATGAGTATTTATTCGTTATGATGAATAAATATACCAAATTTGGGGCTGGAAAAGCAATGGAGGTGCCGCGACACGGTGCCCCGTTTGGCCGTGCGGAATCGCACTGTTTCGATTAAAATGCATTTCATTTCTCGCCGAGGATGGGCATCAGATCGGGCGATGCCGCCGCCGTCCCGCTTCCCCCTGGTGCCACATGCTCGCAGATGCGAAGGAGGTTGAGTGCCAGATTCATTATCCTTTCAGGCCATCAACACAGCTATCCAGAACGGCTCCGCCGCGTTTCGATGCCGAACCCGTCTTTATCCAGTCGGTGACACCACTGACAAGGTTTTCCCTCCCACATACGCCGGAGGTGTCTACGCGGTCGAAGACCGACGCGTTGACGGTCAAGTTGTCCGCTGCGTCGTCCTAGACAGCGTCCAGAGCCAGGCGAACCGCATGGAGGAGTTGCTCCAGGACGCGTTTCTTCCAAACTGGCGGGAGTTGCCAGAGACAGAATGGCCGGCGCCACAACAATGTGAACTCCCCATGGTCGCGGTGCATATTCCAAATCACGGGTGGATCACCTCGCTGACTGCTCCCCACCGAATCCATGACGCGATTCTGCGTGATAGCGAGATCGCACAAGGGAACAATGGGGGCAAGGTCCGCTTCCGTGACTCGACTATCGGGAAGGAAATTGTCGCCGCCCGGCTATACGACGCAAGCGCCTTTTACCGCTATTGCCCCACGGCGCTGTTATTTGGAACTTGGGACTCCACTGCGGGTGAGGGACTGAACTCGGCTAAGGTGCCGCGCGCCATAGTCTCAGAGATAGTGGGAGTGGATGCGGTAGCAGGTGTCAGGACAGCAAGCCGAATCGACCCTTTGGGAATCGAGGCAACGGCGGCAACCATCTACCGCCGGAAGGTATCGCCGGATTGTTCCTATCAGGATTGGGCTGCAAAAGTTCGAGGCGTTGATGGCGAGGAAAAGTTGATCGGAGCGAAGTCAGAAGACGAAATCGAGCGCACGAAGCAGGGCCTGAGCAAGTTCGGCCTGAGAGGCCGTCCATCCGATATTAACCACGGTAATATCCCTCCCAACTTGGTCCGCTTCGACCCGCAGGAGGTCCGGGATCAGAATCTCGACCGCTTGCCCGACATTCTCCAAAATCAGCCATTGAGGCTGAATTACAAGCTGGAATCGCGTGACGGGAGGCTCAACACAGACATCAACGTGGATCGCTCTCAGATTAGGGGCAATGCGGTTAAGCCAGGCGGAGTCACCGTCGCCTACGCTTTGCACACCTGGGTCCTCTCTTTGAATCAGTTGCGCCGGCTCCGATTTCCGGCGAAGAACGGTAAGACTGATGAGAACGACAACGGAAGCAACGCGCTGCGAACTGTGCTAGCAGCACTCGGATTGTACGCCCTGTCGCTCCAGGTAGAGCAGGGATATTGGCTCCGCTCGCGTTGTGAACTCGTGCCCGACAAAGCCAGTTCGCTCATCTTGGAGGAGGTGGGCACCGCCAACCAGTTCAGCGTGCCGAGTTCCATCGCCGCAAGACAGATTCTCACCGAGGCATTGAACGAGGCGAAGCCCTACGTCGAATGGGAGAAGAATATAATCCGGCTGACTCCAATGTCGAAGCTGGTTCAGCTCGTAGCGGCGAGCGATAGGCGGCGGCCAGACGAAGACTCTGATCCGCCGCTGCCGGCCGAAGAACCTGAAGATTTCGAGACGCCCAATGCTGGCGATCAGGATTGAATTCCTCACCGGCGTCTACATGGCGACTCGGTACAACGACCCCAGCCGATCGGAACCTGAATGGCCTCCGCATCCAGATCGCCTTTTTTCTGCGCTTGTCGCGGCGGCTGCCGAGCCTGCTGAGAATGACCTTGCGAGAATCCCCGAACGTGAAGCGAGCACGTTGCGCTGGCTTTTGGAACCGCAGCGTGGACCGCTTCACCTTGCCGTCTCGGAATCGCGGAATCGGTCGGCACCTGATGTCTATATGCCGGAGAATCCGCATTCTGATGAAATACCGAAAGGCAGCCTGGAAACCGGCGACGAGAACACGCGGAAGAAGAAGCGGAATGCCCTACGGGGACTGATCCCAGTATTTCGAGGAAAGAAACCCCTCCCGATACCGGCTGTAATACCAGATGACCCGGTTGCGTACTTCATCTGGCCGGATGCGGATCCAGATGAACATGCCGAAGTGCTGCGGGGCATCTGTAGCAAGGTCACATATCTCGGCAGGTCGCGTTCTCTCGTGCGGCTCAGTGTAGTTGATGACCCTCCGCCGCCGACGCACGTTCCTGATCCGCTCGGGACGGTGCCGCTCCGCGTACCGGCCGCTGGGCGGCTAAGCTATCTGGTCGATAAGTACAAACGAGACGGCGGAAAGCCGGAGCCAAGCCCGACGCAGCCCTATCGGCGCTTACATCACGACCGACTGCCGCAAGAGCGCGCGGCAAACCTGTTTGATCGATTCTGGGTTTTTCAGCCGCGCAGGGGCGACCCGCTGTTACCGGCTACCGCCACGGTCAAGGTGACCCGCGCTCTCCGAGCAGCTCTGATCGCCTGCATCGACCAGGATCAGCGGAGAAAAGGCTTCCCTCCAGATGTGCCGGACGTCGTCCATGGTCATGGACAGCACCCACATTGTGCCTATGTCGCGCTCCCATTCGTACATCCATGGCAACGTCACGCGGACGGCGCGATAAAAGGTGTGGGCGTGCTTTTGCCGCGAGGCATCTCCGATGATGCTCTGATGGCCGCGGCGGCCGGGCTTACGTTGCTTCAACAGAACGGCCTGAGCATTCCCAGCATTGGGACATGGCGGCTCAAGGAAGTGCCCGCGGATGATCCACCAAGCGGGACGTTGGACCGGCACACGTGGAGCCGACCTTCGCGAATGTGGGCCAGTGCGACTCCGGTGGTCTTCGGCCACTTCCCTAAGCCGAAGAAGGGCGGCGAAGCCAAAGTGATTCTGGACAGTTTGGA
>Ga0209061_1003313_pt1 | contig 17749 bp, 15 predicted proteins | sample Coa_R1_10_FD_187157 | JGI IMG/M metagenome (GOLD analysis project Ga0209061, IMG submission 187157) | Surface soil microbial communities from Centralia Pennsylvania, which are recovering from an underground coalmine fire - Coalmine... | ecosystem: Environmental > Terrestrial > Soil >...
CCAGCTCGGGGTCGTGCACGGCGCGGTAGCGGTCACCGCTGGGGTCGACCGCGCCGGCGAGCACGACGCGCTCGGAGCTCTGCAAGAGCCGCGCGTGATGGCGGCCGATCATCCCGAGGCCGATCACAGCCCCGCGGATCCTCCGCTGTGAGGTGCTTCCAGGCACGGCGGCCGCTACAGTAGCGACCCGCTTGGCATCGCCCGGCGATGCGCGCCCCGCCCCTGACGCTTCCCGGCCACTTAGGCCGACGGGTAGGGTGTCGGCGATGGAGATACCCCTCTTCGACCTGAGGCGGCCGCTCGAGCCGTTCGAGGGCGCGCTGCTCGAGGCGGCAGCGCGGACGCTGCGCTCGCGGCGCTTCATCCTCGGCCCCGAGGTCGAGGCGTTCGAGCGTGAGCTAGCCCGCTACCTCGGTGTCCGAGAGGTGGTCGGAGTGGCGAACGGCACCGATGCCCTCACGATCGCGCTGCGTGCGCTCGGCGCCGGCCCCGGCGATGAGGTGATCGTGCCGGCGTTCACCTTCTACGCCTCGGCCGAGGCGATACCTCCCACGGGCGCACGGCCGGTGTTCTGCGATGTCGACCCGGAGCTGATGGTGCTGACGCCGGAGACGGTCAAGCCCCGCCTGAGCAGACGGACGCGCGCGGTCATCGCCGTGCACCTGTTCGGCAACCTCGCACCGGTTGGGGAGATCGAGGCGCTCGGTGTGCCCGTGCTCGAGGACGCGGCGCAAGCGCTCGGGTCGCGTGCGCCGGACGGCGCGATGGCCGGATCGCTCGGCCGCGCTGCGACGTTCAGCTTCTATCCGACCAAGAATTTGGGCTGTGCGGGTGACGGGGGTGCGATTGCGACCTCGGACGCGCAGGTGGCCGAGCTTGCGCGCACGCTGCGCTTCCACGGCTCGCGCGACCAGCGCAGCTTTGAGCTGGTCGGATTCAACTCCAGGCTCGACGAGCTCCAGGCGGCGTTCCTGCGGGTTTTGCTGCCGCAGCTCGAGGGCTGGTGCGAGGATCGAGCGCGCTGTCTCGAGCGCTACCGCAAGGCGGGGCTCGGCGAGCTGGTGCGCCTGCCCGCCGTCCTCCCCGGGGCGCGGGCAGCCTGGCACGTGCTCGTCGTGCGCTCGCCGCACGTGGACCGCATCGCGGCCGTGCTGCGCGAGGCCGGGATCGGCGCGCGCGTCTACTACCGCCCGCCACTACACCGCCAGCCGGCGATGTCCCGCTACGCCGGGAGCAGCGCGCTCCCCGCGAGCGAGCACCTGGCGCTGACGCACCTGGCGCTCCCATCGTGGCCGGGGCTCGGGCCGCGAGAGGCTCGGGCGATCACCGAGCGGGTGGCGGTCGCGCTGGCCGGGATCGGCGCCGACGCCCCAAGCCGATGCTGATCGCGACCGTTGTCGGCAACCGGCCTCAGTTCATCAAGGCTGCGGCGGTCTCCCGCCGCCTGCGCGAGCGCCATCGGGAGATCTTGATCCATACCGGTCAACACCACGACCCCGAGCTCTCGCAGCTGTTCTTCGACGAGCTCGAGCTGCCGGTACCCGACCGCGAGCTCGGGCTGGGCGGCAGCGGCAACCTGGAGCAGATCGGGAGGATGCTGCCCGCGCTCGGCGCCGAGCTCAAGCTGATCGGACCCGACGCGGTGCTCGTGTACGGCGATACGAACACGACCCTGGCCGCCGCATTGGCAGCCGCCCACCTGCAGCTGCCTCTGATCCATGTCGAGGCGGGGATGCGGTCGTTCGACCGGACGATGCCCGAGGAGACGAGTCGCGTCCTGACCGACCACCTCGCCGGGCTATGCCTCTGCTCGACGCCGCTCGCGCTCGAGAACCTCGCTCGCGAGGGCCTCGCCGGCGTGCTCATCGGCGACGTGATGGCCGACCTTGCGGTGGCTCTTGCGGCCCGTGCGAGACGCGAGTCGACGGTGCTCCGCGACCACGGGCTGGCGCCTCGCAGCTTTGTGCTCGCAACCGCACACCGGCCCGGCAACGTCGATGAGCCGCGGCGGCTCGAGCGGCTGGTCTCGTTGCTGGCAGCGATCCCCATGACCGTCTTCTTCCCGGTGCATCCGCGCACCCGCGCGCGCCTTGAGGCGAGTGGGCTTGCCCGCCGGCTCGAAGCCGCCGGCAACATCATCCTGCACGAGCCGCTCGGCTACCTCGATCTGCTCGCGCTGATCGTGAGCGCGCGCGCCGTGCTGACCGACTCCGGCGGGTTGCAGAAGGAGGCGTATGTGCTTGGCACGCCCTGCATAACGCTGCGCGACCGCACCGAATGGCAGGAGACTGTGGCGGCCGGCTGGAATACGCTCGTCGACCTCGACGCGGACGCGGCGCGCGCAGCGCTGCGTCGCAATCCTCCCGACGAGCACCCCGACCTCTATTGCGCGGGGCGCGCAGTCGAGAACCTGCTCGCGGCGGTTGGCCGATGGACTCCGGCGCTCCCGACCGGCTCGCGGCAGCCGATCGCCACCCCGATCTGACACCACGCCCCGGGTGGCCACGCCGCCGCACCCACTGCGCTTGCCTGCCGAGCAGAGTGGCGCTGGCGCAAGCGAACCGCGGGCGGATGCGCGTCTCAGACCCGCTGCACTTGCGCGCGCCCGGCAGGGACTGTACGATTTATCTCGGAATTGTCCATTTTTCGGGGCGCTTCGGATGGGGGCGCTGCCAACGGAGTATCGGAGGCATCATCTTGAGACGGATCGTGATCTTGCTGGTGGGGCTCGCTCTGTTGCTGCCCCAGGCAGCGTCGGCTGCAAGCTCGACCTGCCAGGCCTATAACCCGCAGACGTGCAGCGCCCTGCGCTCAAGCCGCAACGACGGCCCGGTGAGCGGGACGCTTCCCTTCACCGGAATCAACGTCACGCTGCTGGCCGCCGGAGGGGTGGCGCTGCTTGGCGTCGGTCTGTTGGTGCGGCGCGCCGCTCGCCACCTTGGCTGAGCGCGGACGCTCGCGGGCAGACCGGCAGAGGCCACGGCGACGCCACGGTGACCTGGCGCGCGGGTAGGCCGCGCAGCCGCTGCTGCGCCCGTAGCGCGGGCGTGCTGCGCCCGTAGCGCGGGGCGTGCTGCTCCCGTAGCGCGGGGCGTGCTGCTCCCGTAGCGCGCGGGGCCTGCTGCGCCCGTGGCGCGCCAGGCCTGCTGCTCCCGTAGCGCGGGGCGCGCGCCTCAGTCCCGCGCTTGCAGCCGTTCGAGGATCAGCCGTCGGGCCTCGCCGCCATCAAGCCGCCCCTTGGTCTCACGCATCACGTAGCCGACGAGCGGGCCGATCGCCTTGGTGCTGCCCTCGCGCACCTTGGCGGCGGCGTCCGGATCGGAGGCGATCGCGGCCGCGATGATCTCGGCCAGGCCCTCATCATCGGCGGAAACGCGACCGAGCCCCTCGCGCGCAACGATTTCGACCGGATCGCCCCCGTTGCGCACCAGCTCCGCGAGCACTGTGCGGCCCGCGTCCCGACTCACCTCGCCCGCCTCGACCATCGCCACCAATCGCGCCAGCGCCCCGGGGGTGACCTTGCTCTCGGCGGGATCGCCGTCGGCGCCGATCCGCTCGATCAACAGCGAGATCCAGTTGGCAAGCGACGAGGGCGGCGCGCCCCTCCCATCGCTCGAGGCGAGCGCAGCCTCGAAGAAGTCACCGCGCTCGGGACGGAACGCCAGCTCGCGAGCGCGCTCCGCGCTGAGCCCGAGCTCCGCCTGGAAGCGTTGCGCGCGCTCGGCCGGCAGCTCTGGCAACTCGCGGCGCGCAGCCTCGATCATCCGCTCGTCGACGAGCAGCGGAACCAGGTCTGGCTCCGGGAAGTAGCGGTAGTCATGCGCCTCCTCCTTGGAGCGCAGCGTCGACAGCCGCCGGCTGGCGGGGTCGAAATGGATCGTCTCCTGCTCGACCGCCAGACCGGCCTCGAGAAGGCCGACCTGACGCTCGATCTCCGCCCGGAGCCCATCCTGCAGGAAGCGGAACGAGTTCATGTTCTTCAGCTCGGTCTTCACCCCCAGCTCGCCTGCGCCGACCGGCCTCACCGAGACGTTGGCGTCGCAGCGCAACGAGCCCTGCGACATGTCGACATCCGAGACTCCGAGCGCCTTCAGCGTCGCCCGCAGCAGCGTGAGCCACTCGCGCGCATGCTCGGGCGAGCGGATGTCAGGCTCGGTGACGATCTCAACCAGGGGAGTGCCGCCGCGGTTGAAGTCGACGACCGTCCGCTCGGATCCGTGGATCCGGCCGCTCGAGGAGACGTGCACGAGCTTGGCTGCATCCTCCTCGAGGTGGACGCGGTGGATGCGCACGTCGCCAAGCCGCCCGCCGCGGCACAGTGGCACGTCGTACTGGGAGATTTGATAGCCCTTGGGCAGGTCCGGATAGAAGTAGTTCTTGCGGTGGAACAGCGAGCGCGGGGCGATCTCGCAGCCGAGCGCGAGCCCGATTTTGAGCGCGAAGTGGACCGCGCGCGCATTCGCCACCGGCAGCGCTCCTGGGAGGCCAAGGCAGACCGGGCAGGTGTGCGTGTTCGGAGGAGCGCCGAAGGACAGCTCGCAGCCGCAGAACATCTTCGTGCGGGTCTTCAGCTGGACATGGATCTCGAGGCCGATCACCGGCTCGAAGCGAGCGCTCATCCACCGCCCTCCCTTCGCGCTGCGCTCCCGTCGAACCCAAGCGCTAGCTCGAGCGCGTACGCCGCATCCAGCAGCGCCTGCTCGGAGAACGCCGGACCGGCCAGCTGGAAGCCGACCGGCAGCCCCTGGGAGAGCCCGCACGGGATCGAGATCGCGGGGATTCCCGCCAACGACATCGGCACCGTGCAAAAGTCGTTCAGGTACATGGCGAGCGGATCCTCAAGCTTCGAGCCGAGCGGGAACGCGACCCAGGGACTGGTCGGGGTCGCGACGAAGTCGAAGCGCTCGAACGCGCTCGCAAAATCCTCGGCGATCTTCGTTCGCACCTTCTGCGCCGTGCCGTAGTAGGCCTCGTAGTAGCCGCTTGAAAGCGCGTAGGTGCCGAGCATGATCCGCCGCTTGACCTCCGCGCCGAAGCCGGCCGCGCGCGTGGCGCAGTACATCTCGGTCAGCTCGCGCTCACCATCCACCCGCAGCCCATAGCGGACGCCGTCGAAGCGGGCCAGGTTGGCGGAGGCCTCGGCCGGGGCGATCAGATAGTAGGCGGACAGCGCGTGGGGAGCGTGCGGCAGGCGGCAGCGCTCGACCGCGGCCCCGAGCTGCTCAGCCAGCGCGAGCGTCGCCTCGAAGCGCTCCCGCACCCCCGGCTCGATGCCGCTCTGCTCACCGCACAGCTCCTCCGGCACGCCGAGCCGCACGCCGCGCAGATCCTGCCGCCTCGGCGGGACGATCGCACCTGGGAACTCCACCGACGTGGAGTCGCGTCGATCGCGTCCGATCATCGCGCGCAGCAGCAGCGCCGCGTCGGTGACATCGCGCGTCAGGGGGCCAGCCTGGTCGAGGGAGGAGGCGAACGCGATCATCCCGTAGCGCGAGCACGCGCCGTAGGTGGGCTTCAGCCCGACCACGCCGCACAGCGCAGCCGGCTGGCGGATCGAGCCGCCGGTGTCCGTCCCGATCGCCCATGGCGCGAGGCCGCCGGCGACCGCCGCTGCGCTGCCCCCGGAGGATCCCCCCGGCACGCGAGTGCGATCCCATGGGTTGAGCACCGGCCCAAAGGCCGAGTTCTCGTTCGAGGATCCCATCGCAAACTCGTCCTGATTGGTCTTGCCGAGCAGCGGGGCGCCGGCTGCCAGCAGCCGTTCGACGACCGTGGCCGTGTACGGGGGGCGGTACCCCTCGAGGATCCGTGAGCCAGCCTGGCTGGGGACGTCGCGCACGCAGAAGAGGTCCTTGACCGCCACCGGCACCCCGGCGAGCGGAGCATCCGGCGGGGGCGGCTCACCGGGGCTGTCCGCGAGCCACGTGAACGCGCCAAGGTCTTCGGCGGCGGCTCGCTCGCGGTAGGCAGCGAACAGCTCGGCCGGGTCAACATCCCCGGCACGGACGCGCGCGGCCGCCTCGGCGCCGGTCAGCGCGATCAGCTCATCGGCGCTGCTCATGCCGGCGAGGCGCCCGGGCTCGGGACGCCGAAACCGCCCTCGACCGGCTCGGGGGCGCCGCGCAGCGCAAGCTCGACCGGAAGCGAGGGCTCGGGCTCGTCGGGCCGCAGCGCATCGGTGACCTCAACCACATGCGAAGTCGGCGCGACTCCCTCAAGCTCGAGCTCCTGGATCTTCTCAACGTGCGCGAGCACTCCCGAGAGCTCGCGCCCAAGGCGCACCACCTCCTCCTCGCTGAGCGAGAGCCGGGCGAGCCGGGCGACATGCAGGACCTGGTCGCGTTCGAGCATGGCCGAGGGGGATATTAGGGGGCAGGAGTGTGGGGCGGGAGCGATGGACACCGGGTGAAAGCGCGGCGCCCCCGAGCGCGAGTCTCCTTCGCCGACCGGCGCCGGGCCGCCTCAGGAGCGATGGTCAGTCGGCTCAGCGCGCCTGCATTGCGGCCGCGGTTGATGGCAGCGCGACCGTCTCGATCTCCCGGGGTCCGTCATCGCCGCGAATCCCATCGCAGCGCAGGGACCAGTAGGCGCTCGCGGGCACGGCGAGCGCGCACACGAGCCCGCTCCAGGCCGCCGCCCTCGGTCGCACGCCCAGCCCCGGGGGACAGAGCGCAACCCGCGCGAACACGAACGGTGCGGTCGCCGCCGCCTCCACCATCACCAGCACGGTCGCAGCGACCGGCAGCGCCGGGGCGCGGCGGCTGGCCTGCAGCAGGCAGGCAGCGCTGCCACCCAGCGAGCTTAGAAGCAGCGCCCAGCGGAGCCGGCGCAGCGCGCGCCAGCCGCTGATCACGCGGTCGGTCGTCCCGTCGCGTCCGCGTCGCGCGCCCGGGAGCGGCTCGCCGGCCAGATACCAGCCGGCTCGCAGCAGGAGACCGAGGGCGAGTGCGCTCACCCCAAGCGCCCACTCCGGCGCCCGTAGCCGCGCGGGCACGAAGCCAACCGATCTCGGCTTGGCGCTCGCCCTCAGCTCGGTTCCCGCGGGCGGCTCGCCCATCCGCTCTCGCCGGTCCACATCGCCTGGCTCATCCGCTCTCGCCGGTCGCGACCGCCTCGCTCATCCGCTTGGCGTCAGTCAGGGCGTTGGACAGAGCCCGCTCTTGGACTCCCTCGCCGGCCGAACCCGCGGCGACCGACTCGGCCTCCTCCTGAAGCTGCGCCGCCGCAAGCGTGTTCGCCAGCAGCATCGCGATCGTCATCGGCCCCACCCCACCGGGCACCGGCGTGATCAGCCCTGCTCGCTTCGCCACTTCCTCGAAGTCGACATCGCCGACGAGCTTCCCATCGATGCGATTGATGCCGACGTCGATCACGGTCGCGCCGGGCTTCACATGTGCGGGACCGATCAATCGTGGAACGCCCACGGCAGCGATCAGAACATCGGCGCGCGCGCAAACGGCGGGGAGCTGGCGCGTGCGCGAGTGGCAGAGCGTGACGGTGGCGTCCCGGGCGAGCAGGAGCCCCGCCAGTGGCCGACCAACCAACTCGGAGCGGCCGACGACGACGACCTCGGCACCGCTCAGCGGCACCTCGTAGGCGTCTAGCAGCGCGATCACTCCGAGCGGCGTGCACGGCCGCAGCCCGGCCGCCCGTTGCCAGAGACGCCCGACGCTCACCGGGGTGAGGCCATCCACATCCTTGTCCGGCTTGATGCGAGCTGTCAGAGCTGACGCGTTCAGGCCCTTCGGCAGCGGCAGCTGCAGGAGGATTCCGCTCACCTCCGGATTGGCGTTGCACTCATCGATCACAGCGGCGACCTCCTCCTGGGTGGCGGAGGCATCTAGATGGCGGTGGTGATCGGCGATCCCGACCGCCACGCACTGGCGGCGCTTGCTCGCCACGTAGACGGCCGAGGCCGGGTCATCGCCGACGAGGATCGTCGCCAGCCCGGGCCGACGCCCGGTCCGCTCCACAAAGCGCTCGAGATCCTCCGCCACTCGGGCGCGAACGCGCTCCGCCACCGCCTTCCCGTCGATCACCCTGGCTGCCATGATCGCGGGAAGGTAGCGGTTCGCGCGCTCGGATGACCCGCGGCCCGCATCCGCCGCCAACGAGCGCGGGTGGCAGGATCACATCACGCCGCTGACGTCAGATGCCCGGTCATCATCTGCGGGGCGGCGCGAGATCCGGGTCATCGCCTGCGGAGCGGCGCGAGATCAGCCACGAGCTTACGCTCCGAACGGTCGCGGCTGAAGCGGATCACCACAATCCCGCCGGGCTCGATCCCGGTGACGACACCCTCGCCGAAGCTCGCGTGCACGACGTCCTCCCCGAGTCGATACGACACCCGCGGTTGGGCGTCCGAGCTCTCTCCCTCCCAGGAGAGCTCCGCCGTTTGCCTTGCCCGCCCGGACTGGAAGCTCCCGGCGGCCGCGCCGCCGTTTCGGGCGCCCCAGTCCGCGCCGCCATCCCGGGAGCCCCAGCCAGCCCCAGCCCCCCCGATCGCCGCGCGCCGCCCGACAAGCGCACCGATCGCGGCGGGCGTGCGCACCGGCTGTGCCTCCCGCTCGATCAGCCTGGCCGGGATCTCGGCGAGGAAGCGACTCGGGATGCCCGGCTCGCGGGCACCGAAGACCGTGCGGCTGCGGGCATAGGTCAGATAAAGCTCCCGCTCGGCACGAGTGATGCCGACGTAGCACAGCCGCCGCTCCTCCTCGAGGCTGCCCTCGTCGAGAGCGCGGGCGTGCGGGAAGACCCCATCCTCGCAGCCGATGATGAACACGATCGGGTACTCCAGGCCCTTGGCGTTGTGGAGCGTCATCAGCGTGACCAGCCCCTCCTCGTCTCGGCGCTCGTCGGCATCGGCGATCAGGGCCACCTGCTGCAGGAACTCCGCGAGCGTGTGCTCATCGGCCTCCGAGGCGTCGTACTCCGCAGCGACATTGACCAGCTCCTGGAGGTTTTCGATCCGCCCCTGGGCCTCGATCGTGCGCTGGGCCTCAAGCCACTCCAGATAGCCGCTCTCGCGTAGCAGCTCCTCGAGCAGGGTCGCGACCGGCGCGCCGCCATTCGCGCGCTCGCCGAGCACCCGCACGGTGCCGCTCAGACGCCGCAGCGCCTTGACCGCCGCCGGGCGCAGCCCCGGCACCTGCTCCGGTTCGCCGGCAAGCTCCCAGATCGCCGCACCGGTCGTGTTCGCATGCGCCAGCAGTCGCGAGACGCTGGTTGCCCCAATCCCTCGCGGGGGCGTGTTGACGATGCGCGTGAACGCCCCCTGGTCGTGTGGGTTGACAAGCGCGGTCAGGTAGGCGAGCGCGTCCTTGATCTCGGCACGCTCGTAGAAGCGCGTTCCGCCGATCACCTGATAGGGGATCTCCGCGCGCACGAGCACGTCCTCGAGCACGCGAGACTGCGCGTTGGTCCGGTAGAAGACCGCGATCTCCTGGCGCGCAGCCCCCTCGTCGCACAGCCGCTGGATCTCCCCGGCGACAAAGCGCGCCTCGGCATGCTCATCATCAAGCTCGCGGATCTTGATCGGATCACCGGCCCCGAGCTCGGTCCACAGGCGCTTTGGTCGCCGTCCGCGGTTGTTGGCGATCACCGCGTTGGCGGCATCGAGGATCGTCTGCGTCGAGCGGTAGTTCTGCTCGAGCTTGATCACGCGCGCATCGGGGAAGGCCTGCTCGAACTCGAGGATGTTCGAGATGTCCGCGCCGCGGAAGCCGTAGATCGATTGCGAATCGTCGCCGACGACCATCAGGTTGCGATGCTCGCCGCTGAGCAGCTGCAGCCAGACGTATTGGGCGTGATTGGTGTCCTGGTACTCGTCGACGAGGACGTAGCGGAAGCCGCTGGCGTAGCGCTCGCGCACCTCCGGGAACAGGCGCAGCAGATCGACGCACCGCACGAGCAGATCGTCGAAGTCCATCGCATTCATGCGGTGCAGCTCGCGCTCGTAGGAGCGGTAGGCGTCGGCGACCGTCTGCTCGAAATAGGAGCCGACCATCCGCGCGTAGGCCTCCGCGTCGCGGAGCTTGTTCTTGGCGTCGGAGATTTGGCTACCGACCGCCGCCGGCGTGAAGCGCTTGGTGTCGACGCCCGCATCCTCGAGCACGCGTTTGATGAGGCGCCTTGAGTCGGCTTGGTCGTAGATCGTGAACTGGCGCGTGTAGCCGAGTCGCTCCGCGTTGGCGCGCAGCATGCGCGCGCACGCGGAGTGGAAGGTCATCACCCACATCGCGCGTGCGCGGCGGCCGACGAGCAGCTCGACGCGGGAGCGCATCTCCGCCGCGGCCTTGTTGGTGAACGTGATCGCCAGGATCTCGTTCGGCCTCGCGCGATCGGTTGCGAGCAGATAAGCGATCCGATGGCTGAGCACGCGCGTCTTGCCAGATCCTGCGCCAGCGAGGATCAGGAGCGGCCCGGACTCGTGCGTGACCGCCTCGCGCTGGGGCTGGTTGAGGCCGGCGAGCAGACGGTCAAGCTCGGCGTCGGTATCACGCGACTCGTCAGCGCCAATCCCGCGCGACTTGCCAGCTTCGATCATATGGATGACGTTAATGGACGCCCGGGACGAGTCGCAGAGCCTGCCCGACCGCCTGCGCGCCGCCTGCGCGCGAGTGGTCGAGCGCGCACGCCACGTGGAGCTGGTTGCCGATCAACTGGCCCGCTACGCCTGGGCGCTTCCCGAGCCTCCGCGCCTCGATCCGCGCCGGCGACCGCGCGACGAAGCGCAACGGGAGCGTCTCGCAGCCTTCTGGCTGACGCTCGACGCGATCAACTTTGGCTCGGGCTGGTTCCCGACGTTGCGTAAGCGTCCGGGCCTTTCCGGCTACCGCACGATCGAGACCTCGCTACGCGAGCACTTCGAGCGACACGGGCCGTGGCGCGCCGTGGAGCTGCGGACGATCGAGGCAGCGGAGCTGGCTGCAACGCTCGGACAGGACCCACGGCACGAGCTGATGGCGCTTTACGCCCGCTCGTTGCGCTCGCTCGGCGCGCATGTGGCCGACGAGCACGGCGGGCGCTTCGCTGCCGTAGCCGATGCCGCCGACGGGTCGGCGGTGGCGCTCGTGGGGCTGCTCGCCCGCTGGAGGTGCTTCGCCGATGTGTCGCGATACGACGAGCTTGAGCTGCCGTTCCTCAAGCGCGCGCAGATTGCCGCCTGCGATTTGCACCGCGCCGGGGTGGCCCGCTTCATCGATCTTGCACGCTTGACGATGTTCGCCGACAACCTTGTCCCGCATGTGCTGCGCCTCGACGGGATCCTGCGCCTGGCGCCCGCACTCGAGAGCCACATCGACTCCGGCGCGCTGCTTGAGCACGATTCCGCGGAGGAGGTGGAGCTGCGCGCCTGCGCCGTGCACGCTGTCGAGCTGATCGTCGCCGCTCGGCCCGGATCGTGTGCAGCCGCGATCGACGAGCTTCTGTGGACGCGCGGTCAGCTCCCGCGCTACAAGGCGCACCCACGACCGCGCTGCCGCTGCACCGCGTACTAGGGGCGCGCCGGACGCCAGCGGTGCGTGGCTAGAACTCAAAGCACTCCATCAGGTTGCCGATCTCGCTCAACCCGTCGCGGGGCGGCGCCGGGGGGCCAAAGGCGCCGCCGTCTGCCGCCTGGTTGTTGGGGCCGCCGGGCGTGGCGCTGTCGAACCGGTGGTTGATCGACGCAAGCGTCGGGAGCCCGAAGACCGTCTCGACAAACTTCAGGATCGAGCTGTGCTCATACAAAGTCGTCTCGAGGTGCCCCCTCTTGGCGAACGGGGAGATCACCCAAGTCGGCACCCTGAATCCGAGGCCGTAGGCATCGAGTTGCACAGGCGGCACATGCTCGAAGTAGCCGCCAGACTCATCGTAGGTGAGGATGTAGGCCGAGCTCTGCCAGGCGGATGAGGCCTGCAGTGCGCCGATCAACTCCTTTTGCAGATTCATGCCAACCTGGATATCGGCCGGCGGGTGCTCGTCTTGGTGCCTCAGATAGCTCGGCACTATGAACGAGAACTGAGGAAGCCGACCCAATCTGAGATCGTTCAGGTACTCCGCCTTCGTGGCGCGCGTGCGTGGGTCGTTCGACCAGCGCTTCCAGAAGACGAAGACATTATCACTGTCACCGGGTGGCACCGGATCCCAGGCGGTGTTGTAGATCTTCCAGCTGATGCCTGCCGCCTCAAGCAAATCCAAGATGATGGGATAGTCGAAGACGCCGAACCCCCATACGCCGTTCGTCGTGATCCCGCCCGAAGTCCCGGCCGCAAGGTAGAAGCGGTTCGGCCACGTCGGCCCCATCAGCGAGCAGAAATAGTTCACACAAAGCGTGAAGTCGTTGAACAGGCTGTAATAGTACGGAATGTCCTCTCCGTTGTAGTAGCCCATGCAGTTAATACCATCGGTCGTGTAGAAACCGTCCATCTTGCCCGCGTCCCACTCGGCGTGCATCGCCTGCCAAGAGTGGCCGATGTCAGGCTCCGACAGGCTCGTGAAGTGGTAGGGAGCCACGAAGCCGCCGTGACCGTCGGGCTGCGCGTACCCAGCCGGTACTCCATACGCTCCCACGAACGGGGCAAAGCCATAGTAGTTATCGAAGGAGTGATTTTCCTGACAGGCGACGATCACGTGTCTGATCGGCGTTGAGGGGCTAGTCGCCGCAAGCGCGCGCGTGCGCGTGAGTACCGAGCCTGCCAGCGCGGCGGCGCCAAGCGCGCCACCGGCTCTAAGAAAGCTCCGGCGGGACAGTCGCCCCAAGACCCCGGTGGTCGGCTTGCTGCTTGCACCGCACTGCTCGTGACCTGCCATGGTTGCTACCTCCATTCGTCTCGCAAGGCCACAGGGATGAACGCGACGAGGCGATTCGCCTACAGCTAGTGACGCCAGATATCGTCGATCGGGCTTGCGCTGGCGGCGCCGCCAAGGTGGGTGGGGATCCCAAAGCCGTCCTCGAGCGTCCGCAGCAAGCTGTAGTGGTTGTACGCCGGTCCGCCGCTGTACACCCCGGGTTTCGCCAGCGGGCTGAGCACGGCAAACATGACGTTGCCGCCGCCGGCGAACTGGCCGCTGCCGGGTCCGAGGTTGGAGTTGCCCTCGTCGAAAGTGACAATGATCACACCATCCGATCCGAATGCCGGCGAGGACGTGATCCTCGGAATCTCACGAGCCAGGAAGTCATCGAACTGCGTGACCTCGTTTCCTTGGGGGCTGCAGTTATCGTGGCCGTCCTCGCAGATGTTTGGGACGACGAAGTTGAAGCGAGGCACCTGGCCGCTCGCTAGCGCCGCGTTGAAAGCGCTCATGTCGTCCGGGCCCGTCGTGCCGGCTGGGACATCATTGGCCAGGCATTCGGCGGACGGGTTCGAAGCCGACCAGAGGTCCCCCGCGCCCTCGATGTCGTCGTAGAAGATCGCCGGGTTGTGCTTCGGCGCGTAGTGGTTCAGCGTCCTGTCGCCGCCAGCGCTGGAGAGGAAGCATGGCTGTGGCATCGATTCCGCCCACACGTGCCAGCTGATGCCGGCACCGTCTAGCTGATGAAAGAGGTTGTCCACATTCTGGTGGCAGGACGCCGGAGAACCGTCGAACTGCTCACAGCGCGTGTATTGGCCTGACGTCATGCCGACGTAGTTGGCCTCCGAGAAGTGCGTAAGCGCGTAGTAGTTGGTAAGCCACGCCGAGGATGGCTTCAGCGTGCCGACCATATATGGGGCCGAGGTTGCATCAATGCGCGTGAGTTCCTTGTTCTCGCCGACGATCAAGAAAACATGCCCAAAGCTCGGCACTCCTTCGAGCTGGCCGCCAGGCGATGCCGCTGCTCGCCCACTGTTGGACTCGGCCAAGGCCGCTATGCCGAGCGCCAAGGCAACTAGCCCAATCGCTCCAGCTCGGACCGCCCGGGAACCCAGGGCCCCTGGAACTCTCCTCCGCCGCATGCGGACCTCCTGATATATGAGTCCTCGACGACTGTTGTTACGAGCCTACTGTGGGCAGCGTGGTGCTGTCAAGCACAATCGCGAGGCGCACACCGCGTGGTACTCGCGAACTGGCGCCAGTTGCTCTCAGCAGCCCTCGGTCAGGCCAAGGCGTGCGCTATCGCATCCTCGGTGGCGCCCTGGCGTTGCCTGCTGCAACCTCGGTTGCGCTCGGCGTCGCCTGTCGCAACCTCAGTCACGCCACAGCGCTGCATGCCGAAAAACTCTCGGCCGCACCCGAGCAGCGCCGATTGCTCGCGAGCCGGGTACGCCCGCCTTGCTAAGGCTACGGGCCTTCGAGCGCCTCGGCGCGAGTCCGGTAGATCAGGTCGGCTCCGGCTTCCCCGACGAGCAGCTCGGCCCGGATCGTGCCGCTTGCCGCGAGATCGAGCGCTGGGAAGCGCCCCGTGCTGGCGAGCGCGAGATCGAGGGCGATTACGGTCGTCTCGCCTCCGAGGGGCGCGCTTGCGGTCGCCAGCAACGTCAGCGAGCCACGATCGGGGACGCAGCGCGCCGCCGCGAACGCCTCCCGGGCTGCCGCCGGCGGCAGCCCATCCAGAGTGTCGATCGCCACCAGCGCATGCCCGCCTCGAAGCGCAATCCGCTTCGCCTGGTCAACCCCGAGCTCGACAGCGTGCGCGCGCGCCTCGGCCGAGGCCGCGAAGCTCACGGCCGCGATCGGCTTGCATGGCCCCTGCTCCCAGACCGTGATCTCCTCTGGACGCACCCCGGTCAGCACGAGCGAGCAATGCAGCTCTGGATCGGCGCATAGGGCGCCGAGCAGCAGTCGCAGCGCCTCGCTCTTGCCGGACCGCGCGGGGCCGACGATGCTGACCCGGGAGCCGCGCCCAAACGGGGTCAGCCCTTCGATGGCCTTGACGGTCGGATCCTCGGCGGCGAGCTTGAACCGCTGGCGCGGGAACTCGGCCGGCAGCTCCTCCCAGCGGGCTCCGCCGGCCAGCTCGGACGCGGGGCGACCGTTGATCGTGTCGATCCGGGCCAGCGATCCGAAGCGCTCCGAGCGACGCGGCGGGCGTCGCGGCCCGCTCACACGATCGCCCGAGATCAGCTCGCAGCGCTTTACCTGCGCCGGTGAGATGTAGAGGTCCCGGTCCGAGGGCTCGGGCCCGTCCACGCGCAGGAAGCCGGAACCGTTCGGGAGGATCTCGACCTCGCCCTCAACGATCTCTTCCTCCTCCTGTCGGACCTCCTCGGCTTCGCGCGTCGAGTCAAGCGCGCGGGAGCGCGAGCGTCCGCCCCGTCTGCGCCGGCGCGGCGCAGCCTCCTCCGGGCTAGCACCCGGGAGCTCAGGCTCCGGCGGTTCGCTGGAGCGCCCGGCCTGAGCCGCATCCTTGGGAGAGGCCGCCGGTGCAGCCCTTGGCGCCGTCGCGTCCGCCGGTTGCCCGCCACCCCCAGCCCCTGGACCACGCTGCTCGGCCCCTGGAGCAGGCTGCTCGCCGGCCTTGCCGACCCCCTCTGCGGTGCTCTCCCCGCTGCGCTCGCGCCTCGGTCCCTCTCCTCGGCGCTCAACAACGTCGCCCTGCGCCCCCAGCGAGCGCTCCGGCGCCTCTCCTTGGCGCTCAAGGATCGCGTCGATCAGCTGCTCGCGGCGTAGACGTCGGTAGCCGTCGATCGCGAGCTCGGACGCGAGCGCGTGCAAATCTGCAAGCGGGCTAGCTTCGAGCGCAGAGCGCTGCAGCACGGACATGGTCTGGAGCAATCTAGCCGGTCACTCGGCGGCTTGAGGTTCCCACCGCAGCTCGTCGGGCAGTCGCAGAGCCGCATCAACCGGTCGCGCTCCATCGAGCGCCGCGCTGACGGCGAGGAAGTCCGCCGCCGCCTCGACGTCGTGGATTCGCACGACGTGCGCACCCGCGCGGACTCCGTGGGCGAGGGCGGCGAGGGTACCGGCCAGCCTGGCCCGCGGCCGGCGACCGGTGATCGCGCCGATGAAATCCTTGCGTGAGATCGCCAGAAGCAGTGGTCGCCCGAACTCGTGCAGCCCCTCGAGCGCGCGCAGGACCTCGATCGTCTGGGCGGGGGTCTTCGTAAAGTCGGGTCCCGGGTCTAGCAGGAGCTGGCGCTCGCCCACACCCAGGGCCAGCGCAAGCTCGATGCGCTCAGCAAGGAAGGCGCGCACATCAGCCACGATGCGCCCGTCGAGCGAGCGGTCGAAGCGCACCTGCTTGGGCGCCGCGCGAGTGTGCATCAGCACCAGGCCGGCGCCGGTCTCCGCACAAACCTCGGCGAGCTCGGGGTCGCGCAGGCCGCTGACGTCGTTGACGATCGCCGCCCCGGCCGCGATCGCCGCCCGCGCCACCGCCGGTTTGTAGGTGTCGACGGACACGAGCGCGCCAAACTCGCCAGCCAGGCGCTCAATCACCGGCACCACCCGCCGGATCTCCTCCGCCACCGACACCGGCGGCCGGTTGGTGACCCCGGACTCGCCGCCGACATCGATCATGCGCGCGCCCGCGCGCAGCTGCTCGAGCCCGAGTTCAACCCGCGCCGCCGGGGTGTCATGCCGTCCGCGCTCGTCGGAGAACGAGTCCGGCGTGGCGTTGACGATCCCCATCAGCCACGGCTCGCCGCCCAACTCGAGCGTCCCGACCGTGGTCTCAAGTTCGCGTGGCGGCGCGATCACGTCCCCTTGGCGGCGGCTGGTGGACCGGGACGCTCCTCCACCCCGGGAGGTTGGTCGTCTCGCCCCGCTTCGGTCCCTGGACGTTGGTCGTCTCGCCCCGCTTCGGTCGCGGGGGTCGGGCCTTTGGGCTCCCCACCCACAGCGCGTATACCGCCCGGAGCATGCTCGCCACCCGCAGCGCGCCCACCCCCGGCGCGCTCGTCACCGACACCACGCTCCTCGCCAGCAGCGCCTGCAGCATCCCCGGCGCCTGCAGCACCCCCGGCGTGCGCAGCACCCTCCTCGCCCAAAGTGCGGTAGCAGAGCGAGGCCTCCACCATCGCGGCGTGTGCTTGCTCGCACTCTAAGCAGCTGTCGAGGTGCTCCTGGAGCCAGGCCTCATCCACCTCCGAGAGCGCTTCACCGTCCAGTCGACGTGCGAGCATCGCCAGTGCGCCCTCCCGCTGCTGACAGGGCTCTACGGGTGTCGGCTGCGGGCCGCGTCGCGCGGCCCGCAGCGCGAGCCGCGCCCGGGCGAGGAGCCCAGCCACCGAGGGTTCGTCCAAACCCAGGGCCGCGCCGATCTGCGCATGGGAGAGATGGCGGCGCTCGCGGAGTGCCAGCGCCTCACGCTCGGACGCCGTCAGTGATGCCTCCGCCGCGGCAAGCTCGCGTGCGAGCGCCTCGCGGAGGTTCGGCCGCTCGTCGTCCACGTTCGCAGAGCATACGCGGCGCGCCTCCGGCAAAGGGGCCCATGCCACCACGCCCGCCCCACACGCGATTCCCTGCTTCCTCGAGGGCACAGGGCGCCGCTAAAGACCGCCCCACGGGCCCTGCCGTGCCCGCTTCCGAGGGACCGGCGTGTGGCCCAACCTTGGCGGCGCCCCGCGCCTGCCGGCCGGTGCCCCCCATCCCGGCTGGGGCGCTTTGGAAGAAAGTGTTGTATTACGACCAAAACTTCCAAGTACCTCGCCTCAGCGGCATGTTGCCTCGCCGCCAGGCATCCTCCGTCAGTGGCACAGGCGGCAACGCAACCGCAGCCGTACAACCCCGCGGGCGGACGCAGAGCGAGGTGCGGCTGCGGCGCTGCATCGGGTCGCCGCCCCGGCGGGCGTTTCAGGATCCGCCCGCGGCCTGGAAGGCCTCGAGCACGGTCTTGAAGAAGGCGGGC
>Ga0209061_1003314_pt1 | contig 17746 bp, 11 predicted proteins | sample Coa_R1_10_FD_187157 | JGI IMG/M metagenome (GOLD analysis project Ga0209061, IMG submission 187157) | Surface soil microbial communities from Centralia Pennsylvania, which are recovering from an underground coalmine fire - Coalmine... | ecosystem: Environmental > Terrestrial > Soil >...
ACTATTTTCGTTTCCATACGTGGTAATGGCGTCATGTACTTTAAGTGACCCGCGGCATTGACAGGTTTTCCGTATTGATCGAACAAGCCGCCATGACAGGGACAGAGGAATTGTCGATTCTTCTGCCACTGCACGAGGCAGCCCATGTGCGTGCAGGCGGCGGAGAGCGCGATGACTTGATCTTCTTCCTCTTCCTCCTCCCATGCGCCGCCCTTAGGGATATGTACGACGAAGCCCGCTACTGTATCCGTCGCAAAGCGTAGCACACCATCGCCCAGTTGCGCAAGGGTGCCCACATAGTTCCAGGCCGTAGCGATGTTGTTCGGCACGAGCGGTACTGTCGCATCCGGTGTGCCCGTGTATTGCGTTGTAGCCGCTGTACCGCTTTTGCTCCCTTGTGACTGCTCGATGACGGAGCCGATGCCGACGCCAGCGGCGAGCGACGCGGCTGCGACTGCGCCCCCGGTAAGCAGGGAGCGGCGCGAAACAAACCGCACGCGCTCTGGCTTCGCCGCCCGGGGAGGCGCCTCCGGCGGCTGGGGCTGTGCCCGGGGCGCCTCCTGTCGCGGAACTTCCTGAGGCTCGGGGGGAGTGGGCGCTGGCGTTCGTTCCGCGCTCTTGTTAGCAATCGGTATCTTCAGCGTGTCTTCTTCAGTATCGTCTTCCACATGCTCCTGATCCATTGCCAGCAGGCGAGCACGCAGGCTCTCAACAAATTCTGGACGTGGCGTCGCGGCTTCCGGTGCAGCAGAGCGAAAAAGCGCAGCCATACGGTAGATGCGAGCCTGTTCTGGTGTCAGGCCCTTTGGAGGGTGGGCGACATGGCCGGCCTGAAGCTCTTCGATATAGCGCTCCAGGTCCAGATAATCTTCAAATCTCTCCTGATCTCCATCTGGCATGGTTTCTCTCCCCGACATAATGGCGTTCCACTCTACACTTTTCCCGATACTGTGGTATCGAGGTCGGCGGCCCGTTTGAGCGCGCGAAACTGCAAAACTTTCACATTCGCCTCCGTCAATCCCATACGTGAGGCTGTCTCTTTAATCGAGAGATTGAGCAGAAAACGACAGGTTAGCACCTCCCGGTAATGTTCGGGCAGAAGCGCTAAGATCCGTTGTACGCGCTCTGCTGGCGTTGCATCCGCGACAACTGGCTCCTCCGCTGCCGGGCCTTCCCAGCCGGCGTCGAGCAATTCCTCCAGGGAGCTGACGGAGGCTCGATAGTAGGCGCGCCAGTAGTCGGCGATTGTCGTTTGCGCGATCTTGAAGATCCATTTCTGAATGCTCTGCGGGTCGCGCTGGTGATCGATGCTGCGTACCGCCTTGATAAATATCTGTGAGGTCAGGTCCTCCGCTTCTTGCTGGTTGCCAACCTGACTGTAGGCATAACGGTATATCAGGCGGTGAGTTTCCTCATAGAACGTCTGAAATTTTTGCACGTCCTGGCCTCCAGGCCGATTTGCTCCCCGCCGATCCGTCACCGGTGGCCCACTCTCGTCTGCTGCGTGTGCGTTCACGTATGGCCCGTGCGGTATGTTCACAAAACCCCCTGCCTGACCATGCTCCAATATATATTGGTCGTTTCACCAACCCGGCTATCGATACACCGGGGCGGGCAATTATTATTACGTGCCGGGGTTACATTTGTTCGCATGCATGTGACGAGGGCATAAAAGAAGGGTGGGTCGCGCTTTCACACCCCTGCAAGAAACCAGGAAGGTCTGCCTTTGCAGGGGCGAAGCACAACCCACCCCCGGATGACGTTTTGATGATTTTTAACTTTTCATCCGAAAAGCTGCGAACGCAACGATTTTCGAATTCCAAAGTTAAGCTCATCAAAATGCCAGGAACCGCAAATCTGTGACTGTATTTATAGTATACACCATCCCCCCGCACCTTTCAAGGTGAGCCGCTGATCCGGCAGGGCTATTTAATGCTCCCCACCCCCCGCCCGAAAGGAAGAGTCTGGGCAGGGACACCCCGCGCCCCGCAAGGGGGCGGCCGCCCCCTTGACCCCCGCTTCTGGCGAGCATTACATAGCCCTGCTGATCCGGGTGCCCATCGGTTTTTCGCTCCTTGCCACCTTCGGTGGCTCTCACTCTCTGTGCGAAGCGCCTGCGGCGCTGAGCAGTCATCCGAGGGCGAAGGAACCATACCAGGAGCGAATCAGGAATCGGGGGATAAGGCGAAGAAGCGCTCGACATCGCGCAGGCTGGACGTGTGGCGCGCGGGTGGCAGAGCGTCGAGGACGAGCCTGCCGTAGCCCTTCGTGTGCAGGCGCGTATCAAGAATAGCCATCACGCCGCGATCATCGCGCGTGCGCAGCAGGCGGCCAAGCCCCTGCTTGAGTCGCAGTACGGCCTGGGGCAAGACGTAGGCGCCGAACCAGTTCTCACCCGCCGCCTTCATCTGCGCCACCCGCGCCTCGTGTACCGGATCGTCCGGCGGATCGAAAGGCAGCTTGTCGATCACGACCAGCGAGAGAGCGTCGCCGGGGATATCTACGCCCTCCCAGAAGCTCTTCAACCCGAAGAGTACGGCTCCCTCCTCTTCGCGGAAGCGGCGCGTCAGTTCAAGGCGCGTCATGGTGCCCTGCTTGAGAAGCGGGAACGAGAGATGCGGTTCCATCAATTCATAGGCGCGCTCTAACAGGCGTTTGCTGGAGAAGAGCAGGAAGGCGCGCCCGCGCGAGAGCCTGACCAGGCGGTACATCTCGCGCGCTATTGCTTTCATATAGTCTTCAACGTCAGAGCCGGAGCCATAGGCGGGCGCGGGGAGGTCGCGCGGGAGGTAGAGCAGGGCGTTGCTCTCGTAGTCGAAGGCCAGCGGTAGAATGCGCTCCAGCACGTCGGGCCGCTGCTCGAAATCGAGTCCGACGCGGCGGCGGAAATAGGAGAAGTTCGGCCCTTTCTCATTCGGCTGCTGCGGGTTGGGGCCGATGGTCGCCAGGGTGGCGGAGGTGCAGATGACGTTGCATTTGTCGAAAAGTCGCTCTTTGAGCCAGCCAGTAACGTCGAGCGGCGCCGCCGACGCCTGGATGGTGAAGCCGCCCCGCGCGCCCGCGCCCTCAATGCGTTCTACGTAGTAGACAAATTTATTGTGGTCGGCGGCGGAGAAGACGAGCCGCATCTCCTCGGCAAGATTCTGCGTGCGCTTGAGCAGCTTATCGTAAAGCTGGCCCTCCTTCTCTGGCAGGTCCCGGGGGCGCTGCTTGCGCAGTGAGTCCGCCAGATCGGCGATGACGCTCGCCAGGTGCAGGCCGTCTTCCAGCGGCTCCTCCAGGTTCACGCGGCCCTTGAAGCCCCGATTGACGATCATTTCGAGCTGTACCCAGAGCTTCTGTGAGAGCCTGGCAGCTTCATCTTGCAGGCTGAGCTGGCTGTGGTCCTTGAGCATGCGCTGGGCGAGTAGCGTCTGGATGCGCGCCGGGCTGATGGTGATGGTAAACGAACGCGTGGCCTCTTCTTCCAGATGATGCGCTTCGTCGAGAATAATCACGTCGCGCTCGGGCAGCAGGAAGCCGCCGATAGCCGCATCCAGCAGCAGCAGCGTGTGGTTGACGACGATCACCTGTGCCATTTCCGCGCGCTCGCGCATGCGGCGGACGTAGCAATCCACGAAAAAGCCGCACTTGCTCCATGCGCACTGGTCGCTATCGGTGGCGACGCGGCTGCGCATATCGGCGGAGATCTGGAAGTCGAGCGTTTCAAAGTCGCCGCTGAATTGATCGTCGCCGTTCACTACGGCGAGCAAGCGCTGAAGCTCGGGATTGCGCGTGAGGTGCTGCCAGCCGACGCGCTGATCCTCCAGACGATCAAGGCAGAGATAGTTGTTGACGCCCTTGACCAGCGCGGCCTCGAAATTCTTGACATGCTGCTGCACGAAGGGAATGTCTTTGTAGAAAAGCTGCTCCTGCAATGCCTTGTTGGCCGTGCTGACAATGGCGACTTTGCCGGAGCGCACTACCGGGACGAGGTAAGCCAGGCTTTTTCCTGTGCCGGTCCCGGCTTCCACAATGGCTGGAACGTTCTGGGTAAGCGAACGGGCGACGAGCATAGCCATTTCAATCTGCGCGGGTCGCTCTTCGTAGCCGGGAAGACTACGAGAGAGGATGCCGCCCTGGCGCAGATCGGCGGCGACGGTGCTTTGCAGGCGCGCACCGTCTGTCGATGCCTCCACGCTGGAAAGCTGTGCGGGGGGAGTGACCTCGTTGTGCTTGCCATTATTGCCGCCGGTCTCATCATCTCTGACCGGCCCTGAAAATGGAACGATATTTCCTTTTTTGGATACCGGCCCCGGCTCCCTGCCTCTGGGAATTGCCGGCGCGGGAAAGGAGATCAGCCGTCCCTTTGCCGGCTCCAGGTTCTGCTCCTGGCCCTCGGAAGTCGCGGCAACTGACGCCGCTCGCTCGGCTGACCGGCTGCCATTAGATGATATTGCGTGCCTGTCGGTACTGATCGGAAGGCCCATGAGCGCGCGCAGGTATTGCTCGGCGAAGGCGAGTGCGTGGGGAAAGCGCTCCTCCGGGCTGCGTGCCAGCGCGCGAACGATCACCTGCTCCACCGCTGGCGAAATAGCATCGTTGAGGCTGCGCGGTGCCCGGAATGGTCCCTCTTCCTGCTGCCGGAGCAGCCCTTCGCGTTCCGTGGCGGCGTAGGGACGCTGCCCGCAGAGCCACTCGTAGGCCATAACGGCCAGGGAATATTGGTCGCTGGCGGGGCACGGCTGGCCGCGCAGGTGTTCGGGCGCCATGTAGGGCACGGCGAGTGTTTCTTCGTCGAGCGCAACGCCAGCGCCGGGCAGCGAAAGCGCGAACTCGGTGAGCAAAATATCGTTGTGCGCGCCTGCCAGCAGGTTGCCGGGGTGAAGGTTGCCGTGCAGCGCGTTGCTGGCGTGGGCGTAGCTGAGCGCGTCGGCAATGGGCGTGAGCAAAGACTTGACCTGATCGGGCGCGATGCGCTCGCCCGGCTGTATACGCTGGCGCAGCGTTTCGCCTGCGGCATACTCCATCACCAGGTAGCCATAGTCGCCGTCGAAGCCAGCATCCAGCGTGTGGACGATATTGCGGTGCCCGAGCTTTTTAAGCTGTCTGGCGCGCGATAGAAAGGCTTCTCTGGCCTCGGCGGTAGTGAGCGCTATATTCAGCCTCTTGATGAAAAGTTCCTGGTTGCGCCGCTTCCCCCGGTAAAGGGTGCTTGTAGCGCTCTCGTGTAACAATGCGGTGACGGAATATGGGCCGATCTGCCTCAGCTCTACCTCTGCCATATCTTTCACTTTCCCCCTGCTGGAACACTTGTTTCGCATGTGCAGTATAGCACAGCGCGGCCCCGGGAACAATGCATTATCCATGTGGGGTGCGCGTCTCTTTTTTTGGCCTCGCCGCATCTTTCTCCGGACACCTCAGCGCCTGCGGCGCTTCGCACAGGAAGAACGGAGGGCAGGCGGTGTCCTGCGGACACCGCCTGCCCTCCGTTCTTCTTGTGCGTTACCAGAGGTGGCGACGAGTGCGAAAGGTGACGCGTATCTTCCATCTGGGACCGGGTGCAGCAACTGTTAAATCATTGCGCGCCTGGAGCGCGCAACATGGCCCAGACGTGCACGTTGCTGCGCGGCATCTTTCCCTCGCGCATCACTTTGAAGCCGTGGCGCTGATAGAAAGGTACATTCACCTCTTTCTCGGTTTCGAGGTAGCAGGATGTACCCTCGGCGTCGGCGCGTGTCAGGATAGGCTGCATCAACTGGCTGCCGACGCCACGGCGCTGGCATGGCGGATCAACACCCAGAACCCATAAGTACCAGTGCCGCACAGGAGCAACGCTGCGGTGCATGGCGCCGGTGTAGTTTTCCATAAGGAGGGCGCGGCCCAGATCCCAGGGCAGGAGTCGTAGTGGCAGAGCGCTGAGGCCGAGACCTATGATGCGGGCAGTGGTGGGAATGGCATTTTCAGGTGGTAGCCAGCAGGCGACACCCTGTACATCTGGCGTCGTAAAGATCTCGCCGTAGCGCAGGCAGTAGCGCACCGCCGTACCAAAAAATGAGGGCAGCAGGCGAGCACGCCTGGTGTCGTCAGGGATGACGTACTGCGTCAGGGGATCATCATAAAAGGCCCTGCCCAGTACTTCCGATGCCTGCCTGTATTGCTGCGCTGCCAGGCGCACTACCTCCGTTGATTGAGCCATCTCGGATCCCCCTTATCTCGCGTTTCTCCCTGCGAAACGCACCATCGCCCCTGTTCACGGGAAGCACTTTTTTTGACTTCCCCTACCGGGCCTTCCTACTTGACAGCGCATCCCCTCCAGGGTATATTAGTGTATATGGTACACTAACCCGTATGATGGAGAGATGGGGCGACGCGTAGATATAGTATAGACTTTTCATCTGCGGTCTGTCCACGTCATAGACCATATCTCTTGATGTTTAAGAGAAGCGCGTTTCACCTGAAAGAGACGGAGAGCGTTGGAAGAACAGAGTCAGAGGAGATCGGCAGAGAGTATGCACGACAGTGAGCAGCCAGAAGGTCGCGTTACCGAGGGGGCGCGGCGCGATGAAGCATGTCGAACGCCGGAGGCGAAGGCGCATCATTACGACGTAACCAGGTACGAGCGGCCGTCAGTGGCGGTGGATGTGGTAATGATGAGCCTGCGCCAGCGCGACCTTCAGGTGTTGCTCGTCAAACGCCGCTCATGGCCGTTTGAGGGCATGTGGGCCATTCCCGGCGGCTTTGTCAACATCGATGAATCGCTGGAGGATGCGGCCAGGCGCGAACTGCTGGAGGAGACCGGTGTGCAAGATGTCTACCTGGAGCAGTTGTACACGTTTGGCGATCCGGGGCGCGATCCGCGTACCCGTGTCATTACCGTAACCTATTTCGCGCTGCTGGCTTCAGAGCGCTTGCATATCAGGGCAGCGGATGATGCCGCCGACGTGGGCTGGTTCCCGGTCTACAACCTGCCGCCGCTGGCCTTCGACCATGCGAAGATCCTGGATTATACCTTGAATCGTTTGCGCGGCAAGCTGGAATACACCACCATCGCTTTTAGCCTGCTGCCCGAACAATTCACCCTGCGCGAGTTGCAGCGCGTCTACGAAATTATTCTTCACCGCAAGCTCGATAAACGTAACTTCCGTAAGAAGATTCTGGCAACCGGTATTCTGGAGGATACGGGCACGAAGAAGATGGAGGGCACCCATAGACCGGCGCGGCTGTATAGCTTCAATCCGGCGGCGGAACGTAAATTGTAGCCCATCGTCTCGCGTTTAGAAGGTATCTGATCCTCAACGCCTTCATCTGCTCTTACCGGGCGTGCGGCTGCGCCGCTGGCGCGAGCAGGTGAGGGAAGTAGGGGACGGACACATTCTTACTTAATAGAAATGCGTTGTGCAGATAGGAGAAAGCATATGGCGACTTCAACGCTTCCAGTGAACTTTATGGACCAGGCGGCGCCATTCTTGCAGGCGCTGGTCGAGTGGGAGCGCGCTCTCCCCACGGTGGCCTGGACCGACTTCGTTACCGAGGCGCAGGCGGGGCAGGTGGCGCTCTTTAGTGTGGATATGATTAACGGTTTTTGCTATGAGGGAGTTCTATCCAGCCCGCGTGTACGGGGCATCATTCCGGCGGTAGTGAGCGCCTTCAAGGGGGCGCATGCCATAGGAGTGCGCAACTTTGTGCTGGCGCAGGATTGCCATTCTCCGAATGCGACGGAGTTCGCCGATTTTCCGCCGCATTGCCAGATGGACACGAGCGAGGCGCGCACGATACCTGAGCTTGCCGAGCTGCCCTTCCGCGATCTCTTCACTATTGTAGCGAAAAACTCGCTGAGCGCTTTTCACGGCACACGCCTGGGCGACTGGCTCGAAGAGCACCGCGATTTGCGGATTGCGGTGGTGGTCGGCGATTGCACCGATCTGTGTGTGCATCAGATGGCGATGCATTTGAAGCTCTATGCCAACGCGCATAATCTCAACATGCGTGTGATCGTGCCCGAGAACGCCGTGCAGACCTATGATCTGCCGCTTGCGGCGGCCAGGGAGAGCGGCGCGCTGCCACATAACGGCGATGTCATGCACCTGCTGTTTCTATACCATATGCGTCTGAACGGCGTAGAAGTGGTGCGCGAAGTTATTGCTCCGCAGGGGCATTGAGACGCGCGGTGCAGTAGGAAATCTGCGAGGGCGTCCAGCCGATATAGTCGATACGTGTGCCGATGGGGGTATCCAGCAGGTTGCCCTCGGTTGTCAGGGGCAGATTGCGGGCGGGATCCCAGAGTACAGGCAGAGGTTGAGCCTGCTCGCTGCGCTCGGACGGCACATGGGAGGGATAGAGCCGGCGTACAAAAGCATCGAAGGGGTAGCGCGGAACGTGCAGGATCTCGCGCCGCCATACGATCTGACCGCCATTCTCAGGGAGTTCCTCGCCATTCTCCTCGCTGGAAGAGGCCGCGCGCAACAGAGCGACGAAGTTGCGCGACTCCTGCGGGCTGAGCGTAGCGCGCTCGACGTAGCGGCCACGCGGGTTGAGCGTGGCGAGGACCTGGGAGCTATAGTGCAGCAGGCGGCGCAGCCAGGGCGCGGGATTGGAGAGATATGATCCCCACTCATGGCTGACGATGGTTTCCCCGCGCTGCTCGTGGCGGCTGTACCAGATCTGAAAAATGGTCTGCTTGATTTTGAAATCGCAGCGGCATGCCTCCCACGAGGGGTAGCCACGACGATGAATCTCGCGCTGCACATAGCGGCCCAGCGCCATGAGCGCGCCAGTGGTGACGCCGAGCGCGGCGCCGGAGAGGAGGAACTTACTGCTCGCTCGTGTACAGGTTGGTATCATCGTGGCACCTCCAGTAGATCAAGTAGTTCAAAGAGCGAATGTATCAGCAGGCAATCGATGCTGCCGGAGTCCAGCTTACATGCCCGATCAAGCAAGACAGGCGTTATACCCACAGCACGCGCTCCCAGCACATCATGGATGTAGGAATCCCCGATATGCAGTGTATAATCGGCAATGGCGTTGGCGCGCTGCAATGCCAGTTCATAGAGCATGGGCGAGGGCTTGGCATGACGCGCGGCGGCGGAGATGAGCAGGCAATCAAAGTGCTGCGTCAGGCGCAGATTGCGTAAGATCGGGCCGAGCGCGATGCCCCAGTCCGAGATAACGCCGAGCGTGTAACTGGCGCGCCGCAGCGCCTCCAGTACCGGCAAAACGTCGGGGAAGACCTGCCAGCTTGTATGTTTGCCAAACTCCTCGTTGATCGCCCGCGCGAGTTGATAGAGCCGTTTCTCGTCGTGCTCCTCGATGAAGGGGCGCAGGAGATTCATATAATACCCGATCCATAGCTCGTTGATAGCCTGCTCGCTGGCCCAGGTATGCCTGTTGAGCCGTGCCTGGCGCAAAAAGTAGTCCTCCGCCGCTGCCATCTGCTGCTTTACTGCTTCCAGATTGATATGCAGATCGAGCTGGCGGCAGACCTGCATGCAGATTTCAGGGACGGAGGGAAATGGGCGTAGGAGTGTATTGCCGGCGTCAAAAAAAATTGTGCGTATCGATTGGGGCTGCTCTAATGTCATACCAGACCTGTTCTTTCTTCCGATATCTGGAAGTCTAGCATGATGATCCAGCCCTGTCAACGTAGTTTAAAGCACCGGGTGCACTCACTGTTTTGTGTACACCTCGCCACCGTGTGGCTCGTCCAGAGAAGAAGGTATACGCCTCGCCACCGTGTGGCTCGTCCAGAGAAGAAGGTATACGCCTCGCCACCGTGTGGCTTGTCCAGAGAAGAAGGGAGGGCCAGAGAGCGCCGCAGGCGCTCTCTGGCCCTCCCTTCTTCTCTGGACGAAGTACCGCAGGTACTGAGGTGTCAGAGGGAGCCAGATCTGCACAAAGAGGATGCTTCCCCTGCTCAGGGGGCATATTCATAGGCGCCGATATCGCAGGCGTTTTGCTGCGGGCGCTTTACACCGCGCTGATCGGTGCTGGCATCACAGAAGGCGGCCGGGATCTGGTTGAGCGCCGGGCTGCCGGGCAGCAACGCGAGGGTGGGCACTGCGGTGCCACTTGAGCGCAACTGTGTATCGATGTGCAGCGTGGCAAGATTGTTCACCGCGTGGTCTGTAGCGTGCCGGTGGTCGGGATCGTTCCATTGCGCACCGGAGAAGCGCTGCACGAGGTTGTAGCCCTCGGTGGTGATCTTCCCGGCTACATCCGGCCCCTTCGCTGCTGTATTGCCGGCAATCAACGTATTCTTGAGTTTCAATGTGCTGCTGGCTGCATTCGGTGACGAGTTACTGAAAAGGCCGCCACCTTCAGTCGAGGCTGAATTGCCATAGATGGTACAGAAGTCAATAGTGCCCCCTGCGCCCAGGTCCAGGATACCACCACCGATGCTTCCCTGTTTCCCCGCTACTGTATTGCCGTAAATGGTGCAATTCGTTAGCTTGAGGGCACTTCGAGTATTGCCTGTCGTGGAAGGGGAGACGATCAGGATGCCACCGCCATAACTTATGCCAGCGCTGGATTTTACCGTATTGCTGGCAATGGTGCTATTGCCCAAATCCAGCGTTCCCACAACGTCGATACCGCCGCCGAGTGCCCCGGCTGTTCCGACATGGGCGGAGGTCAGCAGGTTGTGAGCGATGAGGCTGTTGCTGATGGTCAGCGTGCCATTCATGGCGATGCCTCCGCCCATATTTTCGCCCGGGCCGCCCCTGGCGATGTTTCCCTGTACGATGGTGCCAGTCATCGTGACCTGTGCCTGGAGGCTTGAAATGCCGCCACCATGTACCTCCGGTGCGCTTATGGTGTTATCGGAGACCGCGCTGCCGGTCAGCGTAATCGAGCCTCTTTGCTCAACCTCAATGCCGCCGCCGGCGGCTATATCATTACTAATGGCGCTATTGTTTGTCACCTGGCTATTGATAAGGGTGGCGTTACTGGTGAAAACAGAGATGCCTCCGCCCAGCCCCAGGTCGGCGTGACCATTGACAGTATTATGCGTGACGCTGCTGCCGATCAGCTTGAGCGTGCTGTTGACCTGGCCGTTATCGCTTATCGCAATGCCACCGCCGGTTGCGCCTTTATCGGCGCTGAGGGCATTGTTTGTGACGCGGCTATTGATAAGCGTGATGGTGCTGCCATAGCCTATAATACCCCCGCCGCCTCCCACCCCGCCATGACTGGTAACTGCATTGCTGGCAATGACGCTTGAAGCGATTGTCAGCATATCATGGGTGCTGAAAATCCCGCCTCCCACTGCGCCTGGATTCCCGCCAGTAACGGTATTGCCGGAGATCGTGCTGTTGGTGAGCGTGACCTTGCCGCCCGAGCTGTAAATCCCGCCGCCGCCGGCGATTTGGTCGTTCTGATTGGCGGGGCCGCCGATTGTGCGCACGGTGTTATCCGTAATCTGGCTATTCGTCAGCGTGAGCGTCCCATGATCGTTAGCGATAGCCCCGCCAACGCCTACCCCGGTAGTGATCGCATTCTTTGTGATGATGCTATTCTGAAGGTTCAGCGTGCCTTGATGGTTAGAGATAGCAGCGGCGAGGGCAGTATTCTCACCGGAGGTGGAGGGGAGTTCGATGCCCGTCTCGATATTGCCGGTGACGCTGCACCTGCTCAGCGTGAGCGTTCCCTCGTTGGAGATGAGCGAACCGTTGTAGGGCTGTAGTTCGCGGAAGGTCAGACCGGAAAAGGTGACGTTAGCTCCGTGAAGAATGCTGATTAAGAAGAGGTCAACGCGCTGGCCCGGCGCGCTTCCAATGGAAATCAGATTGGCTCCTGGGCCGCGAATAATGATGCTCTTATTGATTTCGAGGCTGCGCGTCAGGCCGATGCGCCCCTTGAGGCCGGAGGCGAAGTAGATTGTGCTGCCAGGTTTCGCCGCCTCGATGAGCTGGCGCAGCGATCCCTTCCCACCATCCTGAAGCGTGGTAACGGTGGGCGGCGTCAATGCCTGCTGGAGCAGCACACCTGCCGGGATCAACAGGCTGAGAATCAGGCAGGCGACCACGAGCAGGTTGATACGCTCGCGTTTGCGGCGCCGCGTGCTGGCGCGCAGGAAGGCCGCTTCGCTGCTGCTGGCGATGTTGCGCTCAAGCCAGGTCAGCGATTCTTTGAGCTGCGTGCCGCGATAGAGCCGGTCCCGGGGCTTACCGCGCCGCTCCCATTCCGCCACGTCGCTGCTGATCGCCTGCTGGAGGCGGATATCCTCGCCGGCCTCGCGCGTCCAATCGGCCAGGCGCGGCCACTCCCGCAGCAGGGCCTCGTGGCTGACCTCAAGTGTGGCTCCACTGGCATCCTGGTTGACGGTGAGCAGTCGCGCGGCGACGAAAGCATCGATGACCCCGCGCAGCAGCCGCGTTTGCTCCTCGTTCTCCAGAGAGAACTCCAGCAGATCGGCGCGGCGGCGCATCGGTTCCTGTCCCGTTGCTGCTGGCTGGATCAATCGCGCGAACAGTGCCCGCGTCAATCGACGATGCTCCTCCGATGGCAGAGCGGCATAGGTGTTCTCGGCATGCCTGGCGAGCGCGCCGCGCACACCGCCGATCTCCTGATAGGCGTGGCGCGTCAGGAGGTGGCCGCGCCGGTGGTGAAACAGCCGGTCCAGGGTGAATTCGAGCAGGGGCAGAGCGCCGGCCTGACCTCGTATCTCGTAGAGCAGGTCGCCGACCAGATCTTCCTCAAAGATCAGGCGCACATCAGGTTGCAGCGCCGGGCGCTCGATTACGGAGCGCAGATCTTCTACCTCCATTGGCAGCACCGCGCACTGATTTTGCTGGATAAGTCGTCCGAGCGCGCTGTAGGCCAGGGGCCGGTCATAGAAGTCCGCGCGCAGGGTGAGCAGGACCAGCGTGGGGCCGCGCGGCTCCACTGCCGCCGTTACCAGCAGGTCGATGAAGCGCTGGCGCTCCTGCTCCGCTACATCTGGCGAAAACAGTTCTTCAAACTGGTCAATGAACAGGACGAGCCGCGTCCCCTGGTGAGCGAGGGCCAGCGCGATCTGGTGCAGACCGAAGCTGCCTGCTCTCCCCAGCATCTCCTGTACAGGCTGCATTCCTTTGACCGAAAAGCGAGCGGCCAGTGTATGGGCCAGCGCGGCCAGAGGCTGCTTACCGGGCGTCAGCGGATTGAGGTAGAGCCAGCTTTCACTTCCCGGGATGGCTCCGTCCTGGAGCCTCGGTAGCAGTCCGGCCATCGCAATGCTCGACTTGCCCGATCCACTCGGTCCGACGAGTGCGAGCAGCCGCCTGCCGGGCGTACCCGGAGGCTCTGGCTGTACCAGGGTGCGTATTGTCTGTACCATTTCCTGGATGAGCGCATCTCGACCAAAGAAATCGGCGCGATCTTGCTGCGTGAAGGCATGCAGGCCCTTATAGGGGTTACGCGGCTCAAACGCAGGTTCCTCAGCCGGGCGCGTTGCGACGATGAGGCCCCGCTCACGCTCAAGGTGCCCCATAATCTCGTCAAGCGCCTGACGATAACGCGGCCCGCGCGCGTCAATGACCACAGCCGGCCCCGTTCTTACCGGCAGCAGCTCGCGTATGTCATCGCCGGCTGCCCATACATAGCGGACCGGACGGCGATAGATATCGGCGACGCGCAGGTGCTCTTTCACCTCGGGAGAGCTGCGCGTCTGCGGGGAAACGACGAGCAACACGATCTGCGCCGCGCGTATGGCCTGCCGCAGCGCCTCCTCCGGTTGCTGACCGGGCACCTGCGCCACGATACCGGCGCGTGTCTGACTGGTGGAGGAGCTATCGGCGACGATCACATCGCGCGTCTCCAGGTCGCTCTTAAAGCGCGAAACATCATCGGCAGGTGCGTGAGAGAGAAAGACGCGGCGGGGAATAGCAAGGTGTGGGGCGGCGGGCAGGTCGATGCGCAGGGTATCGATCCCGCCGGGTACGCTTGCGCGGCTCACGCGTTCCAGGGCGCGAGCAAAGGTAATGATGCTGACATAGCGGTCGGCGGGATCTTTAGAGAGCGCCTTGAGTATCACGTTCTCGACGGCTGCGGGCAGAGAGGGATCTTTATCGCGCAGGCGCGGCGGCGGGGTGTGGATGTGGTGGTAGGCGAGGCTGTACGCGTCTCCTTCGAAGGGGCGCACACCACAGAGCCACTCGTAGGCCATAACGGCCAGCGCGTACTGATCGCTGGCGTACACAGCTCTGCCCTGCAACTGTTCAGGTGCGATGTAGGGCAGCGTCCCGGCCCATCCTTGCAGGCCGCTCTTGCTTACCGATGGCAGGTGCAGCGAGATGCCGAAGTCGGTCAGCATCACCTGATCCTGTCCCAGCAGGACGTTCTCCGGCTTCACATCGCGATGAATGATGCCGTGGTTGTGGGCGTATTGCAGCGCTGCGGCGATCTGCTTGATATAGGTCACGGTCAGATCGAGGGAGAGACAACTGCCCCTGGGGTGACGCTGGCGCAGCATACCGCCGGGCGCGTAGTCCATGGCAAGGAAAGGGATGCCGCGCATCACGGCGAAATCGCGTATACGCACGATATTGGGATGCGAGAGCTGAGCGAGCGTTTGAGCTTCGGAGAAGAATGACTGTTCGTCCTTCTCATTGATCGAGGTGAGAAGAAGCTTGATAGCGGCATAATTTTTTAGATAAAGGTGCTCCCCCAGATAGACCTCCGCGAATGCGCCCTTCCCTAGCAAGCGGATGAGGCGATAGTTACCAAGCCGTTGTCCCTCACGATCTGGCATGATCGATCCTCCTTAAAGAATATGGTCTTGATGATGAGGAGAAGCGATATGATAGATTTTTTAATGAAACCCCCGTTAGTATATATACTCTTCAAGGTTACAGAAGAATATGAAATAGTTCACAAATTCGTGCGACTCTACCGCGCATGGAGGGATAAGATAGTGTGGCAGGGGCGCGAAGCGCCCCTGCCACACTATCTTATCAAATGAGTGCTGCACAGGGAGGGGGTTATGCGAAGATGCTCTGGAGCTTATCGGCCTGGTCGACGGCGGTCAGATTGTCAATAAACTCATCAAGATCCCCGTCCATGACGCCGGGCAGATTATGCCGCGACAGGCCGATACGGTGATCGGTGACGCGATCCTGCGGGAAGTTGTAGGTGCGGATCTTCTCGCTGCGATCTCCCATCTGCACCTGCGAGCGCCGGCTTTTACTCAGCTCTTCCTGGCGCCGGGCCTCCTGGAGATCCCAGAGCCGCGACCTGAGCACAGTCAGGGCCTTCTGCTTGTTTTTGAGCTGGGATTTTTCATCCTGGCAGGTGACGACCAGCCCCGTTGGCAGGTGGGTGATGCGTACAGCCGAGTCGGTGGTGTTCACGCTCTGGCCCCCGTGCCCGGTGGAGCGGTAGACATCGACGCGAATATCGCTATCTTTGATTTCGATTTCAGTATCTTCATCGGCCTCGGGCAGCACAATCACCTTTGCTGTAGAGGTATGAATACGCCCATTGGCCTCGGTAACGGGCACGCGCTGTACGCGATGGGTGCCGCCCTCGTATTTCATGCGGCTATAGGCTCCCCTGCCCTTCATGACAAAGGTAATATCCTTGATGCCGCCCTGCTCGGTCTCATTGATGTCCATCACTTCGATCTTCCAGCGGCGTCCCTCGGCGTAGCGGCTGTACATGCGGAAAAGCTCGGCGGCAAAAAGTGCGGCCTCATCACCGCCGGCTCCCCCCTGGATGGTGACAATCGCGTTCTTCTCATCCATGATATCCTTTGGCAGCAGGGAGACCTTGACCTCTTCAAGCAGCCGCTCTTTCTGTGCTCTGAGGCGCTCAAGCTCCTCAAAGGCGAGATCGCGCATCTCGCCCTCTTCGCTCTGATACATCTCCTGGGCTTCGGCAATCTGCTTATCGGTATCAATAAGCGCGTTGTACTTCTGCGCAATGTCTTCGAGTTCCGCGTGCTCGCGCCCGTAGCGTTGCAGCAGCGAGATATCTTCAAGCACCTCGGGTTGTGCCATCAATGTATTCAGTTCTTCGTAACGCTTTGCCAGGTCGGCAAGCTTCTGCATCAAATCCATGTCTATGAATCCTCTCCCGGTTCTCTCATCCCCGGCCGGCCAGCAGCCTTATAGATGCGCTGGATCACGGCCAGTGAGAAATAGTGTTCCAATATATATCAACACGTTGGATGGGTAGAATATTGCAAAATGAACGTCTTTAAAAAGCGCGGAGCGCGCGCAAAGGGTTCTGAGGGACAAAATGTGGCGTCGCTACCCGGCGGCGAGCAGGTAGCGCTCAATCGTGGCGCGCTGTATAGAGCATACAGCTTGCAGTAGAAAGCGGTGAAGTACGTTTGTAAAAAGCAAGGATGACTTCATGCCATGATTATAGCACGGTTTGAAGGTTTGGGAAAGATAGGAGATGTAGAGGCAGGGGCAAGATGTAGAGGCAGGGCTTGCCCCTGCCGACCTCCTGTGACCATCACCCAACCGGATTGGCTATGATAACAAAAAACGTGGGCAGATAGCAGGACACAATTTTTTTGTTAGCAATCTCATAGCCATTTGCAGCCGGGAGGAGTATACTGGTGCACAGTCGCTGCTACCCGATTTATTGATATATATTTGAGGAGGACAGGGATGCGCTTCTGCTTTATCCTGGAAGAGAGATATGAACGCAAGCCAATGCCAATGGTCCTCGCCGACCAGTTGAAGCAGTGGGGGCATGAGATCGACGTACTGCAACCGTATGCCGCTGTGACCAGCCTGACGGACCTCTCTCTGACGGATTATGACGCCTATGTGCTGAAAACCGTATCCGATGGTCCCGGCCTCACGATTCTGGAAGCCGCCGAAGCCGTCGGCATACCAACGATCAACAATTCGCGCGCTATCCGCCTGGTGCGCGATAAGGCCGTTGCGGCTGCTTATGCCACAGCGCAGGGATTGCCCGTCCCGCTGACGTATTTCGTCGGCCATCCTCGCGCGCTGGTGAAGGTTCCGCATGAGGTGTATCCGGTTGTCGTGAAGCCGAGCAATGGAACATCCTTGCAGGATATTCACCTGGTGCATACGCCGGAGGAGATGACGAAACTCAAGCTCGATGACAATACTCACTACCTGGCGATGCGCTATGTAGAGAACACAGGTTACGATATCAAGCTTTACGTCACGGGCCAGGAGGTGCATGCCATCACCAAATCCTCGCCCCTGCATGGCACAGTACAGGAGCAGGAGATACCTGTTTCGCGCGAGATGCTCAGGCTGGCGCGGCGCGTGGGGCAGGTCTTTGGCCTTGACCTCTATGGCGTCGATGTACTGGAGACGCCGCAGGGGCTGGTCCTGGTCGATATCAACGATTTCCCCAGTTTTTACGGTGTGCCGCGCAAGGTGGCCTCGGTTGCCGAGTATATCTTGCATGCCGCCTATCGCTGTCGCCGCGAACGGGAGAAGCATGTGTTGCGTTCTCCGGCACGTCGCAAGGCACTGGGACGACAGGATACGCGACTCGTTCCCGCCGAACTGATGCGCTACAGTCCCAACGTCAAGCGTGTGCAGGCACACTAACAGATTGAAGGGCCAGATGGGGGCAAGCCAGATGGGGGCAGGCCAGATGGGGGCAGGCCAGATGGGGGCAAGCCCCATCTCTACATGTAGAGATGGGGCTTGCCCCCATCTGGCCCTTCTCTCCTGGCGTGATGCCCCATCTGGCCTGCCCCCATCTGGCCCTTCTCTCCTGGCGTGATGCCCCATCTGGCGTATCCCCTCATGTGTTCCCATCCCGCCCCCACCTGGCTGGTCTCATCCTTTGA
>Ga0209061_1003315_pt1 | contig 17745 bp, 23 predicted proteins | sample Coa_R1_10_FD_187157 | JGI IMG/M metagenome (GOLD analysis project Ga0209061, IMG submission 187157) | Surface soil microbial communities from Centralia Pennsylvania, which are recovering from an underground coalmine fire - Coalmine... | ecosystem: Environmental > Terrestrial > Soil >...
CCCCGATAGGTGGCGGTAACGACCTTGACGTCGGATCGCTTGAGAGCAGCCTCGACGTCTCCCGTACTCTTCGCCACCGCTCCCGGCCGTTGCGCGAGCTTCTCCGCCTCGTCGAAGATCCGGCTCGTCGAGAGATCGGCCCAGGGACCGTCGTCGTACCGAACCTTCAGCTTGTAGCGGCCTTGCATCGCCGACCACGTGTTGTCGGCCAATACCGCGACGCCGCTTTTGATCTGGACGACTTTCTTCACGCCCTTGACCTTGAGCGCCTCGGTCGGGTCGTAGCTGACGACCTTGCCGCCGAACACGGGCGGTTTCTGGACGCTGGCATAGAGCATCCCCGGCAACTTGACGTCCATGCCGTACTTGGCGCGACCGTCGACCTTGAGCGGAACGTCGACCCGCTTCTTCCGTTGGCCGATGGTGTGGAATTGAGCGGCGGGCTTGAGCTGGACGTCCTTCGGCACCGGCTGCAACGCCGCAAGGAGCGCGAGCTCCCCGTACGAAGCGCTTCGACCTGACGGCGGATGATAGACGTAGCCGTCGCCCTTGGTCACCAGGCTCGACACCGGTACGCCCCACTTCTGGGCCGCCGCGGCGACGAGCATCATTCGCGCCGCAGCCCCCATTTGACGCATCGGAATCGTCATGTCCGGCGTCGTCGAGCTGCCGTGGGTCTGCTGGGATTTCATCACCGGATCATAGTATGCGGGCCCGGCCGGCGACTGCTCGATCCGCAGCTTTTCGTAGGGATAGTCGAGCTCCTCGGCGATCGTCATCGGGAGGCCGGTCATCACCCCCTGGCCCATCTCCGATTTCGAGACTTGCACCGTCACCAGACCGTCCGGTGTGATTGTGATGTAGGCATTCGGGGAGAAGACCGCCGCCGGCCCGGTCGCAGTCGCCACCCCCGGCAACGATGCTCCCAGGGCAAGCCCGACGCCGCCCGTCCCGGTGACCTTGAGGAAGGTTGCGCGATCGAACGTGATCATGCCGTCATCCCCGCTGCACGCTTGATCGCCGCTTGGATACGCTGATACGCACCGCAGCGGCAGATGTTCCCGGCCATGACGGTCCGAATCTGTTCGTCGGACGGCCGCGGCGTCTTCGCCAAGAGTGCCGCCGCCTGCATGATCTGCCCCGATTGGCAGTAACCACACTGCGGGACTTGTTCGGCGATCCACGCTTGTTGCAGCTTTTGCACGATCGTCTTGTGCTCGCCGTAATGCGCAGCGGCGTCGATCGTCGTCACATTCTTACCGTGCGCCTGCGCGCAGGACGTCGAGCAGGAGCGGACGGCGTTGCCGTCCAGGTGGACGGTGCAGCAGCCGCACTCGGCTACGCCGCAGCCGAACTTCGTCCCGGTGAGCCCGACGACGTCTCGGATAGCCCACAGCAGCGGCATTTCGGGAGCGACGTCGAGCTCGTGCGTCACTCCGTTGATGGTAATCGATATCATGGCGATGTGATGCCTCCTATGTCAGTGCAGCGTCGCTGAACGGTAGCGACCGCAGGCGTTTGCCCGTCGCCGCAAACCATGCGTTTGCGACGGCCGGCGCAACGGGTGGGGTGGCGAGCTCGCCGACGCCCGTCGGCCGCTCTCTGCTCGCGATGAGCACGGTTTCGATCTTCGGCGCCTCATTGTGACGCACCATCGCATAGTCATAGAAATTATTTTGGGTGACGCGGCCGCGCTCGATGGTGATCTTGCCGCGCAAAGCGGCCGTCAGGCCGTAGATCGCGGCACTCTGTAACTGGGCCTCGACCGTGTCCGGATTGACGACCAGACCCGTATCCGACGCGATCACCAGCCGGCGGACGTCGGGCATCTTTCCGTTCACCGCGATCTCGGCGACGATCGCGCAGAACGAGCCGTCCCAAACGCACATCGCGATCCCGCGATGGATCCCGGTCGGGAGGGGCCGGTCCCAGCCCGCCTTGTGCGCCGCCGCATCGAGGACCGCCAAGGCGCGCGGCTGCTTCTGCAAGTGCGCCCGGCGAAACAGGTACGGATCCCGGGCGGCGGCGTGCGCCAGCTCGTCGATGAACGACTCGGTTACGAACGTATTCCAATTCGCACCGGGAGCGCGCAGGAAGCCGACCGGGATCCCGGGTTCGTGATCGACGAAGTCGACGAAGATGTTCGGGATGTCATAGAAGACGTTCGCCGCGCCGTTGACGGAACCGTTGTCGAGCCCGTCGGCGGGCAGACGTCCCAGCCGCCTGAAGATCGACGCGCTGACGACCCGGTGTTTGAGCCCGACGATCTTCCCGGAAGAATCGAGGGCGGCACTGATCGCGTTCGTGCTCGTCGACCGGTAGAAATCGTGCTGGATGTCGTCCTCGCGGGTCCAGACGACCTTCACCGGCAGACCGGTCGCTTTCGCGATCTCGACCGCCTCGCGGACCGCGTCGGGCTCCGATTTTCGGCCGAACCCGCCGCCCAAGAACGTCGTGTAGACCTTGATCCGCGATTCAGGTAACCCGGTCACGCTCGCGGCAACCTTGAGCGCGGCGGTTTGCCCCTGCGTCGGGGCCCACACCTCGCAGATCCCGTCGTGGATCCAAGCCGTTGCGTTCATCGGTTCCATCGCTGCGTGGGCGAGATAGGGTCCGCGATAGACGGCCTCATACGTCCTACCTCCGGCGAGCGCGGCCTCGATGTTCCCTTCGTTACGCGCCGGGATCCCCGGCTTCTTGAGCAACGCTTCGGCTTGTGCGTAAATCTCTTTGCTCGAGAGCTGTGCGAGGGGGCCGTCGTCGTAGGTGACGGCGAGCGCATAGCGGCCCTGGGCGGCGGACCACGAGTTGTCGGCGAGGACTGCAACGCCGCTCGAGATCGCGACGACGCGCTTCACGCCTTTCACGCTCAGTGTCTTACCTGCATCGTAGCGGACGACTCGCCCACCGAAGACCGGCGGCCGTTGCACGCTCGCATAGAGCATCCCGGGGAGGCGCACATCCATCCCGTAGACGGCGCGTCCGTCGACCTTCGCGGGGATATCGTAGCGCGCGAGCCGCTTCCCGATCTGGGTGAACCGATCGGGCGACTTGAGGGTTACCCGTTCGGGAACCGGCTGCGCCGCGGCGAGGAGCGCGATCTCGCCGTATGAGGCGCTCCGTCCCGAAGGCGGATGGTACACGAAGCCGTCGCCCTTGGTGACGATACTGCTCGGAGCGACGCCCCACTTTTCCGCCGCCGCCGCGACGAGCATCGCACGAGCCGTCGCGCCCAGCTTGCGAAGGTAATCGAAGAGATGGTCGGTGCTGTAGCTCCCGCCGGTCCCCTGCGTGTGGTTGACGGGATCGACGTATTCCGGTGCTGCGACCGCAAATTCGATCCGCGCACGCTCGACGGGATAGTCGAGCTCCTCTGCGATCACGGTCGAGAGTCCCATCGCGATCCCTTGACCCATCTCCGACTTCGAGCAGAAAATCGTCACCGTATTCTCCGGCGCGATCCGCAGGTATGCGTTGGGGACGAACACGGCGGCCGGTGCGGCGGCCTCGGCCTTCCGATCAAGGGTAAAGCCGAGGGTCAAACCGGCTCCCAAAGCGCCGGTCAGCTTCAGAAAACCCTCACGCTTGAGCATGGTGGCCATCACGGTCTCCTCCCGCCTCGTCGGGGAGAAGAATCTTTCGCGGCCGCTGCGGCTTTCCCTGAACGGCGGGCCGTCACCGCGCGTCGTGGAAGATGAGCCCGAGCGTGTAGCGCTCGCCCGAGCGCAGCCGACTGACGCCATGCCGGACGACGGTCCGGTAGTACCCGTGCCGGCCGCGAACCGGCCGGTAGCGGTTGGGGAAGATCAACATATCGCCGAGGTCCGGCTGGAGGACTTCGGGCCGACTCTGCGCCCGCGGACGCTGCTCGACGAGGACGAACTCCCCGCCTTCGAAATCGCGATGCGGCTTATTGAGAAAGAACGTCAATTGAAACGGGAAGGCGATCGCCCCGTAGATATCCTGATGGAGGCAATTGAAGTCGCCGGGCCCGTACTTCAGCAACAAGGCGGTCGGGCGGCGTTGCTCGTGCTCGGCGCAGAGTTCGAGCATCTGCGCTAGGGCGGCGGGGACGCGCTGCGCCGATCCGACCGCGGCCAGCCAGCGGTTCGCGATCGCCGCGAGAGGCGGATAGGCGGCTTCTCGGAGTTGTTCGATGAACCGCGGGAGCGGATATGCGAAATACTTGTATTCGCCGCGGCCGAAGTTGTGCCGTTCCATCACGATGTGCGAGCGGAAGAGTCCGTCCTGCGCGTACCATCCCCGTATCATCGCGCACTCATCGGCGCTGAGGAAGGACGGGACGAGCGCGTAGCCGTCCTCGAAGAGGGAGCGCTCAAGCTCTCCCCACTCGAGCCCTCGTACCCGCCCGCTCGGATCCTGCGTGGTTCTGCTCTTCACTTACCCCCGGCGACGACGGCGGAGATGGCCGGGAAAGGATCGGTGTCGCCGTTACGCCGTTCGTACAGCTCCGCCACCTGTTCATAAAAGCGGGCGAACCCCCGGTACGCCGCCTCGGTCCCGGGATCGTCGCGAGAAAAAGAGGCGATCTCTTCCATCTCCGCGACCCAGCGGTACGCCTTGGGATACATCCGCGGGACCTGGCGCGACAACCAAGCGAAGATCTGCGGCTGGCTCTCTTCCAGCTCCCGCCGCAGCGCCTCCGCGACGCCCGCGCGCGATGCGTCGAGCATCATCGCCGCGCCGATCGCGGTCAGACCCTTCGTAATCCCCGCGTACGACATCTTGAGCGCCGAGGCCGCCCCCACTTCACCGGCGAGGACGCGAATCGTCAGCCCGTATTCAGCCAGGCGCTGCACTTGCGCCGCCTCGGGCCCCGAGACGTAGATATGCGGCCCATCGTAGCCCGCGGCCGGCGGACCGCCGATGATCCCCGCATCGGCGAACCGGCATGCACTCCGCTGGAGGACCGCCAGGATCGCCCGCGCGCTCTCCGGCGCGACCGCATTGCATTCGACGTAGAGCGGCTTGCGCGAGAGCGCGGCGAGCGGCTCGACGAGCCGGTGCGCGACCTCCAGCGCCCGGCCCGGCGGGACGATCGAGAGCACGAAGTCGGCGCCGTCCACGAGCTCGCGGTCGTTCTCGGCGACCTCGAGCCTCGCTTCACGGACACGCTGCGCACTGGCGGAGCTGCGGCCCTGCAACGAGGTAACCACCCGCGCCCCCCTCTCGCGCAGCCGCGCGCCGATCGCGCTCCCCATCTCTCCCGCGCCGATCAGCGCCACCCGGATAGTATCCATTTCGCCCCCCTTGTGCGCCGTGGGACTTCGCGACAACACCGCCAATCCTATACCCGATGCACACTGCACCGCTGCGGACGACGGTCGTTGGGAGTTATCCCCAGCCGGATTGGCTGATCGATCGCGAGATGCTCGGTTCGCGCCTCCCGCCGCGCGTCCGTGCGCGGGAGATCTGGCGGATCCCCGAGCCGTTTCTCGAGCAAGCTCAAGACGACGCAACGCTGCTGGCGATTCGCGACATGGAGCGCGCCGGAATCGATATCATCTCGGACGGCGAGATACGCCGCGAGAGTTACTCCAATCGTTTCGCCACGGCTTTGGACGGGATCGATTTGGAGCATCCGGGGACCGCCCTCGATCGGACCGGTCATCCCAACCCGGTCCCTCGGATCGTCGGGAAGATCCGCCGACGCGAACCGGTTCTGGTGCGCGACGTCGAGTTTCTGCGCGCGAACACCACACGCCCGATCAAGATGACCGTCCCCGGTCCCTTCACGCTGAGCCAGCAAGCGCAGAACGATTTCTATCCCGATCTCGCCGCTGCTGCGATGGATTATGCCGTCGCGGTCAACGAGGAATTACGCGACCTGCGCGCGGCCGGCGCCGACGTCCTCCAGCTCGACGAACCCTATCTCCAGGCACGCTCCGAAGAAGCGCGAAAGTACGCCTTGGCTGCGATCGATCGTGCGCTCGAAGGGATCGACGGGACCACCGCGATCCATACGTGTTTCGGATACGCGCACATCGTCCACAACCGGCCGCAAGGGTATCCGTTCCTGGCCGAGCTCGACCGTACACGTGCATCCCAAATCGCGATCGAGTCGATGCAACAGCGGGTCGATCTTTCGATACTCGAGTCGCTTCCGCATAAGAGCGTCATCTTGGGCGTCGTCAATCTGGATGATGCCGCGCCCATCGAGTCGCCGGAAGAGATCGCGAGGCAGATTCGGGACGCCTTGCGGTATATCGCCCCGGAGCGCTTGCTCCTCGCGCCCGATTGCGGGATGAAATATCTCCCGCGCGAGAAGGCGTTTGCGAAGCTGCAAGCGCTCGTCGCCGGGACGAAGATCGTGCGCCGCGAGCTCGGGATCCCCGATTAGTACCCCGCGGACGGCACGGCGCCGGCTTCCTGAGCGGCTGTCCTCCTTCGCCGACGGTTACGGAAACGTGACGACGACCTTCCCGGTCACGCGGCGTTCGCGGAGAGCCGCGACCGCTTCTTCCAAGTCCGTCGCCTCGTAGCGCGCATCGACGTGCGTCGCCAAAGCCTTCCGGGCGACGAGGGCGGCGAGCCGTTCGAGATCGCGTGCGACCGGCTCGCGCCGAGCTTCGTGAAAGAGATAAAAACCGTAGAGCGAAGCGCCGCCGGTCGCATAGAACTTCGCCGCATTGATCGTCGCCTGAGGCGAGACCGTCTGACCGAAGGTGACCACCAAGCCGTCGGGGGCCACACAGGCGAGTGCCGCGCCCAGCGAGTCCCCGCCGAGGGATTCCAAGATCACGTCATACGGCGCCCGGGATTGCGCCTCGGCGGTCGGTCCGACGATCACTTCGTCGGCACCGATCTTCTCGAGGAGCTTCACGTCGGCCGGGTCGCGGACCACGGCGCCGACGTGCGCTTGCATCAGGTGCGCGAGCTGGACGGCGAACAGCCCGACCCCGCCGGTCCCCGGGACGACGAGGACGCGCCGGCCGAAGAGGTTCCCATATCGTCCGAGTGCCCGCAGCGCCGTCACGCCGGCGACCGGCAACGTTGCCGCATCCTCGAAGGTGACTCCGTCCGGAATCCTCCCGATCCATGATCCCGTAGCAACCGCAGCCTCGGCCCACCCGGTCGCCTCGGTCAAGGCGACGACTCGGGCTCCGGCGGGCGGGCTGCTCCCGTCGGCCGCCGGCGTCTCGACGACGCCCGCGACATCCCAACCGATCTGCAAGCCGGCGACGGAAGCGGCTGCGCGCCGAACCTCGCCGGCATTGAGCGAGGTCGCGTGAACCCGGATGAGCGCCTGATTGGGCGCCGGGACGGGTCGTGGAAGCTCGCGCATCTCGACAGGCCGGCGAGCATCCCCGGTGGTTAGTGCCGCTCGCATGGACCGCCCTTTACTACAACCCTGGAACGCGGACCTCGACCGGGGTTCGGCGCGGCTGTGGGATCCCGAGCGTGAGCGGTGGCGCCCCCGGCGTCGGCGGCGTCGGCCAGGACAAGGTCGTGACGGCAGGGCGCGGGATCGCGAACATATCGTACGGTTCCGGCGTGCGAATCGGCCGCGGACCGAACGACAACTCGACGCTCCTACTCCCGGGATCGTATCGTGCCTGGCCGCCCAAGGCGTGGACGACCGGCGCAAGCGGGACGTAGATGCATTCCGGACACGCAGGGCTCCCGACGAAGGGAATCTCGACGCTGCGCCGCCCGCGTTCTATCACGATCGTCCGTTTGCGCGTCAGGCTGATCGCATCGGCGAACCGCATCACGATCGGGACGAGCGGCGCCATCGTCCGCCCCGCGACGATCTGCGCAGGCTGCGACGTCTCGATCGTCGACCCGTCGATGAGGATCGTCAGTACCGCGGCGAGAACCATCTGCATCGTTGAGAGTGATCGCCATCCTTCGCGCAGCGGGTGCGCGATTCTCCCAGGACAACTGTGCAATACTCGCGCAGGCGATCGCCTTCAACGCCCTCTTCGCGATTTTCCCTTTGGTCATACTCGCGATCGCGACGCTCGCGTTCGTCTATGGGAACGTCGAGGAAGAACAACGCGCATTCGCGCTCATCCTGCAATTGGCGCCGGAACTGCAAGACCTGCTGACCGAGAACCTGCGTAACGTCGTGACCTTCCGCGGCCTCTCGGGTGCGATCTCCCTCGTCGGGCTCATTTGGACGGGAAAGAATCTCTTTCAAGCCCTTGCTTTCGCCTTGGACCGGGCGCTCGGCGTACCTCAACCGCGCCCGCTCCTCCCGAACATCCTCATCGCCCTCATCATGCTCCCGCTGCTGGGCGTCCTGCTGCTCGCCGCGACCGCGATCCCGATCATCGTCTCGTTCATCGTCCACTTCGGACCGCTGGCCGGCTGGAGTCCGCTCCCGCAAATCGAGACGTACGGTTTCTCCCTGCTCGTCGTCTTTGCAGCCAGCGCCCTCCTCTATCGCTACCTTCCCTATCGCGCGATGGATTGGCGCTTCATCTTGCCGGGAGCGGCGTTTTCGGCGCTGACGTTCAACCTCGCGCAAATCGCGTTCGCGGTCTATACCACCCACACGAATTTCGGTCACGTCTACGGTGCGGTCGCCGCGATCGCGGTGACGTTGCTCTGGTTCTATCTCGTCGCTGCTCTTTTTTTATACGGCGCCGAACTGGCGGTCGAGTTGGAGGCGCGCCGCCGGGCAGGCGAGCCCACTACGAGCGTCGGATGAACGAGAGCGTGTATCGTCGTCTCGCCTTGCCTCTCTGCAGCCTCGCCGTCATCCTGCTCGGCACCGGCTCGCTGATGGCGCCGACACCCACGATCGTCGTCTTCCCGTTCATCGCGAACGGTTCGGGTGTGACTGCGGAGACCGGTGCCCGCCTCTCCGTGACGATCGCGGCGCAGATCGCGCAGCTCGGCGGCGTCACGGTAAAGCCCGCGCCGCCCGGTACCGAGCAGCGCGACTACTTGGTCGTCGCACGAAATCTCGGCGTCGACTATTACGTGACGGGTTACGTCACCCCGCTCGGCTCCGAGGCTTCGGTCGTCGAGCAGCTGGTCAGCGCCAAGAGCGGCGCGATCGTGTGGAGTAACACCGCTCAGCTCGAGACGTACGGCGAGGCCGTCGGCCAAGCTGCGATGATCCGATCGGCGATCCTGAGCTATGCCGCGCGGGCGGTCTCGTCGTTACAGCCGATCGAGACGACGCCGCCCCAACCGGCGCCGCCGTCGCGACGCACGCCCGCACCGCAGAAAGTAGCCGTCCTCGCCCCGACGGGGGACGACGCACCTGATCGGGTCGCCTATGCCGCCGATGCTCTGATCAAAGCGCTCGCGAAAAACAAAGTGCGAGCCGCCCGCTCGTCGGCGGCGAGTCGAGACATACAGGAAAACGCCGCGACGATCTGTGCAAGAACCGGCGCGACGCTCCTGCTCGGCACGACGCTCTCGACCCAGAGCTCGAACGATACCTCGGCGACGGCCGACGTCGTCGTCACGGGATACGATTGCTCGGGCGTCGTGGTCGGCCGCCAGAGCGCCTCGAGCAACGCCAGCGGCAAGCACGCATGGCAGGTCGCGATCGACCGTGCAGTCGACAGCGCCGTTCGCGACTACTTGCAGGCGCGGTCCGGCTCCTAAGAACTAATCGAAGAGACCCTCGGGGAGATCGACGTCGATGCGCTTTCGTCCGATGTCGATTCGACGGATGAAAGCGCCCACGAGCGGGATCAAGGCCCGTCGCCGCCCGACGACGAGCATATCCTGCGCCGGATAGTGGACGACGTCGACGACCCGCCCAAGCTCCATCCCGCCCGGATCGACGATCGCGCATCCCACGAGATCGTCGTCGAAGTACTCGCCCTCACGGAGCGGAACGAGTTCGCGCGCCGCGAAAACGTCGGCGCCGATCAGCCTCCCGGACGCATGCTCATCGATCCCGGCGAAGCGGACGAGGAGATGTCGCTTATGGCTGCGCACCGTCTCGATCCGGCCTTCGCGGGTCCCCTCGACGGCGACGACGGAGACAACGAGTCCGGGCCGAAGCGTATCGGCTCCGCTCCGAGTCGGCTCGATTTTGAGCTCGCCCCGGATCCCGAAGCCCCCGACGATGCGCCCTAAGCGGACCTCAGTCGTGCGACGCTCTCGTTGCGTCGGATCCGGCGTCGGCCTCGGCTTCGCTTGCCGCTTCATCCGAATCGACGATATCGACGGTGATACGCCCCTCGGCGCCGGCCCGAACGAGGGTGCGCAGCGCTTGCGCCACCCGCCCGCCGCGCCCGATCACCTTTCCTAAATCGTCGGGATCGACCTCGAGCTCGATAATCGGTCCCCGATCGTCTTCGATCATCTCGACACGGACGGCTTCAGGTTTGGAGACCAGCCCTTTTGCGAGAAATTCGAGGAGGTCGGCGGCGCGGGCCCGCGCAGCCTGGGGATCGACCGGCGGCCGTTGCGGCCGCTCGCGTCGGCTCCCCCCATGGTGACGGCGATCACGACGGCGCGGCGCGGGCTGATCTTCCGGCTCGATATCGTCGATGATCGTCTCGGCCGTCGCGATCTTCCTTGCGCCGAGCTTGGGGCGCCGCTCTTCTTCGCGGTTCTCCTCGTCGCCGAACAGCCCGAATTCGTCGTCGAACGCGCTCATTATTCGCTCTTCTTCTTCGGCTCGCGCTTCTTTTGAGGAATCGGGCCGCGCTCGACGAGTCCTTTCTCGGCAAGCAGGCGTCGCACCGGATCGGACGGCTGCGCACCCTTGGCCAGCCAGGCTTTCGTCCGTTCTTCGTCGACGACGACGGTCTTCGGCTCCGTGCGGGGATTGTAGTGCCCCAGGATCTCGAGGAAACGCCCGTCGCGCGGCGCTCGGGCGTCCGCCACGACGAAGCGATATGTCGGCTGCTTCTTTGCCCCCATCCGGCGGAGTCTGATCTTGATCACTGTTAACGAAGTCCTAATCTACTCAGATCGGGGATACGCGGACGTCGGCCGCTCCCGAGTTGTTTCATCATCTGACGCGATGCGTCGAACTGCTTGATGAGGCGATTGACGTCGCTCACCTGCGTCCCGCTTCCGCGCGCGATCCGCTTGCGGCGCGAGCCGTTGAGGATCTGTGGATTGGCGCGCTCGCTCGCGGTCATCGAGCAGATGATCGCTTCGACCTTGCGCACGTCCCGTTCGTCGATCTCGATATTCGGCAGCGCGCGCGAGAGTCCGGGGATCATCTTCATCAGCTCGGCCATCGAGCCCATTTTGCGAACCTGGCGAAGTTGCGCGAGGAAATCGTCGAGCGTGAACGCGTTCTTGCGCATCTTCGCGGCGAGCTCTTTCGCCTGCTCTTCCGAGTAGATGCTCTGCGTCTTTTCGATCAGGGTCAGCACATCGCCCATCCCGAGGATGCGCGATGCCAACCGATCGGGGTGGAAGGGTTCGAGCGCCGGGAGTTTCTCACCGACGCCGACGAACTTGATCGGGGCACCCGTCACGTGATGGATCGAAAGCGCCGCGCCGCCGCGCGTGTCGCCGTCCAATTTCGTCAGGATGACGCCGGTGATCCCGATCCGTTCATGGAACGTCTTGGCGACCTTCGCCGCTTCCTGACCGGTCATCGCATCCGCGACGAACAGGACTTCTTTGGGTGCGACGGCGGCTTTGATCTTTTCGAGCTCGGCCATGAGCGCGTCGTCGATCTGCAAGCGCCCCGCCGTGTCGATGATGACGGTCGAAATCCCGAGCCGCTTCGCTTGTGCGACGCCGTCCGAGGCGATCTTCACCGGATCGCCCGTCCCTTCGTCGAACACGGGGAGATCGATTTGCTTGCCGAGCGTCTGGAGCTGGGTGATCGCCGCCGGCCGATAGACGTCGGCTGCGACCAACAGCGAGCGACGACCCTGCTCCTTGAGGCGCAACGCGAGCTTCGCCGCCTGGGTCGTCTTCCCCGATCCCTGCAACCCGACGAGCATGATGACCGTCGGCGGCGTATCGGAGAACTGCAGACGCGCCTGCGCACCGCCCAAGATCTCGACGAGCTCGTCGTGCACGATCTTGATGACGGACTGCGCCGGCGTGAGCGAGGTGAGGACGTCGCTCCCGACGGCCCGCTCCTTTACGCGCGCGACGAACTCTTTCGCCACCGAGAGGCTGACATCGGCCTCCAAGAGCGCGATTCGTACCTCACGCAAGACGTCGTTGACGTCGCTCTCCGTCAACCGCCCACGGCCGCGCAGACGGTCGAATATCGCGCCGAGGCGCTCGCTCAAACCCTCGAGCATCGCGTGAAGTTAGGCTTTCTCCGCGGTCTGCTCGATACGATTGACGGCGTCGCCGACCGTCTTGATCTTTTCGGCTTCTTCATCGGGGATGTCGATGTTGAACTCGGTCTCAAAAGCCATCACGAGCTCGACTTGGTCGAGTGAATCGGCGCCGAGATCATCGGTAATCGACGCGTCCATGGTGACCTCGTCCTCGTCGACTCCCAACTGCTCGACGATGATCTTTTTGACTTTATCAAAAGTGGCTGTAGCCATTCTGCTCCTGTCGGCAAAGCGTCGGTTTAAAGTACACTTATCGATCTACATCAAAAAGCCGCCGTCGACCACGATCGTCTGCCCGGTGACGTAGCCGGCGGCATCGGAACACAGGAAGGCGACCACACCGCTCACGTCCTCGGGGGTCCCCGGCCGACCGAGCGGAGTGTTCTCGAGGAAATGCGCGCGGGCGGCTTCAGGCAGGTCGGCGGTCATCGCTGTCTCGATCAGACCGGGAGCGACGGCATTGACTCTTACGTTCCGCGACCCCAATTCCTTCGCTAACGACTTTGCCAAGCCGAGCAAGCCCGCCTTCGAGGCGGCATAGGCGGCTTGCCCCGCATTACCCGCCAAGCCGACGACGCTCGAGATCAGGACGATACTCCCGCCCCGCTGCCGCATCATCGGGCGAGCCACCGCGCTACAGAGGTAAAAGGCGGATTGGAGGTTGACGGCGAGGAGCCGGTCCAGATCCGCCGGCTTGATCCGCATGACCAAGCTATCGAGGGTTTGCCCGGCATTGGCGATCGCGAAGTCGATCCGCCCGAGCTTGCGCACCGCCTCGTCTACCGCCGCTTCGACCTCGGCCGGTTCAGCGACGTCGGCGACGATTGGGAGCGCCTGACCCTCCGGGCGGGCGGCCCGTGCGAGTGCAGCCGTCTCCTCGAGAGCCGTGCGGTCGCGTCCGACCAGGGCGACGTCGGCGCCGCGCTTGGCGAAGTCGAGCGCAACGGCTCGCCCGATGCCGCGGCTGGCGCCGGTGACGATCGCAGCCTTCCCTGTGAAGTTCACGCCGGCGCGTACTGTGTGAGCATTGCCAGGAGCCGTTTGACGCCCGAGGCGTCGCCGACGTGGAGCGTCCGCGGAGCACCGGGGAGGCGCTTGACCAGGGGCGTGAGGACGGCGCTCGCGCCGAATTCGACGATGAGATCGAGGCGTTCCTCGAGCAGCCGCAGCGCCGTCTGGTGCCATAGCACCTCGTCGGTGACCGAGCGCACGACGTGATCGACGATCGTCGCGACGTCTCGATAGGGGCGGGCATCGACGTTGGAGATCACGGTGAACTTGGGCAGGCGGAACGGCGCCGACCGGACGTGAGGCTCGAACGCTTCGCGCGCCGGGAGCATCAAATCGCTGTGCCACGCACCGGAGACGTTGAGTGGGATGATGCGCTTCGCGCCCGCGTCGATCGCGCGCTCACCGGCCACACGGACCGCCGAGAGATCGCCGCTGATGACGATCTGCCCCGGAGCATTGAAGTTCGCGAGCTGGACCCGTCCCAGGCCTTCCCGTGAGACGCTCTCGACGATCGCGCGCAGCGATTCGGGTTCGAGGCCGAGGACGGCCGACATCGTCCCGGCGGCCCGATCGGCTGCGGCCTGCATCGCGACGGCCCGCTGATGGACGAGCCCGACCGCCGCCTCGAAGTCGATGCCGTCCGCCAGCGTCAAACTGCACAATTCGCCGAACGAATGACCCGCGCCGACGACTGGACGGAGCGCCTCGCCGACGGCGGCGTACAGCGCGCAATTCGTCACGAAGATCGCCGGCTGGCTATACCGCGTCTCGCGCAGCTTCTCTTCGGGGCCTTCCTGCGTCAGCTGCAAGACATCGTATTTGAGGATGCGTGAAGCTCTCGCGAACAGATCGGCGGCAGCCGGGTAAGCGGCGGCGATGTCGCCGCCCATCCCCACCGACTGCGATCCTTGCCCGGGGAAGATCACCCCGATGCGCAGGGGACCCGCTACTGCCATTTCCACGTGACGGCACCCCACGACAGGCCGCCGCCGAAAGCGACGAAGACGATGACGTCCCCCTTATTGACTCGACCCGCTTCGAGCGCTTCGAAGAGCGCGAGCGGGATCGACGCGGCCGACGTGTTGCCGTATTCTTCGATGTCGACGACGACTTTCTCCGGGGGAAGCGCGAGATGTTTGGCGACCGAGTCGATGATGCGCTTATTGGCTTGGTGTGGAATCATCAGCGCCAGATCGGCGGTCGTCAGGTGTGCGCGTTCCAGTGCGGTCAGCGACGACTCGACGAGCTTGGTAACGGCATATTTGAACGTCTCCCTCCCATTCATTTGAATGAAGTGCGCGTGCTTGTCCGCCGCCGCCCCGGCCGGGAGCCGCGACCCGCCTGCGGGGACGTACAGGACCTCGGGGTTCGTCCCATCGGAACCGAGCTCGCATGAGAGGAACGAGTCCTCTTCGGATTGCTCGAGGATGACCGCGCCGGCGCCGTCCGCAAAGAGGACCGCCGTCGAACGATCGGTGTAGTCGACGATCTTCGAGAGCGTCTCGGCCCCGATCAGCATCACCCGGCGGTGCATCCCCGAGCGGACCAGGCTCGACGCGAGCGCCAGCCCGTAGACGAAGCCGCTGCAGGCGATTTCGATGTCGAAGGCGGCCTTCCCGACCACACCGAGCTTCGAGGCGACGATGCACGCGGTTGCCGGAAAGAGGTAGTCGGGCGTCGCCGTCGCGACGATGTAACAATCGATGTCTGCGGGCTCGAGCGCGGCCCGGCTCAGGGCGTCGCGGGCGGCCCGGATCGCAAGATCACTCGTCGCCTCGTCCGGCGCGGCAATATGCCGACGCTTCATCCCGGTGCGCGTGGTGATCCACTCGTCGCTCGTGTCGAGCATCTTCTCGAGATCCTCGTTCGAGAGGATCCGCTCGGGGACGTATCGGCCGACCCCGGCCATCCGGACGCCCAAAGGTTAGTGTTGGTGCCCCGAGGCTGCGTCCTTCGGCTCCAGCACGCTGCGACCGTCGTACGTCCCGCACTTCTCGCAGACGAAGTGCGGTCGCTTCGGCTCGTGACACTGCGGACACTCGACGGTGGTAACGGGGGCCAGCTTCCAGTTCGCCGCCCGCCGGCTACGCGTCTTCGACCGCGGGGTCTTCCACTTCAGGTTAGCCATGATCGCTTTCTCCTTCCCACAAACCACCGCACGCTTCGTCGCACAGCACGCCCAGGGGGAGGGCGCTCGTGGTCAGCTGCCTAGCCAAGTCCGCGACGTCGAGGTCGTCGCCTTCGAGGACGTTGTTCAGATCGAGGGGATGGCGCTTCCCGCCCGTTTCGAGCTCCTCTTCCACCTCGACATGGAGCGGTACGACGACCTCTTTCAGGCATCGGCCGCACTCACCGTGAGCCTCCACGTCGATCGTCCCGCCGACGTGCAGACCACGCCCGATCCGTGATACGTCGAATACGATGTGAGCCGGTTGCGGAAAGGAGAACGTAGCAAAAGGCGGCAGATCGACCAGCTCGTCGACCGCTAGATGTCGTCCGGTCCCGGCCAGGACCGGGCCGACGTCGATTCTCAAAGAAGGACCCATAAACATACAGGAAGGCCCCCGGTGTGGGGCCCCTTTGATGTGAACTCCGGTATTGTACGTCCGGGTGGGAAGGCGTGTCAACGATAGGCCCCTAGTCGGCCGGGCCGCCCGTCGCGATCAGCCCTTGCGTAGACACCAACGACAAAGGGGAGACGCATGGGTTTCAATCTTCTCGGTGCGATCGGGGGCGCGATCGGCGGGCTCTTCACCGGCGGCCCGATCGGGGCGGCGGTCGGTGGTATCGAGGGAGGCTTGAGCGGATCGGCCCCCTCCAACCCCGTCCCGACCGCCAACAGCCTCTTGCCGATGCTCCCGCCTCCGCCCGACACGATCAGCAGCGAGCTCGGAGCGGTCCAACCGCTCGAGGATCTCGGGATCCCCCTCGATCGGTCGCTGCTCGGCGATCTCTCCGCCGATTCGGCCGACGAAATGGCGTCGATCGCCGCACCCGCATGAGCCTCGACGTAGCGTATGGGGCGGCGATCGTCCAGGCCGCGCAGCGCTGGGGGATCGAGCCCAGGCTCCTCGCCGCCGTGGCGGCGCAGGAGAGCGGCGGGCCCGGGAGCGACTCGGGGCGCAACATCGTCGGCGACGGCGGCCACGGTCACGGACTCTTTCAGATCGACGATCGCTACCACGCCTTCGCGCGGACGGCGGCGGCGATGGATCCGGGAAAGAACGCCGATTACGCGGCGCACCTCCTGCACGATCTGCTCAACCGGTACGGGGGAAACGTCCACGCCGCTCTTTCCGCGTACAACGCGGGCTCGCCGAACGCGAGGGGGACGTTGACGACCTGGTCCGACGGAAAGACCTTGGGCTATGCGGACTCCGTCGAGCGGCACTATCTTCACCTCCGCGTCGGCGAGGCGGCCGAACGGACCCGGGCCGATGCGCCGCTGGCGATCGAGCTGACCCAAGCGCTCGGATCCTTCGCCGCAACTCGCGCACCCGGGCTCTGTGTGGCGGCTCAGCCGGCCTCGACGGCGCAGGCGCTGCAGGCGATGGGTAGGACCGACAGCGACGGCGCGGGACTCATCGGTGCGATATTCGACGACCTTTCTTCATAACAAGGAGTAAATGTAACATGTCATGGACTTCCTTTCTTCCGCTGGCGGGGAGCATTCTCGGCGGCCTCGGAACGACCGGATCGAGCCTCGCGCTGACCGGAGCCGAAAACTGGTTTCTCGGACAGCAGACCGGGAACGAAATTCAACAGATGGTGTTCCAAAATCAGCTCAATCAGCAAGCCACGCAGTTCAATGAGACGATGGACGAAAAGTCCGAAATCATGCGGGAATCCAATACCTTGCGCGACGTCGCGATGGAGCAACGGAAAGCCGACTTGACGATCACCAAAGAATTCATCAGGTCGATCGACTAGATGGTCGCAGCGACTTCGGGCGCGCCGACGACGCGCTCTTCTTCCGCTTCTCGCGGTGGCGCATCGAAGACCCCGGCCGCCAAACGCGTCACGGACGATGAACGAGCGACGCCGCCGGACGACCCGGCGCTCCAGCAGCAGCGCGCCGAGTTCGATATGATCGCGCGTTATCAGGCCGAGATGTACCGTGAACTCAACATCTTGCGCGACATGATGCTCGAGCAAATGAAACACGACGACGAGTATTTGAAGAGCATGATCAGGATGATCTAGCCGGAGCCCGGGCAACGACCAGCGGGAAGAGTCCCCGTCAAGACGCTCGAAGCGGTCGGACTCGAGCCGCTGGGAGGAGGCCGATTCTCAGGGTGACTCCAACGGAGCGCGCCTGCGCTCAACCTCCCTCGGGTAGGGAGAGGGATGTGCCCGTCGAAGTGGGCGCGGCTCGGGCCATTAGCTCAGCTGGTTAGAGCGCACGCTTGATAAGCGTGAGGTCCCAAGTTCGATCCTTGGATGGCCCACCAGCAGGTTTTCTCACCGGAAGGAGCCG
>Ga0209061_1003316_pt1 | contig 17740 bp, 23 predicted proteins | sample Coa_R1_10_FD_187157 | JGI IMG/M metagenome (GOLD analysis project Ga0209061, IMG submission 187157) | Surface soil microbial communities from Centralia Pennsylvania, which are recovering from an underground coalmine fire - Coalmine... | ecosystem: Environmental > Terrestrial > Soil >...
ATCTCGATTTTCGGGGCCGGAGGCAATGGCATACCCAAGTATGCCGCTTTCTCTGGCGTTAGTAAATAGAGTTCAGAGATAGCAGACTAGGCACGGATAGGAGCATATTTCCGGGTGCGGATCATGCGGCCAGTTGGGCGGGGCTGGCGCCGGCTAATCACGAGAGTGGTGGCAAGCGGCACAACGCCCGCACCCGAAAGGGGAATCGTTGACTGCGGCGGGCCTTGTGCCAATCTGCCTGGGCGGTGGCGCGCAAGAAGAACTGCTATCTGACCGCGTTATTTTATCGTCGGGCGCGGATCCACGGAATGAAAAAGGCGATCGTAGCGGTGGCCCACCAGATACTGATCATTGCCTACCATCTGCCGCGAGATGGTGGGGTGTATCAGGACAAGGGTGGCGATTTTTCGATCGGCTGAATCCGGAACGGACAAGCAAACGCCTTTCCCAACGACTGGAACGGCTGGGCTACGAAGTTATTCTCAAACCTCGCGTCGAAACCGTCGGGCAGCCCGTCGTGGCGAAGCGGCCATGGGGTAGACCACGGAAGGCGTCAAAAACGCAAGTTGCTGATAACGCGCCGGCTACGTAAACCCCGTTTTCGAAAAATCGGGTTTGGCGCGATACACTAGATCTTGCAACCGAAAAATGGCCGCCCGCGCGTTTGCGCCGTTAGTTTTCTGAACACTACTCCACTGGTCTGGGGCATGCTGCATGGCCCGCAGCGCGATTTCTTCGACCTGGATTTTCAAATACCGGCGATTTGCGCCGATCATGTGGCTTCGGGCCGGGCGGATATCGGGATCATTCCGTCGTTTGAGCTGACGCGGCAGGATCTGGCGATCGTGCCGGGGACGGGTATTGCCTGCCATGGGCCGGTGCGCAGCATTCTGCTGGTTTCGAAGGTGCCGGCCGGGGAGATACGGCGGCTGGCCGTGGATTCGAGTTCGCGGACATCGGTGCAACTGGCGCGCGTGCTGCTGGCGCGGCGCTACGGAGCGCGGCCCGAGTTGATTGCGCATCCGCCGGATCTCGAGGCGATGCTGCGGCTGGCGGATGGCGCGCTGGTGATCGGCGATCCGGCGCTCGAACTGGATCCGGCCGCGCTGCCATATGAAGTCCACGACCTGGGCGGTGAGTGGGTGGAGAGCACCGGTCTGCCAATGGTGTTTGCCGTATGGGCAGGACGGAAGGAAGCCATCACGCCGGAAGCGGTCGAGGCATTTCAGCAATCGTGCCGGTATGGGCGCGAGCGAATCGAGGAGATCGTGGCGGCGGAATCGCGCAAACGCGGGTTTGCGCCGGAGCTGGTACGCGAGTATCTGACGCGCCACATTGTCCACGAACTGGGGGAGCGGGATTACGAGGGGCTGGACCGATTTCTCAGGGAGGCGATGTCGGTTTCGAAGAGCGCTGCGGAGGGGTAGGGGGAATTTGATGCGCACAACGCGCGGATCCGGGTTGACGGTGAAGCCTATGCCGCGGTAAGCGCGACCAACGAATTTAACCGGACAGCTATTCGGGAATGAGCGGGACCGCTCCCTGACGGTCGTGGCTCAGAAACACTGGCGCGTTTCGCACGGTCCGCAGGCGAAAGCGTCTACCCCACTTAGTGCGAGGCGGCGCCGCCGCGCTTTTGGGCGACCGCGATTCTGGTTTGGGCGCGCAGCACGCGGGCGACGGCTTCGGCGGGATCGAGTCCCAGGGCGGGATTGGTTACGGAAACCTGGGCGTGGCCGGCTTCGGCACGGGCCTTTTCGAGGTCGATTTCCTCGGGCTTTTCGGCCTCATCGGCGAGCACGCGGACGTGGTCCCCGCGCACTTCGAGGAAGCCGCCGAGCACGGCCAGATAGTGCTCGCGTCCGCCGGTTTTGTAGGAAAGCTCGCCGATGCCGAGTTCGCCGAGCATGGCGGCATGGCCCGGGAGGATACCCAAATAGCCGTCCCTCCCGGGGACCTGCACTTCATCTACCTGCTCATGAACCAGCTCGCGCTCGGGGGTGACTACTTCCAGGTCCAGGGGCATCGCGTTCCTTATATTATTGCTTGCGCAGGGCCTGGGCGCGCTCCTGCACTTCTTCGATGGTGCCTTGCATGTAGAAGGCCTGCTCGGGAAGATCGTCGTGCTTGCCTTCGGCGATCTCGCGGAAGCCCTTGATGGTATCGGCCAGCTTGACGTATTTGCCGGGAACTCCGGTGAACTGTTCGGCCACATGGAACGGCTGGGAGAGGAAGCGCTGGATTTTACGGGCGCGCGCGACGGTGAGTTTGTCTTCGTCGGAGAGCTCGTCGATGCCGAGGATGGCGATGATATCCTGCAGGTCCTTATAGCGCTGCAGAATGCCTTTGACCATCTGGGCGACCTGATAGTGATCCTGGCCGATGATGTTGGGATCGAGAATGCGCGAGGTGGAGGCGAGCGGGTCGACGGCGGGATAGATGCCGAGGGCGGCGATTTCGCGGGAAAGGTTAGTGGTGGCGTCGAGGTGCGCGAAGGCCGTGGCCGGGGCGGGGTCGGTGTAATCGTCGGCGGGCACGTAAATGGCCTGCACGGAAGTGATCGAGCCCTTCTTGGTGGAGGTGATGCGCTCCTGCAGTTCGCCCATTTCGGTGGCCAGATTGGGCTGGTATCCGACGGCGGAAGGCATGCGGCCGAGCAGCGCGGAGACTTCCGAGCCGGCCTGGGTGAAGCGGAAAATGTTATCGATGAAGAGGAGCACGTCCTGGCCTTCCTCGTCGCGGAAATACTCGGCGACGGTGAGGCCGGTGAGGCCGACGCGGAGGCGGGCGCCGGGCGGCTCGGTCATCTGGCCGTAAATGAGGGCGCACTTGGATTTCCGCCAATCGTGGGGATCAATGACGCCGGATTCCTGCATTTCGAGCCAAAGGTCGTTGCCCTCGCGGGTGCGCTCGCCGACGCCGGAAAACACGGAGACGCCGCCATGTTTCATGGCGATGTTGTTGATGAGCTCCTGAATGATCACGGTCTTGCCGACGCCGGCTCCGCCGAACAGGCCGATTTTGCCGCCGCGGAGGTAGGGCTCGATGAGATCGATGACCTTGATGCCGGTCTCGAACATTTGCATTTCGGTGGCCTGCTCTTCGAAGGCCGGGGCGTGGCGATGAATGGGATAGAACTTTTTGGCTTCGACCGGACCCATTTCGTCGACGGGCTGGCCGAGCACGTTGAGCACGCGGCCGAGGGTTTCGGGGCCGACGGGCACCTGTACGGGGTGGCCGAGGCTGATCGCCTGCATGCCGCGGACGAGCCCTTCGGTGGGCTGCAAGGCCACCGTGCGGACGCGGCCTTCGCCGATATGCTGTTGGGTTTCGAGAATAATATCGATGGGCTCGGGGACATCGAAGCCCTGGCTGGTCACCTGGATGGCCGTGTACACCGGCGGGATTTGACCTTCGGGGAACTGGCAGTCTACGGCCGGTCCGGCGACCTGGACGACTTTTCCGATTACGTGTCCGTTGGTGGTGGTTGACATATGTTTTTAAACTCCAGAACCGCTCCCTTACGGTCGCGGCTCAGAACTGCGCCGGCTTTTGGCCGGTCGGCAGGCGAAAGCGCCTGCCCCACTTTATCTGGCGCCAGTTAAATTGCTTATCCGGCGGCGGCGCCGCTGACCACTTCGATAATCTCCTTGGTGATGCTGGCCTGGCGCACGCGGTTCATATAGAGGACGAGGCGGTCGATCATATCGGCTGCGTTGGATGTGGCGGCGTCCATGGCGGTCATGCGGGCGGCGTGTTCGGCCGCCGCGGTTTCGAGCAGCGCGCGGAAAAACTCCATCTCCACGTAGCGCGGCAGCAAGGCGTGCAGAATCTCCTCGGGCGGCTCCTCGAAAATGTAGCTGACGGGTTCGGCGCCTTCGGGAATTTCGACGGGGAGCACGCGCCGGAGGACAACCTTCTGAGCCACAACGCTTTTGAATTCGTTGTAGAGCAGGTAGACCGCGTCGGTTTCGCCGTCGCGGTACAGATTCATGGCTTTATGCGCGAAGGGGCGGGCATCGCCGGCGGAAGGACGCGCAAAATTCAAGCTGTCCCCGGAAATGCGCGCGCCGCGCTTGCGGAAAAAATCGCGGCCTTTGCGGCCGATCAACTCGAGGGTGACTGCGGCATCGCGATGTTCGACGATGAACCGCTGCGCGCCGCGAATGAGATTGCTATTAAAGGCGCCGGCCAGACCTTTATCGGCGGTGACGAGCACCAGCAGGATACGCCGTTCGTCGCGGCGGACGAGCAAAGGATTGGCGCCTTCATCGCCATCGGCCGCGGCCGAAGCCACGTTGGCGAGGACCTGGCGCAAAGCGGAGACGTAGGGACGCGCGGCGATGACGCGATCCTGCGCGCGCCGCAGCTTGGCGGCCGAGACCATCTTCATGGCCTTGGTGATCTGCTGGGTGTTTTTGACCGAGCGGATCCGGCGCCGGATATCGATCAGGCTAGGCATGGGAATATTTCAAGCTTTGGCGGCGGCTTTGTTTTCCGCGGTGAAGCGGGTCTTGAATTCCTGGATGGCGGCTTTCATTTTGGCGCGGAGGTTATCGTCCAGGGCTTTTTTCTGGCGGATCTCGTCCCAGATGTCGCGATGGGCGTTATCGATGAAATGGTATAGCTCCTGCTCGAAGCGGCGGCACTGCTCGACCGGGAGATCGTCCAGGAAGCCCTGGGTGCCGGCGAAAATGATGAGGACCTGTTTTTCCAGCGGCAGGGGCTGGTATTGGCCCTGTTTCAGGATTTCCATGAGGTGCTTGCCGCGGTTGAGCTGATCGAGAGAGGCTTTATCGAGATCGGAGCCGAACTGGGCGAAGGCAGCCAGTTCGCGGTATTGGGCGAGGTCGAGACGCAAGGTGCCGGCGATGGCTTTCATGGCCTTTGTCTGGGCGTTGCCGCCGACGCGGCTGACGGAGATGCCGACGTTGATGGCAGGGCGCTGGCCGCTATTGAACAGATCGGCTTCGAGGAAGATCTGGCCATCGGTGATGGAGATAACGTTGGTGGGGATGTAGGCCGAAACGTCGCCCGCCTGGGTTTCGATGAAGGGCAGGGCGGTGAGAGAGCCGCCGCCATGCTTTTCGCTCATTTTGGCGGCGCGTTCGAGCAGGCGGCTGTGGAGGTAGAAAACGTCGCCGGGATAGGCTTCGCGGCCGGGCGGGCGGCGGAGCAGGAGGGAGATTTCGCGGTAGGCGGCGGCGTGCTTGGAAAGATCGTCGTAGACGCACAGCACATGCTTGCCGCGATCGCGGAAATATTCGCCCATGGCGCAGCCGGCGAAGGGGGCCAGGTATTGCATAGGAGCGGGATCGGAAGCCGAAGCGGCCACGACGACGGAGTATTCCATGGCGCCGTAGTTTTCGAGGGTCTTGACGACCTGGGCGACGGTGGACTGCTTCTGGCCGATGGCGACGTAGATACAGATCATGTCGCCGCCCTTCTGGTTGATGATGGTATCGAGCGCGATGGCGGTCTTGCCGGTCTGGCGATCGCCGATGATGAGCTCGCGCTGGCCGCGGCCGATGGGGATCATGCCATCGATAGCCTTGATGCCGGTCTGCATGGGCTCCTTGACCGGCTGGCGGTCGATGACGCCGGGGGCCAGGCGCTCGACGGGGTTGTACTCGGTGACGTGGACCGGGCCTTTGCCATCGAGCGGTTCGCCGAGCGCATTGACCACGCGTCCGATGAGCGCTTCACCGACGGGCACGGACATGATGCGGCCGGTGCGCCGCACCTCGTCGCCTTCCTTGATGCGTGTGTAGTCGCCGAGCAACACCGCGCCCACCTGGTCTTCTTCCAGGTTCATGGCGATGCCGGCCACGTCATGCGGGAACTCGATCAACTCTCCGGCCATGACCTTCTCGAGGCCATGGATGCGGGCGATGCCATCGCCCACGGAAATCACCGCGCCTACTTCCTGGACGTCGATTGCGCGCTCGTAGTTTTCAATCTCCTGGCGGAGAATGCTGGTGATTTCATCCGCTGCTATATGAGCCATAAAAACTCCCTAACCAACCGCGTCCTTTGGGGTCGCGGCTCAGAACGTAAAACCAAAATGCCGCGCTGCGCGCGGTTGGCAGGCTGAAGCCTGCCCCACTAACTTAATCCTGCATAATGAGGCGGCGCTCCAGGGATCGCAACTGGCCCCGGACCGAGCCATCGTACACCGTGGAACCAATGCGCGCCGTAGCGCCGCCGATCAACGATTCATCGATTTTGAACTGCATGCGCACGCGCTTGCCGCTGAGGCGTTCCAGGCTGCCGTTCAACGTGCCGCGCTGCTCCGGGCTTAACTCCCGCGCGGAAGAAACCTGGGCCCGTACGTAGCCCATACGGTGATCGAGTTGCAGGTCGAAAGCCTCGGCAATTTCCCCTAGCAGGGGGATGCGGTGATGGCCAACGACTACGAACAGAAAATTGCGAATCACGGAGGACAAGCGCAGGTCTTCGGCAATGCGGCCGACGACCGCTTTTTTCCGGCTGACGGGCACGGCGGGCGTGGTGAGGGCAGTGTACAGTTCGCCCGAAGAGCGCAGGGTCTGCACGAAAGCTTTCAATTCGTCCAGCGCTTCCTGCGGCTGGACGGGCGAGGAAGCGCCCATGACGATATCGGCCAGGGCTTCAGCGTATCGCGCGGCTACTGCGGTCAAAGTCATAGAAGGGAATCAGGCTTGCGCGGCGCGGCCTTCGGGGCCGGAGCCGTCCAGGTTTTCGACAAAGCCGCCGATGAGGGCATCCTGAGTGGCAACATTCATGCGGGCGCGGATCTTGCGTTCGGCCAAGCCGATCGCGAGTTCGGCCACGTAGCGCTTCAATTCGGCGCGCGCCGCTTTGCCGGCGGCGGCGATCTCCTGATCGGAGTGGATGCGGATGCGTTCGCGATCCGCCGCGGTTTTTTCGCGCATGCGCTGCAGTTGGTTTTCCAGTTCCTTTTGGGATTCGGCGCGCAAGGCGGCGATTTCCTTGTCCAGATTGGCCAGGCGCCGAGCCACTTCGGCCGAGCGGCGTTCGGCCTCGCGGCGAGCCTCTTCGCCCTGCACGATATCCTGGCGGATTTTGGCGAGGCGGGTTTGGAAATACGGGCCGGCGGTTTTGGCGACCATCCAGGCCAGGCCGGCGGCCAGGATGACGAAATTGGCGATTACCCAAGCCGGGGAAGGTTCGGTCTGGCCGCCGCCTTCCTGGGCGAAAGCGGGTATGGCGGAAGCGACCGCGAGCGCCAAGCCGCGAGGCGCCGAAAACAAGCCGCGGGACTTCATGCCGCTTGCCCCCGCAGAATGGTTTCGACAATCTGGTTGGCCAACAATTCGCTCTCGCGGGCGAGGCTGTCTTTGGCCGTTTCCACTTCCCTGGCCAATTCGGCTTTGGCCTGCGTCACGGCGGCTTCAGCCTGCTTGCGGGCAGCGCGTAATTCGGATTCGTGTTGCTCCTGCAGCTCTTTATTCATGCGGGCGTGGGCTTCGTAGACCTCGCCACGGGCCTTGCGCAACGCCGCTTCGTATTCGGCGGTTTTGGCGGCCGCCTGCTCGAGGCTCTTGGCTGCCAGAACGCGCGCGCCTTCGCTCGCTTCGTAGCGCTGGTGCAGCAACTTGCGGAGCGGCCGGAAAAAGATTGCCTTCAGATAAAAATGCAGCAGAATCAAAAGGACAAAAGTAGGTATGGCTCTTAGTAGTATCTCGCCTAAAGCGTGCAGCGTGGCTTCCATGTCAGAAGAGACGGGGAGAGGACACAGCCCCGGCTGTGCCTGTCGTTAACTCTAACGGTAGCATGTAGCGAAGATTACAGTCAACCGGGGAGAAGGCCCAGAATTGCCGAACGCAAGGCGAGCGTGAAGACGGCGACGGGAGCCGCGGCGTTTCAGGGGCTTTGCCGGCGTAGCCGGGAATCGAGAGAGCCAAAATGGCGGTTGCCGGGCGAGGCCGTGTTACGGTTGGGACGTGATGAGTTGGCTGATCTGGGCGTTACTCTCGGCGGTCTTCGCGGCAGCAACCGCAATTCTGGCGAAAATCGGCGTGGCTGGCGTGGATGCGAATTTGGCCACCGCGGTGCGGACCACCGTGGTGCTGGGCTTTACCTGGCTGCTGGCGGTGGCCACCCGCCAGCCCGAAATGTTCAAGGGTTTTTCCGCCAATACCTGGTTGTTCCTAATTCTCTCCGGCCTCGCAACGGGGCTTTCCTGGCTGTGCTATTTCCATGCTTTGCAGGTGGGGCCGGCCTCGCGCGTGGCGCCCATCGATAAGCTCAGTGTGGCCATGGTCATTCTGTTCGCCGCGCTCTTTCTCGGCGAAGGCTTGACTTGGGGCAAAGGAATCGGGGGCGCGTTCATCGTGGCGGGAGCCATCGTGATCGCGCTCGACTAGCGCCCGCCTGGGGTAGAATTCGGAAAACTGGAGGTGTTATGAGCCGAAAGCCGATTTTCGTGGGAACCGCCGCGCTGCTCGTTTGCGGCGCGTGGGCAATGCGTGCGCAACAGCCGGAACCCGCCGCCGGCGGGCAGCACAAACTGTACAACACCGCCAAGCAGAAACTGCTGGCGGGGAAGCAGATTTTCGGGGCCACCGTGATGTCCCCCGACCCCAATATATACTGCGCGATGGCCAACTCCGGCTACGATTTCATGTGGATCGAAATGCAGCACAGCCCTATGACCTTTGAAGATGTGGCCCACATGATTTACGCGTGCCGCGGGGCTTCAGCCATGCCGTTCATCCGCGTGCCGGATGCCGAAGAAAGCACGCTGCAAAAGGCGACCGATATCGGCGCGATTGGCATCATCGTGCCCACGGTGGACACCGTCGAAAAAGCGCGGAACGCGGTGAAGTATGCGAAGTATCCTCCCGTAGGCCGGCGCAGCCAGGGCAGCGGCCAATACGGCCAGTTGTGGGGCCGCGACTACCGGCAGACCGCCAACGACAACATGTTCGTGGGTATCATGATCGAGACGCCCATCGGCGTGGAGAACGTGGAGAAGATCGCGTCCGTGCCCGGTATCGATATGATTTTCGCGGCCAGCACCGATCTGGGAAACTTTTCCGGCCACAAACAGGGCGATCCGGAATACGAAGCCATGGTGAAGCGAATTCACGATGTCACTCTGGCCCACGGTATCAAGCTCGGCGGCCCGCAGGCTTGGAAGGACCGGCCGGGATTCACCTTCTTCCAGGCGCCGAGCGAGACGGCGCTGATCCGGCTGGGCGCGCAGGTAAACCTGGGCCTGACGCCGTCGCCTGCCGCGCGGCCGGGTGTGGCCGTTACGGAAGGGACGGGGAAAGAGTAACAGGAACCGCGCTATTGGCGCACGGATTTACCTCAGCACTCGCGGCGCTGGCCGGCCGGCGCGGTGTGCTCGTGGCGCGCGCGCCGCTTGTGTGCCGAAAATCAACACCCCCGCGATGAAGGCCGCCATCACGATGTAGTGAACTACCTCGGAAGGGTGCAACCGGCTTTCGATAAAGGGATCGGTTAAGACCATATCCGCCGCCACTTTCGCCAGAATGGCGACTCCCAGATAGACCAGCACGGGAAACCGGTCCATCAGTTTCGAGAGCAGGTTGCTGGAGAAAACCACGAACGGAATGCTGAGGCCGAGACCAAAGACAATCAACCCGAAGTGGCCGCCCGAAGCGCCGGCGATCGCCAGAATATTGTCCACAGACATGGTGAGATCGGCCGCGGTGATGTACCAGATCGCTTCGACCAGGCGGTGCGCGTTGGGCGCGGCATCCGGCTCTTCGCACACATCGACCATAACTTTATAGGCGATCCACAGCACCAGCAAACCACCCGCAAGCTTGAGAAACGGCAGCGTGAGCAGGCGGGCGGCGACAGCCGTCAGCGCCACCCGAAGCACCACGGCCAAGGCTGCGCCGCAAATAATGCCCCAACGCCGCTGTTTCCGGGGCAGGCCCCGCACCGCCATGGCGATGACCAGGGCATTATCGCCGGCCAACAGTAAATCGATCAGTACGATCGAGAGGCCGCGCAACAGGAACTGGGAAACAGGCATGCTACGCGGGGGCCAGCCGTCCCGTCAACCACAAGCGCCGCCGGCGAAAATAGTTTTGCGCCACGCGCACATCTCTGAGGATCTGCGCCTTCAATGCTTCAGGGCTTTCAAATTTGCGCTCGTCGCGGACCCGGCAGAGAAACTCCACGCGGATGCGGGCCGGCGGCGTTCCTTCCAGGCGGTCGAGCAGGAAAGTCTCCACGGTAAGCTCATTGGCGGCGCCAAAGGTAGGCCGGTAGCCGACGTTGGTGATGGAATTCCACTGGCGCTGCCGGTCGAGACCGGGGGCTAATTCGCAAGTGCGCGTAAGATACACGCCCCGCGCCGGGATCACTTCGGCGGCTGTCTGCAAGTTCAGCGTGGGCACGGTCTGTTTGCTGCCGATGCCCTGGCCGCGCACCACATCGCCATCGAGTGCGTATGGGTGCTGGAGCAGGCGCGCCGCCAGCGCGACCTGGCCGCGTTCGAGCGCGTCGCGAATTGCGCTGCTACTCACAGTGCGGCCGCGGCAGTGAGCCGTCGGAATCGTTTCCGTGGCGAAACCGAGCTGCCGCCCCAGGGCCTCTAAAGTTTGGACATTGCCGGATTGCCGCCGGCCGAAGTGGAAATTTTCACCCACCAGCACGGCCTTTGCGCCCAGCTTGCCCGCAACGATGTCGCGGGCGAATTGCTCGGGCGAGAGTTCGGCGATCTCCCGAGTGAACGGCAGAATGAGCACCTGCTCGATGCCCAGTTCGGCCATCAGTTCGGCGCGGCGTTCGGCAGTGGTGAGCAGCCGCGGCGTGCGCTCCGGCGCCACGACGCGCGTGGGATGGGGATCGAATGTGAGGGCGGAGGGCTTCCAGCCGCGTTCCGCGCCCAACGCAACCGCGCGTTCGAGGATGCGTCGATGCCCCAGGTGCACGCCATCGAAGTTACCAATCGTGAGCACGCTCGGACCGAAGTCGGCGGGCGTCCCGGCCAGGCTGCGGTAGATTCTCATTCCGCTCCGGAGCCTTCCACCAGAAGTTCGAGGCCGTCGAATGCCAGCCGGACATTCGGCGGCAGAAGGCTTTCGGTGCGCTCGTGCGCCAGATCGTGCGAGATGTGCGTGAAAAATGCCCGCCGCGGCGCCAGCTTCTCCACGGTTTTCACCGACCGTTCCACGGTCGAGTGCGTCGGATGCGGCTTGTGCCGCAGAGCATCGAGAAAGAGCACGTCGAGCCCGTACAGACGCTCCATTGACGCTTCCGGAATTTCGCTGTGATCGGTCAGGTAGGCCGCGTTACCGAAGCGGTAACCGTAAATGGGCGCGCTGCCGTGCAGGATGCGAATGGGCTCAAACTCCAGGCCGAACAGGTCGAAGCCAGCGCCATCGATAACGTGGGTGGCCAGTTGCGGCACGTTCGATTCCTTTGCGGCGCCGTCGAAAATATACAGGAACACGCGGCGAATGGCTGCCATGGTGTCTTCGGAAGCGTAGATCGGAATCTGGCCCTTCTGGCGGAAATTGTACGGGCGAACGTCGTCGAGGCCCATGATGTGATCGGCGTGCGAATGCGTGTAGACGACGGCATCGAGCCGCTCGAGATGTACGCGTAGGGCCTGCGCGCGAAAATCCGGGGTGGTATCGATAATCACGTTGTGCCCCGCGTAGCTGACCAGGATGGAGGGCCGCAGGCGCTTATCGCGCGGATCGGTAGAGCAACAGACGGCGCAATGGCAGCCGACCGTGGGCACCCCCACGCTCGTGCCGGAGCCGAGCACCGTAATTTTGAATGCCGGAGCGGCCATTCACGAGTTCTGAGCGGAGGCTCCGCCGGTGGCGGCCTTGGGCGCCTCCCGCGCGGCTTCCTCCGAAATCTGCACGAAGCGGAACCGCAGCTCGGTAAGGGAGTTCTCCAAAAGGCGCTGCTCTGCCAGCGTCAGATTTCCCTTGGTCTTTTCGAGCAAAACGCCCATCAAGTCGATGGTGTGCCGCGCCAGTGGCAGCTCCGGCTTCGGTTTTTCCTCGCCAAGCTGCATGAGCCCGAGCTGCATTTCGGCCTGCGCGCGGAGCGAAATGATCAGGAACTCGAATGTGGGGGGTGGCAGGGGAATGGAGAAGTTTTCGTCCCGCTGTTCCGGGCTTTCCTCGTCGCTCATCTCCCTCATTTTACAACGGGGGCTTCGCTGTTCCAGCTTGCGGCACCCGCGAACTGCGGACAATATAGGACGGACCCGGTGGCCGGCTTACGGTCCGCCCTGCAACTTCGCGCGCTACGCCTTTTTCCGCCGCAAACGCCAGCCCAGGTAGATCATCAGGCTATTCGGCTGAAAAAACGCGCTGTCGTCTACTGCGCCTCCACCCGGGTCGCCGGCATCCGTAAAGGAGGTCACTTAGGGACAAAAAGCCCTCGGACCACTTTATCCTGTGATGGCTCTAACCGGACAGGGTTCTGTACATAGCCGCGCGATTAGCGGCCTGTGATACTTACAGTGCGTTCTGAATGCGGACTCGCTCTGTTCGCGTGCTTGATTGCTTTCCGCCCAAATGCCTTGCCGGGATTGGGCGCGTGGTCCATCGAACGCGGCCGTCCCCGGCTCGCTAAACCCGTTTGGAAACCTGGTAACCGATCAGAAGAAACAGGCCCGAGAGCGTCAGAATGGAGAGTACCCGTGGCAGGGAAACGCCGGAAGCGCCCGAGAGCCACGTGGCCGTGAGCGCAATCGCCACGAGAGCGGCGATGCTTTGTAACACCAGAATGGCGCGGTAGCCAATCGTCCCGCCCGTTTGCTTCAACCAGAATGCCGGCACTGCCGCTCCTTGTACTTGATTCGCGACTGGCGGAAACAGAAGCCGGATCGCGGAGCACAACAGCAGGCTCATGCCGGAGCCATCCAGGAATATCCGGAAAGGGATGGCAGCCACGGGCCAACTAAACCGGAAGCAGGTCTGCACAAAAAGCGCGAAAGCGATGCCGACTGCGGGGCCGCGGGAAAGCATCAGCGCCGCGCGCCGGCCCGGCTTCGCATACGCGTCCTCCAGAACGATGCCCAGCAACACCGCCACTACCGGGACAGCCAAATGCAACAGGCCGCCTTCGCCGCCGAGGAAACCGCGATCCGCAGCCCGTGCCGCGCCTGCAAATGCTACGTACAGCGCAAACGCGTGCATCAGCAAAACCTGCGGGTCCGCGGTCCGGCGAATTCTGCTCAGAATCACCCAAGGCGCGGTGCGCAGCGCTTCGCAGGCGTACTGCGCGGGCGCAACATAGCGCTCATGCAAATCGCCCAGCACTTCCTCGCGGCAGGCGGGCGGAAGCAGGATCGCGAGAATCGCCTCGGCGGCGCGGGAAGGGGCGGTGCGCTTCAGCGGGTCTCTTTTCCCCATTGCCTTCCCCACTGTTTCACCCATTCCTTCCCCCAAACCTGCGAGACCGCATCCCACATGCGCTTCGCGGCGACCGCCGATTCCTCCAGCGCGCGCTCGCCCAGGGCCTCGATCTTATAGCATCGCTTCGAACGGCCGCCCCGCTCCGGCGTCGGGTCCGATAACCACGACGCCACCAGCCCTTTATCTTCCAGCCGGTCGAGCGTCACGTACACGGCTCCTAACGACACGTCCTTGGGCCCCGCCAACTCCTGTACTTTGGCATGAATGGATACGCCGTAAGCGCCTTCCTTCAGCGCCAGTATCGCCGCCAGCACCAATTGCTCGAACTGGCCGAGAGAATCGGGCTTCGCCATTTGTCAAACAGTGTAAGACAAATCGGGAGTCCGGTCAAGCCTGTGTGTGGCGGTTCGGGGCGGGGCGGCTCAGAAGCCGTTGCCGCGATGATTGACCAGCGCGAGGAACTCGTCGCGTGTTTTCTTGCGGTCGCGGAAGGCGCCCAGCATGGCGCTGGTCATCGCCCCGGAGTGCTGCTTTTCCACACCGCGCATCATCATGCAGAAATGGCGCGCTTCGCAAATTACGCCTACTCCCACCGGGTCCACGGTTTCCTGAATGGTCTGCGCGATCTGTTGGGTCATCCGTTCCTGAATTTGCAGGCGCCTGGCGAACGCGTCCACGATGCGCGGGATCTTGCTCAGTCCGAGCACCTGCTGCCGCGGCAGGTAGGCCACGTGGACTTTCCCGAAGAAGGGCAGCAGGTGGTGCTCGCACAGGCTGAAGAATTCGATATCCCGCACCACCACCATCTCGTCGTACTTCACCTCGTACAAGGCGTTGTTGACGAGTTTTCCAATATCCGTCGTGTAACCGCTGGTCAGAAAACGCAGCGCCTGCTCGACCCGCTCCGGAGTGCGCAGCAAGCCCTGCCGCGCCGGATCTTCGCCCAGCTTGGCTAAAATGTCCTTGACCAGCGGCGCAATGTCCGCTGCCCGGCCGGGCCGGATTACTTTCACGACGGCTTTACTCGATTTCGTTGGCATGTACTTGGAAGATGTTGCGCGGGGTTTCTTCGATACAAATCCCATCCAGGCGCGGCCACTCGCCTGCGAACGCCGTTCTCCAACTCCCTTTCAACCGCCCGCAGATGGCCGCTGCCAGGTTTTCCGAGGTGGGCGGCGCCGCGCGAAACCAATCCACGTCGGCATTCAGATTCCGGTGGTCGAGCCGGTCCAGGATTTCCCGCTCCACCAATTCGTCCAGCGCCGCGATGTTGACCACCCGCCCGGCCGCGTTCGTCGGCCCGCACGCGGTCACACGCAGCACGTAGTCGTGTCCGTGCCCGTAGGGATTGTTGCATTTGCCGTAGATACGCGCATTTTCCGCGTCGGTCAGCGCGGCCGAGTAAAGCCGGTGCGAGCACGAAAAGCGATAGCGCCTCGTTACCCGAAACAAGCTCACGCCAGTCACCGCTCTTCCCCCGTGTAATCCACCCACAAGTCCGCTGTCTCGTATAACCGCACTTGCCGCAGTTTGCGGCCCTCCCGATCAAGTGCCGGCTCCAGCCGCCGCCAGATCTCGCGCGCGATATTTTCCGCCGTCGGATTCACGCGGTCAAACGGCGGCACTTCGTAATTCAGGAAGCGATGATCGTACAAAGCCATCACTTCCCGGTTCAGCAGGTCCTTCAAATCCTTAAGGTCCAGCACCATTCCCGTTACGGGATCGGGCGCGCCTTCCACGCTGACCTCCAGCACGTAGTTATGTCCATGCCCGTGCGGAGAGGCTTCCGCCCCGAACAGCCGCCGGTTCTCCTCCTCGGAAAGCTCCGGCACGCGGCAAACGTGCGAGGCCGAGAATTCGATCTTTCGCGTGATGAGCATCATTGATGGGACGCGCTCACGTCACTCCCGCGTCCCGGAAGATACACTAGAATTATAGCTATGATCGCTCACCAGCCCGAGACGGGCGTCGAGCCCGCCCGCGCCAGCCGCACGCCGGGTGCGCGCACCGCCAGACTCGATTGGGTTTTGCGCGCCGGAATTATAGTGCTGTCGGTGGCTCTGGTCTACGTCCTGTACGCGGCGATTCACGAGCGAGTCGTGGTCGCCGGCGATAAGGCGCCCGCTTTCACTATCACCACCGACGATGGCCATCAAATTTCTGTCCCGAACTTCGGCGGCAAGCTTCTGGTTTTGAACTTCTGGGCAAGCTGGTGCGCGCCTTGCGTCGAGGAGACGCCCTCTTTGAGCGAATTCGCCCGCCGCTATGCCGGCAAGGGCGTCATCGTCCTGGGTGTCAGCGTGGACCGCGATGCCTCCGCGTACCAGAAATTTCTCCAGCATTTCCGTCCCGCTTTCCTTACCGCGCGTGATTCCAAAATCCACGAAGATTACGGCACGTATATCTACCCCGAAACCTATTTCATCGATTCAAGCGGGCGCGTAGTGCGGAAGCTCGATGTCGCCGGCATCGATTTCACCGATCCGAAGATGCTCTCGTTCGTCGATTCGTTGCTGTAAGCCATGCCGCCCGCGCGCCGTCCGCTTGTTATTGGTGCGATCCTGTTCCTGGCTGCCGCCCGGGCCGGCGCCTCGGTCGCCAACGACGCCCAACTGCTTGTGGCCGCTCACCAGCTTCCCCTGGCCGCGCAGGAGGTGAAGGCGGCCCAGGCGAAACTCGGCCCAAATCCGGAAATTGCCGCGGCTCTTTCCTGGCTGGCCCGCGGCGCTCTCGACGAAAAACAACTTGCGCAGGCGGACGCCTACGCCACCGAAGCCCGCAATATGGCACTCCACGTTTTGGGCATTCGTAACCTCGATTCCGACCCGTGGCTGCCGACCGCACTGGGCGCGGCCATCGAAGTACATGGCCAGGTGCTGGCGGCGCATGGCCAGAGAGCCGCGGCGCTGGCTTATCTGCGCCAGGAGCTGAATTCCTGGGGCCACACCTCCCTGAACGAGCGTATTCGGAAAAATATCAACCTGCTCAGCCTGGAAGGCAGGCCGGCCCCCCCGCTGGAGGGCTTCAATCTGGCTTCGCTTAAAGGCCGTCCGGTGATCCTGTTCTTCTGGGCGCATTGGTGCCCGGACTGCAAAGCCGATGCGCCGATTATTGCCGCCGTGCGCCAGCGCTATGCTTCTCAGGGCCTGACCGTCGTCGGCCCGACCCGCCTCTATGGCTACGCTGCCGGTGGCGACCCGGCCACCCCGGCCGCTGAAAAACAGTACATCGAACAGATCCGTCAGCATTATTACAGTGCGCTCACAGGGATGCCGACCCCGGTGAGCGCCGCCAATTTCGAAGTCTATGGCGCCAGCACCACACCAACCTTGGTGCTGCTGGACCGCGCCGGAATCGTGCGCCTTTATCACCCCGGCGCTATGTCCGAGCAGGAGCTGGCAAGCAGGGTGCAGGCCCTCCTGCGCTGACCGCCTGCGCAGCCGGAGTCGACTTCCGCTACCCAAGCACCCGCTCGATTTCGGCCGCATCGTTCGGCACCACCACCGGCTGATTTCCAAATGTGGATTCGAGCCGCTTTCCGTGCGGGTCCTCCAGCGCGCCAGTGTGATACCGGTAGATGTAATCCGGATCTTTCAAAACGTGTCCGGTCAGTACCGCCACCACGTCGGCATCCGCCCGCATCACCCCAGCAGCCCTCAACTTCCGGATACCTGCCAGCGTCGCGGCCGATGCCGGTTCGCAACCGATGCCGCAACGCCCTATGACGGCCTTCGCATCCGCGATTTCCTGCTCGGTAACCTTCTCCGCCACTCCTTCGGAAACCATCACTTCATGGAGCGCCTTCGGCCAGGAAACCGGATCGCCAATCTTGATCGCCGTTGCCAAAGTCTCCGGGCGCCCCACGGCCTGCAGGCGAGCCTTGGCGCGGCCACGCAATTTTTGTGTTTCGCGGACCAGTTCGCAAAACGGCGCCGCCCCTTCCGCCTGAATTACGGCCAGCCGTGGCAGGCGGCCGATCAGTCCCAGTTCCTTCAATTCCCGCAGTGCTTTTCCGAAAGCCGCGGTATTTCCCAGGTTGCCGCCCGGCAGTACCACCCATTCCGGCGGATTCCAATCGCGCTGGTCAAGCATTTCCGCCATGATCGTTTTCTGCCCTTCGATGCGGAACGGATTAATCGAGTTCAGAAGGTAAATCCCGATCCGCTCCGCGAGCCGCCGCACCAGCGCCAGGATCTGATCGAAATTCGCCTCCACCTGCAGCGTGCGCGCGCCATATTCGAGCGCCTGCGCCAGTTTGCCGTAGGAGATATTCCCGTGCGGAATGAAAATGATCGGCTGCAAGCCGGCCGCGCTGGCATAAGCCGCCATCGAAGCCGAAGTATTTCCGGTTGAAACACAAGCCACCCGCG
>Ga0209061_1003318_pt1 | contig 17725 bp, 13 predicted proteins | sample Coa_R1_10_FD_187157 | JGI IMG/M metagenome (GOLD analysis project Ga0209061, IMG submission 187157) | Surface soil microbial communities from Centralia Pennsylvania, which are recovering from an underground coalmine fire - Coalmine... | ecosystem: Environmental > Terrestrial > Soil >...
CCGGGGCGGGCCAACAAAGCTACGGGCGAAACCTTTGGGAACGCACGCACCCGCACCGCCCTGGCCAGCCACCTCAGGTGGTCACACCCAAATGTAAAGATGATTTGAGGTCAAATGTGAAGACCTCACGGAGGCGGCGAGCGGAATCGAACCGCTGTAGAGGGCTTTGCAGGCCCTTGCCTGGACCACTCGGCCACGCCGCCTGGACATAGACCGTAGCCACACTGTACACCGCCTACCGAGGGCGGCCGTCCCGCCCGTCAAGGCCCCGCTTCGCAGCTCCTAGTACTGTCGTGACCATCCACGCCGCCTTGCACAACGTCTCGCACAACGTCTCGCGTGAAGCCCGTTGCAAGCCTTACTAAACGTCGGGCTAAGTTGACCCGCCCGCCGGCACCAGCCAAGAGCTCCTTTCTAGGCCCCGCCCAGCTGGCCATGGTGCTCACAAGCGCTTTGCTGTTTGGGGCGAGCGGCGCGACGGTGGGAGCCGGCGCGCCCTATGTCGCCCGCTTCGTCGTATCCGCGCTAGCCTTGGCAGCTCTGGCCGCCCTCGTGGGCGAGTCCTTGGACCACGTGGGCCGCCACCTCCGGCCCAGTGCGACCGGCCTTTTGCAGGCAAGCCTCGGCAACCTCCCCGAGCTGCTGGTTTCCGTCTTCGCCCTGCGAACGGGGCTAACCACACTGGTCCAAGCCGCTCTCATCGGCTCGGTGCTCAGCAACCTTTTGCTCGTGCTCGGTGTTGCTTTCCTTTCCGGCGCCCTTCGGCATGGCACACAGAGCTTCGAGCCAGAGGCACCACGCATGACGGTTGCCCTCCTCATCCTGGCGGTCGGTTCCCTCGCTGTCCCTACCCTGGCAGAGCGGCTGGACACGCCGGCTGCCCGGCACGCCTCAGGCTTGTCCGAAGTCACCGCCGCCATCCTGCTCCTCGTTTATGTGGTGAGCATCCCCTTCTGGTTGAACGGAGGCCTCGCCAGGCCCTCAGGCCCGCCGTCTGCGGCAACGGCCCCACGCTCCAGCCCGGCTGCACCAGGGCTCCCTTCGCCGGCTGGCCATGGCGTGCGACCCGTCGGCACTTGGCCCTTGCGGACCGCCGTCGCCGTGCTCGCCGGCGCTACTTTGGCCTCTGGCGCAGTGTCGGACTGGTTCGTCAGCGCTGTCGAGCCGGCGACCCGCTCTCTCGGTATGTCGGAGGCCTTCACCGGGCTCGTCATCGTCGCGATCGCCTCCAACGCCGTAGAGAACGCCGCAGGCATCCGTTTCGCGTGGAAAGCCAGGTCTGACTACGCCATCAGCACGATCCTGAACAGCCCGCTTCAGGTAGCCCTCCTCCTCACCCCACTGCTCGTGCTGGTGAGCCCCGCTCTGGGGCCTGCGCACCTGCTGCTTGTGTTCCCACCGCTGCTTGTCGGCGCGCTCGCCATCTCCAGCGTGGCCGTAGGTATCGTCATATATGACGGCGAGTACTCGTGGCTGGAAGGGGTTTTGTTGGTAGCGCTCTACGCGGTCGTAGCTTCGGCCTTTTGGTGGGGCTGAACTTTAGGTGGGGATGAGCATGGCGTCTTTCGTGGGGCTGAACTTTAGGTGGGGATGAACATGGCGTCACGGTCGCGGGCAAGGCGTCAGCATGGCGTTGCCCATTGGTGCCACCATGGCGTTGCCCATTGGTCCCACCATGGCGTTGCCCATTGGTCCCACCATGGCGTTGCGAATTGGTGCCAGCAGGGCACGGCCCCAGCGAGCAAGGAGTGGGGCGGTTCGGGCCGCCGCCGAGGGGGTAACTGTGGCCAGCGCTACCACCCTAAGCTTGCTTTCTCGGTGTCAAAATTTTTTCTCGACGTCAAAGCGGCTGGCTTCCCGTCCGTTTTGACACCAAGATCCCGATTTGACACCGAGAACGGCTGTGTGGGCACTTGCGCGCCTCCCGCTGAAGCCGCCGAGGCCCGTTTGGGATGAGCGCGGCCGACCGTGCGCCTGTTGAGCTGCCCGAGGAGATAAGCCCAGGTGAGCCCTACCCGCTCGGAGCCACCTGGGACGGCTCAGGCACCAACTTTGCTGTCTTCTCAGAGAGCGCCGAGCTGGTAGAGCTGTGCTTGTTCGACGAGCACGGCAACGAGACCCGTTACCCCCTGCCAGAAGTGGACGCTTTTGTCTGGCACGGCTACCTCGAACAAGCCGAGCCAGGCCAGCTTTACGGCTTCCGCGTGCACGGGCCGTACGAGCCGGCCAAAGGGCTGAGGGCGAACCCAGCCAAGCTCCTGCTCGACCCCTACGCCAAAGCCATCTCAGGTGAAGTCACCTGGGGCCCGGAAGTCTACGGCTACGACCTTGCCACTGCCGACGACACCACGCTCGGGACGAGCGATTCAGCAGCGTTCATGCCAAAGTGCATCGTGGTCGACACGGCCTTCGAATGGGGCGAGGACCGCCGGCCCCGTACTCCCTGGCACGAGACAGTCATCTACGAGACCCACGTCAAGGGGCTCACCTGGCGCCACCCACGGGTCCCGCCGGCGCTCCGCGGCACCTATGCGGGGGTCGCGCACCCTGAGATGCTCGAGCACTTTTCTGCCCTCGGGGTGACGGCCGTCGAGCTCATGCCGGTCCACCAGTTCGTACATGACCACGAGCTTGTCAAAAGGGGCCTCAGCAACTATTGGGGCTACAACTCGATCGGCTTTTTCGCGCCGCACAACGAGTACTCCTCGCGCCCTGGCCAACGCGCCGTCAACGAGTTCAAGGCCATGGTGCGGGCGCTGCACTCGGCCGGGATAGAAGTCATCTTGGACGTTGTCTACAACCACACCGCCGAGGGCAACCGCCTCGGGCCCACATTGAGCTTCCGTGGCCTCGACAACCCCACCTACTACCGGCTCGACCCCGAGAGCCCTCGCTACTACGCGGACACGACGGGCACAGGCAACACCCTCAACGTACGGAACCCGCAAACCCTCCAGTTGCTCATGGACTCGCTTCGCTACTGGGCCCTGGAAATGCACGTGGACGGCTTCCGTTTCGACCTCGCTGCAAGCCTCGCCCGTCAGTTCCACGAGGTCGACAGGCTTTCCGCCTTTTTCGACCTCGTCCACCAAGACCCCGTGCTTTCGCAGGTAAAGCTCATAGCCGAGCCTTGGGACCTCGGCAGCGGCGGTTACCAAGTGGGCAACTTCCCAGTGCTGTGGTCCGAGTGGAACGGGCGCTACCGGGACTCGGTGCGCGACTACTGGCGCCAGCAAAACACCTCTATTGGAGAGCTCGCCCACCGCCTCACGGGCAGCTCGGACCTTTACGAGGCCACGGGCCGGCGGCCCTGGGCAAGCGTAAACTTCGTCACCTGCCACGACGGTTTCACCCTCGCCGACCTCGTCAGTTACAACGAAAAGCACAACGAAGCCAACGGGTTGGCGAACACTGACGGCACCGATGACAACCGCTCGTGGAACTGTGGCGCCGAAGGCAAAACTGACGACCCCGAGGTCCTTTCCCTTCGCCGGCGACAGGCGCGCAACTTCCTCGCCACCCTGGCTCTGTCGCTCGGTGTCCCCATGTTGCTTGGCGGTGACGAGATCGGCCGCACGCAGCGAGGGAACAACAACGCCTTCTGCCAGGACAACGAGATCTCCTGGTACGACTGGGACCACGTCGACGCCGACCTGCTCGCCTGGGTGAGGCACGCCTTGGCGCTGCGCCGCGCCCACCCGGTCTTCCGCCGCCGGCGCTTCTTCCAGGGGCGGCCCCTGCGCCAGCTGCAGGCGGCACCCGGGCAAGCCGACATCGGTTGGTTCCGGCCCGACGGCGAGCTCATGAACGATGACGACTGGGGTGTGGGCTACGCGAAGTCCGTCGGGGTATTGCTCAACGGATCTGCAAACCCCGAGCGCGACCGTCACGGCCGGCTCGTGCCCGATACCTCCTTCTACCTCGCCCTGAACGCCTGGGAGCAACCGATAGCCTTCCGCCTGCCCTCAGCCGAGTGGGGTGGGCCTTGGGAAGTCGTGCTGGACACGTCCGACACTCGTCCTCGCTACAGGCACGAAGCGCTCGCGCCGGGCCAGGACGTCGCTCTCCTCGGGCACCACCTTGTGCTGCTCCAGAAAATGGAGGCCACAGACGGAGTCTTCCTAACCACTGAGAGTAGTTAGCCTGGACCCAAAATGGCGCACTTACTACCGTGCGTCCACAAGTTTGGCTACTCTAAGCGTTGTAACACGGGCATCGGCAAGTAGAAGCCCGCCGGACATGGGAGAGCAACATGAGCACTGCCGAAGACATGACCCCCGCCTACGCCCGCCAGGTGGGCGAGAGGCTCCGGAACATCCGGCGCCAGCAGGGGCTGTCGTTGCAGGCGGTGGAGGAGCAGTCAGGGCGCGAGTTCAAAGCCTCGGTGCTTGGGGCCTACGAGCGAGGCGAGCGGGTCATCTCAGTGCTGCGCCTCCAGCGCCTGGCAGCACTTTATGGGGTGCCGGTGGACCAGCTCCTGCCCAAGATGGGCGCAGACAACGAGCTAGTAGTCGACGCACAGGCGCCTGACACCAAAGGCTCAGTCACCATCGACCTGTCCCGCCTGGAGCACCTCGACGCCCCGGAGCGCGAGGTGCTGCGCCGCTACATCGGCCAGATCCAGATCCAGCGAGGCGACTTCAATGGCCGTCTCATTACGATCCGGGGCGAGGACGTGCGCGCTCTCGCGCGCGTGTTCGAGCGCGACGAAGCTGCCATGCGCAGCCGTATAGATGAGCTAGGTATCCGCCACTAAGGCGCCTCGGGCAAACGGCGCAGGCCAATGGCAGCTTGTGGCCAGCTGTGCGCAAACAGCTATCGTGGCCGGCAATGCAGGCCGCAACCTCCTTGAGCGGTCTCGCCGGCGAGCTGCGCAGCGCCTACCAAAGCGGCTTCACTCGCCCGGTCGCGTGGCGCCAGCAGCAACTTCGGGCCCTGGCAAGGCTTCTCGGCCAAGGTGCGGGGGCGCTCACTAAGGCGATGGCGAAAGACATGGGCAAGCCCGAGACCGAGGCGTGGCTCACTGAGGTCGCCTCCGTGCGCCGGGAAATTGAGGCTATGGCGCGCGAGGTCCCCCGCTGGGCGAAGCCCCAACGCCGGCGTGCCCCGTGGCAACTTTGGCCTGCACATGCGAGCGTTGTGCCTGAGCCGCTCGGCGCAGTGCTCGTGGTCGGGCCATGGAACTACCCGGTGCGCTGCCTGGTGCTGCCCGTCGCGTCGGCGCTCGCCGCCGGCAACACCGTCGCCGCCAAGCCCTCTGAGCTCGCCCCCACAACCGCATCGGAGCTCGCAAACCTCCTGTCCCAGCTCGACGCCCGAGCCGTCCGTACCGTCCTCGGTGGCCCCGAAGTAGCCGAAAAGCTCCTAGAGCAGCGTTGGGACCACATTTTCTTCACTGGCGGAGCTCGGGTCGGGCGCCTGGTAATGGCTGCGGCTGCCCGCCACCTGACCCCGGTCACGCTGGAGCTCGGTGGCAAAAACCCCGCCATCGTCGGGGCGACTGCCGACATCGGCCAGGCCGCCAAGCGCATCGCGTGGGGGAAGTTCTTGAACGCAGGCCAGACCTGCGTGGCACCCGATTTCGTCGCCGTGGACCGCAGGGCCCAAGGCCCTCTGCTCGAGGCGCTGTCTTATTACCTGAAGCAGTTCTTCGGTGAAGAGCCGTTGCTTTCTCGAGATTTTGGCAGGGTCGTCAACGAGGCCCATATGGAGCGCCTAAGCAGGCTGCTCGCCACCACTAACGGCACCGTGGCTACAGGCGGGCAAGCTGCACCTGAGCAGCTGTACCTGGCCCCCACGGTCATATCCGGGGTCGGCTGGCAAGACTCGCTCATGCAGGAGGAAATCTTCGGGCCGCTGTTGCCCGTGGTCGCTTACGACGACATCGCAGAGGTGCTGGCGGAGCTTCGCCAACGGGAAAAGCCCCTCGCGGTCTACGTCTACGAGCGCGACCGCGCGCTTATAGAGCAGGTCATCGCCGAGACGTCCTCTGGTGGCGTCTGCGTGAACCACAACTGCGTGCAGCTTGCGGCGCGAGACCTGCCCTTCGGAGGCGTCGGCCACAGCGGCATGGGCGCTTACCACGGCAAGGCCGGTTTCGACACGTTCAGCCATCAAAGGGCCGTCCTGCGGCGGCCCGCGGGGCTCGAAGCCCCCGTCATGTACCCCCCCTACGGCCCCCTGAAGCGCTGGCTGCTGCGGAAAGTGGTCTAATAGGTGGGGACGTGGACGAACAACGCAGCCGAGCACAGCCGGCGCTTGCCCAGGCCAAGAGGCGACGCCTCGCAATGAGGCGCGCCCCATCGCCTGCTTCTCCCGCCTCCAACGGCAAGGAGCCTCCCACCACTGGGCTCAACCTGGGCCGAGTGGTGGCGCTGTCGGGTGTCCCAGCGAGCACTGTCCACCACTACCGCCGCCTCGGCCTGCTGCCCAGGCCCAAGCCAGCAGCCCAAGGACGTTTTTCCTACGGCGAGGTGCACGTAAGGGCGCTACAGCTCATCCGCTCCTTACGTGAACAGCGAGGCCTTTCGCTCCGCCAGATCAAGTCCGTCCTCCCTGCGCTGCTCGAAGGCCGCCAAGAAGAGCTGCCTGCTTCAAGCGCCGATGGCCCGGAGGCAAGGCTCATCGAAGCCGCCTTCCGTCTCTTCTCCGAGCCCAAGGGCTATGCGTCTGTCACGGTCAGCGAGATCGCTGCCGAAGCAGGCGTAGCAAAGGGGAGCGTCTACCGGCACTTCGCCTCCAAGGAAGCCCTCTTCACGGCCGTGGTCGAGGTCATATGCCGTGACACGGCCGAACGCTTCGCCCAGTCCGTAGCCGACTTGGGCGGGCCCGGGGCCATGGCCAGCGACCCGGGCAAGGCAGCTTTGGTCTTCGGCCGGGAAATAGCACCGGCCATGCCAGTCTTGCTCGAGCTCGGCGCACGAGCGGCGCGAGGCGACGCCCCCAGCCAGGCTCTTGCGGCTTGGGTGCTGCGGACCCTCGCCGAGGCGGCAGGCCGGCCCCTGTCTGGCAGCTCAGAAGACCCGGTGCCCGCGGGCTTGCAAGTCATCCAGCGTGCGTTCGCCAACGTCCTGCAGTGGGCGGTGGGGCCCGACTGGTCAGTGGGCCCTGACTGGGCGGCTCCCACCAGCGCACCCGCGAGCTCCCCCGCCCCGGCCACCGCTCAGCTCTAGGTTTAGCTTTGGCTCTAGGTTGAGCTCTACCTGGCAGCTCGTGCCGGGCGAGGCATAGGTAAAGCTTGCGGCAAGCAAGGGGGTGGTGTCTAAGATGACCGAGTGGTCAGCGAGCTTGCACCGCTGCCGGGAGCTCCTGAGCTACCCCCCGCCTATCTTGTCATGGGGCGGGCGGGGTCGGAGAACTTCCCGGTAGCTTCCCGCTTCTTACCACGTGGCCTCAGAGCAGATCTGATGGCCGTTTACGGCTGGGCGCGGTTAGTGGACGAACTGGGCGACAACTACGCGGGCGACCGCCTGGCTGCCCTCGACGAGGCCGAACGCCAGCTCCGCCTCGCACTGGGGAGCCAGCCCAGCTCAAGCGGGACGGCACAAGCGGGGCAGGCGGAGGTGGGCCGAGCCGAGGTGGGACGAGCCGAGGTGGGCCGAGCAGAGGTGGGCCGAGCAGAGGTGGGGCATGTGGGGCTGGGGCAGGTCCACCCTCTCATAGCTGGCGTGGCGGCGCTGACGAGGCGGCGCAACTTGCCCACGCAACCCCTTTTTGACCTGCTGGAAGCCAACCGTCAGGACCAACGGGTCGCTCGCTACGAGACTTTCGAAGACCTCGTCGGTTACTGCAGGCTCTCGGCCAACCCGGTCGGACGGCTTGTGCTTGGGATCTTCGCCGCCACGACCCCCGAGCGTGCCGCCTGGTCCGACAAGATATGCACTGCTCTCCAGCTGGTGGAGCACTGGCAGGACGTCGCCGAGGACGCCATCGTGGGCCGCGTCTACGTGCCCCAGGAGGACCTGCGCCGCTTCGGTGCCAGCGAGGAGGAACTAGTGCCGCCTCCTACGACGGCCGGAGGTGTGCCTCGCCCACGGGCTTCGTTTGCCTGCCGCGCCCTCATGGCCTTCGAGGTGGCCCGGGCCAGGAGGCTGCTCGACGAGGGCGCCCCACTGGTGGGCAGCCTGAGGGGGCGGTTGCGGGTGGCGGTCGCAGCGTTTGTGGCCGGGGGGCACGCAGCACTAGACGCCTTGGCTGCGACTGGCTTCGACATCTATGCCCCGACGGCCCACCCTGCCCCTCGCCGTTTCGCCCTACATTTGGCGAAGGCCCTTTCCGGGCGTCGCCCGGTCCCGGCGGCGGGGCAGGGCTTTGGCTTGGCGGTGCCGGAGGTGGCGCCTTGAACGAAGCGGCCGTCTCCCTCGCCTACCGCCACTGCGAGCAGCTCACTCGCACTCGCGCCCGCAATTTCTATTACGGCATACGCCTACTGCCGGGCCTCAAGCGCCGGGCTATGTGCGCCCTGTACGCCATGGCGCGCCGTATCGACGACATAGGCGACAGCGCAGGGCAAACCACAGCCGACCAAGCCCGGGCCTGCGGCCAAACTGACGCGCCGTCACCTGCGTCCCAGCTTGAGTCGGTGCGCGCGTCGCTCGAACTGGTACGCAAGGCCGCCGCGGGCGGGCCGCAGCCGCCGCCCGGTGACCCGGTCCTCATGGCGCTCGCCGACACCGCCCGCCGCTTCCCACTGCCCGTCTCGGCGCTCGAGGAGCTCGTCGAAGGCTGCGAATGGGACATCTCCGGTCGTCGCTACGAGACATTCGAGGAGTTGGTCGGCTATTGCCGGCGAGTAGCCGGGACTATCGGCCGCCTGTCGCTGGCCATCTACGGCAGCCGGGGAACAGAGCGCGCCGAAACCCTCGCAGACTCGCTCGGAGTGGCCCTCCAGCTCACCAATATCCTGCGAGACCTGGTCGAAGACCGCGACACCTATGGCCGGGTGTACATACCTGGCGAGGACCTACGGCGTTTTGGCGTCGGGCCAGACCTCGACGGCCCGTTGGACCATGTCATGGCGTTGGTCTGCTACGAGGCGGCACGCGCCCGTGAATGGTACGAGCGAGGCCTCGGGCTCCTGCCGCTCCTGGACCACCGAAGCCGCGCCTGCACCGCTGCTATGGCTGGGATTTACCGCCGCCTGCTCCAACGCATCGAGGCCGCGCCCGCCAGCGTCCTGGTCGAGCGGGTGAGCCTACCGCCCGTCGAGAAGGCGGCTGTGGCCGCGACCGCGCTCATGAGAGGGGCTGCCTAGAAATGGCCCACGTCGTGGTAGTGGGCGGGGGCCTCGCCGGCATCTCTGCCGGGCTCGCTTGTGCGGGCTCGGGCGCCAAGGTGACGCTACTGGAAAAGCGGTCGCGCTTGGGCGGCCTCACGTGGTCGTTCAACCATGCCGGGCTGACGATGGACAACGGCCAGCACGTCTTTTTGCGTTGCTGCCGTTGCTATTTGGACTTCCTCGACCGCATCGGCTCTGCCGGGGACGTGTACCTTCAGCCGCGCCTCGACGTGACGGTCCTCAAGGCTGGCGCCGGCGAACCGCAAAGTGCCTCGCTGCGCCGCAACTCCCTGCGGGCCCCGTGGCACTTGGCTGGGAGCCTTGCCAGGTACAAGTTCGTGCCGCCGGCAGAACGCGCCCGCCTTGCGCTGGCGGCGTTCCCGCTCGCCCGTATGGACCTTGACGACCCAGCTTTGGACCAGCAGAGCTTTGAACAATGGCTGCTGGCACACCGCCAAGGGCCCAAGGCGGTCTCTTACCTGTGGGACCTGATCTGCCTGCCCACGGTCAACCTGCCTGCGCGGGAGGCCTCGCTGGCGATGGCGGCGAAAGTGTTCCAGACGGGGCTGCTTACCGACGCTGGCGCTGCCGACATCGGCTGGAGCCGCGTGCCCCTCGGGGCCCTGCACGGGGAAAGGGGCGAGCGTGCTCTGAAAAAGGCCGGTGCCAGCGTCCATTTGGGCGTCGCGGTGGACAAGGTCATCCACCGTCCAGGTGGCGGTTTTACCGTAAGCGCTGGAGGCCAGGCTTTCGACGCCGACGCGGTGGTGGTCGCGCTCCCCCACTCGCAGGTGGAAGGCGTGCTCCCGAAGGGCGCCCTGCCCGAAGGGGTCAAGCCTTCGAAGCTCATGAGCTCGCCCATAGTAAACGTGCACGTCCATTTCGACCGGACCGTTACTCACCTACCTTTCGCAGCCGCGCTCGGCTCGCCAGCGCAGTGGATCTTCGACCGCACCGCCTCCTCGGGGGCGGGGCGCGGGCAGTACCTTGCCATCTCGGTGTCGGGTGCCAACGAACTGGCTGGCACCCGCCCGCAACAGCTTGGCGAGCTCATGGTCGGCGAGCTTCGCAGGCTTTTCCCGCGCGCTCGGCAAGCACAGGTCCTCACCACTTTCGTAACCCGTGAGCACCAGGCGACTTTCAGCGCCGTCCCGGGCTCTTCGGCGCACCGTGCCCCCCAGCGCAGCGCGCTCGCCGGCCTCGCCCTCGCCGGCGCTTGGACTTCGACAGGCTGGCCGCCGACCATGGAAAGCGCGGTTCGCTCCGGTGTGCTTGCCGCGCGTGTGGTGCTCGCCAGCACAGGCCAGCGCGAGAGGCTCCCCAAGGCCCCCGGCCCCGACAAACCGTTGCAACTACAGGAGGTCCATTGACGCCAACCACCGCGGTCGGCGAGGTTCTCGAACGTTCCCGCGCCCTTTGCCTCCCGCTCCTCCAGCAAGCCATCGAGCGCCTGCCGAGCAGCATAAAGACCGCAGCCACCTACCACCTTGGCTGGACGGAAGCCGACGGCCGGCCGAGCAACGAAAGGGGCGGCAAGGGTGTCCGCCCCGCGCTGGCTGTCCTTTCGGCCGAGGCCGCGTGGGCGGAGCCAGAGGTGGGGGCCCCAGGGGCGGTGGCAGTCGAACTGGTGCACAACTTCTCACTTCTGCACGACGACCTGATGGACGGCGACACCGAGCGCCGGCACCGCCCTACCGTATGGGCGTTGTGGGGGCCATCGCTCGCCCTGCTCACCGGTGACGCCCTGTCCACCCTGGCCGTCGAAGTCGTCCTGAGCGCGCCAAGCCCTGCCGCAGCCCTTGCGGCGCGGGCGCTCGAAAGGGCTACCGCTGAGATGATCGCCGGCCAAGCCGACGACCTCGCCTTTGAGCGTCGGCGTGCTGTGAGCGTCGAGGAGTGCATGGCCATGTCCACCGCCAAGACCGGGGCGTTGCTCGGCTGCGCCGCTTCAATTGGCGCCGTGCTGGCCGGCGCGCCCCCAGCCACTGTGCGGGCCCTCAGGGACTTTGGCCGCCACTTGGGCGTCGCCTTCCAAGCCATTGACGACCTTCTTGGGATCTGGGGGGACCCAGCCCGCACGGGCAAGCCAGCCGGCAACGACATCCGCCAGCGCAAGAAGTCCATGCCGATCGTGGCTGCCCTGGCTGCCGGCGACGACGAGTCCCGCGAGCTGGACGCGCTGCTCTTCGGCGACCCTGAGCCGCCTAGCCAGGACGGGCGTCAGCGCGCCAACGGCCATGGCCCGGTCCCAACCACCGAGAAGACCAAGCCTCTGCTCGCGTCCCCCGATTGGGCGTCCCCGCCGTTGCCGCCACTGTCGGACGCCGAAGTGGCACGTGCGGCCGCGCTCGTGGAGGCCTGTGGCGGCAAGGACTGGACGGCGGCACGGGCAAAGGCCCACCTGGACGCGGCATTAGGTTCGCTAGAGCGCGCGCGGCTGTCTGCTGTCCCACGGCGGGCCCTCGCCGACCTCGCCGTGTACGTCGTGGAGCGTGAATCATGACACAAGCCTCGGCCCACCCCTCCACCATCGGCTCCCACGACGAGGTCGCGTCCCTGGAGGTCGCCTCGCAAGGGGACGTGGCCTCCTACGAGGATGCTGCGGCAGCAATGGAACGCGCTACGAGTTGGCTAAAGAACACCCAAAAGCCCGAGGGTTACTGGAAGGGCGAGCTCGAGACCAACGTCACGATGGACGCCGAGGACGTCTTGCTCAGGCATTTCCTGGGCATTCTCGACGAACCTACGCTTGCCAAGGCTGCCCAAAGGCTGCGTTCCCAGCAACGCCCTGACGGGCCTTGGGCCACGTTCTACGGCGGCCCAGGCGAGCTAGCTGCCACCGTGGAGGCCTACGTAGTCCTTCGCCTCGCTGGTGACCCGCCGCATGCGGAGCACATGGCCAAAGCGTCCGCATGGGTGCGCGAGCATGGTGGGGTCGAAGGCGCGCGGATCTTCACCCACATCTGGCTGGCACTGGTCGGGCTGTGGGAATGGGAGGACCTGCCTGTGGTCCCGCCTGAGCTGGTGTGCCTGCCCGCCAGTTGGCCATTGTCCGTCTACTCGTTCGGGTGCTGGGCGCGCCAGACCGTCGTGGCGCTGTCAGTCGTGTCGGCACACCAGCCGTCAAGGCCTGTGCAGTTTTCTATCGAGGAGCTACGTTCCGGGGAGGCCCCCCGCCGGCGGCCCCTCGACGCCATTGGGGCTGTCCTCTTGGCCGCGGACAAGCTGCTCCACATTTACCAACGTTCACAAGCTTGGCCTAAGAGGCTGCTGCGCGAGGCTGCCCTCAAAGAGGCCGAGCGCTGGATAATCGCACGCCAGGAGGCGGACGGGTCCTGGGGCGGCATCCAGCCGCCGATGGTTTACTCGACGATCGCGTTGGTGCTGCAGGGCTACCCGCTCGACCACCCTGTGGTCGCCGCCGCTCTAAAGGGCCTTTCGGCGTTCACGATCGACGACGAGCAGGGCCGGCGCATCGAGGCCTGCCAGTCGCCCGTGTGGGACACAGCGCTTGCAATGATCGCGCTCGCTGACGCCGGCACCCCGCCCGACGACCCTGCCATGTTGAAGGCACGTGATTGGCTCCTCGGCAAGGAGGTGACCATAGCCGGCGACTGGGCCGCCCGCCGTCCTGGCCTCGAGCCAGGTGGGTGGTACTTCGAGTTTGCCAACGTCCACTACCCCGACATCGACGACACCGCAGAAGTCGTCCTTGCCCTCCGTCGGGCAGCGGCGAGCCCCCAAAGCGATGCTGCCTGCAAGCGTGCCCTCGCCTGGGTAGCGGGTATGCAGTGCCGAGGCGGCGGTTGGGGCGCCTTCGACGCGGACAATGACTCTGAGCTGCCCAAGAAGCTCCCCTTTTTCGACTTCGGCGAAGTCACCGACTACCCGACCGAGGACGTGACGGCGCACGTGGTCGAGATGCTCGCCGCTGAAGCCCGCGCCAACGGCGCGTACCGCACGGTCCTCGACCGTGGGGCTCAATGGCTGCTGGCCCGCCAGCAACCCGATGGCTCCTACTGGGGGCGCTGGGGGGTCAACTACATCTACGGTGCCGGAGCTGCCGTACCGGCGCTCATCGCCGCTGGCTTCGAGCCGTCCCACCCCGGCGTCGCCGGCGCTGTGCGTTGGCTCTTGGCACACCAAAACCCCGACGGCGGTTGGGGTGAAGATCTCCGTAGCTACGTCGAACCCTCGTGGCGCGGCCGCGGCGCCTCGACGGCTTCGCAAACTGCATGGGCCCTCATGGCCCTGATCGCCGCCGGCGAAGCGGGCACCGACGCTGTGAGACGAGGCGTCAACTGGCTCGTGCGTACCCAAAATGCTGACGGGACCTGGGACGAGCCCTACTTCACCGGCACGGGGTTCCCGTGGGACTTCTCGCTCAACTACCACCTCTACCGCCACGTGTTCCCCCTGAGCGCTCTCGGCCGCTTCGTCCTCGGGACTGGCCCGAAGGCGTCCCGAAGGGACGGGCACAGCGCCGGCGGGGTTGCGGCCCCCGCTGTTGTGGCCCCCGCTTCGGCGATGAGCCTGGCGGGCCAGGCGGGGGACGGGCACAGCGCCGGCGGGGTTGGCGCCGGCGGGGTTGGCGCCGGCGGGGTTGGTGCCGGCGTGGTTGGTGCCGGCCGTTTGGCGCTCGGGCTAGCGCGCGAGGGCACCAGCGAGCCAAGCAACGGCAATGCAGCAGGAGCTGCCAGGGTGGAGCGCGCCAATGCCTGAGGGCGCCGCCAGGTTGACCGTGCTGGCGCCTCTGCGCATTGAGGCCCTCGCGCTCGGCCCGTCACAAGCCCGCACAGCGCCGGCCACGATAACCGTGCGCAGGCTCGGGATGGGGCCGCAACGCGCTGAAGCGTCCGCGCGAAGGCTCTCCGAAGAGGTCGCCCGCGCCTCGGCTGTCGCGGTCGCCGGCCTCGGCGGTGGCCTCGGCCCTGGGCTGCCCATCGGGGCGGTCGTGGTCGCCGACCGGTTGCTCGACGCTTCGGGCACCGAGGTCGCCCGCCTCCCTTCGGCACCGCTGCTAGCAGGAGAGCTGTGCCGCTTGGGGCTGGACGCGCGGACTGGCGCCGTGGTGACTACTGACCACATTGTGTCGGGCACAGAACGAGCAACGCTCGCTGCGCTGGGGGCGGTAGCGGTGGACATGGAGTCGACCGCCGTGGCACGAGCCCTCGACGGCGTCGTGCGCCTGGCCAAGCCGCAAGCCTCCCAGGCCAGCTCGGGCGAGCCCTGCCCGCCCCTCGCGGTGGTGCGGGCAATATCGGACACTCCTGGCGCCGAACTGCTGTCCCCGGCGGGCCTGGCCGGCGCCCTGCGGGCACTGAGGGCACTGAGGGCCGCCAGGCCGGCGCTGGCCCGCTGGGCTGCCGCAGCCGGTGCACGAGAGGTGCTGCTCGCCGGGCCGCGCTCGTTTTGCGCCGGCGTGGAGCGCGCCATCGAAACAGTCGAAAGGGCGGTCCAGCGCTACGGTGCCCCCATTTACGTACGGCGCCAGATCGTGCACAATTCTCACGTCGTCTCCCGCCTTGAGAAACTGGGGGCTATCTTCGTCGAAGAACTGGGGCAAGTCCCCGACGGCGCGCGGGTTGTCTTTTCGGCTCACGGGGTCGGCTCAGCGGTGCGGGAGGAGGCCGAGCGCAGAGGCATGGCCACAATCGACGCCACTTGCCCGTTGGTGGCTAAGGTCCACACCGAGGCGCGGCGGTTCGCAAACGCTGGCCGCAAGGTCATCTTAGTTGGCCACGCCGGCCACGACGAGGTCGAGGGCACGCTCGGGAGCGTCCCAGGGTCGGTCCTGGTGACCAGCAGGGACGACGTCAAAGACCTCGACCTCGACCGTGACGCCCCTGCGGCCGTCGTCACGCAGACCACATTGGCGACCGACGAGGTGAGCGACGTCCTCGGTGCCCTGGCGGAGCACTTCAGCGACCTTGCCCGCCCTTCGGCTTCGGACATCTGCTACGCAAGCCAGAACCGCCAGGAAGCCGTGCGCCAGCTGGCACCTGACGCCGACGTCGTGGTGGTCATCGGTTCACCCAATTCCTCCAATTCCAACCGCCTGGTCGAGGTCGCGCGCCGTTGCGGCACGCCCGCCCACCTGGTTGAGGAGGCTTCCGGCGTCCACTTGGGCTGGCTAGCGAAAGCTCGACGAGTGGGCGTGACGGCTGGGGCGAGCGCCCCTCACGAACTGGTTTCTCAACTGGTGGAATGCCTCGAGGGCCTCGGCCCTGTGAACGTCACCGAGCGCGTCGCGGTCAGCGAGCATGTCAACTTTCCCTTACCATCGGAGGTGCGTTGAGCAATGGGCATAGAACTGCGTCAATCGGTCAAGGTAGGCAGCTACATCGCGAAGCAGAAACTCAAAAAGCGTGACAAGTTCCCCATTATCGTCGAGCTCGAACCGCTCTTCGCATGCAACCTGGAGTGCAACGGGTGCGGGAAGATCCAGTACCCGACGGAGGTCCTCCGCAAGCGCCTGAGCGTAGAACAAGCCGTTGCGGCCATTGAAGAGTGCGGCGCGCCGATGGTGTCCATCGCGGGTGGGGAACCGCTCCTGCACCCCGAGATCGACAAGATGGTGAAGGCCCTCCTAGACCGCAAGCGTTTCGTCTACCTGTGCACCAACGCCATCTTGATGGAGCGCAAGCTGGACCGTTTCGAGCCCCACCCTGCCTTCGCCTGGGTAGTGCACATCGACGGCCTCCGCGAGCGCCACGACGAGTCAGTTTCTCGAGAGGGCGTGTTCGACAAGGCCGTTGCAGCCATCAAGGCGGCCAAGCAGCGGGGCTTCAGGGTCATGACCAATACGACCTTTTTCAATACCGACTCGCCCAAGACCGTGCGAGACGTGCTCGACTTCCTAAACGATGAGCTCGGCGTGGACAAAATGATGCTCTCGCCGGGGTACGCTTACGAAAAAGCCCCAGACCAGGTGCATTTCTTGGCGGTCGACCAGTCCCGCAAGCTGTTCAAAGAGGCCTTCGCTGGCAAGCGCAAGCACTGGCGCTTCAACCACAGCCCGCTGTTCTTGGACTTCTTGGAGGGCAAGGTGGAGTTCGAGTGCACGCCGTGGGGGATCCCCTCTTACAGCGTGTTCGGCTGGCAGCGGCCCTGCTACCTCCTGGCTGACGGCTACACCGAAACTTACAAGGAGCTCATCGAAACGACAGACTGGTCCAAATATGGGCGAGGCCGAGACCCACGTTGCCGGAACTGCCTGGCACATTGTGGCTACGAGCCCAGCGCTGTCCTGGCCACCGCCGGTTCTGTGCGTGAGTCCCTCAGGGCGCTCGTGAACGCCCATTGAAGCAGCTGGCATAGCGAGGTCACAATGCCTCCCCTTCGTGTGCTCGTGACAGGAGCTTCGAGCGGGATCGGCTTGGCCGTGAGCACCCTGCTGTGCTCGCGCGGCTACAGGGTCGTCGGCAACGGCCGGAGGGCAAAAGCACTGGCCGTGGCGCCTGACGGGCCGTTCGAGGCCGCCATCGTTCGCGACCTCACCGAGCCTGGCGCGCCCGAGGAGGTGGTAGAGAAAGCAGTTGCCAGCCTCGGGGGCCTCGACGTAGTCGTGTCGTCGGCTGGGGCTGGGTGGCAAGGGCCGTTCTCCACCATGTCGCCGCAAGAGATCGATGCGATGCTCGACATAAACCTTCGCGTCCCGCTGCACGTCGCCCACGCTGCAGCCAAGCACCTGATCTCCTCTGGCGGGCAGCTCGTGCTGGTTGGCTCCATCGCCGGCCTGGTGGGGGTACCCGAGGAGGTGGCCTACGCAACGGCCAAGGCGGGCCTGCGTGGCCTGGCGGACAGCCTCCGGGTGGAGTGGTGGCGAGAGGCTGCGAAGCTCCAGCCGCCTCGTCACGCCCCCCGTCACGCCGGCAGTGTTACCGGCCTTGAGGCTTTCGCTGGCGACCACCCTCCCCGCCGGCGCCCGACCGTCACGCTCGTAAGCCCAGGTGCTGTCGCCACACCGTTTTTCAGCCGGCGCAACCTGCCCTACACCTATTCGTGGCCGCGGCCCATGCCGGTGGAAAAAGTCGCAAGCCGCATCGTCCGCGCCATCGAGCACCGCCACGAGTACGTGGTGGTGCCCGCATGGCTCGGCTTTGCTGCCCGCCTGAACGGCGGCCTGCCCGGCCTGTACCGCTTGCTCGAGGCTTGGCCCCTGCGCCGCCGGCGGCTGGCGTCGAGCTGACAGACCGGCGGCTGGCGTCGAGCTGACAGGCCGGCGGCTGCGTCGAGGTAACGGGCCGGCGGCTGGCGTCGAGCTGACAGGCCGGCGGCTGCGTCGAGGTAACGGGCCGGCGGCTGCGTCGAGGTAACGGGGTACTTCGGATCTGAGCGGGGTCTGAGCGTGTAGCAGGGTCCACCAGTCGCGAGGCGGGGGCTCTCATAATCAGCGAGTTCTGACATCGACTGATCGGAGAGCCCCCGTGGAGACTGACCCTACGC
>Ga0209061_1003319_pt1 | contig 17724 bp, 19 predicted proteins | sample Coa_R1_10_FD_187157 | JGI IMG/M metagenome (GOLD analysis project Ga0209061, IMG submission 187157) | Surface soil microbial communities from Centralia Pennsylvania, which are recovering from an underground coalmine fire - Coalmine... | ecosystem: Environmental > Terrestrial > Soil >...
CACGCAGTTGGTGCTTTAGGCGGTCGTTCTCCCCAAGCAATCACGTTTGTCAGCGCGGTTTGGACTTAGCGACAGGACAATCCGCATGAACCATCATAACCGAAAGCGAGAAAACGTATGCCCGACGTGAAGCCACTAACGTCCGATTACCTGAAGCTCTGGGTTGATTCGTGGTCGCAGACCTACCCCGTAGATCACGATACGCTGCTGGCCAAACTACGTGACTTGCCGCATTTCACGATTGAGCAGATGGCCGCTCTTGTCGATTGGAAGTACCCCCCCCCCGCCCTTGACTGGTCGGCGTCGGGTGCGCCATGAGAGAATACGCGGCCTGGTCGAAAAGAACAGTGAGCAAGCCGTGATCGACGCAACCGCAGCGACATTCGCGGAAATCGACGATGAGCGGGCGCTCAAATTGCTGACGAAGCTTTCCGGCATTTGGACGGCGATTGGCAGTACCGCGCTCATGGCGCATGACCCGGCGCGGTTCACGGTCTATGACGGCCAAGCATCAAAGTCGTTGCGGGCGTTGAATTATCCAGCCAAGCGGGATTCATGGATTGACCATCTGCACGGATGCCGCGCTGTAGCAGCGGATACGGGCCACAGCTTACGTACCGTTGACCACGCGCTATTCACGGCCAAAGGGCGGCTGACGCTGCCGGGGCTTAAATAACAGGGTTCCGATAGTCATCAAGCCGGAGGACGACAGCGCCGTCGAGCAACCGTGCTATAGCGGCGCACTTGTCGTGACAGTGGGCTAGCCATCCCCGCGCGGCTGCGCGTTCGGATTCGTCGACGTCACCGGATTCGCGGGCCAGGGCATCGGCTGCGGCCTCCGCTCTGCAGTGCCAGCCTTCCAATTCGGCGTGGAGTTCGCGGCATGACTCCAAGGGTAGGCCGCTGGCCCCTCTATCCGGGCCAAGGTTTTTTACATGATTGTGGTTGCATTTTCTTCGCCGAACACCGGTTGATCAAGCTCGCCGAGGCATACGCTGCCAGCCAGTAAGGCCAGGTCATCCAACGGTGAGCTTGGGAGGTTCGCCATGACGAGTAAAGCGGGGTCCGAGAATCCACTCGGGCTGGGGCTGGTGATGGTCGGTGCGTTTGCCATAGCTGTCGCGGCGTTCTTACCGCTCGACGAACCGACCGGCATATTCCGCAGGGTCGAAGACAACACCCTCATCCAGCACGGCGGCTGGATGCTTGTCGCGCTTGCGCTGGGAATTGCCGCCAGTGGCTACCGGGTCAGCCAGGGCGGGCGAGGCTTACGCTGGCTGCCCACCATCCTGTCTGTCATCGCAGCGGCGCTAGTCGTCTACATGGCCAACGATACAGACTTCCGAACTCTTTACCCGGTGCGTCCCGACGGAACCGTTGATTCCAACCAACCCGGCATGGTCGCCAGCCTTGGCATCGCTATCTACGTTGCGGGTGTGGGTGTGGCTGCCGCACTGATTGGCTCGCTGATACTTCTTCAGACCGCGAAGCAACATGCTCTGGATGATCCTTTAGTTGCTGATTGGGAGGAAGCCGCAACGACGAAGAAGTGTCCCGATTGCGCCGAGACAATTCTCGTTGACGCCAAGGTCTGCAAGCACTGCGGATACCGGTTCGCCGCTGCGGCTGCGTCTTCCGCACCATCGCCAGCGCTGGCAACGAACAAGCCGAAACCGGCTCCGATAAAACAAAGCTCAAAAGCGCCGCCGAGCCAACGGAAGCCAAAACCGACCTTGGGGCCACAGCCTGACCCGAGTAGGCCGGGTGGGTTGAAAGGCTTTGTGCAAGATTGGAAATCGGTGCCAGCATGGCAAACGCCTCCCAAGCCACAAGGGAAAAGGCAACACAAGTGAACATCACGTCCGGTCTCATCGTCTTCTGACAGTGGCTAAAGATGCCCATCGGACGTAGCACGAACTCGCAAGGTCAGAGAGTGTTGACCAAAGCGCTACTTGCCATTGCGTTGGTCGCGACAACGGCATTACAGCCCGCTCTTGCTTATGCCGATCCCGACAGCGACTTCTTGAAGGCACTCAATATGTACGGGATCGACCTCTCAGTGATGATGGGGCATACCATCACCCCGCAAGACGCTATCGAGCTTGGGCACGATATTTGCAACGATCTGCACTCAGGGAAGTCGGCAGAGGCCGAGACCAACGAGGTGTACCGGATCATGCCGAAAATAACCGACAAACAGGCCGGGAACTTGGTGTCAGCAGCTCAGCTCACGATTTGCCCCGACACCGAATCCTGACGAGCCGACCGGAAGCTAACCGACCGTGTTTTTATCCTCACCCTGAGAATGAAGCTAACGCCGGCTGTCGCAACAGTTTTCGCAGCGCTGACACTGAGCGTGCCTGTGGCGCGGGCTGACCCCTATGCCGATCTGATCTGCAACAGTCTGCGCGAGCAACTAAACGGCAACGTGGGCCACGACGACTGTGTCGTCCTAGGTGGCTGGTGTTTTACACGGTTAACGATCTCGGGCCGCCAAATATCGTGATCTCCGGGCGGGTGATTTGGTCGGCGGGTCGTCGAAAGTCGCTCAGCGTCCATTCTGGCGATGCCGGTTTTGCCGATTTCGCAGCGGCGCATGAAACTGCCCGTTCAACACCAGCCACCTAGGCATAACTTACGCGTGGGGCAAGCAGTTCGACCTTTCACCAATGGCGTCAGCGGCGATCATCAGATACGCGGTTAGCGAATACTGTCCCGTGTATCTGCCGCAGGTGCAACACACCTACCGGGTATCCGGATTGTGAGGGCATCAGTTGTTGGTCGAGTTGGAGAGATGCCAGCGCCAAGATCACGCTCAGGGGTACCTATGGTGAACGGGCCAGCGGTGCCGGGCGATGATCGCGGTGCCAAGTGCAGCAGGCTGTGCTGATGGCGTAAGCCATTCATTACTTGGGGTTATGAGCAATCCTGAGCCACCTTCGCGGGTGGGCAGGACGACCTCGGCGCGGTGGCCGACGCTTTCGACACGGCAGCGCGATCTACTGCGGGCGACCTGCGGGCGGTCGGCCCGTTGAAGGTCGTTGCGTCAGAGGGAAATAGCCTCTGACCTGGGTGGCAGGTCCAGGATTCGAACCTGGGTAGGCATACGCCGACGGATTTACAGTCCGCTCCCATTGGCCGCTCGGGCAACCTGCCTTGGTGCGACTAGCACCCTACAACGAGGATGTACTCAGGATACAAACGGCCAAGCAACCAATCGAGAGGGGACGGATCCAATGGCGGATTCATCGTTCGACATCGTCAGCAAGGTCGATCGCCAGGAGGTCGACAACGCCCTCAACCAGGCCGCCAAGGAACTGGCCACCCGGTTCGACTTCCGCGGCACCGACACCAAGATCGCCTGGAAGGGCGACGAGGCCATCGAGCTGACCAGTTCGACCGAGGAGCGCGTCAAAGCCGCCGTCGAGGTGTTCAAGGAGAAGCTGATCCGCCGCGACATCTCCCTGAAGGCATTCGAGGCCGGCGAACCGCAGGCCTCCGGCAAGACCTATAAGGTGACCGGCACACTCAAGCAGGGCATTTCCAGCGAGAACGCCAAGAAGATCACCAAGCTGATCCGCGACGAGGGCCCCAAGAACGTCAAGACCCAGATCCAGGGCGACGAGGTACGGGTGTCCAGCAAAAAGCGCGACGACCTGCAGGCCGTCATCGCGATGCTGAAGAACGCCGACCTCGACGTGGCCCTGCAGTTCGTCAACTACCGGTAGACCGTGCGATTCGTGCGATTTAGCATAGTGCACGAATCGCATGTAGAGTGGTCGCTATGACCACCGTCGACGACTTAACCGCAGCTACGCAACGCGTTCGCGAGAGCGCACGAGCCGTGGGCGCCGCCTTGTCGTCGGTGGCGGTGCACACCGAGCCCGCAATCGCCCGGGCGGTACAAGCGGAACACAACCTCTACGCGCGCATCGAGGCCGAGTTCGGCCTGCTGACCAGTACCGAAGCCGGCAAGCGGATGGGGTCGCGGTCGCGTGCTCCGCGCAATCTCGCTGCCAGCGCGCACCGCAATAACCAATTGGTCGCCATACGCCGGGGCAACCAGCTCGTCTACCCCGGGTTTCAGTTCGGGCCGGATGGACAGCCCCTTGCTGTGATCGGCCGCCTCCGCGAGATCGCGGAGGCCAACGACTGGTCGGAGGCGGGCCTAGTGCAGTGGCTGTGCTCACCCACGACCTACTTCGACGGGGACCGGCCCGTCGACCACCTCACCGAGGATCCGGACCGCGTCGTCGCCGTGGCGGCGGACGACATGGGTATCGAGTGGTAAAAGCGCCACCGACCCCGTTCAGACTGCCATCGAGAAACTGCCCGCGGGACACCTGCTGTATCGCGTCTTCACGGCGACCCGCACGCCCGCCGAGTTCAATCCAGGCGTCGGGGCCCCGACCCCGTTCGGATTTTTCGGTAAACCCGTGGTCCCCATCATGTACGCCGCGGAAACCGAGGAGGCGGCTGTCGCCGAAACGCTGCTGCACAACGTCCCGGCCGAAGGGGGCGTGCTCACCTATGACAGGTACTCCTCCAAAGCGCTCGCGCTCCTCAAGGTGACCCGCGAACTTCGCCTCGCTATCTTGCACGGCATTGACTTACGACGCCTCAAGGTCGCCCCCGACGAGGTGACGACGAGCCCGGCCTCGACCTATCCGGACACAGTGCGCTGGGCCGAAGCCGCGCACGGCATCGGCGTGGACGGCATGGTGTGGATGTCGCGGTTGTGTAATGACGCCAAGGCGTATGTGTTCTTCGGCGACAAGTGCGCGAACGCGTTCGCCCAGGACACCTCCCATGCGCGCATCTTCGCCAGCCCTGCCGATCAGATCTGGCTGATCGACTTGTGTGCACCGCTGCACATCGATGTGCTGCTGCAGCCCTCGTGATGCTCTGGCCCAATCAACCGGTGGGTGCCTAATCTGATGGGCATGACTCCCGAACACGACGGCGACTACGACGTCGTCATCATCGGCGCCGGCATCTCCGGGCTGGGCGCGGCCTACCGGCTCACCGAGCGAAACCCCGGGCTGAACTACGTGATCCTGGAGCGGCGCGAGCAGATCGGCGGCACCTGGGACCTGTTCCGCTACCCCGGCGTCCGCTCCGACAGCAGCATCTTCACGCTGTGCTTCCCCTACGAGCCGTGGACCCGCAAAGAGGGTGTGGCCGACGGCGTGCACATCCGCGAGTACCTGACCGAGACCGCACACAAGTACGGCATCGACAAGCACATCCGGTTCCACAGCCATGTGCGCGCGGCAGACTGGGATTCGAGCAGCGACACCTGGACCGTCACCGTCGATCAGGACGGGACCGAGAAGACCTACCGAGGGCGCTTCGTGTTCTTCGGATCCGGCTACTACAACTACGACGAGGGCTACACCCCGGAATTTCCCGGCATCGAGCAGTTCGGCGGCACCGTCGTGCATCCGCAGCACTGGCCGGAGGACCTCGACTACACCGGCAAGAAGATGGTGGTGATCGGCAGTGGTGCGACGGCGATTTCACTGATCCCGTCGCTGACCGAGAAGGCCTCGAAAGTCACCATGCTGCAACGCTCCCCGACGTACATGTTCTCGGCGTCGAGGTACAGCTGGTTCGCCGACGGCCTGCGAAAGCTGCTGCCGCGCAAGGTTGCCCATCCGATCATCCGGCTGCGCAACGCGCTGTTCGAAGGCGCGATCTGGTTTCTGGCCCGCAAGACGCCGGCCTTCATGAAGTGGTGGATCCGCCAGATCGCGGTGCGTAACCTGCCCAAGGGTTATGACGTCGACACCCACTTCAAGCCGCGGTACAACCCATGGGATCAGCGGCTGTGCCTGATCCCCGACGCCGACCTGTATGTGGCGATCAGCGAAGGCCGTGCCGACGTGGTCACCGACCACATCGACCACTTCGACGCCACGGGCATCGCGCTGAAATCCGGCGGGCACCTCGACGCCGACATCGTGGTCACCGCCACCGGTCTGCAGTTGCAGGCGCTCGGTGGCGTAACGCTGTCGCTGGACGGCGCCGAGATCAAGCCGCAGGACCGCTTTGTCTACAAGGCGCACATGCTCGAAGACGTGCCCAACCTGTTCTGGTGCGTGGGCTATACCAACGCCTCCTGGACGCTGCGCGCCGACATCACCGCCCGCGCGACCGCAAAACTGTTGGAGTACATGCGGGCTCGCGGCTACACGCATGCCTACCCGCATCTCGGTGGCGAGCCGATGCCCGAAAAGCCGTCCTGGGATATCCAGGCCGGCTACGTGTTGCGATCGCTGCATGCGCTGCCGAAGTCGGGCACGAAGCGGCCGTGGAACGTGCGGCAGAACTACTTCGCCGACGCCATCGACTACCGGTTCGACCGCATCGACGAAGCGATGGTTTTCGGTCGGTGTCGCCAGTCACAAGTTGCTTGAAAACGGCACCATCGGCCGTGCATTATTAAGTAATGCTAAGCACACGGAAGTTCGTCAGATCGACGGTCGTTGCGGCTGCTGCCGCGACAGCGATCGCGGCCGGACCGATGGCCGTGTTCCTCACTGCCCCACCGACAACCGCCAGCCACCAGGTCGTCGTTGCCGATCCCGGTGGCACTCAGGGCGGCGGCGGCCCCGACGGCCAGGGCGGCGGCGGTGGCTGCGGCAGCGGTCCCGGCTGGAACGGCTGCGGTAGCTGGAACCCCTTCCAGGGCGCCATTGTCAACGCGTGCACCAACGGCGCATGCGGCGGCTGGGACGGCCAGCGCGGCTGGGGCCACTTCTAAGAAGACGGCTCTCAACTCCCGGCGATCTCGTCGGTGATGTCGTGCCAACCGCTGTCGTTGCGGTGGTCGTTCATGTTGCGGCACTCGCCGAATAGCTCAATACTGCCGCCGTTGGAGGGGGCCGGCCCCATCGTGATCGTGACGTTGCCCTTGTGCAGATTCTCGCCGTGCGGCTGCATGCCGGGCGCAGCACCGCTGGCCCAGCCGGGCTGCTTTGCCATGGTCGCGGTGATCTGACGGAAAAAGGCGTTTCGATCGGTACCTGCTGGAATATCGAATGTCATGTCGACGCGGCCGTGGTATGGCGGGTCGCCCTGGTCGTTGCACCACTCCCAGGCGAACGTCGCATAGGTGACATGCAACCCGGTGGTCTTGACGATCTCCTTGGCCGGGTCGACTACCTGGGCCCGGGATTGCTCATCGGAGAGCGGCGCGACGTCGGGTGAGGCGCGGTGCCGGGACGGAAACATCAGCGAGCATCCTCCTAGGACTAGGACCAGGGTAAGGGCGACCGGCAGCACCCGTCGCCGCCGAAGGTGGCTAATTCGGTTTGTAGTCATGACCAAGCGTTCCGGGTCGGTCCCATTCGGGGTCGTAGATCGGTGATTCGAGTTTCGGTACGGGGATGTTGCCGAACGGAGTATGCATCTGGCCCGCGGTGACCGGCGGTACGTCGACCCGCGGTTTGGCCAGCAGTCCTTCGTCTCCCAGGTTGGCGCCGTGGCCGGTGGCGATGTCGGTCATGCTGCGCAGCGATTCGCTGCCCATGTGGTAGTAGAACGAATGGTCGCTCGGGTTGAGGTGGGTGGTGCCGGGAACTTCGGCTTGAAACCGCGTCGCTCCGAAACCGTCATGCGCGGGGTCGGCGCCCAACCCGGCCGAGGCTCCGATCGGGTGACCCAACATATCGTTGAGCGGGTTCGTCAAGCTGTGGCCTTCGCCGATCCAGCCGACGGGATCGGTGGAGGCGTCGCCGACGTAGAGCTTGCCGCCGTCGAGATGGAAATCGGCGGCGCTGTGCGCCATATCGGTTCCGGGACAACCCAATAGCACGGCGTCATTGGCATGCATGCCGCTGCGGGCGAACGCGTCGGCCACCGTTGTCGAGCCGTAGGAATGCCCAATCACGGTGACATGCTGCGGAATTCCACTGTCGTGGGTCACGCCGAGCCCGTTGACGTCCCATGCCAGCAGATCGCCACCCGCTCGCGCCAGACCCGGGTTGGCAATGTTGAGGTCGGTGAAGTCCGCGGGGGTGTCGTAACCCATCCACGCGATCACCGCGGTGGGATGGTCCGGATCCGCATAGTAAGACTGCTTCCACAGGTTGATCGCGTCGTTGTGGCCGTCGGAGAGCCAGCCGCCCTTCACACTGCTGCTGGTGCCCGGCACGATCATCGCGGTGTTCGGCGATTTGTCGGGGTTGCCGATCGCGATCGCGGCCTTGCCCTTACCGTTGAACGCCGTGGGGTCGTACGCCCACAGCATGGTGGGGCGCAGGTGCCGCGCCGCCTTCTCCTCGTCGCTGATCTCGCTGTAACGGCGGTGGTCCTTGCTGGTGTCGATACCGAGATCGTGCAACAGGCCCTCTTGCGTCTTCTGCGCATTCTGATAGCGAGTGACGTCGTTGGCCGAAAGCCCATAGCGCCCCGGGTCTTTCACGACGTCATTCGCGGAGACGCCGTGCTGTTGTGCGGCGTGCTCGACCCGGCTGAGGTCGTCGTCCATCACCTGCACATTGACCTTGTCACGCACATCGGCCGGAATACCATTGAGGTTGCCCAGGATCGGCGGATGCTGCGCAATCAGAGCCTGCCGCTGCTCGTCGGTCAGCGAATCCCACCACTTCTTGACGTCCTCCGGGCTGGTATCCGGGGACGGGATCGCAATGTCTTGTCCCGACACCTTGACCGGTGGATTGGGAATCGACGAGCCGCACGCTTCGGCGATCGCCGCCGCGGTGGATTGGTCGGTCTCGTCGAACACCTGCAGGAGCTTCTGCAGAAACTTCGTGAATTTGTCCGCCAGTCCGTTCAAGAACCTGCCGATGAGCCACTGGTGTGGCTTGACCACGCCGTCGTCGCTGACCGAGAAACCCATGGTCTGCAGGCTCTCGACCAAGTCCAGGATGGCCTTGCGGAGGGCCGACAGTTGGTCGCCCCCGTTTTGCAGCGCCGACTGCAGTTCCTGCAGCCGGGTGTGGAACCTCTCCTGCTTGCCCAAGATCTGCAAACCCTTGGCGATCGCGGCTTGCGCGGCATCGCCGTGCCAGGACTGCTGAAGATAGGACAGCTCTTCGCGCTCGCCGGCCATGATGGTTTCGAGCTGGGTGATCTTGCCGCCCAAGGCACTGGCAGCATCGAGCAGCTTCTCGGGATGCGACGCCCTCACGGTCGAAACCGATACGCTCACGTCGCTAGATCTCCCCGGCCTGACTGCGAACTGCAGGTTTTCTGAAGTTACCATCGGTTCGCCGGGTGGCGGCGCAGCAATTTCCGCGCACTGGCACCAACGCGACGATCCCGGCAATACGCTGATCGCCATGGCAGCTTTGCGCGAACCGAAGGTCGTCGTCCTGGGCGGCGGTTCCTGGGGCACCACCGTCGCGTCCATTTGCGCGCGACGCGGACCGACGTTGCAGTGGGTGCGCTCGGAGGACACCGCCAAGGACATCAACGATAACCATCGCAACACCCGCTATCTGGGCGACGACGTCGTGCTCAGCGACACCCTGCGCGCCACGACCGACTTCTCCGAGGCCGCCAATGCCGCCGACGTCGTCGTGATGGGGGTGCCGTCGCACGGGTTCCGCGGGGTGCTGACCGAACTGGCCGCCGAGCTGCGGCCCTGGGTGCCGGTGGTGTCACTGGTCAAGGGCCTCGAGCAGGGCACGAACATGCGGATGTCGCAGATCATCGACGAGGTGCTGCCCGGGCATCCGGCCGGAATCCTGGCCGGCCCGAACATCGCGCGCGAGGTGGGCGAGGGGTACGCGGCCGCGGCGGTGCTGGCGATGCCCGACCACCACCTTGCTGCCCGGCTGGCAGAGTTGTTCCGCACCAGGCGTTTTCGGGTGTACACCACCGATGACGTCATCGGTGTCGAGATGGCGGGTGCGCTGAAGAACGTCTACGCGATCGCCGTCGGCATGGGCTACTCGCTGGGCATCGGCGAGAACACCCGCGCATTGGTGATGGCCCGATCGGTGCGCGAGATGTCCAAGCTGGGCGAGGCGATGGGTGGACAGCGCGATACCTTTTCCGGGCTGGCGGGGATGGGCGATTTGATCGTCACCTGCACCAGCCAGCGCAGCCGTAACCGCCATGTCGGCGAGCAGCTCGGCGCGGGCAAGCCGATCGACGAGATCATCGCGTCGATGAACCAGGTGGCCGAGGGGGTCAAAGCCGCCAGCGTGATCATGGAGTTCGCCGACAAGTACGGGCTGAACATGCCGATCGCGCGGGAGGTGGACGCGGTGATCAACCACGGCTCCACCGTCGAGCAGGCCTATCGCGGGCTGACCGCCGAAAAACCCGGACACGAGGTGCACGGCGCCGGCTTTTAACAATCACCCTTGTGCGTATGTATTTCCTATGTATTGCACCGGTGCGGTTGTTGCCCTGCTGAACCGATAAATAGGCTGGCCCATAGCAATTGGGATTCGGCTCGCGGTGATCGTAATCACGATATCTGTAATGGGTTGTGCGCGAAGAGTTTTACTTCGCCGCAATCTTGGATACCAAAATGTTAACGCCTGGCCGTTACCCTTACACTCATCGCGTCAATATGGGTTGGGGAGTCGGATGTTCGCCGTGATCAGTGCCGCAGTGGAGGCGCGGTGATTTCTCGCGGCGCAGGAAGAGTTTCGCGGATGCGGCCGATCAGCGCGCTCGCGGTTGCGATCTGCGTCCTCGCTGCCGCAATCGGATATGGGGTAGCGCGGGCCGACCATGCGGTCTCCGCCCTGCCACAGCCGGTATCGACATCCTCGAGCGGTCCCAACATCGCCGACGAACGTCTTGACCACCATGTTGAAGACGCCTCTTCACGCACCATTCACGCGGCGTTGCACATGGCGGTCCTGCATCGCACGCGGCCATCGACCTTGTCACCGTCGACGCAGTCGGCTTGGTGGTCAACGTCGCTGGGTCTTTCACCCACGAAGCGGTATGGGTTGGGCACGGCCGGCTCCTGTTCGGCTGTCACGCCCCTGGCCGGACGAGAACGTCTGACCCAGCTCTGCGTCGCCCGGCACTGATCGACCCCAGCCAAGCCGTTGTGCAGTCACTGCGGCCCGCGCCTGCCTGCGTGACCCTTGCGGCAACCGCGATATGACGCAGCGACTTGCACAATCAGCGTGAATAAGACTGCACCGCAACGCTGTACGCCATGCGTTGTGTGGTCGTGCCATCGGCACGCCACTAGCCCAAGTCTTTTGACGAGAAGTTCGAGAAAAGGGATAGCTCATTTCATGACTGAGCGCACCACAGCGGAAATCGGACAAGTCGATACCATCGACATGGCGGAATCACCTCACACGAATGACCGGCCGCGACGAGTCAGGCGCTCGACTTGGGCGCGTCTATTTCGTCTTCGTCGCGGCGTGGGCGATACCGCGAAATCCCGGGCAGCGCTACGTGAAATCTTCGACAGTGAGGCACGATTGTCGTGGATCCTTGCCTGGCTGGCGGGCCTTGTCGGTGCGGTGACGTTCACCCACTCGGCCGGCTACTTCGTGACCACCGCAACCGGCAACACGCAACGCGCAGTGGCGGGTTTGTTCATCGACGACCCATGGCTGTCGATATCGGCCACATTGCTGGTGTCGTGCTTTCTGGGCGGCGTGATTTTCGGGTCCGTGTGCCGCCGGCGAATCTGGCGAGGGCATCCGCACGGACCCACCGTGATCACCACGGTTTGTCTTTTTCTCGCGACTATCGGCGATGTCCTGCTGCAGGGCTGGTCGACGGCACCTGTCGCCTTCATACCAATCTTGGTTGTTGCCTTCGGCATTGGCGCTTTGAACACCACGTTTGTCAAGAACGGCGAAGTGTCGATAGCGCTGAGCTACGTGACGGGAACGGTTGTGAAACTCGGTCAGGGCATCGAGCGCCACCTCAGCGGCGGATCGGTTGCCGACTGGCTCGGACACTTCCTGCTCTTCGCCAGCTTCGTCGGCGGCGGACTGACGGGCGGGTGCATTTGCTCGCTGGTCAGTGGTTCGCAGCTGCTGGCGGCCGCCGCCGTCGTCTGCGCGTTCACAACCGCATACACCTACTTCTTCACCGACCGGCGTGCTGTGGCGCAGCAGTAGTCTCGCCTGGGACTTAGCCGCGCGCCATCGCCTCGAGCCGGCGAATGCGGTCCTCGATCGGCGGGTGTGTGGAGAACAGCGACCCGATCCGCTCGCCCGTCCGGAACGGGTTGGCGATCATCAGGTGGGCCTGGCTGGCCAGCTGCGGTTCCGGCGGCAACGGTGCCGCCTGCACACCGCCCGAGATCTTGCGCAGCGCCGACGCCAAGGCCAGCGGGTCACCGGTAAGCACCGCACCGGACTCGTCGGCCTGGTACTCGCGCGAGCGGGACACCGCCAGCCGCACCACCGTCGCCGCGATCGGACCCAACAACGAAACCAACAGCAGCGCAAAGGGATTGCCACCATCGCGGTTACCGCCACCGAACATTCCGGCGAACATCGCCATGTTGGCCAGCGCGGTGATCACCGACGCCAGCGCGCCGGCCACACACGAGATCAGGATGTCGCGGTTGTACACATGCGAGAGCTCGTGACCCAAAACGGCACGCAGCTCGCGCTCGTCGAGGATTTGCAGGATGCCGGTGGTGCAACACACCGCGGCGTTGCGCGGGTTGCGGCCGGTGGCGAAGGCGTTGGGCGCGTTGGTGTCGCTGATGAACAGGCGCGGCATCGGCTGGTGGGCGCCGGTAGCCAGCTCGCGCACGATCCGGTACATCGCCGGCGCCTGTACTTCCGACACCGGCTGGGCGTGCATCGCCCGCAGCGCCAGCTTGTCGCTGTTGAAGTACGTGTAGGCATTCATGCCGACGGCGAAGAGCACCGCCAGCCACATCATCGTCTTCCCGAACAGCGCGCCGACGAACACGATCAGCGCCGACATGACGACCAACAGCGCGAAGGTCTTGAACCTGTTGGCGTGCGGATGCCAGGTCATCAGCCTCCTCCTAACACGGGTTCTTGCTGATTAAACGCCGACGCGGGCCCGCCCGGTTCCGGATCAGCCGTGCCGGTTGACGGTGTAGTCGACCAGGGTGGCCAGCGCGTGGCGTCCGGGCAGGTCGGGTAGCGCGGCCAGCTCCTCGCGCGCCTGCGCCGCGTACCGCGCGACGGTGTTCTTGGCCTGCGCCATGCCCGGCGACCGGCGCAGCAGCGTCAGCGCCTCAGCCAGCACCGCGTCGTCAGAGACGGGGCCGGCCAGCAACTTGCGCAGCCGGTCGGCGTCCGGGCCGGTCTCGCGCAACGCGTAGAGCACCGGCAGCGTGTGCACGCCTTCGCGCAGGTCGGTGCCGGGCAGCTTGCCGGACTCGTCGGGGTCGCTGTCGATGTCGATGATGTCGTCGGAGATCTGGAATGCGGTGCCGACGATGCCGCCGAGCCGGTCCAGCCGCTCGATCTGGTGCTCGTCGGCGCCGGAGAACATCGCGCCGAACCGCCCGGCGGCGCCGATCAGGCAGGCCGTCTTCTCGTGCACCACCTTCAGGTAGTGCTCGATCGGATCCGCGCCGCCGGCGGCGCCGCGGGTCTCGCGCATCTGCCCGGTGACCAGCTGGGCGAACGTCTCGGCGATGACCCGCACCGCTTGCGGGCCCAACCGTGACACCAGTCGCGAGGCCGTCGCAAACAAATAGTCGCCGGCCAGGATCGCGACGTTGTTGCTCCAGCGCGCGTTGGCGCTCTGCGCGCCGCGGCGCACCTGGGCCTCGTCCATCACGTCGTCGTGGTACAGGGTCGCCAGGTGCACCAGCTCGATGACGGCGCCCGCGATCGTGACTTCGGGCGCGTCCGGCCGCGGCCCGAGCTGGGCGGACAGCACGGTGAACAGGGGGCGGAACCGCTTGCCGCCGGCCTCGAACAGGTGCAGCACGGCCTCGGTCATCAGGTCGTCGGCGCCGCGCAGTTCGGTCTCCATCAGGCGCTCGATGCGATCGACGCCGTCACGCACGTCGGCGGCGAATTCGGCGTCGCCCAAGTCGACGCCCGCCACCACAGTCGCCGGAGTTCTCACCCAACCAACATACTGGTGGATGTGGAGACCAGCGCGGACGTGGTGGTGGTCGGCGCCGGCCCGGCCGGGTCGGCGGCGGCGGCCTGGGCCGCCCGGGCGGGCCACGACGTGCTGGTGATCGACGCGGCGAGCTTTCCCCGCGACAAGGCCTGCGGCGACGGGCTGACCCCTCGGGCGGTGGCCGAGTTGGAGCGGCTGGGGCTGGGCGACTGGCTGGATGCCCGGATCAGGCATCGCGGCCTGCGGATGAGCGGTTTCGGCGGCGCGGTGGAGGTGGACTGGCCCGGGCCGTCGTTTCCGTCGACCGGCAGCGCGGTGGCGCGCGTCGAGCTGGACGACCGGATTCGCAAGGTCGCCGAGGACTCCGGTGCCCGGATGCTCTTGGGCGTCAAAGCCGTTGGCGTGCATCGTGATTCGTCGGGACGAGTGGCATCGGTGGAGCTGGCCGACCGCTCTACGGTGGGCTGCCGTTCGCTGATCGTGGCCGACGGCGCCCGCTCGCCGTTGGGCCGGGTGCTGGGGCGACGCTGGCATCAGGAGACGGTGTACGGCATTGCCGCGCGCGGGTATCTGGCCACGCCGCGCAGCGAGGAGCCGTGGCTGACGTCGCATCTGGAACTGCGCTCCCCCGATGGCTCCAAGGACAAAGTGCTGCCCGGCTACGGCTGGATTTTCCCGCTCGGCAACGGCGAGGTGAATATCGGCGTCGGCGCGCTGTCGACCTCGAAACGCCCGGCCGAGCTGGCATTGAAGCCGCTGATGTCCTATTACACCGACTTGCGCCGCGACGAGTGGGGCTTTGACGGGCAGCCGCGGGCGGTGGCGTCGGCGCTGCTGCCGATGGGCGGCGCGGTGTCAGGGGTGGCCGGGCCCAACTGGATGCTGATCGGCGATGCCGCGGCCTGTGTCAATCCGCTGAACGGCGAGGGCATCGACTACGGACTGGAAACCGGGCGGCTGGCGGTCGAACTGCTGGGCGAATCGCCGGCGTGGCCTTCCGTGCTGCAGTCGCATTACGGCCGCGGGTTCTCGGTGGCGCGCCGGCTGGCGCTGTTGTTGACCTTTCCTTGGTTCCTGCCGGCGACCGGGCCTATTGCGATGCGCTCGACGAGGCTGATGAGCATCGCGGTGCGGGTGATGGGCAACCTGGTCACCGACGACGACGCCGACTTTGTCGCGCGCGTATGGCGCGGCGGCGGGTGGTTGTCACGCCTGGCGGATCGCCGCAAACCTTTTGGGTGATTGGCCTTTTTCTTGCGCGAGCGTGCGTGTCCCCGGCCGACTCGCCGACAGTATTCCCGGGTTTGCGCACGCTCGCGTCAAAACCGGCGCGCACATATCAAGACTATTGACATATATCAGGCCGCTTGATATACCTGCTGCATGACTGGACCCCTGGACTTCGAATTCGAAACGGCCTACCGCGGCGAAACCGAGCAATTCGGCGCGGGCGCCAAACCGCCGTGGAGCATCGGCGAACCACAACCCGAGCTTGCCGCGCTGATCAAGGCCGGCAAGATCCACGGCGAGGTGCTCGACGTGGGCTGCGGTGAAGCCGCCATCTCCCTCTACCTCGCCGAGCGCGGCTACACCACCGTCGGCATTGACCTCTCCCCCACCGCAATCGACTTGGCCAGGCGCGAGGCCAAGAAGCGGGGGCTGACCAACGCCAGCTTCGAAGTAGCCGACATCAGCTCGTTCAGTGGCTACGACCGCAGGTTCGACACCATCGTCGACAGCACGCTGTTCCACTCGATCCCGGTCGAGGCCCGCGAGGGCTACCAGCGCTCGATTGTGCGCGCCGCCGCGCCCGGGGCGTCGTACTTCGTGCTGGTGTTCGACAAGGCAGCAATGCCCAACGGCCCGGCCAACGCCGTCACCGCCGACGAACTGCGGGCGGTGGTCTCGAAGTACTGGGTGATCGACGAGATCAAGCCGGCCCGCCTCTATGCCAACGCACCGGACGGATCGACCGACCTGTCCTCACTGATGGGCGCCGAGTTCCGGCCCGAGCCCAACGGCCGCATGTCAGTAGCAGGCTGGCTGCTGTCTGCACACCTGGGGTGAACAGATGACTGACCCGAAGCCCCCACGCTGGCTGAAGCTGACCAACAAAGTCATGATCCGCATGCAAAAGCTCGGTATCCCAACGGGCCCGCCGATGGTGTTGACGGTGCCGGGCCGGAAGACCGGCCAGCCGCGCAGCACGCCGATGACACCGTTCACGTTGAACGGCCACCTGTATACCGTCGCGGGATACCCGGGCGCCGACTGGGTGCGCAACGCCCGGGCCGCCGGCTCGGGGACGCTGGCCAAGGGCCGAAAGTCGCGGCGCGTCAAGATCGTTGAGCTGTCGCCCGAGGACGCCCGGCCGGTGCTACGAGCGTTTCCGGTCGAGGTGCCCATCGGCGTGAGCTTCCTCAAGCGCGCCGGCCTGGTCCGCGAAGGCACCCCGGACGAAGTCGAGGCGTTGGCCGGCCGAATTGCGGTATTCCGCCTGGACCCGATTCCCGCGGGCTGATGCACACCGCCTATCTGGTCGTGACACTGATCGCGATCGCGCTAAACGGGTTCTCCGGTGTGGCTGCGCTGGCCCACTTCGCGCCGATCATTCCCGGCATGGAAGCGGCCGGTGTGCCGTTGTCCTGGCTGACGTTTCCAATCGGCACGCTCAAAACGCTTGGCGCACTGGGACTTGTTGTGGGCCTGTGGGTTCCAGCCATCGGCTTAGCTGCCGCGGGTGGGCTGGTCGTCTTTTTCGTGTGCGCGATGTACACCCATGTACTGGCTGACGACATCTCGTCGCAGTTCGGGCTCGCGTCGCTGTTCCTGGCTCTCAACGCAGCGACGTTCGCGTTGACTGTTGCTGTTTTGTAGTGGCGAGCAGACGCAGAATCGCACCCGCGGCCGAAGATTCGTGCGAGTTTGCGTCTGCTCACCGTTTAAAAGCGGCGTGCAGCGCGACGATGCCGCCGGTCAGGTTGCGCCAGCGCACCGCCGACCAACCGGTGCGGGCTATCTGGTGCGCGAGGGCAGCCTGGTCGGGCCAGGCGCGGATCGATTCGGCCAGGTAGACATAGGCTTCGGGATTGCTCGAAACCGCACGGGCCACCCGCGGCAGCGCCTGCATCAGGTATTCCTTGTAGACGGTGGCGAACAGTGCGTTTGTGGGAGTGGCGAATTCGCACACCACCAGCCGGCCGCCGGGCCGGGTGACGCGCGCCATCTCCCGTAGCGCCGTTTCGCGGTCGGCGATGTTGCGCAGCCCGAAGCTGATCGTCACCGCGTCGAAGACGTTGTCGCCGAACGGAAGTCGGGTAGCGTCTGCGGCAACCTTGGGTACTTGCCTGCCTCGGCCCGCCGCGAGCATCCCGACCGAGAAGTCCGCCGCCACACACCACGCGCCCGAGCGCGCCAGCTCGACCGTCGACACCGCGGTGCCGGCGGCCAGGTCCAGCACATGCTCGCCGGGGGTGAGCCGCAGCGCCGAGCGGGTGGCGCGCCGCCAGTACCGGTCCTGGCCCAGTGACAGCACCGTGTTGGTCAGGTCGTAGCGGCGGGCGACGCCGTCGAACATCGACGCCACCGCACGGGGGTCTTTGTCCAGGGTCGCGCGGCTCACGCCGACGACGCTACCTGTGAACTTCGCGGAGCGGGAATGCGGCGCCGACTCCGACGTTGCACACCGGCGTGAGT